>Ga0272412_1000767_pt1 | contig 10321 bp, 8 predicted proteins | sample WWTPWeurt_MetaT_FD_193540 | JGI IMG/M metagenome (GOLD analysis project Ga0272412, IMG submission 193540) | Metatranscriptome of activated sludge microbial communities from WWTP in Nijmegen, Gelderland, Netherland - WWTP Weurt (Metagenome... | ecosystem: Engineered > WWTP > Aerobic digester >...
ATCCTGCTGGGCTACGTCGAGTGGGGAGCGCAGTGCGTGGACAAGCTGAACGGCATGTTCGCGTTCGCGATCTGGGATGACCGGAACCGGCAACTGTTTTTGGCGCGTGATCGGGTCGGGAAAAAACCGCTGTACTATTATCATAACGGCCAAACCTTCGCTTTTGCCTCGGAACTGAAAGCGTTGCGAGCGGGCGATCTTTGCCCGGATGAACTGGATCTGGAGGCGCTGGATTGCTATTTTTCGTTCGGCTATATCCCGGCGCCGAAAACGATCTATAAGGCGGTCAGAAAGTTGCCGGCGGCTCGTTACTTGTGGGTATCGGAACGCGCCTGCGCCGAAAAGCGCTACTGGCATCTGAGTTTCGCCGATCCGATCCCGCGCACCCTGGACGAGGCGACCGAGGAGTTCGCGGCCCTCTTGGATGACGCGGTCCAGTGTCGTCTGATGAGCGAAGTGCCCTTGGGCGTGTTTCTGTCGGGGGGACTGGATTCCACCCTGGTGGCCGCGTCGATGGCCAGGGTGATGAAGACGCCCGTCATCACCAATTCCATCGGCTTCGAGGATAGCCAATTCAACGAGTTGCCGTTGGCCCGAACGGTGGCCGAGCAAATTAGGGCGGATCATCACGAGTTCGTCGTCAGGCCCCAGGTGACGGACATTCTGGACCAGATTGCTTGGCATTTCGATGAACCGTTCGCCGATTCGAGCGCCGTGCCGACCTGGTACGTCTGCCAGATGGCGAAGCAAAAGGTGACGGTGGCGTTGTCCGGCGATGGCGGCGATGAAGGTTTTGGTGGCTATACCTTCCGCTATACCCCGCATGTGCTGGAATCGAGAATCAGAGCCGCGTTGCCCGCTCTGTTGCGCCGGCCGTTTTTCGGCTTGTTGGGCGCAGTTTGGCCGGGATCGGCCCGTCTGCCAAAGCCGTTGCGGCTGAAGACCATTTTTGAAAACCTGGCGGTGGGCGATGCCGAGGCGTTTTACCGGGATTTGATTTGGCTGCGCGACGACACCAGAGCGTCATTGTATTCTCACGATTTCTTGCAAGCCTTGCACGGCTTCACGCCGATGGAAACGGTTTATCCTTTTTATGCCGGCAGTGATGCGCCGGATGCCTTGGGCCGTAGCCAGGATACCGATATCCATTTTTACATGACCGATGATGTGCTGGTGAAGGTGGACCGGATGAGCATGGCGCATTCCCTGGAGGTGCGTTCGCCTTTGCTGGATTATCGGATTCTGGAGTTTGCGGCTCGCTTGCCCGGAAACTTGAAGATCGATGCGGGTAAGGGGAAGCTGCCGTTGCGGAAACTGGCTTCGCGGCGGTTGCCGGCAGAACTTGTCAATCGACCTAAGCTGGGGTTTTCGATACCAGCGGCGGCGTGGTTGCGGAACGAGCTGAAGCCGGTTGTGGAACGAATATTGGGCGACAGGCATTCGCCTGTCGCCGATCTTATGCAGGAAATAAAAATGAGAAGCTTGTGGAAGGAACACCTGGAGGGATCGAGAGATCATAGCGTGTTCTTTTGGGGAGTGATAATGTTGGGTCTATGGAAGAATAATCGCTATAATGGTAGCGGGGAAATGGACATCGCAGATCGCTCGATAGGATAGTCATGAGATGAATGCAAATGCCAATTTGTATGAGCAGGATTTTTATGCTTGGACTATGCAAAATGCTCAATTGCTTCGGCAGGGAAAACTGGCCGAAATCGATGTCGAGCACATCGCGGAAGAGCTGGAAAGCATGGGTCGAAGCGCGCGGCGGGAATTGATTAATCGACTCGCTGTGTTGCTCGCTTATCTTCTTAAATGGCAGCTTCAACCACCACTTAGGGGGAAAAGTTGGATGGTGGCGATCAAGGAGCAACGGCGGGCGGTGACGAGATGCTTGAAGGAAAATCCTAGCTTACAATCAAATTTAAGTGGTTATTTTTTAGAAGCTTATGAAGATGCGGTGTTGGAAACTGTTAAGCAAACTCCATTCGAGGAGGCAGATCTTCCCGTGGAGTGCCTTTTTACCTTAAATCAAGTTTTGGATGGCGATTTCTGGCCGGATTAGGAGACTATTAAAATAAGAAACTATATGAAATTATAGTGAGATTTTTCATCTTGAATAAAAAAACTTCTTATTATCAAATGCTGGTTTCGCCACATGTTGGGGGGGGTGCGAAGCTAGCAATAGAGATCCATAAGTATATTATAACTACTCGTGGTCCAAGGAGTCGGTTATTACTCCCGAAAGGTGCGGAAGCAGAACAATCTGCCATTGATCAAAATTTTGCTTTTATCGGTTATGATCTGGAGCATTTAGTTAGCCAGAATCGATTTATTTCCTATATGGAAAATTTGTATCTTTATGTTCGTACCACCAATCATAATTGTGGTATTATCCATATTCATTCTCCATTTGTTTACGGCGCTGCAAGGCCGCTTTTTATTGCATCAAAACTAAAGACTGTTTTGCATATTCACTTAGATTTTACTTATGAACAATTGAAATGGGCTCTTAAGTTACCTCCCGATTTAATATTAATCTGTGCTGATTTTATGCGATCCACAGTAGAGAGAACCATGTCTGAGGCTAAGTTTAAAAATTCTAAGATTCAGGTCATCTTGAATGCGGTAGATACAAAATGTTTTTTTTCATTGGATCGCGCGGTTGCCAAAGCTCAATTAGGTGTTAAGGTCGATTTGCCTTTGTTAATGGTAATTGCTAATCTTGCTCCTCATAAGGGTCAAGAAACAGCAATTCGTACAGTGGCTTTGTTAAAAGCTAACGGTTTCCAAGTAAAACTATGGATTGTTGGTGAAGAGAGAGCACCCGGCCAAAATTATCTTGATAAACTTAAGTCACTAAGCATGGACTTAAGGGTCGCTGATTTGGTAGATTTTGTTGGCTTTAGAAAAGATATACCTCAATTGTTGCAGGCAACGGATTTTCTTCTGCTTCCTTCTACTAATGAAGGACTGCCGCTTGTTATACTTGAGGCGCAAGCTTCAAAATCTCTTGTTTTGGCGGCTCCGACAGCGGGTGTCCCTGAAGTCATCAAGGATGGATTAACCGGCTATCTCATCGCTGCTGATAACTACCAAGGTTACGCTGAAAGGATTGCTTTTTTGTTAACAAATCCAATCCAAATAAGCAGGGTTGTAGAGGCTGCCTATCAACACGTTTGTGAAAACCATAACATGAAACAGTATTGTGAAACGGTTTTACAAGAGTACGATGAATTACTGTCGAACCGATAAACAAGGTTGCTAAGAGGTAAAGACTTTGATAGGCGTATCGGCCAAAGCCGATCTTAATATCGCTAAGCATCGGCTCATCGTCTTTGCGGATGATTGGGGTCGGCATCCTTCGAGTTGCCAACACTTAGTTCGTAACCTGTTGACGGCGTGTACGGTTTCATGGATCAATACAATTGGTACGCGATCACCAAAATTCAGCTTAGGCTTACTTCATCGAGGAATTGAAAAGCTTGGTCAATGGGGTCAAAGACAGAGTAAAACAACTAAAGATTTTGCACCAACAATTTATAATCCGATTATGTATCCCGGCTTTCGTTCAGCGTGGCAAAGAGAAATAAATGCTCGGATTCTCTCGCGATTTATTACCAGTCATATTGTTGATTTAAGTGAAACGGTGATTCTTAGCACAATTCCGATTGTGGCTGATTTGCTGGAAAGTGTACATGTTCGACGCTGGGTTTATTATTGTGTTGATGATTTTTCCGTCTGGCCTGGCCTTGATTCAAATCCACTGCGTCAAATGGAGGAAAAGCTAATTAACGGTGTCGACGAAATAGTCGTCGCTGGCGAGAACCTAGCTGCAAGAATGAAGCAATTTGGACGCGAAGCCCGTATAATTTCGCATGGTATTGATCTAGAATTCTGGACTGTCCCAGTGACACCATGTAGTCTATTAGATAAATTGCAGCATCCTATTATTTTGTTCTGGGGTTTGATCGATAAACGGCTTGATCTGGATTATCTCGCTGCTTTGGATCATAGTATGAAAATTGGAACTATTGCCTTAATTGGTCCTGAACAAGATGCGGATTCAACCTTGAAGAGACTCCCCCGTGTTATACGGCTCGGTCCATGTGATTTTGAAAAGCTACCAGCACTGGCAGCTAATGCCGCAGTACTTATAATGCCCTATGCGAATTTGCCGGTCACTCGAATGATGCAACCACTAAAGCTCAAAGAGTATCTCGCGACCGGTAGACCTGTGGTGAGTGCGCGACTTCCAGCTTTAGTGGGTTGGGAGGACTGTCTCGATATCGTTGACAGCGCTGATGAATTCGCGACGATGGTTGCGACTCGCTGCGAGAGTGATCTGCCAGCCACTCAAGCATTGGCTCGAAAACGCCTTGAGGCGGAGAGTTGGAAGGCCAAATCTGCGGATTTAGCTAATGTATTATTTGGAGAATAACTCTCGATGTCCCTGCAATTGTTGATTGTTGGGTGTGGCGCCGTCGCTCAACGACTTTATCGCAAGCCCTTACAACAGCTCGAAAAGCGTGGTTTGCTCCAAGTGGCCGCCTTGGTCGATCCTGCAACTGAAAATGCTAACGCACTTCGCGCCTTTTTTACTAAAGCAAAAATCTACGATAACTTGGAAAACGCATTTGCTGAGTCAAAATTAGACATCACGCTTGTGTTAAGTCCGGCGCACTTGCATTTTGAGCACGTAGTTCAGGCATTGCGGAACTACAGTCATGTATTGTGTGAAAAGCCAATGGCTCTGTCCGCTGATGACTGTGCGCGTATGAATGCCGTGGCAACCGAGACCGATCACATCTTGGCGATTGGTATGATTCGTCGCTTTTTTCCAGCTTACCAGCAGTTCAAGCAAATGATGTGTGATGGTAAGCTTGGATCTTTGGTTTCATTCGAGTATCGGGAGGGACATAAGTTTGAATGGGACGTGACGACATCCGTCGCATTTCGACCACGCATGTGTGGTGGAACAGGTGTATTATTCGACATCGGCCCCCATGTTGTTGATTACTTGACTTGGTTATTTGGTGATTTAAAAGTTCCCGCTTACGCTGATGATGCGATTTCAGGTATAGAATCGAATGTATCACTGGAAATCGAGTCACACTTTTGCCGTGGATCAATTCACCTTTCTTGGGATTGTCCTCAATCGAATGAGCTGCGTGTATTGGGTTCCAAAGGAGAGGCTGTCCTCCGTGTGGATCGCTTCGACCAATTAGCTGTTCGCACAACTTCTGATTATGAACTACAAAAAATACCTATTTCATTTCCAACAGATACGCTGCGGCAAGCGCAATCCTATATGTCACCAAAGAGCTACGTCGAGGCTATTTATTGCCAGCTTGTTCAAATGATGAGAGCGATTAAATGGGGCGAGCCTCCCGCCGTTGATGGTTTGGAAGGGGAAAAATGCATTTTTCTCCTCGAATCAGCGTTATCTGTGGCTTGTCCGCTAGATATGCCATGGCTGGAACGCAGTGAGGAAGAAGCTTTTCGCCGGATGCACTGGAAGAATAATTCATGAGTAATGTCGCAGTTATCGGAGCCGGTGGATTTGTTGGATTAAGTCTGATTGAATCTCTGATCCTCGAAGGGCGTTCGGATATCCGAGCAGTAGTGCGTAACTACCGCAATATGGCAGGACTATGCCGATTCGGCACTGATCTCGATGTGCGTCTTGCAGACGCTGAAAATTCTGCTTTGCTGACTGAAGCGTTGGCTGGGGTAGATACTGTGGTAAACCTTACAACAGGTCCACCCTCCGGGATCATTCAATCTACCCGATCTATATACGAGGCTTGTGTGAGTGTAGGGGTGCGGCGTTTTGTCCACCTTAGCTCGGCTGTTATTTATGGTGATGTGTGTGTGCCGGTAGGCGATGATGATCCGCCAGTTGCGCGGCACTGGATGCCGTATGCGAGAGCAAAATCCATGTCGGAACTATGGTTGCGCGAACGACTAAACAACGATGCCATAGACATTGTGGTACTGCGGCCTGGTATCGTGTGGGGTGTTCGCTCTCCTCATACTCTTCAAATAGCGAAGGCGCTAGCAGGTAAAACTGCTTACCTCGTCAATGATGGAAAAGGTATATTTAACGGGATATACATCACTAATCTTGTAAGATGTATCCGAACCTGCTGCGAGTATCCTCAACGTGTTGCAGGTTTTTACAATGTGGGTGATAGTGAATTGGTTACTTGGTTCGATTTTTTTGATGCGCTCGGACCACCACTTGGTTGTGATTGTTCTCGGTTATCTCGAGTACGATACGATCATTTTCCATGGTCATCACGGGCTTTGGTAGACGGTATTCAATCACTGCCGCTGGTGAATGAGCTTTACCATCAACTGAAGGCACATGTGCCGGATAGTTTGAAGGCGAGGATACGGAACTATCTGGAGGGAATGTATTGCTACGAGCGGCATGCTACCTCATATGCGGTACGAGTTGCCGTTGAAAGGGAGCTTTGGCATCTCCAACGGGTGCGTTACAAACTTCCCATAGAAAAATTTCAAAATACATTTCAATTTATAAATCCCATATCGTTTACAGAGGGAATTCAGCGAACTATTGCTTGGTTGACAACGCTTGGTTTCATCTATCGTTCTGTATCTACAACAGCATAGCGGCTGAGATCGATCATGTTAGAGAGCAAAAAAATCAATATTCTTGAGTTGCGCAGTTGTCGTGGCGGCGGAGGAGGACCTGAGAAAACAATTTTATTCTCCGCTCTGGAAGCAGATCAAGATGCATTTAATGTAACTATAGTCTATTTGAAGAGCCTAGATGATACCGAATTCGATCTCCATGAACGTGCTAGAAAATTAGGTGTCGACTCATTCTTGACGATAGATGAACGTTTTAAATTCGATATCGGTGCTTTGTACCGCCTTTTAAATATTCTGCGAGAGAAGAAAATAGATATTTTACATACACATTGTTACAAATCAGACCTATACGGTTTAATTTTACGGCGATATCACAAAATGAAATTGGTGACGACGGCTCATGGTCCTCTCGCCACTTTTAGGTTTTTTTGGGCATCCAAAAATTGGAGGGTGCGATATTTCTACGATCAACTCGATCTTCGTATACTCCGCTACTTTGAGACCGTCATAATGGTCTCGGATACGATGCGTGCGATCATCTCCCGGCATGGCGTTGATCCAAATAAATTGGTTTGGATAAGGAATGCAATTGATTCAAATTATTTTCGGCGGCTCGCCATCCGGGACGAACAGTTTCGAGAAAGCCTTGGTATTCCCATTGATGCTTTGATTATCGGTGCGGTTGGTAGGCTAAACGGTGAGAAGGATTATCCAAATTTACTAAGTGCGGCACAGTTGCTTTTGCGTAACCGAAAGAACCTCTATTTCGTGATTGCAGGCAAGGGTGAACTTGAGCAAGAATTACGGCAAATGGTAGCCAATAAAAATTTAGCGGATCGAGTCATCTTTTTGGGGCATTTCCACGATATCCGTAAAGTTTTTACATTGATGGATATCTATGTGCTCTCTTCCACCCGAGAAGGTTTGCCAAACACTGTCTTGGAAGCTATGGCGATGGAGGTGCCCATTGTTGCCACCGATGTAGATGGAGTTAGAGAAGCCGTTAGTGACCAAAGGGAAGCTCTGCTAGTTTCGCCGCAGGACTCAGAGCGCCTCGCTGCGGGCATCGAGTTAATGCTCGATGATGCTGAGTTGCGCAAACGATTAGTGCGAAATGCGCGGCAGAAGGTTGAATCGGAGTTCAGCTTCGCTCAACGCACGCGTCGCGTTGAAGATATCTATCGTCGCATCATGTCGAATTAGTCTAGCCATATCCGGATAATACGTTTCAAGATGGCACATTTCAAGGTAATGAAAACATTGGGCAAGTCATCGATTTTTATTGTAATGCCCAACTTCTGCTAATACCAAACACTTGTTGAATTCTTCAGTATGCGCGGGCGGATATGGAAATATATTTATGATAAACAAGATCTTGCTATTTAAGGCAATCACTGACTTCCAGAAGCGTTTGGTATAAGGCAACACGAAGGCCATGGGGCGCATATTTTTTTTAGCACTGCTTTCGTCGGTATCAGTCGCCAGTCTCGTGCATCCTTGGATCGGTGTCGTCTGTGCCTATTTTTTTATCATTCTTGTTCCGCAGGCGGTTTGGTTTTGGCATTTCCAGGATCTTAGACCAGTATATTGGGTTTTGATGCCGACGCTGCTTGGTTTTGCCTTCGGTTTCCTAAAAAACGAATACGAGTTTTCGCTGATATGGAGCCGTCGGAATGCGTTCTTATTCATACTCTGGTCGTGTTTTACGCTATCGTATTTTTTGGGGCCTTACGTCGAGGTCATGGGGCCATATCGATTTACAGATCCGTCGTGGGCAATTTCGACACTGAACAAGATTTTCCTTCTCTACTTTGTTGGTTGTTTATGCATAGACAGCGAAAAGAAGCTTAAAGCTCTAATTTATGTCTTTATTGTATCGGTTGCTTATCTCGTCTATTGGGCTAATGATCAATATTTATCTGGGAGGTTTTTTGGGCGGCTTGCGGGACCGGTCGATATGTATGGCATTAGCACTTATTCTGATGAGAATAATTTTGCTATGATGTTTGTCACTCTGCTCCCATATTTATGGTTTGGAGGTTACTTTTTTAAACAGAGGCCGATTCGATGGGGGCTTTGGTTAATTATCCCTTTTGGTTGGCACGCGATCTTTTTAACGGGTTCGCGCGGAGGCCTGATCGGAGTAGGGATTAGTATTCTAGTCATGACCATGCGTTCAAAGCAAAAACTACTTGGAATTTTGCTGATTCCAGGATTTATTTTCGCTTACCAATGGCAGGCGGGCGATGTAATGAAAGAGCGTGCAGGCATGATCAACGAGTATAAAACTGAGGTTTCAGCTTCAACTAGACTAGAGGCGTGGGGTGCGGCACTTAACATGATCTCAGACCATCCAATAGGCGTTGGCCTTGCCTCATTCGGACCCGCATTTCCGTACTACTCCGATAAAAGGCCACGTGAAGCCCATAACACATTTTTTCAGATTACCGCCGAATCCGGAATTTTAGCAGGTATCATGTATCTATTGATTGTGATATCTTCGATTACTGGCTTATGGAAGAATGGGAATCGTCTACGCCGGATTGGTTTGGATTCTGGGGTAAACGTGATTTATCTGATCAATGAAGCAACGCTGGTAGGGTTTTGCGGACTGTTTGTATGTTCGATGTTTCTTTCTCTCCAAATGTTTGAGATTTTTTATTGCTTGTGTCTTGTAGTTAATGTTGTTCTTTTCATTGGATCTGAAAAAGTTGTAGATAGACGTGACACTAAGTGGCATGATAGATATCGACTGACCCAGTGAAGTAAAGGGTAGATCTGAGCATGCTTTGTCAATTAATAATTTCATGTACTAATAAGATCTAATTGAGAAAAGTAGTTATGTTCTCAATAAAATTTCAGATACTAACATTTATTAGGTTCTTCGAGGATTCGGTAGTGTCCCTTAACTTCCGTGATGAGCTTCAGGCCAACTGGGGAACAGCTTTTCCGGAATGGGTCGCTTCTGCCATTCAAGAGGCGATACCCGGTACGACAAGAGTTCACGGGTTGTCCAAACATGATCAGTGATCCCCGCCGCCATGGCTGGCGTCACGGGACGCCAGCGCCGGGGCGAACCGGTGCCGAGCGTGGGTTCGGGAACCGGCAATGGAGTTCGCAAGCTGGCATGGGGCAACAGTAAATGGTAGTAAGCCAACGACAACCACATCTATTTTTCAAACCAAGTCAAATCCTTGGAGAAGCCGTTGGTGCGGCGGGTCAGACGACGATTCTGTTGTCGCTGGGTCAAGTTATCCCGTTCCACAAAACTGGTGTTGATCCGCTGACTCACCGGCGATTGGGCCAGTCGGGTCGCCACCGCCGCCTGCTCGCCAAACACGACGGTGGTGTACACGGCGGTAACGCGCCCGCCGGCCCGCTGTTTGACGACTGGGGCGTACAACAGGTCGGCGCGCGGTCGCCGACGAGGCTTGGGATGAGCGCCTCGTGTCCCGCGTCGCGCCGGTTGATACCATTCCCCATAGGTAGCCAACAACGCTTGAGTATAGGCAGGCCATTGATCGCTGGTAAAAAAAGGTACGGTTTCACCGGTCACCCACGCGACCTGCTCCAGCAATCGATCCGCGCTGGCCTGATCGTGGTTGCCGATGACGAAACCCAAGACCAACCGCCAGACCGGCGCGAAGGCCAACCAGACCCAGGCATCGCCATAGGTGTCGGCGTACTGCTTTGCCCCCGG
>Ga0272412_1000770_pt1 | contig 10312 bp, 7 predicted proteins | sample WWTPWeurt_MetaT_FD_193540 | JGI IMG/M metagenome (GOLD analysis project Ga0272412, IMG submission 193540) | Metatranscriptome of activated sludge microbial communities from WWTP in Nijmegen, Gelderland, Netherland - WWTP Weurt (Metagenome... | ecosystem: Engineered > WWTP > Aerobic digester >...
CGCCTTGGCTCGACCCGGCCATAATCTGCTGTTCGGACGCAAGGAGTCCCTGCCGCTCGCTCGAGCGACCGGTGGTCACCGCCCAGTTCCAGGAGGCGTTGCAGGTGACACTTCAGCTGCTTATTCGTTACTGACTCGAATCGCGACCTCCGGACTAGGGGGGGCGCGGAGCTTGTTATCAGCCTGCAATTCTTGCAGGTAAGGTTTCGTAGAAGAAACAATGACTTCGTCGAACCACCAGATTTTAACCTGCAATCCTGTCAGGTTCTTCCCTGTATCCGAAGTCAAAATTGCAGAAAAAAAACAATAAAAACAAATCGCTAGCAGTAGTAACCGTTCTGGCCCAGAAGTTGCCTTGGATCTATTACCTGCATCCTCGGATGCCAGGCAATCGTAAGCATTCAATCAACGTTGATATGGGTATCGCCATGAAAAAACTGATGGTTGTTGCCGCGAGCGCGCTGACCCTTGCCATGGCCGGCTCCGTCTTCGCCCAGCAGCAGGGCATGGGTGGCATGTCGGGCATGGGTGGCATGGGTGGCATGTCGGGTATGGGCGGCATGTCGGGCATGGGTGGCATGGGCGGCATGTCGGGCATGGGCGGCATGGCCGGTATGGGTGGCATGGGCGGCATGTCCGGCATGGGTGGCATGTCCGGCATGGGCGGTATGGGCGGTATGTCCGGCATGGCCGGCATGGGTGGCATGTCTGGCATGGGCGGCACGACCGTAATCATCAACATCCCCGCCGGTATGGCTGGCATGGGCGGCATGTCGGGCATGTCCGGTATGGGCGGCATGTCGGGTATGGGCGGCATGTCGGGCATGGGGGGCATGTCGGGGATGGGTGGCATGTCGGGCATGGGTGGCATGTCGGGCATGGCGGCCGACGCACCCAAGAAGTAAGCGGGACTGTTTGCCCTAGCTGGGCACGGGAAGGGGGCCGCCCCCCTTCCTCCCTTATTGGAGAGTGCCGGAGATGCGTCTTCCTGTTTTGATCCTTCTTCTTGCTGGCATCAACGCCGCGATGGCGGACGCGCCGGCTTATCCCGTTGCAGGCCTGCAACCTGATGCCAGGCCAGCAGGCGCACCAGTGATCCACCAGCACACGACCAGCGAGGCGGCAAAGACCCGTCTGCAGCGCGGAATCGTGCTGCCTGCACCGGCCACTCTGGCCGTCATGCGCGATCAGGAGGCCTGGTACACGCCCTTCGACCAACCGGGAATGCTCGGCTATTACGATCTGCGCGGCTGGCATGCCGCTGCACCAAAGAAGACCGCGGCGAAGAAGCCCGCCAAGCCCGGCGGCTCCGCCGAGCGGCCTGGCGAACACATGCGCGCAACGTACAGCCCGCTGCACTTCAAGCCGGCGATCGAGACGGCCACCGATGCACAGTGCCTCGCCTGCCATGCCGACGTCCTCGAGGACAAGCCGCTGGCGCGGAGTCCGGCCGGTGTCGCGGCCAAGGGCAGCCTAGCGTGGTACCAACAGGTTTCCACCTACCAGGGCGAACAGGACAGTTTCCACCGTCGTCACCTGGTCACGCCGCTGGCCAAGCAGCTGATGGATCTGAAATGTACGACCTGCCATCAGGGTCATGACCCGCGTGACGAGGCCCCGGGCACGTCGGCGAACACCGCAGCGCAGGGAAGCGGCGACTTCACCCTGCGCAAGGCCGTCAATACCGAGGCAATCTGCCTGAAGTGTCATGGCCAGCCCACCGACTACACGATCATGGGGCTGCCCGGGCCTTGGCACGAGGTGCGCATCGACATGCAGAACGACTGCCTCGCCTGTCACGTGGCCTTCCGTACCAATCGGCACCAGGTCAATTACCTCAAGCCCGCCGCGATCGAGGCCGCAGCCGAGGCCGGACGCGAGCACATGGCCGGCGGTGATGTGTGCTTTGGCTGTCACGGCGGCAGGCCCTGGTACCGCATCGCCTATCCGTTTGCACGTAACGCCTGGCCCGGCATGGCGGACGAGGTGCCCGAATGGGCCAAGGATCGCCCGACGCGGTCGGAAGCACGCTTCCTGATCGACAAACCAGCGGCCAAATGACAGCACGGGAACTCGCCATGAACAAGGACACACTCGCCGCGCCGATCAACCCGGCGCGCCGCGACTTCCTCAAGACCACCGCGGCGGGCGCCGCCGCGGCCGCCGCCAGCAGCTTCGTGGAACTGGCAAGCACGGGCAAGGAGGCTTCGGCCTTCGCTTACGAGCCCTACTACACCGACGACCAGCTCACCACCATGGTGACCAGCTGCGCGCACAACTGCGGCTCCCGCCACATGCTGGTCGCGCACAAGAAAGGAGACGTGATCGTTCGCCTGTCGTCCGATGACGGCCGCTACCAGGCAGGCGGCGCCTTTGGTTTCGAGACCGAGGCGGTGCCGCAGCTGCGCGCCTGCTTGCGCGGACGCTCTTACCGCGCGCGGCTCTACTCCGCCGAGCGCCTGCTCTACCCGATGGTGCGCGTGGGCGAACGCGGGGAGGGCCGCTTCAAGCGCGTGTCGTGGGACGAAGCGCTCGACCGCATCGCCAAGAAGATGATCGAGCTGAAGGACACCTACGGACCGACGGCCATCCTCGACCAGTCCTATGCCGGCGCCTCCTACGGTGTCCTGCACAAATCGGATCAGATCGAGGGCTTGCTGGCACGTTTCCTCGGGATGTTCGGTTGCCGAACCAGCTCCTGGTCCGTGCCAAGCTACCAGGGCACAACCTTCTCCAGCCGCACCACGTTCGGCACCATCGAGGACGGCAACGAGGACGACGCCTTCGCGCACTCGAAGCTCATCATCATGTGGGGCTGGAACCCGGCCTACACCTTCCACGGCGGCAACACGTTCCACTACATGCGGCTGGCCAAGCAGCGCGGCTGCAAGTTCGTCGTGGTCGACCCCCAGTACACGGATTCGGCGTCGGCCTATGACGCCTGGTGGATTCCCATCCGCCCCAATACCGACGCGGCGATGCTGGCCGCGATGGCGCACTACATCTTTGTCAATGAGCTGCAGGACCAGGCCTTCATCAACCGTTTCTGCCTGGGCGTGGACGCGGGCACGATGCCGGACTGGGCGCGCGGGCACGAGAACTTCAAGGACTACATCCTCGGCACCTACGACGGGCAGCCGAAGACGCCGGAGTGGGCTGCCGAGATCTGCGGCGTGGCGGCAGACGACATCCGCAAGCTTGCCGACATGTACGCCCGCACCAAGCCGGCGGCGCTGAAGGCCTCGTGGTCACCCGGGCGCAACGCCTACGGCGAGCAGTACAACCGCATGGCGGCGGCCCTGCAGGCAATGACCGGCAACATCGGCATCCTCGGCGGCTGTGCGGAAGGCGTCGGCAAGGGCTGGCACGCGGAAGCGGTGGCCTACCCCTATGACGAGTACGCCAACGTGTGGTCGGCTTCCATCAAGTCCGACCGCTGGGCGCATTGCGTACTCAACTACCCCGACGTGCGGCGCGAGGAGATCGGCCTGTGGCCGCGCGCTGACCAGTTCGACGGCGTCATCCCGAACATCAAGGCGATCTGGTGGCATGGCTCGGACTGGTTCAATCAGCTGACCAACATCAACAAGGAAATCGAAGCCATCCGCAAGCTCGAGCTGGTGGTATGCGCCGACTCCACGATCACGCCCTCGGGGCTGTGGGCCGACATCCTGCTGCCGGTGGCCACGCACTTCGAACGCCACGATGTCGCCTTGCCTTGGTACAAGGGGCACTACTACATCCATCGGCCCAAGGTCATCGCCCCGCTCGGCGAGTCCAAGAGCGACTTCCAGATCTTCACCGAGCTCGCCTATCGCCTCGAGGCCCTCGACCCGGCCCGACTGTCAGGTTTCGGCAAGCGCTACAACCCCAAGGCCGACCGCAGCTACTTCGAGAACGACGATCCGGTAGACGAGGCCTATCTGGTGGACTGGTGGCACCGGGTGCAATCGCACCAAGGGGTCACGATGAGCTGGGAAGAATTCAAGCAGCGCGGGGTATACAAGTTCGAATTCGCGCAACCGCACGTAGCGTTCCGCGACCAGATCGAAAAAGGGGTGCCGTTCAACACCCCGTCGGGGCGGATCGAGATCTTCTCCACCACGCTGGCCCAGGTCAGCGACTGGACCAAGACCCAGTACGGTTACCCGATCCCGGCGATCCCGAAGTGGATCGAGCCCTTCGAGTGGCTGGGCGATACCGGCAAGGCCGCGAAGCATCCCTTCCACCTGATCTCTCCGCACCCGCGCTGGCGCACCCACAGCATCTTCAACAACATTCCCTGGCTGCGGGAGACCTACCAGCAAGAGGTCACCATCGCAGCGCGCGATGCGGAGCGGCTCGGCATCCGCACCGGTGACGTAGTGGAGGTGTGGAACGAACGCGGCAAGGTGGTGGTGCCGGCCTATGTGACCGAACGCTGCATGCCGGGCGTCCTCGTGCTGCATGAGGGCGCGTGGATGGATCTCGACGACAAGGGCGTCGATCGCGCGGGTAACCCGGATTTTCTGACCGACGACCAACCCTCGCCTGCCGGGGCATTCGCCTACAACACCGTGCTGGCCGACGTGAAGAAGACGACGCTGGAGCATCGCCCAGGCTGGGATTCGCTCGCTACCGCGCGCTCGATCGTTTTCCGACGCGACTATTGAGGATGCGCTCATGAGCAAGAAGCTCGATATGGACGAAGTCCGCTCGGCCCTCGAACGCCAGGCGGCCCAGACCTACAGACCCGTCAAGCCAGCGGTACAGCTGGGCTTCGTGCATAACAACGTCGACTGCATCGGTTGTCGCGCCTGCGAGATCGCCTGCAAGGACAAGAACGGTCTCGCCCCCGGGCCGCGCTTCCGGCGCGTGATGTATGTCGAAGGCGGCCATTACCCCGACGTGTTTGCCTACAAGGTGAACATGAGCTGCAACCATTGCGCCGATCCTGCCTGCCTGCCCACCTGCCCGACCGGTGCGATCTGGAAGCGGGCCGACAACGGCGTCGTCGACATCGACTCCACCCTCTGCATCGGGTGTCGGCGCTGCGAGGCGGCCTGCCCCTACGGCGCGCCGCAGTGGGACCCGACCGAGCACATCGTGAAGAAATGCAACATGTGCATCGACGAGCTCGAGGCCGGGCGTAAGCCTTACTGTGTGATGGCCTGTATGATGCGGGTACTGGATATCGGTCCGATCGACGCGTTGCGGGCGGGGACGTACCCGACGACCGCGGTCGGCCCGGGAGACAGGGTCACTGGACAGGTCAAGGACATGGCGAACCCCGCGCTCACCCACCCATCGATCGTTTTCGTGCCACATCGCCGAGGTCGCGTAGATGAGTGAGCACGCGCGCTGGCCAGGGCAGGAGGCGGCGCAAGCGCTCGCCGCCGACGCCGACATGCTGAGTTTCCTGCATGCCAGCGAGCTCGATGCGGCCGTGCTCGAGAGCCTGCGCGCGGTCGGCTTTCCGGCCAATCTCGCGCTGCTGCCCGGCGATGCGATGGCCAGGGAGGCATGGCGCGCACTGTCTGCTGCGCTGCGCGAGATCCCGGTGCAACCGGACGCAGCCGCGCTGGATGAGCTCGCCGCGGAGTTCGCCGCGATCTATCTCACCGGCGCGTACCGGCTGTCGCCGTGCGAATCCTACTGGCTCGATCAGGACCATCTGCTCTACCAAGGGCCAATGTTCGAGCTACGCCAGCGCTATGCCGAGGCGGGGCTGCGTGTCAAGGACTGGCGCAAGCGTCCGGAAGACCACATGACCCATCAGCTCGGCTTCGTCGCAAGGCTGCTCTCGGCGGCGCGGAGCGAAGAGAACTGGAAACAGCTCGCCAGCTTCCTCGACCAGCACCTGTTGCGCTGGATCCACGACTTTGCGCGTGCGGTGCACGCGCGGACGGGCGCCTCTTTCTATGCTGCACTCGCCGTGCTCACCGCGACCTGGTGCGCGAGCCTGCGAGCCTGCATCGACGTCCCGCCCATGGCGCATGCCCAGCCGGCGGAAGCGCGTAGCGATGCGAAGGACGTGCAGCACTGAGCCCGAACGGAAGCTTGCGAGTGCCGATACGTGTCGTTGCGGCCCGCCAGGACAGCCTGGCGCGCCAGATGCTCTGGAGAATCCTGATTGTTGCGAGCGCCGCCTCGGTCGCGTTCGCGACGGTCTTCGTCGCGCTTTACCTCGATCAACTCAAGGCGACGCGCGCCGATGCCTCGCTCAACCTGAACCGGATGCTCGCGACCACCTGGGAAAACGCGATGCTCAAGCGCGACGTCGAGGGCTTGCGCGAGATCGTCTCCAGCCTGGGTGCGCTGCGCGATATCCGTGACGTCCTGGTACTCGCCCCCAATGGTGAAGTGCGCTTCGCCTCCAACCCGGTCCGGCTCGGAATGCAGCTCCCCGGGCTCGTGGCCTCGACAGCGGGCGGAATGGCCACGAGCCGGTTCGAGCATGGCATCGAGGATGAGGAAGTGCTGCGTTCGATCAATCCGGTGCCCAACCGTACAGAGTGCGTGCCGTGCCATGGCCCGGTGTCGTCGTCGCCGATCAACGGCGTCCTCGTGATCGACTACGACGCCACCCCGGTGCGCCAGCAGGCGCTTGCGAGCGCCGCCCTGTTCGCGGCTGCGGGCGGGCTGGTCATCGTGCTCACAATCATGGCGGTATGGTGGTTGTTGCGCAGACGGGTGCTCAACCCGCTTGCGCACCTCGATCGCGCCGCAGGCGCGCTCGCCGCTGGCGATCTGAGCGCGCGCGTCGAGGTCGCCCACCTCGACGAGATCGGGCGCAGCGCACAGCGCTTCAATACGATGGCCGACGCGCTCCAGCGCGAACTCGGCCGCCACGCCGCGCACCGCAAATATCTGCAGGACCTCATCGATGGCCTGCCGGACGGGCTGCGCGTCATCCGCAAGTCCGACTTCATCGTGGTTAGCGCAAACCGGGCGTTCGGCGAGCAACTCGGCTTGTCCGCGATGGAGGGCCAGCCCTGTTACATCTCCAGTCACGGCCGCAGCAGCCCCTGTCCGCCCACGATGGTGCGGTGCCCTGTTGCCGAGCTGCAGGCGCATGGCCAGGTCCTGAAGTGCCACCACCGTCATCGGCGTGCGAGCGGCGAGGAGTTCGCGATCGAGGTACACGCCGGCCTCATCGATGTCGAGACGGAGGGTGGGCGCGAGCGCTACATCGTCGAATCGGTCCGCGATGTCAGCCGCGTGGCAAGCATCTCGCAGGAGCACAGGATGACCGAACTCGGCTTGCTCGCAGCCGGCATTGCGCACGAGATCCACAACCCGCTCGGTTCACTGCGCCTTGGCCTCGAGGCGATGGAGCGCCGCTTGCGCGGACGCCCCGAGCGCGACGATCGCATCGACGACTACCTGCGCACGATGGATGAGGAGATTGACCGCTGCCTGCAGGTCACCCAGCGGCTACTGATGCTGTCCCGCCCGCCCCAGGCTCGTGTCCAGCCGGTGGATGTCAATCCGGTGCTTGCGGACACCTCCTGCCTGCTCGCCTACGATGCGGAGAATCGCCAGATCGAGCACATCCTTGAGGCCGACAAGGCGGCACCGCGGGTGTGGGCGGACGACGCCGACCTGCGGATGCTTATGATCAACCTCGTGCAGAACGCCCACCATGCGATGCCCTCGGGAGGGCAGGTGACCCTGCGCAGCCACATCATCGGAGACGAGGTGCTGATCGAGGTGGAGGACACCGGGGTTGGGATCCCCGAAGACGACGTTCCGCATCTCTTCGAGCCTTTCTTCAGTCGGCGCGCGGATGGCGAACCGGGAACCGGGTTGGGGCTCAGCATCTGCCGCAGCATCGTGGACCATTACGGTGGCCGCATCGCGGTCGAGAGCCGCCCGGGCGAGGGCGCGCGCTTCAGGGTGTCTCTGCCCCGGGTGCTCGAATGAGTCGCAGCAAGGTCATCCTCGTCATCGATGACGACCGCGGCTTTCGCGGCCTGCTGACCGCCCAGCTCGCCGACATGGGCTACGACACCACGGGTGCTGCAAGCTGGGCCGAGGCGAGCGCCTGCCTCAAGGAGATCGAGCCCGACCTCATCTTGCTCGACATGAAGCTGCCCGACACCACGCCCGAGCTCGCAGTGCCCGAGCTCGCTGCCGAGTATCCCGTCATCGTGCTTACTGGCTACGGCAGTATTCGTAGCGCGGTCTCGGTCATCCACGCCGGCGCCCTCGACTATCTGACCAAGCCCATCAGTCTCGCCGAACTCGAACTCACCATCGCCCGCGTCCTCGACAACGCCGAGATGCGTCGTTCGAATGCGCTCTACAAGCGTCAGCTGGCGGCACGCCAGGGATCGGGGCTGATCGGAAACTCGGCGGCGATCCTGGCGCTCGAGAGCCTCATCGACGCGGTCGCCCCGACCAACGCCACCGTGCTGATCCATGGTGAATCGGGCAGCGGAAAGGAGGTCGTCGCCAGCGCGATCCATCAGCGCAGCGAGCGCAAGAACCGCGAGCTGGTGACCGTCGACGCCACGACCTTGTCCGAGACGCTGTTCGAGTCCGAGCTCTTCGGCCACGAGAAGGGTGCATTTACCGGCGCCGACCGGCAGAAGAAGGGCCTGATCGAGGCCGCCGAAGGCGGCACCCTGTTCCTCGACGAGATCGGCGAGGTCAGCCTCGCCAACCAGGCCCGCCTGCTACGCCTCTTCGAGAGCGGCACGTTCCGCCGTGTAGGCGGCACCAAGACGCTTCGGGCCGACGTCCGCTTCATCGTCGCCACTCACCGCAACCTCGGGCTCATGGTGCGCGAGGGGCGCTTTCGCAGCGACCTCTTCTTCCGTCTCTCCAGCTTCGTGCTCACCTCGCCACCACTGCGGGACCGTCGCGAGGACATTGCCCTGCTCGCCGAGCACTTCCTGTCCCAATTCTGCCGTGGCCAGAAGAAACTGTTCGCCCGCGACGCGATCACCACGCTGACGGCCTACGACTGGCCGGGCAACGTCCGTGAGCTTCGCAACGTGATCGAACGCGCGGTGATCCTGGCTCGCAATGCAGTGGTCATCCGGCGCGATCACGTTTCGATGCCCGAACTGGAGGGTGCGAGCGTACTCAGCTTCAGTTTCGAGCACCCGCCGACGCTCAAGGATCTCGAACGCAGCTACTTCCTGCGCACGCTTGAACGTTTCGGCGGTAACCGCGCGCGTACCGCAGCCGCGCTCGGCATCAGCGAGCGAAACGTCTATCGCCTCATCGGTTTGTATGGTGCGGAGCTCACTTAGCGCGTGTTCGCCCACCCGCCCCCCATTGCGTCGAGGCGGGCGTCGACGCCTGAATGGGTCGAGCACTGCTCGGCGGTGAGTCACTCGGTCTCGGGGTTGGCGAGCGTGTCGGCGGCGACGAAGCCGGTGGGCTCAGGCGTTTGCCCAGATCCTGGGCGCGCGGCCGGCGTCTGGGTATCCAGCAGAATCCTCCAGCGCCGGAAGCTTGACTCGCTTCGCCCCCCGCGCACGCAGAACGGCTCGATCCCGAGACCGCTCGCAGCTAACTGCGCAAAGACGGTTTCCCACTCCTGGCGGCTGCGCCGCCGTCACTTGTCGTTGGTCGCTGTCGCCCTGGTCACCGCTGATTCCTCCCTCATGAACGTGGGAGGGATTGTTGTGCGAGGGCGCGGGCGGGAAAAGAACACCGCTCACCCTCCGGGCGGTCAGCAACTGATCGATCCTGTAGAAGCGTTCGCCCCGGTTCATGCTGGGAGACCGTTCGGTGAAATACAGAGAGCATGCCGAAGCGGGCGCACCGGGTGAGCCTTGGATGTCCGAGAATCCCAATCGAAAAAACGACCACCCAGGAGTTCGTATCATGACCCAGAAGTTCGATACTGCGTTGTCGCTCGCCCTTGAAGCTCACTCCGGCCAGATCCGAAAAGGGACCGAGAACGCGCTTGGTTTGCCATTGCCGTACATTACGCACCCGGTTGCCGTGGCGACCTTGGCGCAACGCTACGGAGGCAACGAGGACCAAGTCATCGCGGCGCTGCTGCACGACGTTCTCGAAGACGGTGGCCCGCAGTGGGCGGATCCGATCCGCGACGCCTTTGGTGGCCAGGTCCTCGACCTCGTGCGGTTCTGTACCGATGGCCTGCCCGATGCGCAGGGGCAGAAAAGCCCCTGGCGCGAGCGGAAGGAGCTCTACCTCGCCCACCTGCGCGCGGCGGAAGGTGAGGGCGTTCTCGTTTCTGCCTGCGACAAGCTGGCCAACCTGCAGGCAATCCTGCTCGATCTGACGGAGATCGGTGAGTCGGTGTGGACGCGCTTCACCGGAGGCAAGGATGGATCGCTGTGGTACTACG
>Ga0272412_1000773_pt1 | contig 10297 bp, 5 predicted proteins | sample WWTPWeurt_MetaT_FD_193540 | JGI IMG/M metagenome (GOLD analysis project Ga0272412, IMG submission 193540) | Metatranscriptome of activated sludge microbial communities from WWTP in Nijmegen, Gelderland, Netherland - WWTP Weurt (Metagenome... | ecosystem: Engineered > WWTP > Aerobic digester >...
AGATCTTCTGCGGCGCTGCCAGGGTGTTGTCGGTCTCGAACTCGCGGGTGAGGTGCCACTTGCCCTTGTAGGCGGTGTAGTAGCCGGCCTCGCGCATCATGTGCCCGAGCGTCTTGATGTCGGTGGACATGCTGCTCATCCAGGGGAAGTTCGTGTTGTCGAACATCCTGGTCTGCTGGATGTGGCGGCCGGTGTAGATCACCGAGCGCGAGGGGGTGCACACGCAGGAGTTGATGCGGTGGTTCTCGAACACCACACCATTCTTGGCCAGGCGCTCGCGTGCCGGAAGCGTATAGCCGGCGGGCAGTTCGTCAGGGCGGAAGTAACGCTCCTGATCGGTAAGGATGAACACGATGTTGTACGGTGCGCCTTGTCCTTGTCCTTGCTCGACGATGCTCATGACGCCAGCCTCCAGTGTGATCTGTCGGTCCATCTTAGGAGAAGGCCATGGGCCTGACGATGGGACCAAGGTCTAATTCACCCTTGCCGACGGACGGGTTAGGGTTGGCGTCGTGGGTATCGTGGGATGTTCCTGCCAAGGAGCTGGTCATGCGCGCTGCCCGGAGATGAAGACCGCTCGCCAGGCGAAGGAACGCGCAGATGCAAACGAACCTGTCCCAATATCACCTGCTGGCCAAGCCCGCGGGCGCCGCGTGCAACCTGGGGTGCCAGTACTGCTTTTTCCTGTCGAAGGAAAACCTGTACCACGGTGATAGCCACCTCATGGACGAGGCCACGCTCGACAGCTATATCCGGCAGTTGATGGAGTCCTCGCTCGGGCCGCAGGTCGATGTCGCGTGGCAGGGCGGTGAGCCGATGCTGCGCGGTCTGGATTTCTACAAGCGCTCGGTGGAGCTTGCCGCGCGTTACCGGAAGCCTCATCAGCAGATCCTCCACACCATCCAGACCAACGGCACACTGATCGACGATGCGTGGGCGCGCTTCTTCAAGCGGCACAACTATCTGGTCGGAATCAGCATCGACGGGCCGCGCGCAATGCACGACGCCTATCGTGTCACCAAGAAGGGCGAGGGCAGCTTCGACGAGGTGGTTCGCGGCTGGAATCTGCTGCGCAAGCATGGGGTGGATGTGAACATCCTGTGCACCGTCCATGCGGCCAACCAGGATCATCCGCTCGAGGTCTACCGCTTCTTCCGTGACGAGCTGCAGGCGGAGTACATCCAGCTCATTCCCATCGTCGAGCGCGCGACACCCGACACCCTCGCTGTCGCCAACCAGGGCTGGGGCGGGCTCAAGGGCACGGATCGTCCGCTCTACCGGCAGGAAGGCAGCCTGGTCACCGAGCGCACCGTGAATGCGGAGAAGTTCGGGCAGTTCCTCAACGGCATCTTCGACGAATGGGTCCGGCGCGATGTCGGCAAGGTCTATGTGACGACCTTCGACATCGCCCTCGGCAGCTGGCTGGGGCACCACAACGCCTGCATCGTCTCGCCCACCTGCGGCGAAGCGCTGGCGCTGGAGCACAACGGCGACGTCTATTCCTGCGACCACTTCGTCGAGCCCGATCACCTGCTCGGCAACCTCAAGGACACGCCGCTGGGCGGGCTGGTCCGGTCGGAGAAGCAGCGCCGCTTCGGCCAGGCCAAGTACGACACCCTGCCCAGGTACTGCAGGGAATGCCCGGTGCTGTTCGCCTGCTACGGCGAATGCCCGCGCAACCGCTTCATCAGGACGCCCGACGGCGAGCAGGGGCTGAACTACCTGTGCGCGGGCTACAAGGGCTTCTTCACCCACATCGACCCGGCGATGAAGACCATGGCGAGCCTGCTCAGGCAGGGGCGCTACGCCGACGAGATCATGGACCTTGCGGGCGCCACGCCCTGAGACCCTCGCCCAGCGACGGCCGGCCCGACTGGGACCAAGGTCCAATGGCGGCTGCATGGCCGGCGCCTACACTGCCTGAGCACAACGCCCTCACTGTTGGGCAACAAGGCGGCGCCACCTTACGTTCATGCAAGGAGTTCGATGATGAGCAAGCAGGACAGGAAACCCCGTACCCACCTGCCGATGCGCAATACCGCGCCGGCGCGCTTCGTTAACTACGATGCCAAGGATCCGGACACGGTCACGACCCCGATCGAGCAGTTGCGTCCGCCCGAAGGCGCGCCGAACGTGCTGATCGTGCTCATCGACGACTGCGGCTTCGGCGCGCCCAGCACCTTCGGCGGCCCCTGCGCCACGCCCTTTGCCGACAAGCTGGCCGCGGGCGGCCTGCGCTACAACCGCTTCCACACCACCGCGATCTGCTCGGCCACGCGCCAGTCCCTGCTCACCGGCCGCAACCACCACAACGCCGGCATGGCCGGCATCACCGAGATCGCCACCGGCCAGCCGGGCTACTCCTCGGTGCTGCCCAACTCCATGGCGCCGCTGGCCAAGACGCTCAAGCTCAACGGCTACAACACCGCGCAGTTCGGCAAGTGTCACGAGGTGCCGGTGTGGCAGTCGAGCCCGGTCGGCCCCTTCGACCAGTGGCCCACGGGCGGGGGCGGCTTCGAGTACTTCTACGGCTTCATCGGTGGCGAGGCGCACCAGTGGTATCCCGCGCTCGTCGAGGGCACCACCCCGGTCGCGCCGCCGAAGACGCCCGAGGAGGGTTACCACCTGATGGAGGACATGACCGACAAGGCCATCGGCTGGATCCAGCAGCAGAAGGCCCTCTCGCCCGACAAGCCCTTCTTCGCCTATTTCGCGCCCGGCGCGACCCACGCGCCGCACCATGTGCCCAAGGAATGGGCCGACAAGTACAAGGGCAAGTTCGACGCCGGCTGGGATGTGCTGCGCGAGGAGACCTTCGCCCGCCAGAAGAAGCTCGGCGTCATTCCTGCCGACTGCGAACTCACTGCCCGGCCCAAGGACGTTCCCGGCTGGGACGACATGCCCGAGGCGTTCAAGCCGGTGCTGCGTCGGCAGATGGAGGTCTATGCGGGCTTCCTCGAGTTCACCGACCATCACGTGGGCCGCCTGTTCGAGGCGATCGAGAATCTCGGCATCGCCGACGACACGCTGGTGTATTACATCATCGGCGACAACGGCGCCTCGGCCGAGGGCTCGTTCAACGGCTGCTTCAACGAGATGAGCTACTTCAACGGCCTGCAGTCCCTCGAGACCGCCGAGTACCTGACGGAGCGCATCGACAAGCTCGGCGGGCCGGAGTCGTACAACCACTTCGCGGTGGGCTGGGCGCATGCGCTGAACACGCCCTACCAGTGGACCAAGCAGGTCGCCTCGCACTTCGGCGGCACGCGCAACGGCACCATCGTGCACTGGCCGAAGGGCATCCAGGCCAAGGGCGAGTTGCGCACGCACTTTGCCCACGTGATCGACGTGGCGCCGACCATCCTCGAGGCGGCGGGCATTCCCGAGCCGGTCTCGGTCGATGGCATCCAGCAGGACCCGATCGATGGGGTCAGCATGCTGAAGACGTTCAACGACGCCAAGGCACCGGAAGCCCACGAGACGCAGTACTTCGAGGTCATGGGCAACCGGGCCATCTATCACAAGGGCTGGACCGCGGTGACCAAGCACTACACGCCGTGGATTCCGAACGTGAAGCCCGCGCTCGACGACGACGTCTGGGAGCTCTACGACACCACCACGGACTGGGCGCAGTCCAAGGACCTGTCGAAGGAGATGCCGGACAAGCTGCGCGAACTGCAGCGCCTGTGGATCATCGAGGCGACGCGCAACAAGGTGCTGCCGATCGATGACCGGATGTTCGAGAAGATCAATCCGGACACCGCCGGCCGGCCGACGCTGGTGAAGGGCAAGACCCAGCTCCTGGCCGGTGGCATGAGCCACCTGGGCGAGAACTGCGTCCTCAACCTCAAGAACAAGTCGCACTCCGTCACCGCAGCGATCGTGGTCCCGCAAGGCGGGGCAGAGGGCGTCATCATCGCGCAGGGCGCCGATATCGGCGGCTGGAGCCTGTATGCCAAGGGCGGCAAGCTCAAGTACTGCTACAACTGGGGCGGCTTCAAGCACTTCATGATCGAAGGCGCTTCGGTCATGGCTCCGGGCGAGCATCAGGTGCGCATGGAGTTCGCCTACGCCGGTGGCGGCCTCGGCAAGGGCGGCAAGGTGACGCTGTACGTCGATGGCCAGAAGGACGGCGAAGGTGAAGTCGGCGCAACGCTGGCGATGATCTTCTCGGCCGACGACGGTCTGGATGTCGGCAAGGACGGCGGCTCGGCGGTATCGCCGGACTACAAGCCTGGCAACAATTCCTTCAACGGCAAGGTGAAGGGCGTGCAGCTCGCGATCGACGAGGCCGCGGAAGACCTGGATCACCTGCTCGATCCGGCGGACGTCATCCGCATGGCGATGGCCCGCCAGTAAGGGCCTGCCGGCCGGCAGCCTGCACGGGCTGCCAGTCAGCCAAGCGGCGTCGCTGTGATCGCGACGCCGCTTGCACGTTCAGTAGCCAGTTTGCGTCAGGCCTGCGCCACCATGCCGCTGTGGCGCAGCAGCGCGTCGACCCTGGGCTCGCGGCCGCGGAAGGCCTTGAAGGATTCCAGCGCCGGGCGGCTGCCGCCCACCGCCAGGATCTCGCGCCAGAAGCGCTCGCCGGTCTCGGGGTCGAGCAGGCTGCCCTTGCCGGCGCCGGCTTCCTCGAAGGCGGCGAAGGCGTCGGCCGACAGTACCTCGGCCCACTTGTAGCTGTAATAGCCCGCCGCGTAGCCGCCGGCGAAGATGTGCGAGAAGCTGTGCGGGAAGCGGTGCCAGGCGGGCGGGATCATCACCGCCACCTCGCGGCGCACCTCGTCGAGCAGGGCCATCACGCGCTCGATTGCGACCGGGCCGGCAGAGGCCTCCACCTCGCCGTGCAGGCGCAGGTCGAACATCGAGAACTCGAGCTGGCGCACGGTCTGCATGCCGCTCTGGAAGTTCTTGGCGGCGATCATCTTGTCGTACAGCGCGCGCGGCAGCGGCTCGCCGGTATCGACGTGCGCGGTCATGCCCTGCAGCACGTCCCACTCCCAGCAGAAGTTCTCCATGAACTGGCTGGGCAGCTCGACCGCGTCCCACTCCACGCCGTGAATGCCGGACACCGCGAGTTCGTCCACCTGGGTGAGCAGGTGGTGCAGGCCGTGGCCGCACTCGTGGAAGAGGGTGAGCACGTCGTCGTGGGTGAAGGTGGCCGGTTTGCCACCCACCGGGCCGGGGAAGTTGCACACCAGGTAGGCCACCGGCGTGTCGCTGCCCCAGGTGTTGCGGTGGCGGCTGCGTGCCGAATCCATCCACGCGCCGCCGCGCTTGGTGCTGCGCGCATGCAGGTCGAGGTAGAAGTGGCCGACGAGTTCCGGACCGTTCGCGCCTTCCTTCTCGATGCGGAAGAAGCGCACGTCCGGGTCCCAGCTCGGCGCCTCGTCGGGCAGGATGTCGACGCGGTAGAGCGCGCGGATCACGCCGAACAGGCCGTCGAGCACCTTTGGCTCGGGGAAGTACTGCTTCACCTCCTGGTCGGAGTAGGCGTAGCGCTTCTCGCGCAATTTCTCGGAGGCGTAGGCCACGTCCCAGGGTTCGAGGGTGTCGAGGCCCAGCTCGGCCTTGGCGAAGGCCTTGAGCTCTTCCAGGTCCTTCTCGGCGAAGGGCTTGGCCTTGGCGGCGAGGTCGCGCAGGAAGCCGAGCACCTGCTCCGGCGTGTCGGCCATCTTGGGCACCAGCGACACCTCGGCGAAGTTGCGATAGCCGAGCATGCGCGCTTCTTCGTCGCGCAGCGCGAGGATGCGGCCGATCAGCGGGCCGTTGTCGAGTTCGGGATTGCCGAGCTCGGAGGCGCGGGTGGCGTAGGCGCGGTACATGCGCGCGCGCAGCTCGCGATCGTCGGCGTACTGCATCACCGGCAGGTAGGAGGGCATCTGCAGGGTGAACTTCCAGCCTTCCTTGCCCTCGGCCTCGGCGGCGGCGCGGGCGGCCTGGCGTGCGTCGTCGGGGATGCCGGATAGGCCGGATTCATCGGTGATCCACTCGGCGTGGGCGTTGGTGGCGTCGAGCAGGTTCTCGGAGAACTTGGCGGCGAGCTGGGATTGCTCTTCCTGGATTTCCTGGAAGCGCGGCTTCTGCGCGTCGGGCAGCTCGGCGCCGGAGAGGCGGAAGTCGCGCAGCGCGTGCTCGAGGATGCGCTGGCGCACCGGAGACAGGGTGGCGAACTCGGGGCTGTCGTGCAGGGCCTTGTACTTCTCGAACAGCGCGAGGTCTTGCCCGACCTCGGCATAGAAGCGCGAGATCTCGGGCAGCATCGCGTTGTAGGCCTCGCGCCACTCGGGCACGTCGAACACGCTGTGCAGGTGGCCGACCACGCCCCAGGCGCGGCCGAGGCGCTCGCCGGCCTCTTCCATCGGTGCGACGAAGCCGTCCCAGCTCGGGGTCGCGGGGTCGGCGGTGAGGCGTTCGATGAGCGCACGATTCTCGTCGATGAGGCCGCGGATCGCGGGCTCGACGTGCTCGGGCCGGGTGTCGGCGAAGCGCGGCATGCCGGCGAAGTCGAGCAGGGGATTGGCGTTGGGAGTGGACGTGGAAATGGACGTGGAAATGGACGTGCTGTCGTGCATCTTCGACCTTGTCTGTTCGTTCCGGCCTCGCCGGGCAAGGCGGCTATTCTGCCGCAAAAAAGACGGCGGGCGCCGCGTACGACGCCCGCCGCCGCCTGAACTGCGTGTTCTCAGCGGACCACGTCGCGATAGGCGTGCCAGGTGGCGTGACCCACCAGCGGCAGCAGGACGGCCATGCCGATCATCATGGTGGCGAAGCCGATGCCGACCAGGACGACGATCAGCAAGGCCCACAGCATCATCGTGTCGAAATTGGTCTGCACCGCGCGCAGGCTGGTCATCGCCGCAGTGATGGTGTCGGTGTCGCGGTCCAGCACCATCGGAACCGCGATCGCGGAGAGCGAGAACACGACGATCGCCAGCACGGCGCCGACGACGACGTAGGCGGCGAGGAAGTACAGGTTGTCGCCCGACCCCAGGATGCCGCTGACGAAGTTCGTCACGTTGCTGACCTCGCCCCGATAGAACAGCGCGAAGAGGATGGCCGAGATGCGCTCCCAGGCGATCAGTGCGATGGCGAGGAAGGCGCCGAACATCGCGAGACCGTCGGCACTGCGGACGAGCCCCCGTACCGATGCGGCGAAGGAGACCTTCTCTCCCTTCTCGTGGTGACGCGAAATCTCGTACAGACCCGCAGCCGCGATCGGGCCGACCAGCATGAAGCCCGAGATCGCCGCCATGAACAGATAGGGCTTGTCCGCCGCGTAGGACAGGATCAGGTAGCCGATCGCGGCCAGGATCACGCCGTAGGAGAGGCTTGCGGCGATGTTCTCGCGCATGTCGTTCCAGCCCATGCGCAGCCACTGCAGCGGCCGCTCCGCGCCGACGGAGCGGATCTGGGGCAGGTTGAAATGTTGATCCAGCGAGTCGTAGGGCTTGTCCATGATCGTCTCCGCAGGTTCTTCGTTATGTTTGACGTGTCGTCCGAGGATGGGATCGACGCGCATGGAAAAGTGCGCGTGATGCCTCGGGCGGTCGTGTTCTTAGAATAGGACAGGCGCGAAGAGTTCGCGAATGAGAGCTATTCTTTCTCCAGATAGGGCGTGGCGATGCGCGCGCGGCGCGGTCCCCAGCAGCGGGCGGCTCGGGTTCGTGAAACCTGCGGCCGATTCGGATGGACGCAGAAAGGAACAAGGGGCACCCCGTGGGGCGCCCCTTGTCGACGTCCTGTGCGCCCGCGGCGCTCAGTCCAGCTTGCGGCCGGTCAGGCGTTCGTAGGCCTCGCGGTATTTGGCCGCGGTGTGCTCGATGACCTCGGCGGGCAGCTTCGGTGCCGGCGGCGCCTTGTTCCAGTCCAGCGTCTCCAGGTAGTCGCGCACGTACTGCTTGTCGAAGGAGGGCGGGCTGATGCCCTCGCGGTAGCCGTCCGCCGGCCAGAAGCGCGAGGAGTCGGGGGTCAGCGCCTCGTCGATCAGGTGCAGCGTGCCGGCGGCGTCGATGCCGAACTCGAACTTGGTGTCGGCGATCAGGATGCCGCGGGTCGCGGCGAACTCGGCCGCCTCGGAATACAGCGCGATCGCCGCGGCGCGCGCCTCGTCGGCGAGCTGGGCGCCGGTCTTGCCGGTGCCGGCCAGCGCGTCCTTCATCAGCGCCTCGCAGCGCGCCTGCGCCTGCGCGAAGGAGATGTTCTCGTCGTGCTCGCCCATGTCGGCCTTGGACGAGGGCGTGAAGATCGGCGCCGGCAGCTTCGCCGCCTGCTGCAGGCCCGCCGGCAGCGCGATGCCGCAGATCGCGCCGGTGGCCTGGTAGTCCTTCCAGCCCGAGCCGATCACGTAGCCGCGCACCACCGCCTCGATCGGCAGCGGCTTCAGGCGCTTGACCACCAGCGCGCGCCCGCGCACCTGTTCGCGCTCGTTTTCGGCGACGACGGTTTCGGGGTCGATGCCGGTGAGCTGGTTGGGCAGGATGTGGCCGAGCCGGTCGAACCAGAAGTTCGCCAGCGCCACCAGCACACGGCCCTTGTCGGGAATCGGGTCGGGCAGGACCACGTCGAAGGCCGACAGGCGATCGCTGGTCACGATCAGCAGCTTGTCGGCATCGACGGCATAGATGTCGCGCACCTTGCCGCGGCCGAGCAGCGGCAGGCTCTGGATGGAAGTCTCGAAAATGGGCGTCGCCACGGTGGGGCCTCGGGTTGCTGGCAAAGCCGGGATTATAGGGGAGGGCGCGGCAACGCGCTGAGCTCCTCCCGTGACAGCACCGTGTGGGACACGGACCGGCGTCTTCGACCGCAGCGGCGCCCATCTCGCGAGGATGGCGTAGCGCGGGGAAGCGCACGAACGCGTATCCAATAAACGTATTGCTGTCGGGTTCGCAAGCTGCAATGCTAGGGCCGAACGCGTTCCCGCACCTCGTCGAGCAAGCGCAAGGCCTACCGCGGCGGGGCGGGCGGCTCGTTCCGAGACGAACACCGCGGTCCCCGCGGCGTTGCGCGATCGAGCCGCGCAGCGACGGTGACCACCATGTTCGATTTCTCAATCCTGCCCGAAGGAGCAAGCATGCGTAAGGTACTACTCGCTGCCGTTCTCACCTCCGCTCTGCCCGCTCTTGCGCAGTCAGGTCTTACTGTCGATTGGGAATGGAAGCGTGCTCATCGATGCAGTTCAACATCCCCAAGTATCGAGGTCGCCGGAATTCCAGAGGGTACAACGACGCTTTCGATTACGCTGGTTGATCACGATGCCCGCCATTTTGACCATGGGGGAGGTAGCGTGGCACATGACGGTAGCCCACAGGCTTCAATCCCTGAGGGGGCATTGAAGAACTACAGGGGTCCTTGCCCGCCCAATTTTTCCAGCTTCGGCCACGACTATGAATTTACCGTCCGTGCCATTGCAGCGGACAGCCAGGCAGAACTTGCACGAGGTAACAAGACAAAAACGTTCTCGGCAGCCGTAGTCAAGCCGTAGGTGGAATCAAATGCAGCGATCCGCGGGGCGCTACGCGATCGAGTCGCGCAGCGCCGCCGAGCTCGCAGGTTGGATCTTTGATTTTATTTTGAGGTGGTCATGATTCGAGCACTTGTCCTTTCCCTCATTGGCTTTTTCCCAGTTCTCGTTTTCGGGCAAGTGCCATTTCCTCCGTTACCACAGCCAATCACCGCCTTTTCCTTTGAAGACAAGGATTGGAACGTCGAACCCACAACGGAACCAAGGAGTGGTCGCCCTCATGCTCCCACGCCAACGTCCATTCCTGGCGCGCGGGTGATAAGGACACTCGAACTCAAGGCGCTTCTTGATGCAAGCAACAACGTTGTGGTGGTTGATGTGCTTGATTCGAAGACCAGAAAATCTGTTCCTGGAGCTTTCTGGTTATCGGGTGCCGGCGATGGGCGATTTTTCGCCGCGGAGAAAAGCAGATTTGCCGCAGCCTTGGAGAAACTGACTGGCGGTGACAAGACCCGTCCTCTGGTTTTTCTTTGCATCAGCTCAGAGTGTTGGCTGTCTTACAACGCGTCGCTGCATGCGCTCGAGGCGGGGTACAAGGATGTCATTTGGTATCGCGGCGGCACCAATTCATGGACGGGCGCCAGTCTCGAATGGAGCGAGCCCGAGAGTGTCAGCTGGTAGCCGGCCAAGTTCAATTGGGAACGCATTGGCCACGGCTCATGCCGTTCCGCCAGCGCCGACATTTGCTTGGTCCCATCCATCCGCCAAACTGCGGGTGCATTCCCGGCCGCATCAGTCGGCGTCGATGCAGAAGGAGCGCTGGAATCATCAAAC
>Ga0272412_1000774_pt1 | contig 10294 bp, 10 predicted proteins | sample WWTPWeurt_MetaT_FD_193540 | JGI IMG/M metagenome (GOLD analysis project Ga0272412, IMG submission 193540) | Metatranscriptome of activated sludge microbial communities from WWTP in Nijmegen, Gelderland, Netherland - WWTP Weurt (Metagenome... | ecosystem: Engineered > WWTP > Aerobic digester >...
GGCCGCTCCGATCCAGCAGCGGAAAAGCAACCGTCAATCCATAACGACCATTTGTCTGCATCAGCAAACCGGTCAAGGGCTGACCGGCCCGCAGCACCGCATCGATCAGCCCAATAGACAGGACTTGCGGCGCTGCCGGATCACGGTCGGGATGTAATGTCGGATAGTCGGCTGCCGGGCCATGCAGCACAGTGCTGAAAAACAGCCGACCGTCGAGGGTCGTGACTTCGAAAGCCGCCGGGATCGGCCCATCGCGCAGGACCAGCAACAAGTCTTTTAAGCTGTTGGCATACCCATCCGGATCGCGATGGGCCAGCGCCCGCACTGCGTCATCATTGCGGGTCAGCAACGGAATGGCCGCCGCTAGCCGTTGTAACTCGCTACCCGTGACGCCATTCCAGGTATTGCGATAACCGGTGAGCAGCGTCTCCCGGTAGCGGTGTTCAGCGCTCCATTCCTGCAACTGCCCTTCCAGCGCCAGGCCGCCGACGATGACGCCGAAACAAAGGCTGACGCTCAGGGTGATGCGGGTGCGCAGTTTCATGAAGGTAGGGGACGGGCGTACCAGAGTTGCCTGCCGCCATTGGCATCCGGGGTGGCTTGTGCGTACCCCCAGTAGCCTTGGTCCAGCAGGGCGCGTTGGTCCGTAATGGCGGAAACCGGAACGATCACCGCCATAGCCGGGTCAGGCGGTGGCGCGTGGTGGTAGTCGATATGCAGTAGGTAGCGCAGCTTGTCGCCGCCCATCAGGCGGATGCCTTTGATCCGCAGGCCAGCGGCCAGCAGGTTCTGCCAACTGAATGGGTTACGCGGTGCGGCAAAAGCCGCAGCGTGCTGACGACCATGCGCACGGATCAAATCCAGCCGCCATTGGCACAGACGCAGATGCAGATGGTTGCCGCGCCATTCCGGCAACACTCCAGCCCCGGTTAAATGCCCGATCCGCCGCCAGGCGTTGGCCGGTAATCCCAGTTCGTCCACCAGCCGGTCGTAGGGATAGGCCGAACTGTCCGGCAGCGCCAGCACCGCATAAGCTACCAGCTGATCGGCGATGAATACCCCCAGTATCCGGCCCTCACCCTGAAAGTGGAACGTAAAAAACTCGTCGGACTCCTCCCGCACCAGCCCCGGTTCCCCCATATACCGCAACACTTCATGGTGAATACGCCGCACCATTGGCAATGCCCCAGCATCGAGAAAGCGGCAAACAAACGGCAAATCAGCCGGTTGCCCGGTCCGACGCGAGATCAGACCGCTTCGGAAAAACGGGTTGGTGGCGGCAGGAACGTCCTGGTTCATTCGATCACCTCAGCGTAATTGAGGATCGCCAGCGGAGGATACAGGTCCAGTTGTCGGGCGACCGGCAGCTTTACGATGTAGGTGAAACGATGCAGGGTTTCAATCGGCAGATCCTGGGGCAAGCGCCGCTCAATCAGAATTTGTTCGGCCTTGAATGCGGTGAACCGGCCCATGTGAAAGTAGGGTGCAACCAGCCCCATCAGCACTGCGCTGTCTTTGATGGGCCGGTCAACCGAGGTGAATACCGGTAGATGATGCCGCAGCGCTTCCTCAGTGATGGTTTGGCGGTGATCGCTGACCCAGGTGTCTGGCCCCAGATAGAAGAACTGCGGTTCTCGCGCCGCCAGTTGCGCCAGCAGGCCCGGCAAGGCATTCGCATCGGGACGTCCATTGGCGTCCAGCGGCAAGGGCTGGGCCAGTAACTCGAAGTTCAGGCGATGAGCGGCTTTGCGGAGTTCGCCGATGTTAATGACCGCGTTCGGTTCGGTGGGATTGTAGATCGCCGCCAGTCGGTTCATTGGCCGATAGGCGCGAATCGCCTTGATCTGGGACTCAGCCGGAATAGTGTGGGTGGTGCCGGTCACGTTACGCCCAGAAGAAGCCAGTTGGGGGACAATCCGGGACTCCAACGGATAGGCCACCATTGTAAACACCACCGGCAGATCGGTCAGATAGCGGGCTGGATCGGCTTGGTCGTAGGGGCCGATCACGCCCAAAGTCAGTGGCGTGCCCCAGGTGTACACCAGATCCGGTTTGAGCTGCCGGGCCTCGGCGACCAGCGCCGGGATGTTGGCCGAGTTTTGATCCGCGTTGCGGATGATCAGATCAAACGGCAGGTTATGCTCCTGAATATAGGCTTTGAAACCGGCTTCCACCTCGGTTTCGCCGCGCCAGAGCAACATCAGGATACGGTAGCGTCGGGCGGCGGGATCGGTAGCCTCACCCGGTTCAGCGCCGACGACGCCCGCCAGCGCCAGGATTAGCAGCCCGAACAGTGCAAGCTGTGGGAAGAACCGGGATCGGGCCATGATTTCCTCCTCAGAAATCATATGAAATTAACTAATTGATTGTAATAAGAGAATCTTAGAGTTCCGGCCTGACGCCCCGCATTCAGACCATCGGTATTTTTTACATCGTTCTTAAAAGGGTTCAGGCGTTACGGGCGGCGCTGACTGGTCACTTGGCTCCGAGTCGATGCCCATGATCAGGAAACCGATGCTGAACAGGGCGGCGGTTACTACGCCCAGCACCCCGATGGCGGTCATTGTGCCGGGATAACCGAATAAGCCGGCGAAGCCCGCGACAATGAGCGGCCCGCTGGCTCCGCCTAACCGTTCAATCAACCGGTAAAAACCCAGCACCGGGCCAGAGCCGAAGCGAGTAATCTGTGGTCGGCAAATCCGGGTGACCAGCGCCAGTTGTGGAGAGATGCTCATGGCCTGCCCGATGCCTAAGCACAGCACCCCGGCCAGAACGGTCAATGTGTTGGGAAAAAACAGCATGGGAATCAGGCCAATGCCGGTTAGCAGGCCGCCAACGCCAATCAACAGGCCATGAATCGCAAAGCGGTCGGCCAGCCGGGCGAACATCGGCCCCAGAAACAGGGCTGCCAGACCATAGAGCATGACTATTCGGCCAATTTCAGAACGACTATTGCCTAATTCATACAAGGTCAAAGGAACCAGAAAGAACAGAAAACCGTTAAGCAACAGCTTGGCGGGAATCGCGGCAAACAGCATCAGCCAGGCAAAGCGGAAATTGGCGCTCAAGTCCCGGATGAGACCATGCCCGGGTTGCTGATCGCGCTGATTTGACCGTATGACAGGAGAAGCGCCCAGCAGGTTAAGCGCAGCCAGCCCAGCTCCTAGAGCCAGAGCGGCTGCGCAGGAAAATGTTGCGGTATAACCGATGCGGTCAGCGAGGATGCCGCCAATGGCCGGCCCGCAGATTGACCCGGCCATCAGCCCACTGACGAACAGGGCGCTGCCCTGCGCCCGGTGCTGTTCGGGAGAATTGGCGACTACATAGCCTTGGCAAGCGGTATACAGGAAGGCATAGCCGACCGCTGTCAGCGCCCGCCAGCCCAGTAGATCGAAGAAGTTGAAAGCCAGACCGGTTCCAGCCAGGCCCATCATCAGCAAACCGGCCCCTTCGATAAAGGTGTGTCGACTGCCTACCCGCTCAAACCGCCAGCCAGCGATAGGCATACACAGGGCGGCGGTCAGGGTGAACACGGTCAGCGGCAGGCCGATCAGCCACTGTGCCGGTGGATCGCCCAATGCCGCGGCGTAGGTGCGGATATAAAGCGGCATGAACGGTTGGGATAGTTCGGCGGCGAAAATGAATAAGAATGTCGCCATCCGAGCGCCGATTAGGTGAACTGATAAGTAAGGCGTGGGTTGTCCATTCGGGGCCAGGATAAACCCTTGACGGAGGCTCGCCAGACCAGAGTCGAGCCGCCCCACCGAGGCCGGGATTGCGGTTCGCAGCAGCAACGCTTGGTGGATGAGCTGTCGGTAAGTGGTGTTGAGGCGGATGACCAGCCGGTTAATCAGGCTAGACAGTTGCCCGACTTCGTCGTGGGAAGCCGGGAGGGTATAGCGCAAATCACCGTCCGCGATCCGACGCAAGACGCTTTCCAGACGCCGCATCGGGGCAGCCAGATTTTGCTGAACAATCAGCGGCAGCAATTCCAAGGCAACCAGCGCGGCGATAATGAACACAATGGCGATGTCGAACAGCAGTTCGCGGATTTGACGGGTAACGAAACCGGCGTCAGCGCCGACATGCAACGAGCCGGTCACGGTCTGGTTGCCTTGGAGCGGCAGCGCCAGATCGTAGGCAGCGCCGACCCGTTGGGCAGTCGGTGGACCCACCGGGGGTTGGGTAGACGTGACCAGTTGCTCCACCGATGGCAACAGGGTTCCGCGCTGATAAAGCACGACACCATTGGCGCTGGTTACCGCTAGGTAGGCTAAATCTGGGTTAGCGGCTAGCACTCCGCCGAAGAAGTCGGTGACGCCCGGCAACCGTTCGAGTGGAATGCCGTAGCGCAGGGCGCGTTCCAGCTTGGCGTTGACCGCTGTCCCGACGGTCAGCATTTTCCGGTCGAGTTGCGGTAACAGGCTGCGCTCAAAGGCGCGGGCGGCGTAGAAGGAAATGCCGATCAGTACTGCCACGATCAGAATGAGCGTCATGATGAACAACCCGGCAAACCGGGCTTGGCGCAGCTCAGACATCGGCGCTTTCCTGATCGGCTAGTTGTTGTTCCAAGCGCAAAATTCGCTCGACCTGCCTCAGCCGTCGCCAGAATTCCCGGCTATTCTGCTCAGCGGCGGCGTAGCCGATTTCCAGCTTTGAGCCGGAGGAACCGGCCTGGAACGCCGGGGAGTCGGCGTCTTCCAGAAACCCGGCCAGCGCGGAGCGGACTCGCCGGAGGTCCCTCCGGGCGCTGCGGAACAGCAGCCAGGCGCTAATCAGAGCGATCAGGGTCGCCGCCAGCAGAATCAGCCCGGCGGCCTGAGTCAGGCCGGTTAAGGCCTGCGCCAGCTCGTGATCGTGAAACGAGCGGTCGTAGCGCAGGGCAATGCCGCCAACCGCCCGGCCAAAATTGTTGGTCAGGGTTGCGCCGACAATCAGGGTGTCCGGGTCGCTGATCCGCCAGGGCGCAGCATCAGGGTGGGTGCGGAGCGCGGTACGGAACCAGCCAGGCGTCAGTTCACTCAATGGGCGGCTCAGAGCTTCGCGCTGGTGCCGGTGCAGCACCTGACCCTGGTCGTCAAAGACCAGGATCGACAGAATTTGCGGATCCTTGGCGGCTTCACGGGCCAGGATCGATGTGGTATTCGCCATTGCGGCGGGGTCAAGGCCCAGATCAAGACCGAATTCGAGAGTTTCGCGTAGATCCTGGACTAGGAACGCCAGGCGCGATTCAGTCAGGCCGCTGAAAGCGCGTTCGAACTTGGCGTAGTTCATCAGCACCGCCAGACTTAGCACGAACGCGATCAAGGTGGCGATAGCGGCGGTAATTTTGAAGTACATGCGAGAGGATTCCTGTGACGCATCCTAGTCGATTCTAGTCGGTCGCCACGAGGGATGGCAGACCATCACCAGCGTCGGGACAGCAACTGGACAAATCACCGAGGCTGGGAAATGATTAAGCTTGTCTATCAGTTGACCTGTAGTTTCCCTCACGCTGACTTCTACTGTAAGGAATCCGCTATGCGTTCGCGGTTGTTTGTTGCTCTATTGCTGGCGTCGGGTTTGGCCTGGAGCCAAGATGCCGCCAAACCCGCTGGTCTGGAGCCGATTCCCGATGGTCCACCGGATGCCGCAGAGGAACGCAACGTCCCCGCCCCGGAGGTGACTATCCGCCAGCGCGGGGCGCAAGGTTCAGTTGAGGAGTACCGGATGGGCGGGGTGCTGTACATGGTCAAGGTTAACCCCGCCAAGGGTTCGTCCTACTATCTGGTGGATACCGACGGCGACGGCAATATGGAAACCCGCTACAACGATCTGCAAAGCAACCTGGCGATCCCGGCTTGGGTGCTGTTGCGCTGGTAATACAGCGGGAAGATGGGCGCCCAGGTTGGCTGGCTGAAGATTCAGCCGCCGCCTGGCCGCCGCCATTCGCTGGCTTCCCGTTTCAACTGGTTACGGATTTGGGTCCGCTCCACCGTTTTCGATTTTTGGTGGACGCCGCCCTTGCGCAAAATCGGCGCAGCGGCCACCGGGTTGCCGCGCCGATGGCGACTGAGTCTGATGTCCATTTTGGCTTCTCCACAGGTTCCTTTCAGCCCTTGACGCACACCACCTGCTTGAGGGTATGCGCCACCTCGACCAGATCGCTCTGGTGGGCCATCACTTCATCAATATCCTTATATGCGCCAGGGATCTCGTCAATAACCCCAGTATCCTTACGGCATTCCACTCCAGCGGTTTGCGCGGCCAGGTCTCCCTCACCAAACTTTTTTCGGGCTTGGGTTCGGCTCATCCGCCGGCCTGCGCCGTGCGCACAGGAGCAGAACGAGTCCGGTTCGCCCTTGCCGCGCACGATGTAGGATTTGGCCCCCATACTGCCGGGGATGATGCCCCAATCGCCTGCTCCAGCCCGGATCGCGCCCTTGCGGGTGATGAACAGGTCTTCGCCAAAATGGCGCTCAACGGCCACATAATTATGATGGCAGTTGATGGCCTCCTTGGTGAGGGCGAATGGCGGCAGTTGCCGGGCCAGGGCGTCCAGAATCCGCCGCATCATTTCACGACGGTTGGTCATCGCGTAATCCTGCGCCCACTGCACCGCCTCCACATAGTCGTTGAAATGGGCCGCGCCTTCCTGCAAATAGGCCAGATCGCGATCCGGCAGATTGGCTAGATGTTTGCCCATATCCTTGCGGGCCAGCTCTATGAAATAGCGGCCAATGACGTTGCCAATGCCGCGACTGCCGGAATGCAGCATGACCCACACATCCTGATTTTCATCCAGGCACAGTTCAATGAAGTGATTGCCGCCGCCGAGGGTAGCCAGTTGTTGCGCCCAGGTCCGGTCAATGTTTTTCAGCATCTTGGCAATGGCCGGGTGGCGCTGGACGATGCGATCCAGTCCGCCAGCCAGAGCGCGGATGGCGGAATTAGGCACGCCAGGACCCTCCTGGTGCATGGCGAAACCGACCGGCACTGCGGCCTCAATCGCGGTTCGAACAGGTCGCAGGTTATCCGGCAACTGGCTGGCTTTAAGGCTGAGGCGGGCAGCGACCATCCCGCATCCAATATCCACTCCCACTGCTGCGGGAATAATCGCGCCTTTGGTCGGAATGACTGCGCCCACGGTTGCGCCAATTCCGACATGGACATCGGGCATGGCGGCAACGTGGCTGTGGATAAACGGTAACTGGGCGATGTTGGCCAGTTGGGCCAACGCTTTCGGATCCACGTCGTCGGTGTAGATTTTGACCGGGATCTGGCCCTCTCTAAGTATTGTACTAATCGGCATGATGGTTACTCATCTATCGAGGGGAGTCAGTCCCCCGACGTGCAGGCGCTAATTAAAGCCGGCGCCGCAATATCTCGATGAGTTCGGCGTCGTGCAATGGCAGTGGATTGGTCTTCATGCTGCCGCCCCGGGAATGGGCGACAATCTGGGCAAAGCTGTTTTCCTCAATCCCGTAAGCACGGAGTCGGGGCAGCGCCAACCGTTCAGTCCATTCGTCCAGCAGCGCCAGCAACGCCGAGTGCGACTCCGCAGCGCTGGAAAAGTGCCGCCGGTTTAGAATTTCACTGGCTTGGGCGTATTTGCGTCCGGCGGGATTGCCAGGATCACGTTCCTGCAAGGCGTCCAGATTAACGCGGGTTGCAGCGCTGACTAGCGTACCGCAAACAACGCCATGCGGGATCGGGAAAAACGCGCCCAGTGGCGACGCCAGACCATGCACCGATCCCAACCCGGCCTGCGCCAGACAAACGCCCGATAACCATGCGGCATAAGCCATTTGGGCGCGGCCAGCGGCGGCGTTTTCTGCTCCCATATACCAGGCGAATAAGCCCTCTCGCACTGCGCGCAATCCGCTTTCCGCCAGAGCGTCAGTGAATGGATTAGCCTTGATGGCGACGTAAGATTCCAGCAATTGGGTTAAGGCGTCCATTGCATTAGCGGCAATTTGCAATGGCGGGCAGGTTGCTAGCAAATCCGGATCGAGAATCGCATATTCCGCAACCAGTTGGTCATGACGAAAAGATTTTTTGAATCCAGCAGGGCCACGCACACTCAGAACTGCATTTTTAGTAGCCTCGCTGCCCGCTCCAGCAGTGGTCGGTACGGCAATGAACGGCGTTGCGGGGCCGTGATAGGTTTTTTCCGGCCCGACGCCTTCCAGATAATCCATGACTGAAGCGCCGCTGGGCAATAACCCGGCAATGGCCTTGGCGGCATCCAAGGCGCTACCACCGCCAATGCCGACCACTACAGCAAGCTCCGCGCTGTGGAATTGCTCAACCGCTTTATCCACCAGTTCTGGCGAAGGTTCATCGTTGACCCGAACCTGTTCCCAGTCGATGCCGGCGGTTTGCAACGCGCTCAGTAAGTTCGACCAATGCGGCGAGTTTTGGAATGAATGCCGGCCCGTCACCAGCAATACGCGCTGGCCGTATTGGGCGATCAGACTGGGCAGTTTGCTAATAGCGCCAGCGCCAAATTCGACGCGCGGCAAGCGGGCGATGGAGAAAGGGGCGATCATGATAGGCTCCAAACGAATGAAACTAATGCTGTCCGACGAATCAGCGCTTTCTTTAAATTTTCACCGTCCCCGTTGTTAATGCTTATCGCCCCGGCGTCCCGAATCAATCCGGCCACCGTTGATCCTTCGCGCCGGACGCGGTGGGCGATTTTTGGCCTCGTCGCTGAACCGGAACCGCCCAGCCAGCACACAGCCCTTCATCCCCGGATCACAGGCCCGACCTTGGATGTGCTGGCACATTCCGTTCAATTCATGCGGACAACCCCAGCCACTCATGCGCTTTCTCCGTTCTCAGTATCTTCAACTGAAGGCGGCCAATACTAACTGGTTTCAACCCGATTGCGACCATTAGCCTTGGCGCGATAAAGAGCGTTGTCCACCCGCTCCAGCAAGGCCATTGCCGTTTCCCCGGTCCGATATTCTGTGACGCCGATACTAACCGTCACTTGTCCGACGGTCGCAAAGTCGCGTTGGGCAATCGCCGCCCGGATTCGTTCCGCCACGGCCAAGGCATGATCGAGCAGGGTGTGCGGTGCGGCAATGATAAATTCTTCGCCGCCCCAGCGGGCAAACTGGTCAGTCAGGCGCAGTTGCTGTTTGACGATCTGGCCAAATTCCCGCAGCACACGGTCACCGACTGTATGACCATAATGGTCGTTGACCTGTTTGAAGTGATCCAGGTCGAGCATGATCAGTGAAAACGCCATCCCGTAACGTTGGGCGCCTCGCATGTTGGCCTCGATCTGCTGATCAAAATAGAGCCGGTTAGGAATGCCGATCAGTGAATCGGTCAAGGCTGCGCCTTCCAGTTGTTTGTTCAAATCCTTCATATAGCGGTTCAAGCTTTCCAGTTGCGCGACGTTCCGCAGCAGTAGAATTCCTCCGACCCAGAGCAAGGTCAGCGTAATCAACCAGAAGGCGCCATGCACCCAATAACTCTGTCGTCGGCTGCCAGCGGCGGCGGCCTCAAACGGGGCCAGCGGCAGTGAAACCCGGATGCCGCCGCGCATATCGCCCAACTGATAGCCCTGTTTGGCATGACAACTCAGGCAGGCTTGCTCGGTCACCAGTCGCCCCATATAGCGTAGAAACTGCCCACCCGGCTCATTAACCACGGCGAAATGCTCGACCGCGTTGTGCTCAAAACTTTGCAGCGCCGCCCGTTCCCAATCATCGGGGGCGTTGTGGGGATTAAGCGGTTTGAGGCTGGTGATGTGAAACTGGATATTTGCGGCGGTGTGGTCGGGCATTTCCGACAGCAATCGGGTCATGAACGCGGGATTAACCTTGGTCAACTGCTGCCCGTCAGTGGTGGTCAAATCACGGCGTGGATCGTCGAGATAAGGATTGGGTTGCAGCTGCTCGGTCACCGGGGCGTAAATTCCGCCGAGATTGGCGTTCCAGCGCCGCACGATGACCAACTCCTTGAAAAAGGTGCGACCCATTTCTTGGGCGAGTTGCTGGTAGTGATCGGTGATGGCGTTCAGGTTGTAGACGAGTGAGAGCGCCGCCGCTACGGTGATGATCGCCGAGAGCAGGAGTAAGTACAGCAGAATGCGGCGGGTGGTGGAGTTCATGGCGGTAGCATTGGGTCAATAAACAACCCCGCAATAAACTGCGGGGAATTAGACCCGTAACGCGAGTCGCTGATATTTGATTTTAACCGGTCGCGGCTCTCACCACCTATCAGTTCCTCATCGCTGAGCAGATGCGATAGAAGGGCGGTAAGGATTATTGCATTCGGATCCGCCGGAGCGAGTGCA
>Ga0272412_1000779_pt1 | contig 10281 bp, 9 predicted proteins | sample WWTPWeurt_MetaT_FD_193540 | JGI IMG/M metagenome (GOLD analysis project Ga0272412, IMG submission 193540) | Metatranscriptome of activated sludge microbial communities from WWTP in Nijmegen, Gelderland, Netherland - WWTP Weurt (Metagenome... | ecosystem: Engineered > WWTP > Aerobic digester >...
CTACAGCTATCGTTGCATTTGAATGATTCAATTTCCACAATGAATCTGCGCGGTCTAAGCTTCACCCCATGCAGTTTCAACCGGGTTTCTGACCCACCCACTGAGGAGATAGACCCATGAGCGTTTTGGTGACCCAATCGGCCCCTGATTTCACCGCTGCCGCCGTCCTGCCGGATGGTTCGATCAAGGAAAACTTCACGCTGTCTGATCTGCGCGGGAAGTATGTGGTGCTGTTCTTCTACCCGCTGGACTTCACTTTCGTTTGCCCGTCGGAAATCATCGCCCACGATCACCGCGTCTCCAAGTTCAAGGAGCTGGGCGTGGAAGTGGTCGGCGTCTCCATTGACTCGCAATTCTCCCACTTTGCCTGGCGGGAAACGCCGGTGGAGAAGGGCGGCATTGGCCGGGTTGGCTTCCCGCTGGTGGCGGATGTCAAGCATGAAATCACCAAGGCCTACGGTATTGAACATCCAGCGGGTGTCGCGCTACGCGGTTCCTTCCTGATCGACAAGGCCGGCGTGGTGCAGGCGCAGATCGTCAACAACCTGCCGCTGGGCCGGGAAGTGGATGAAATGATCCGCCTGGTCGAAGCTCTGCAATTCACTGAGCAATATGGCGAAGTGTGTCCGGCGGGCTGGCGCAAGGGCCAGAAGGGCATGAAGCCCACCGCTGAGGGCGTCGCTGCTTACCTGGCGGAAAATTCCTCCGCGCTGTAAGAGCCTTAAATGTCCACGCCTCGCCTGGTTATGGGTGAGGCGTGTTGACACACGCGACACGACAACACAGCGTTAAAACGCCAGCGTCTTTTCCCGCAGTCGCTACCGTTTTGGCGCGGTCCGCTAACCGCACCCCCACTCAGGAGACTCCGCCATGAGCGCCTCAAAACACGCCCGCTTGTTGATTCTCGGTTCTGGCCCCGCCGGCTACACCGCCGCCATTTACGCCGCCCGCGCCAATCTGAAACCGGTCATGATCACCGGCCTGCAAATGGGCGGGCAATTGACCACCACCACTGAGGTCGATAACTGGCCGGGCGATGTGGAAGGGTTGATGGGGCCGGATTTGATGGAGCGGATGCGCAAGCACGCCGAGCGGTTTCATGCCGAAATCATTTTCGATCAGATTCATACCGCGCAATTGCAGGAACGCCCATTTCGGTTGATCGGCGATGCCGGCGAATACACCTGCGATGCGCTGATCATCTCGACCGGAGCCAGCGCCCAGTATCTCGGGCTGCCTTCAGAACAGGCGTTCATGGGTAAGGGTGTCTCGGGTTGCGCGACCTGCGATGGTTTTTTCTACCGTAATCAGAAGGTCGCGGTGATCGGTGGCGGCAACACCGCGGTCGAGGAAGCGCTGTATCTGGCCAACATCGCCAGTGAAGTCACCGTGGTGCATCGTCGTCAGCAGTTCCGCGCCGAGAAGATCATGGTGGACAAGCTGCTGGAGCGGGCGGAGAGCGGCAAGGTTCGGCTGGAGCTGGATAGCGTGTTGGATGAAGTGCTGGGCGACGCCAGCGGCGTGACTGGCCTGCGCACCCGCAACGTCAAGACAGGCGAAACGCGCACTATTGACTTGCAGGGCGTGTTTGTCGCCATCGGCCACAAGCCCAATACCGACCTGTTTACCGGCCAGCTGGATATGAACAACGGCTACATCAAGGTCAAGGGCGGCAGTGAGGGTGGAGCGACTTCGACCAGTATTCCTGGCGTATTCGCTGCCGGCGATGTGGCCGATCACGTCTACCGGCAGGCGGTCACTTCCGCCGGTACTGGGTGCATGGCGGCGCTGGACGCCGACAAGTATCTGGATCAGGCTGCTTAGCTACGCTACGGGGTCGCGTCCGACCCGAGGCGATCCAGAATCTGCTGAATAATGGCGCGCAGGGTCTGACCGTCGCTGGCGACGATCAGATCAGCGATCTCCCGATAAAGCGGATCGCGCTGTGCAAATAATTGCGCCAGCCGCGAGCGGGGGTCAGCCGTTCGTAACAGGGGGCGGTTGTCGTCGCCTCGGGTGCGGCGGAGTTGCTCATCTACTGATGCACACAGATAAATCACGAAACCCCGTCCAGCCAGACAGCGGCGGTTATCCGGATCCAGCACCGCGCCGCCGCCGGTGGCGAGCACCAGGGTCGGACGCTGGGTTAGTTCCGCGATTATGGCTTTTTCACGGGCGCGAAAACCGGCTTCGCCTTCCATCTCGAAAATCAGTGGAATGCTGGCGCCGGCGCGTTGCTCGATCAGCCCGTCGCTGTCGAGAAAATCCCGCCGCAAGGTTTCCGCCAGCCGACGACCAACGGTGCTTTTGCCGGCGCCCATCGGGCCGACCAGAAAAATACTGGGAATAGCGCTGAACACGACCCGTTGCCCCCGTTTAATCGCCTGTTTTCACGATGCCGCTTTGCGCAACACAATCTGCCGAAACCAGCCGCCGGCCATCGCCGGTTGATCCAGGATCATTTCAAGCGTGGGCGTCTGCGCCAGCACTGCTTCAAACTCGACATCAGTGCGTGTCGCCAGCATCCCCAGCAGCGGGCTGATCCACCGCCGCAGCGGCGCACGCTGGCCGGGTCGCAGAAACTTGTCAAGAATCAGCACTCGCCCGCCGGGGCGCAATACCCGCGTTGCCTCCGCCAGCACCTGCGTCGGGTGTGGCGTCACCGCCAGAATTAGATGCAGCACGACCGTGTCAAAAGTCCTGTCATCATAAGGCAGGCAACGGGCGTCGCCCTGATCCAGATGTATCGCCATACCCGCGGCGGCTGCCCGGCGGCGGGCGCGGGTCAGCATCGCTGGCGTCAGATCAATGCCGGTGTAATTGGGTCCGGGGGGAAGCAGCGGAATATCCAGCCCGCTGCCAATGCCGACTAACAGTGCGTCAAGGGGTGGTTCCTCGTTCAACAACGCCAGACTGCGCTGCCGCGCCGCATCGGTAAAGGGCGCGACCAGCGCGTCATAAATCGGTGCGAACAAGGTATAACCGTAGCGCAGCGTCACGGCGCTTTCCCCTCAGTGCAGGGTGCGAGGGATGGACAATACAAACGGCGGGATGTCGGCGTCGAAACTCATCCCATCATCGGCCAACATCCGGTAGCTGCCGGTCATGCTGCCGACCGAAGTCTCCAGAATCGCGCCGCTGGTGTACTGAAAGCCTTCACCGGGGCGCAAATAGGGTTGTTCGCCGACGACGCCGTCGCCCCGCACTTCTTCAACCTTGCCGTTGGCGTCAGTAATCAGCCAGTGACGGCTGAGCAGCTTGGCGGGAATGGTGCCTTGGTTCTGGATCACGATGGTGTAGGCGAAGACATAACGATCCTGATCCGGATTGGACTGCTGTTCCAGATAGAAGGCCCGTGCTGCGACCTGGATGCTGTAGTGGGTTTTTTTCTTTGCCATAGCTCATTAGATTCCGCAAAGTGGCGGTGAATTCAAAATATCAGGACTCAGACGACAGAGACGGTTGTGGTGGTGAACCGGAAACCGCATTCAGCGCCTACAAAACGCCTTTTGGGTAGGATCCAAGCACCCGGAACAGACTGGCCTGTTCGCGCAATTCAGCCAGCGCATTGGCTACTGGTTGATCCTGAGCATGGCCATCCAGATCGATAAAGAAGACATAGTCCCACATTCCACGCCGCGATGGCCGCGATTCAATCCGGGTCATGCTGACATTATTCCGGGCCAATGGCTCCAGCAATTTGAACAAGGCCCCAGATCGGTTCAATGAAGCCACCAGCAGTGCGGTTTTATCATCGCCAGAAGGTGCAATGGGTTGAGCGCCGATGATCAAAAACCGGGTGGTGTTGTTCGGCTCATCCTCGATATTACGCACCAGGATCGGCACTTGATAAATATCAGCGGCGCCCTGTCCGGCAATCGCTGCCGCATCATTGGCTTCATTCCCCACCCGCAGCGCCGCTTCACCATTACTGCTGACCTCAATCTGCTCCACTCGCGGCAGATTGGCGTCCAGCCATTCCCGGCATTGCGCCAGCGATTGCCGATGCGAATAAATGCGGCGAATAGCGGTTAATTCAGCTGCGTGGGTCAGTAGGTGATGGTTGATCCGCATTTGCACTTCGCCACAAATCCGTAGCGGCGATTGCAAAAACATATCCAAGGTGTGATTAACCACGCCTTCGGTGGAGTTTTCGACGGGCACTACCCCGTAATCGGCGGAACCGGCTTCTACTTCACGGAACACTTCATCAATCGCCCGTAGGGGAATGCTACGAATGGACTTGCCGAAATGCTTAAGCGCGGCTGCTTGCGTGAAAGTCCCTTCCGGGCCGAGAAAAGCGATCTTCAGCGGTTCTTCCAACGCCAGACAGGCCGACATAATTTCCCGAAATAATCGGGCCATTTCCTCGCTGCTCAATGGCCCTTGGTTGGCCTCGATCACCCGTCGCAAGACCTGCGCCTCGCGTTCCGGGCGGTAGAAATTGCCGGTCGCCCCGGCAGCTTGCTTGATCGCGCCCACCTGTTGCGCACACCGCGCCCGCTCGGAAATCAGCGTTTGCAACTGCCGGTCCAGTGCGTCGATCTGCTCGCGTAGCGCTTGCAGGCGATCCGCCTCGCTCATGCTGCCCCCTCGTCGTTGCTATCTTCACCTGATTCGGGATTATCGTCCTCTATCAGCGGATCATTGTCGGTTTCAGTCTCGCCAATACTCTCAATCTTTTCGAGACCCACCAGTTTTTCACCGCCCTGCAACCGGATCAGAGTCACGCCCTGGGTATTGCGACCCACCAGGGAAATACCCTCGACCGGGGTTCGCACCAAGGTGCCACCATCAGTAATCAGCATGATTTCATGATCATTTTCTACCTGAACCGCGCCGACCACCCGGCCATTGCGCTCGGTGGTTTGAATCGCAATTACGCCTTGCCCTCCGCGTGCATGCCGGGGATATTCCGCCACTTCAGTGCGTTTGCCGTAGCCATTTTCGGTCGCCGCCAGCACGGTGCCTTCACCGACCACGATGAGCGCGATCACTTTTTGCCCTGCGCCAAGGCGAATGCCGCGCACTCCATACGCGGAACGCCCGGTGTCTCTCACTTCGCTTTCGGCAAAGCGCTGCACCTTGCCGGCGTCAGTGAACAGCATGATGTCGCGCTGGCCGTTGGTCAGTTCCACATTGACCAATTGGTCGCCGTCGCGCAAATCAATAGCGATGATGCCGCTGGCGCGTGGTCGGGAATATTCGGACAGCGGGGTTTTCTTGACCGTGCCGTTGGCGGTGGCGAAGAACACAAAATGATCATCGCCAAATTCGCGCACCGCTAAGACCGCATTGATCCGCTCACCCTCTTCCAAAGGCAGCAGATTAACGATGGGCCGGCCCCGTGCGATTCGCCCAGCCTGCGGCAATTCATAAACTTTCTTCCAATACACTTTGCCGCGATTGGAAAAACAGAGCACCGTATCGTGGGTGCTGGCGATGAATAACTTGTCGACGAAATCTTCTTCCTTGACTGTAATGGCGGCCCGACCCCGTCCGCCGTCGTTGCGCCCGGTACAGCGACAGCGGTTGCGCTTTGACATAGCCGGCATGGGACAGGGTCACCACCATCGTCTCTTCGTTGATCAAGTCCTCCAGATTCAGGTTCTGCTCATCGGGCAAAATCACGGTGCGGCGCGGGTCACTGTACTGGGCATTCAGTTCCTGCAATTCGGCGCGGATCACCGCAGTCAGCCGCTCCGGCGCCGTGAGGATCTCCAGATAATCGACAATCCGGCCCAGCAGCTCCTGGTACTCATCCAGCAATTTACGTTGTTCCAGCCCAGTCAGCCGGTGTAATCGCAAGTCCAGGATGGCCTGCGCCTGAACCGGCGATAACCGATAGCCGCCGGGGCATAAGCCAAACTCTATCGGTAAATCCTCGGGCCGTGCGGTATCGGCGCCGGCGCGGTCCAGCCAGTCGGTGATCACCCCTGGCGTCCAGACCCGCTCCAGTAACCCGGCCTTTGCGGCGGCAGGATCGGCCGCGGCGCGAATCAGTGCAATCAGTGGGTCGAGGTTGGCCAACGCCACTGTCAGTCCTTCAACGATGTGAGCGCGGTCGCGGGCCTTGCGCAGATCAAACAGTGTGCGCCGCACCACCACTTCCCGGCGGTGCGCCAGAAATGCTTCCAGCACCTGTTTGAGATTAAGCAGGCGCGGCTGGCCTTCCACCAGCGCCACCATGTTGACGCCGAAGACACATTGCAACGCGGTGTGCTGAAACAGGTTATTGAGCACCACTTCGCCCGATTCGCCACGACGCAGTTCGATATAAATCCGCAGGCCATCCTTATCGGATTCATCGCGTAATTCAGAGATGCCTTCCAGCTTTTTATCCTTGACCAATTCGGCGATTTTCTCAATCAGCCGGGCTTTGTTGACCTGGTAAGGCAGTTCGGTCACGACAATGGCTTGGCGATTGCGGACTTCATCGCTTTCAATCACCGTTTTCGCTCGCATTTGCACCCGACCACGCCCGGTTTCATAGGCTTCATGAATACCACGCACGCCATTAATCAGCCCAGCCGTGGGAAAATCTGGCCCTGGAATATAGTGCATGAGCGCGCTGATGGTCAGTGCCGGGTTATCAATCAGGGCAATGCAGGCATTCACCACTTCGCCAAGATTATGCGGCGGAATGTTGGTCGCCATGCCCACTGCAATCCCGGAGGAGCCATTGACCAGTAAATTGGGCAGACGGGTCGGAAATACGGTGGGTTCACGCTCAGATTCGTCGTAGTTAGGGACAAAATCGACCGTTTCTTTATCAAGATCGGCCATGAGTTCGTGAGCAATCCGCGCCATTCGGACTTCAGTGTATCGCATGGCGGCCGGCGCATCGCCATCAATGCTGCCGAAGTTTCCTTGCCCATCGACCAGCATATAACGCAGTGAAAACGGCTGGGCCATTCGCACCATCGTGTCATAGACGGCGGTGTCGCCATGTGGATGATATTTGCCGATGACATTGCCCACGATTCGCGCTGATTTTTTATAGGGCTTATTCCAGTCATTGCCCAGTTCATTCATAGCGAACAGCGACCGTCGGTGCACCGGTTTCAGCCCATCACGCACATCCGGCAAGGCGCGCCCGACAATCACGCTCATGGCGTAGTCGAGATAGGACTGGCGCATTTCGTCTTCGAGATTAACTTGCAGGATTTCTTTGGCGATGTCAGTCATGGGGAGAACCTTGGGCAATGCCCCGGTTTAATTAGACAGGGCGGCGTGAAGCGGTAAACCGCGAAGTTTATTGGTTGCGGGTGGTCACTGTTCGCCGTCGGCTTGTACGGTCGTTGTCATCCGGGTTTTCCATTTCTACCCGGTTGCGTCCCCGGTGCTTGGCCCGGTACAGCGCTCGATCGGCGCGGATTAGGACAGCATCCGCATCCAGGTCGTTTTGTGCAAACAGTGCTACGCCAATACTGACGCTAAATTCGATGGGACCCGTGCTGGTCGTCGCTGGCGACTCCATAATGATTTCCCGCAACCGTTCCGCGAGCAGGTAAGCGCCGGGCATGGTTGTGCCGGGCAGCAATGCAGCAAATTCTTCCCCGCCCAACCGACCCAGCAGGTCAATTTTCCGCAGGGTCTGGCTGGCAATGAGGGCAAAGTGCTTGAGGACAGCATCGCCAATCGCATGGCCGTAAGCATCGTTAATCTGTTTGAAGTGGTCGAGATCCAGCATGAGCAGCGCCGCTGATACGGAATAACGTTTGAGTCGACTCAGTTCCCGTTCGACCTGAGCCAGAAAATAGCGCCGGTTGGCTAAACCGGTGAGTGGGTCAGTGGTCGCCAGTCGACGTAATTCGATCTCTTGGGCCTGGCGCTCGGTTTCATCGCGCAAAATGCCAACTGCGTACCATTGGCCCCGAATCTGGATACTGGACAGGGAAACCGCCACCGCGATTTCCGCGCCGTCTTTGCGCCGGGCATGCAGGCTCAGGGTTTTGCCGACGGCATTGCCGCGCCCGGTGCGCTGGAACATCGGGAGCGCCTGGTAGTGGGCGTCGTGGTAGCGTTCGGGCGCCAACAGTGGATGCAGTTCCCGTCCTAGCGCTTCCTCCCGTGTGTAGCCGAAAATGTGTTCGGCGGCCGGATTCCAGAACGAGATTCGCCCTGCCGGATCCATCATCACAATGGCGTCCTGGGCCGCTTCAGTGATGTTGTGCAGAATGGCTTCCCGTTCTCGCAACACCGCTTCGGCCTGCCGCCGCTCGCTGACATCCTCGCCTGACGACAAGGCGCCAGTAATGTGGCCCGCTGCATCCCGCAGCACCGTATTGCGCCAGGCGATGATCCGTTCCTCGCCGCTCTGGGTCAGCACCACGCTTTCCAGGGATTTGATCAGGTCTATTGTCCCGGCGATCAGCCGAGTGAAATGTATCTTGGCTTTCGCCCGCAGTCGCTCGGGCAGGAACCGATCAAACCAGTTAGCGCCAATGATGTCCTCTTGGCGGTAGCCTAACAGTTGGCAACCGGCTGGATTGATCAGGCTGACTGTTTGGTCCTGCCGGATCACGATCACGATGGAGCCGACCACACCCAGATAACGCTGCGAGGCGTCACGCTCCTGACGCAGTGCGTCTTCCATCATTTTCTGGACACTGATGTCGCTGACGATCACCAGCAGCAGAGATGGAGTCAGCCATCTAGCGGGAGAAACGGTATCGATTTCCCGCCGACCGGTCAGGCGGGCAATGAAGCTGCCGGTAGATTTCCCGCGCCGCAGTGTGACATCGATGTTCTTGCCTTCGGGATTTTTAAAAAACGCCCTGAATCGGCCTAGAAAAATGTCCCGATCCGCGCCGGACATAAACATGGACAGGGATCGCCCTATCAAATCAGCGCTTTCAGCGCCCACCATGCCAGCGAAGGTCTGGTTGAATTGCCGGATGACGCCGTTGACGTCCAGACTCAGATAGCCCTCCGGGGCCTGGTGATAGAGCCGGGCATAGCGATCCCGGGTGTTTTCCAGTTGCAGTTGGGTGCTGCGTAACGCTTCGTTTTGAAATTCCAGCGCGTTCTGATGCGCCAGAAAATCGTGGATTAGCCGCCGTATCTCGATCTGTGAGCTGTCCGCCGGCTCTTGGGGGATGGTCGCGAGAATCGCCTCGGCCCGGTCCCACAAGTCGCTTTGCCGGCTATCTCGCTCATTGCTCATCGTTCTCCATCCGCTGTGGCGGATTGGCCAGCTGGTATAGAGGCGCTCCCTTGTCGCTTAAATGGATGACCATGTCCGCCCGCTTGCGCTCGGTGATGTCCAGGCAGGAGCCGATGTAGCCGGTGAATCCCTCTTCAGGCGTGCTGCGCGGATGACCCTGATCGTAAATCCAGCGGTATTCACCGTCGTATCGGCGCAGGCGGTATTCCATAGTGAAGGGCTGGCGCTCGTCGAAGGCGGTCTCATAAATCTTGAGGCAGCGATCGAAATCCTCGGGGTGGACGCCTTCCGCCCAGCCATTACCCTTTTCCTGTTCCAGGGTGCGTCCGGTAAAGGACAGCCAGGGTTCGTTGAACCAGGTGCAACCCTTGTCGAGACCCGCCATCCAGATCAGTGCGGGCGTGGTATTGGCGATGCTGGCGAACAGTTGCATTGACTCGCGCAGCGCCGCTTCCGCCTGCCGGATTTCGGTGATATCCACAAAGGAAATGACGGTGCCGGAGAACGCCCTGGGACCGATGGTGTAGGGCACTACCCGCATCAAATGACTGCGTCCTTTCTGGGTGTGCACTTCCTGTTCCAGCGGTTGACCGGTCGTTTGCACCTGCCGCACCATTAGAATAGGGTCGCAGTCGACTAGATAGTGCGGCAGGTGGGTGATCGGACGACCTATATCGCTGTCGAGCAGCTTCAGAATCTGGGTGATTTTGGGCGAGAACCGCCGCACTTCCAGATTTTCATCAAGCAGGAGTTGGCCGATCTGGGTGGCGCCGAGCAGGTTGTCCACATCGTTGTTTAGCTCGGTCAACTCGATGATCTTACTTTGATATTCGGTATTGACCGTGAACAGCTCCTCATTGGTGGATTGCAGTTCCTCATTGGTGGATTGCAATTCCTCGTTGCTAGCCAGCAACTCTTCATTGGTGGCCTGTAATTCCTCGTTGGAAGTTTCCAGTTCCTCAATGGTGGCTTGCAGGTTCTCGCGGGTGAATTGCAAGTCCTGCTCCAGATCGCGCAACCGCTCTTCGGCTTCGCGGGATAAATCATAGGACTGCACCGCAGAATCCGGATCGGGCGGTCCGATCTTCTTTACCTCTTCAATAAAGACCGCA
>Ga0272412_1000781_pt1 | contig 10270 bp, 8 predicted proteins | sample WWTPWeurt_MetaT_FD_193540 | JGI IMG/M metagenome (GOLD analysis project Ga0272412, IMG submission 193540) | Metatranscriptome of activated sludge microbial communities from WWTP in Nijmegen, Gelderland, Netherland - WWTP Weurt (Metagenome... | ecosystem: Engineered > WWTP > Aerobic digester >...
CGAGCGACGGCCCCTTCCATGATCGGCCAGGATGTTCGCCACAAGGATTTTCTTCGACGACATTTCCGGGACATTGTTCGCGGATTGCCGACTCGTCGTCGTTCCCGGGAGGCGCGGAAAGCGGCGGACCGACTGGCCCGCCTGCCCGTTTTCGTTCGGGCGCCCGCCGTGGCGGTGTACGTGGCGCGTCCCGGCGAAATGGACACCGGCCCGTTGATCGCCTTGTGCCGTCGAGCCGGCAAAACCGTTTTGGCCCCCATCGTCGACCCGTCCACCCAAACCCTTCGCTTCGCCGTCTGGTCGGGGCGGGGAAAGCCCAACGTTTACGGAATCCCGGAACCGCGGACCGACCGTCAATCGGAGCGGGGCTTGGGGGGCCGGGATTTGCTGGTCGTTCCCGGAACGGCGTTCACGCCGGTCGGCGATCGCTTGGGCGCGGGCGGGGGATATTTCGATCGATTTCTGGCGCGTTCGTCGGTTCAAACGGCGGCGCTGGCCTTCCCGGAACAAATCGCGACGCGCCTGCCGCGGCGGCCCCACGATCGCCGGGTGGGCGTGGTCGTCACGCCTTATCGGACGTATACTCCTTGAGATGCTCCGCGGCTTGATGGGGCTCATCATCGGTAGCGTGGCCGGAGGCCTGGGGCGTTACGCCGTGACGGCGGGGTTCGCCCGGACCTCCCTCCGGGGCTTCTGGGCGACCTGGACCGTTAATCTGGCGGGATGTTTTTTGATGGGTTTGTTTCACGCCTGGGCCGAGGTCCGCTTTCGGATTTCCGTCGAGCAACGTCTGTTGTTGATGTCGGGCTTTTGCGGGGCGTTCACGACCTTCTCCGCCTTCGCCCTGGACACCGCGGGGTTGATTCGGAGCGGCCACGGGATTGGCGCGGCGGCCTACGTCGCCTCGAGCGTGGTTTTGGGGCTTGGAATGTTTTACGCCGGCGCCTGGGTGGGCCGTTAAAGACGGGCGCCGCCGGGCCCGCGGACGATTTCAATGGGAGGATTTCAACGATGATGAGGAATTCATGGGCCCTGGCCCTGGTGTTGGCGGGCGCGGCCGGTTTGACCGCGGAAGCCTGCGACCTGTGGGGGCCCCTCGCGGCCGGCGATTTTAAGGGCGTCAAATCCTGCGTGGATTCTTCGAACGTGAACGTGCTTTCCGGGTCCGATTCCCCATTGACCGCGGCGGCCAAATTCGCTTTCCGGGACCCCGCGGACATCGTGGCCCTGTTGTTGGACGAAGGCGCGAAGATCAATTTTCAAGGCGATGAAAGACGAACGGCGTTGATGAACGCCGCGGGGAAGGCCTGGACCCAATCGGTGGATCTGTTGATTAAAAAAGGGGCCGATGTGCGGCCCCGGGACGCCAACGGTCGAACGGCCCTGATGTACGCCGGGGACGCCTACGACCCGACCATCGTCGATCAATTGGTGGCCGCCGGGGCCAAGGTCAACGACGCCGACGTGGACGGTCGGACGCCCCTCATGGCCGCGGTGGTTCGCGTGCGCAAAATGGGCACCGCCGCCGAAAACGACCGAATGAAAACCATCGAGCGGCTTTTGGCCGCCCAAGCCGACATCAACGCCCGGGACAAGGAAGGCAAAACGGCCCTCATGCTGGCCGCCGAGAGCGGCCAAACCGAGGCCCTGCGCAAGTTGCTCGCGGCCAAAGCCGCCGTCAACCTCCAATCGAAAGACGGGCGGACGGCGTTGCACCACGCCCTTTTCGCCGACAAACCCGTCGAAAGCAAAATTTTGATGGACGCGGGGGCCGACATTAATTTGCCCGACGCGGAAGGTCGCACGCCGCTGATGTCGGTCTTGGATTGGCGCCGGGACGCCCTGGTCGACGACTTGTTGAACCGCCGGGCCGACGTGAATCGCAAATCCAACGACGGGAAGACCGCGTTGATGGAGGCGGTGGAGGCGCGTCGGGAAGACTACATCCAAAAATTGATGCAGCGCAAAGCGCTGATCAACCTTCAGAACAAGGAAGGCGATACGGCGTTGATGATCGCCGCCCGGATGAATTCCGGCGAGAAATGCGTCAAAACATTGCTCCGCTACTCGCCCAACCTGACGCTTAAAAACGTCGCGGGCAAAACGGCGTTGGCCATCGCCCAGGAATCCCGCCACGAAGAATCGGTTTTATTCATTCGCGCCCAACGCGACAACGGTGCGTCGGGGACGAAGTCGGCGATCCCCGCGGGAGGGAGCGGCTCCGCCGAACGGTCGGGAACGTCGAAATCCTTTCTTTCGAACAAGACCGGCACCGCCCAAGGCGCTCCGACGACCCGGCGGTGAGCTCGGTCAAAAGGCGTTGACTTGGAAAATGGAATCAGGTAAAATTCATCCCATGTTGCAAGGTCTCGCGCTTACGGTCGTCGTTCTCAGCCAGGTCCTCCTGGGAGGGGCGGTTGCGCCGTAGGCGGTAAGTAAAAGTTTAAAACGACCGCCGCCGGCGCCCAAGCTCCGGCGGCGTTTTTGTTTCGGCGCGGTCGGCGCGATAAGGCGATCGAGAAACGGTGGACGATGAAAACGACAAACACTTGGGGCAAAAACCAATGACGCACAAACCGACGGAACACACGCATTTTCTTTCCTGCCTGGTGGAGGATCGCCCGGGCGTACTGGCCCGCATCGCGGGGTTGATTTCCAGCCGGGGGTTCAACATCGACTCCCTGGCCGTGGGCGGAACTCAAATTCCCGGGATATCCCGAATCTCGCTGGTTTGCAAAGGGGACGACAAGGTGATCGGGCAAATCATCAGCCAACTCAACAAGTTGGTGGACGTGGTGCGAGTGTCGGATTTGAGCTGGGAAGACAACGTGGAAAGCGAATTGGTCCTGGTGAAAATCGGATCCGGCGACCGATCCGGGGTGGGCCAGGCCTGCCAAGCGTTTCACGCCCGGGTACACGACAGCCCCGCGGGATTTGTCATTGAAAACGCCGGTCGCGCCGGCGAGGTGGATGCGCTCCTGAAGGCTCTGGAGCCCTTCGGCATTCAGGAAGTTTCGCGAACCGGCCGGGTGTTGTTGCAACGGGGAAAAACCCTCGACATGTCGGCGGATCTGGCCCTTCACGCGGACGCCGCGTTGCCCACCGGGGGCGACCCCATGACCGGGGCGGACATGATTCCCCGGGTGTTGGCCCAGGAAGGCGTGACCACGGTGTTCGGTTATTCCGGCGGCGCCATCCTGCCCGCGATCGACGCTTTTTTCCGGTTCAACGAGAAGCAACCGGAATCGAAAAAAATTCGGTACATCGTTCCGGCGAACGAGCAAGGCGCGGGGTTCATGGCCTCGGGATTCGCCCGGTCCACCGGACAGGTGGGGGTGGCTTTGGTGACCTCGGGACCCGGGGCCACGAACACCGTCACGCCCATTCGGGACGCCATGGCGGATTCCGTGCCCTTGGTGGTTTTGACCGGTCAAGTGCCCCGGCCCGCCATCGGAACCGACGCCTTCCAGGAAGCGCCGGTCTTCAACATCATGATGGCCTGTGCCAAGCACGTGTTTTTGGTGGAGAAGCCCGAGGAGTTGGAAAGCACTCTGCGCACGGCTTTTTGGATCGCCCGCACCGGCCGGCCGGGACCGGTGGTGGTGGACATTCCCAAGGACGTCCAGGTGACCCCGGGCCATTTCAAAGGCGCCGGCCTTTTGCCCCTGCGCGGCTACCGCCGTCGGGTGGAGGCGCTTTCGGACTCCCGCCTGACGGAGGCGCAGGGAAGAACCTTTTTCCAACGGTTGGGGGAAGCGCACCGCCCCCTGCTCTACGTGGGCGGCGGGGTCATCAACGCCAACGCCTCCGCCGAGCTCAAGGAGTTCGCGGAAACCTTCAACATCCCCGTGGTGACAACCCTCATGGGCATCGGCGCCCTGGACAACCGGCATCCACTCTCGATGCACATGCTGGGCATGCACGGCACGCCCTACGCCAACTACGCGGTGGAGGATTGCGATTTCCTTTTCGCCGTCGGGGCGCGTTTCGACGATCGGGTGGCGGGCAAGGTGGCGGAGTTCGCGCCCAAGGCGTCCTTCATCGCGCATTTGGACATCGACCCGGCGGAGATCGGAAAAGTCAAGACGCCCACCTGGTCCCACGTGGCCGACGCCAAGCGCGGTTTGCGGGATTTGATCGACGCCGGAAAGAAACTCGGGTTTAAGCGGGATTTTTCGGCCTGGATCAAACACACCGACGCGACCCGGAAGGCCCACCCGTTGAATTACAACCGCAAGGCCGAAAAAATCCAGCCCTACGCGGTTCTGGAAAGAATCGCCGAGATGACCCGGGGCGAAGCCATCGTCACCACGGGCGTGGGCCAGCATCAAATGTGGGCGGCGCAATACGGCCGCACCGCCGTGCCGCGCCGCTGGTTGACCTCGGGGTCCATGGGCACCATGGGCTACGGACTGCCGGCGGCCATCGGGGCCCAATTCGCCAATCCCGGGAAGCTCGTGATCGATGTGGACGGCGACGGCAGCCTCCGGATGAATTTCAGCGAAATGGAAACCATCACGACCTACAATCTGCCCGTGAAGGTGCTCCTGCTCAACAACGAGGGGGACGGCATGGTGCGTCAATGGCAGACCCTCTACTTCAACAAGCGCTATTTCGCCATCGACAAAAATCTTCACACCTTGGACTTCGTCAAAGCGGCCGAGGCCATGGGGTTCCCTTTCGCCCGTCGCGTCGAGAAACCCGCCGACGTGGACGGCGTGCTGAAGGAATTCCTTTCGGCCCCGGGCCCGGCTTTCCTGGACGTGACCATCGACCCCTTCGCCTTCGTTTACCCGATGGTGGGTCCCGGCATGGGGTACAAGGAAATGGTGACCGGCGAATGGATCAAAGCCCGTCCGCAGGCCGCCGCCCCCCACGAGGTGCCGGGGGACGTGGTTCCGGATCTGTTTTAAAAATAGATATAATTAAGTTTTAATCCCTGAGGAGAAACGCACATGACGACCGCGGTTAAAACGGCTTCCCCCAACGGCCATTCCGGCCTGGAACTGAAGGCAAAAACTTTTTACGAAAAAGACGCCGACTTGGCGTTGTTGAAAAGCAAAAAAATCGTCGTCTTGGGCTACGGCTCCCAGGGGCACGCCCAGGCCTTGAACCTGAAGGATTCCGGCTGCCAGGTGACGGTCGCGGTGCGCAAAGGCGGGCGGGGGTATGCTTTGGCCCTCAAGCACGGGTGGGTGGAGGGGAAAAATCTGATCACCGACAACGTGGCCGCGGTCCGGGACGCGGACTGGATTCACTTTCTCCTGCCGGACGAAGCCCAGGGCCCCGTCTGGAAAAACGAAATCGCCCCGAACGTTAAAAAAGGCGTCGTGATGTCCTTCTCCCACGGGTTCAACATTCGCTTTGGGTGCGTCACCCCTCCGAAAGAAGCCGATGTCGTCCTGATTGCCCCCAAAGGTCCCGGTCATTTGGTCCGCCGGACGTACGAAGAGGGAAAAGGGACGCCGGCCCTGGTCGCGGTGGAACAGGATTATTCGGGCAACGCCTTGGCCTTGGCTTTGGCCTTCTGCAAAGGCGTCGGGGCCACCCGGGCGGGGGTCATTCAAACCACCTTTTCCGAAGAAACCGAAACCGATCTCTTCGGCGAACAAAACGTTCTTTGCGGCGGCGTCGTCGACCTCATCAAAGCGGGTTTTGAAACCCTCCTCGAGGCCGGTTACCAGCCGGAAATCGCTTATTTCGAATGTCTCCACGAATTGAAGCTCATCACCGATCTCGTGCAGGAAGGCGGCATCGGGTGGATGAACTACTCCATTTCGGACACCGCCGAATACGGGGAGTACACCCGGGGGCCGCGCCTGATCACGGAGGCGACCAAGGCCCAGATGAAGAAGAATTTGGAGGAGGTTCGGAACGGCACATTCGCGAAGGAATACCTTCTGGAAAACATCGCGGGCCGACCGTCCATCAACAGCTTCCGCAAAGCGACCGCCGAACACCCCATCGAAAAAGTCGGCGAAAAGCTTCGAGCCATGATGCCGTGGCTCAAAAAGAAAGAATAGCCGGACCGGCGTCCGCATGAAATACAAGTCGCGACTGATTCCCATTGCGCCCGATGGATGGCGGTTCGTCGGGGTCTTCGGCGTCCTGGGGGCCCTTTTTCTGGTGTTCGGGGCCTGGTTCTCCAAAACCGTCGGCGGGGTGCTGGGGCTTCTGGCCCTTTTCTCCCTTCGGTTCTTTCGGGACGGGGAGCGCACCGTTCCCGTGACGACCGACCTCCTGGCCCCGGCCGACGGCACCGTGACCGAGGTCTCGGACGTCGACGGCGAAGGCTACGGCCGGGGACGCGTGATTCGGATCTTTTTGTCCGTTTTCGACGGGCACGTTCAGCGAGCCCCCCTGGCGGGGCGCGTGACCAAAACCCATTATCAACCGGGCCTGTTTTTGGACGCGCGGAACGCCCGGGCGGCTTTCGCCAACGAATCGAACGCCATTGAGATCGAATCGTCCAAGGGGCGGGTGGTGGTTCGGCAGATCGCGGGGTTGATCGCCCGGCGCATTGTTTGCTGGGTGCGCCCCGACGACGTGGTGGAAGCCGGGGAGCGGATCGGCCTGATTCGATACGGTTCGCAGGTCAATTTGTATGTTCCGTTGGACGTGGAGATCACCGTGAAAGACGGGGACAAGGTGTCGGCGGGTCAAACCATCGTCGGTCGTTGGAAAAACGCGGGATCGTCCCAACGCGCCGGCAGCGCCGACCGGACGGTCGAACCCGCGGGGGTGGGCGCGTGAGCGTGATGTCGCGTTTCGGTTTACTGTCCCGACTGTTGGGGTTGCGGGGGGAAGGTTACCCCAACGTGCCGCCGGCCTCCACCGCGCCCGTGCCGCCGGTTCGGCGGGGAATCTATCTGCTGCCGGCCTTGTTTACCGTCGGGAATATGGCGCTCGGGTTTTTCGCGTTGATCAAATCCGTCGGCCACGAATTCAGCGCGGCGGCCACGGCCATTTTGTTCGGCCACGTCTTGGATATCTTTGACGGCGCCGTGGCGCGCCTCACCCGGACGTCCAGCCGGTTCGGAATCGAATTGGATTCCCTCGCCGATTGGATGACCTTTTGCATCGCGCCCTCCTTCCTGATGTATGAAATGGTGTTGAAAGACAATCGGTCCTGGGGTTTTCCGATCGCCCTCCTGTTCGTGATTTGCGGCGCTCTCCGCCTGGCGCGGTTCAACCTCAAGGCCCAAATGGGGGAGGCGCCGCCCTCCTTCTTCACCGGATTGCCGACGCCGGCGGCGGGCGGCGTGTTGGCCATCTTCGCCCTGCTCTACGATGTGATGGAGTTGGGAAAACCCATCCGGAGTTTTAAATTGGTAATGAATCAGGTGCCGGTGTTTTACGAAGTGGTGCCGGCGGTGATGCTCCTGTTGTCCCTTCTGATGGTGTCGGACGTTCGTTACGCCAAATTCCGGACGCAGAACTTGTTGCGGCCCCGCAGCATGCGGGCGCTGGTGTTGACGATATTGGCCGTCCTCATGATTTGGGTTTACCCCCAAAACACGATTTTCATCCTTTACGTGTCCTACATCGTGTGGGGTCTCGTCGATTATTTCCTTGGTCGCTCCCTCCGGCGACCCTCCACCCCCCACGCATCGGATTCCGAAGAACACGTCGATCATTACGGCAAATAGCGTTTCGCCCGGCGAATCGCGACGGGCCGGGGCCACCGATTTTTGAGGAGACCGTTTATGTCGAAGTCAGACCGTATCGTCATTTTTGACACCACCCTGCGGGACGGGGAGCAATCCCCGGGCGCCAGCCTGAACGGAGAAGAAAAGCGTCAGGCCGCCCATCAATTGGCCGAATTGGGGGTCGATGTCATCGAGGCCGGCTTCCCGGTATCGAGCCCCGGCGATTTTGAGGCCGTCAAGGCCATCGCCCGCGAAGTTCGGGGACCCGAAATCGCCGGGTTGGCCCGGTGCGTCAAAGGCGACATCGACGCTTGTTGGGGCGCGATCAAGCACGCCAAAAAAACCCCGCATCCACACGTTCATCGCAACCTCCGACCTTCACCTGCAGAGTAAATTAAAAATGACGCGCTCCCAGGTTCTCGATCGGGCGGTCGAATGCGTCCGTTACGCGGCCAAGTTGACCGGCAACGTGGAGTTTTCCGCCGAAGACGCCGTCCGATCGGATTTCGACTTTCTTTGCCAGGTGGTCGAAGCGGTCATCGACGCCGGGGCCACCACCGTAAACATCCCGGACACGGTGGGCTACGGGATCCCCTCCGACTGGGGGGCGCGCATCGGCCAAATCATCGCCCGGGTGCCCAACATTCGACGCGCCGTGGTGTCGGTCCACTGTCACAACGATCTGGGATTGGCCGTGGCCAATTCTCTGGCCGCCGTTCAAAACGGGGCCCGGCAGGTGGAATGCACCGTCAACGGCATCGGCGAACGCGCGGGAAACGCCTCCCTGGAAGAAATCGTGATGGCCTTGCGCACCCGCAAGGATTTGTTCAACGTGACGACCGGCGTTCGCACCCACGAAATCGCCAAAACAAGCCGCTTGATTTCGAAGCTGACCGGGATCGTGGTTCAGCCGAACAAAGCCGTGGTCGGGGCCAACGCCTTCGCCCACTCCTCCGGCATTCACCAGGACGGGGTCATCAAGTCCCGAACCACCTACGAAATCATGAACCCCGAGGACGTGGGCGTGGAGGAAAGCGCTTTGCTCCTGACCGCCCGTTCGGGGCGCAACGGGGTGAACACGCGCCTTAAGCATTTGGGGTTCCATTTGGCGGCCCCGGCGCTTGAAACGCTGTTTGAAAAGTTTAAAGTTCTGGCGGACAAGAAAAAGTACGTTTTTGACGACGATCTCATCGCCCTGGTGGAGGAGGAAGGCCGCGCCAAGGCGCCGGAAGTTTTTTCCATGGATTACCTGAACACGACGTCCGGCACGGGGATCGTTCCGACGGCGACCGTTCGGTTGAAGAAGAAAGACGCGGTGTTCCAAGAAGCGGCCTGCGGGGACGGCCCGGTGGACGCGGCTTATCGGGCCATGGACAAGATCACCGGCCTGCGCCCGGAACTGTTGGATTACGCCCTTCGGTCGGTCTCCTCCGGGACCGATGCCCAAGGCGACGTGGTGGTCAAGGTCGCCGACAAGGGGCTGGTGGTCACCGGCAAGGGCACTTCCACCGACATCGTGGAGGCGAGCGCCAAGGCGTATTTGAACGCGCTCAATAAAATTCTGTCGGCGCGGGCCTCGGGCCGCGCGGCCGCCAAAAAGAACGAAGGAATGTGACATGGGCAAGACACTGCTCGATAAGGTTTGGGATCTGCACACCGTCCGGGAGCTGCCGAACGGTCAAACGCAATTGTTCATCGGTTTGCACCTCGTGCACGAAGTCACGAGCCCGCAGGCCTTTCAGATGCTTCGGGAGAAGGGCCTTCGGGTGGCCTACCCGGGGCGGACCTTCGCCACGGTGGATCACATCGTCCCGACGGACCAACAGGGCCGTCCCTTCCTGGACGGCCTGGCGGAGGAAATGATGGTGGCGTTGGAGCGCAATTGCCGGGAATTCGGGGTCCGGTTTTTTGATTTCGCCTCGGGGGAGCAGGGCATCGTTCACGTCGTGGGGCCCGAGCAGGGATTGACGCAGCCGGGCTTGACCGTCGCCTGCGGCGATTCGCACACGTCGACCCACGGAGCCTTCGGCGCCATCGCCTTCGGCGTGGGGACCACCCAAATCCGCGATATTCTGGCGACGCAAACCCTGGCGCTGGCGCGGCCCAAGGTGCGCCGCGTTCGCGTTTCGGGAAACCTCGCCGCCGGGGTCTACGCGAAGGACGTGATTTTGGCGATCGTCCGGACGCTGGGCGTCAACGGCGGGATCGGGTTCGCGTACGAATTCGCCGGCGACACCATCGAGCGCATGTCGATGGAGGAGCGCCTGACGGTCTGCAACATGGCCATCGAAGGCGGGGCGCGGGTGGGTTACATCAATCCGGACCGGACCACCGTCGAGTTTCTCAAAGGCCGGCCTTATGTCCCGGCGGGAAAGGATTTCGACCGCGCCGCGGCGTGGTGGCTTTCCATGGGGTCGGACCCGGACGCGTTGTTTGCGGACAACGTCAACCTGAACGCCGCCGAATTGGAACCCCAAATCGCCTGGGGGATCAACCCCGGTCAAACGGTGGGGGTGACCGAACGGTTGCCCCGGCCCGAGGATTCGCGCAACGGGTCCCGCGCGGGGTTGGAGGAGGCCTATCGGTTCACCTCCTTTGAACCGGGCCAAGAGGTCCGGCAA
>Ga0272412_1000786_pt1 | contig 10244 bp, 9 predicted proteins | sample WWTPWeurt_MetaT_FD_193540 | JGI IMG/M metagenome (GOLD analysis project Ga0272412, IMG submission 193540) | Metatranscriptome of activated sludge microbial communities from WWTP in Nijmegen, Gelderland, Netherland - WWTP Weurt (Metagenome... | ecosystem: Engineered > WWTP > Aerobic digester >...
GTCTTGATTGGCGGCATCGAAAAGATGGCCAAGTCCAAGAACAACGGCGTCGACCCACAAACATTGATCGATCAGTACGGGGCCGATACCGCCCGGCTGTTCATGATGTTTGCCGCCCCGCCCGATCAGGCGTTGGAATGGTCGGATGCCGGGGTCGCCGGCGCGTACCGGTTCCTGCGGCGATTGTGGACCTTCGCCGCCGAGCATCAGGCCGCGATTCGCGCCGCTGGTGAAACCGATCCTGCCGCGCTGAGCGAGGCGGTGCGCGACCGTCGTCGCGAAATCCATGAGGCCTTGCGGCAAGCACGCTATGACTTCGGTCGCCACCAGTTCAACACGGTCGTTTCCGCTGGCATGAAGATGCTGAATGCGCTGACCCGGCTGGATTCGGAAGAGGCGGGTGGAACCGGCACCGTGCGCCGTGAAGGCCTGAGTATTCTGCTGCGGCTACTGTCGCCTATCGTCCCGCACATTACCCACACTCTATGGCGGGCGCTGGGTTATGGCGACGAAGTCTTGAATGCCGCCTGGCCGGAACCGGACGAAGCGGCATTGGCGCGGGCGCTGATCAAGCTGGTGGTTCAGGTCAACGGCAAGTTGCGCGGACAGATTCAAGTTCCTGCGGATGCCGAGCGCAGCGTCATTGAACAGGCCGCGCTGGCGGACGCCCACGTCCAGCGCTTCATCGACGGCCAGCCAATCCGCAAAATCGTGATCGCGCCCGGCAAGCTGGTCAATGTGGTGTGTTGACCCCGTGCTGGGAGCGAAAATGAACATCATGCGGCAGATGATTTGGGGCGGAATGCTGCTGCTGGCAGGTTGTGGCTTCCAGTTACGCGGTCAGGCGCAGTTACCGCCGGAGTTGGCGGTGGTTTTTGTCCAGAGCGTACAGGGCATTGGAACGCCGCCCGGCGTTCTGAGCCGGCGGTTACAGACTGTATTGACCAGCAGCGGCGTCACCGTAGTGCGCGATCCGGCTCAGGCGACGGCTACGATCACAATTCTGAATGAGGGTAGCGGTCGTCGCGCGGTCGCCGCCGACCGCTTTAATGTCAAGCGCGAGTACTTCCTGGCTTACAACGCCGCCTATCAGGTCAAGCTTGCCAATGGTAAAACTTTGATTCCCGCCGAAACCATCACCACCAACCGCAGCCTGCTGTTTGATGAAAATCGGGTTCTGGGCTTCGAAGCCGCCCAGGAATCGCTGGTCGACAGCATGGCCGATGAGCTCGCCTGGCAAATTATCCGTCGCCTGCAAGCCGTCAAAGCGTGAAATTGCGACCCACGTCATCGGCTGGCGTTAATCCCGGTCCTGAGACTACGGCCCGTGTAAGCTGGCGTTAATCCCGGTCCACTGTATCACCCAACCATGCTGCAACTGCGGAGTCGGTTGACAAGAATCAAGGCAAACTTCAATAATGCGGCCCTTGCATTTGCGGGGAGCCTTTCCGGTTTCCACGGAGCGATCTAGGATCCAATACCTCAGCCGACCTCCCCCGCCCTCGCGTTCCGGCGCCTGTTGCGATGCACGGCGCTTCATCCGAACTAAAAACGATATTTCCTAATAAGAGGTGAGTCCCGATGGAAGACGTGGTCATTGTCGCCGCTGCCCGCACCGCAATCGGCAATTTCATGGGTTCCCTGTCGGCTGTTCCCGCTAATGTATTAGGCGCCAGAATTATCCAGGACTTGCTACGAAAGACCGGCGTTGATCCGGCTCGGATTGATGAAGTAATCCTTGGCCAAGTGCTAACCGCCGGCACCGGCCAGAATCCCGCCCGCACCGCTGCGCTCAACGCTGGCTTGCCGATTGAAGTTCCTTGTCTGAGCATCAACAAGGTCTGTGGCAGCGGTCTGAAGGCAGTGCATCTGGCCTGCCAGTCGATCCGCGACGGGGACAACCGGATCGTAATCGCCGGCGGTCAGGAAAATATGAGCCTATCGCCACACCTGCTGCTCGGTTCGCGGCGCGGCACCACAATGGGCGATGCCCGGCTGGCTGATTCGATGCTCAGTGAAGGCCTGCATTGCGCCATTAATCACTACCATATGGGCATTACCGCCGAGAACATCGCTGCCCAGTGGAGTATTTCCCGTGAAGAACAGGATATTTTCTCCGCTGCTTCCCAGCACAAGGCGATCGCCGCCATTGAAGCCGGGCGGTTCCAGGATGAGATTACCCCGGTCGAGATTCCCCAGCGCAAGGGCGCTCCAGTGGTGTTCGCCACTGACGAATTTCCCCGCGCTGGCACCACTGCTGAAAGCTTGAGCAAGCTGCGCCCGGCCTTCAAGCAGGATGGCAGCGTCACTGCTGGCAATGCCTCCGGCATTAACGACGGCGCCGCCGCCGTGCTGGTCATGGCCGCCAGCGTCGCCCGTGACCTGGGCTTGAAGCCTCTGGCCCGTATCGCCGCCTACGCCAAAGCCGGCGTTGATCCGAAAATTATGGGGGCTGGGCCGGTTCCCGCCTCCCGCGCCTGCCTGAAGAAAGCCGGCTGGACCGTCGAACAACTTGACCTGATCGAGGCTAATGAGGCGTTTGCCGCCCAAGCGATCTGCGTCAACCGTGAAATGGGCTGGGATACCGGCAAAATCAATGTCAACGGCGGCGCTATTGCGCTCGGTCACCCTATCGGCGCTTCCGGCTGTCGGATTCTGGTGACCTTGCTGCATGAAATGGCCCGCCGCGACGCCAAAAAGGGTCTGGCGACCCTGTGTATCGGCGGCGGTCAGGGCGTGGCTCTGGCCGTCGAACGTGATTGAGTCATCACCAAATAACCAAATGAGGAGCTATCCAATGTCTCGAGTTGCAGTCGTTACGGGTGGAATCGGCGGGCTGGGCACCGCCATGTGCAAAGCGCTGACTGAGCAGGGCCGGCGGGTCGTTGCAGTAGATTACAACGGTCTCAAGGCGGAAGCCGTGGACAAGTGGAAAGCCGACCGTGCGGCGGAAGGGTTTGAAATCCCGGTTTATCTGGCGGACGTAACCAGTTTTGAGTCCTGCGCCGAAGTGTGCAAGAAGATCGAAGCCGAGGTTGGCCCGATTGAAATTCTGGTTAACAATGCCGGCATTACCCGTGACTCCATGTTCCATAAGATGACTGCCGAACAGTGGGACGCCGTGATCAAGACCAACCTGTACAGCGTCTTTAACATGACCAAACAGGTCTATGAAGGGATGACAGGGCGGGGCTGGGGCCGCATCGTCAATATCTCGTCGGTCAATGGTCTGCGTGGTCAGGCCGGGCAGACGAACTATTCGGCCACCAAGGCCGCGATCTACGGCTTCAACAAGGCGCTGGCCCAGGAGTGCGTCAAGAAAGGCGTGACCGTCAACTCCATCTCGCCGGGCTACATCGGCACCGAGATGGTGCGGGCTATCCGTGAAGATGTGCTGGCCAAAGTCATTGCCGGCATTCCGGCGGGCCGCTTGGGCGAGCCATCAGAAATCGCCCGCACCGTCGCGTTTCTGTCTGCCGAAGACGCCGGCTTCATTACCGGCGAAGACATCACCGTCAACGGCGGTCTTTACTATCACTAAGCCCTAAGCGTGCGCGGCGCTGCTGGTTTACTCCGGTAGCGCCGCGTCGCTTTTTCCATGCCTGGCCTGCTATGAGCGAACCGCGCGTCATCAAGAAATACCCGAACCGTCGGCTGTACGACACGGCCATCAGCAGCTACATCACCTTAGAGGATGTCAAGCAACTGGTGCTGGAACGGGCCGAGTTCCACGTCATTGATGCCCGCACCAATACCGATATTACCCGTGGGATTCTGCTGCAAATCATCAGCGAACAGGAAGAACAGGGCAATCCGATTTTCACCAGTGAAGTGCTGGCTCATATCATCCGGTTCTATGGCGACACGCTACAAGGGATGATGGGCAACTACCTGGAGAAAAGCCTGCAAGCTTTTGTTGACCAACAGCACCTGTTCCGGGAGCAAATGCGGACCCTGATTGGCAAGAATCCGTTGGCGATGATGACCGAACTGGTGGAGCACAACCTGTCGCTGTGGAACAGCGTCAGCGAGCGGCTTCAACCCAAGACCACAGCAGATGGCGATCCTGATTCACCAATTGCCCCACCTGAATCACCGCCGGCTCCAGTCGTTGAGCGTGAGCGTAAGGGGCGAAAGATCAGGGATTCCTGACCCGACGCTTGGCGGTTTTCCGACCCTTCCTGCTGGTCTCCTGCCGCGCCAACAACCAGGTGGCAATGGCCGGCGGCACTTCTTGCTGGGCACGGGCGCTGACGTAGATACCGATATGACCGCCCCGGAAGCACAGTTCCGAGTAATCCCGGCTTCCGCAACACTCCGCTAGAGCCTTTGAGGCAGCCGGCGGCACCAGATGATCCTGGTTGGCGTAGACATTCAGCACCGGCATCACAACCTTGCGTAAATCCACCGGTCGCCCGCCAATCATCACCTCCCCCTTGACCAGCTTGTTCTGCTGGAAGAACTCTTTGGCAAACTGGCGAAAGGCCTCGCCGGCCTGATCCGGGCTGTCGAAAATCCACTTTTCCATCCGCAGGAAATTCTTCAGCGCATGCACATCGTCGAGAATATCCACGACATCCACATATTTCTGCCCGGCCAGCCGGAACGGACTGAGCGAGAGAAAGGCGAAGTTCAGCACCTGGCCGGGCACGTTGCCCAGTGTATCGACCAGCAGATCAATGTCGATATGCCGGATCAGGTGGGTCAATAGATTATCCGGCGTGTGAAAATCGACCGGCGTCACCATCGTCACCAGATTGCGGATCTTCTCGGGATACAGTGCCGCAAAGCACAGACTCAGCGCCCCGCCCTGGCAGACGCCGAGCAGATTGATCGCTGCAAGCTGACGTGATTCACGCAGATGATCCACGCAATGGCCGATGTAACGGTGAACGTAATCGGCCAAGCTCAGTTGCCTGTCCGCCGCATCGGCATAGCCCCAGTCAATCAGATAGACATCGACGCCAGCGTCCAGCAATCCCCGGATCAGTGAGCGGTCTTCCTGCAAATCCATCATGTAGGGCCGATTAACCAGCGCGTAGACGATCAATAGTGGAATCGGATGCAGTTCCGTCACCCGAGGCTGGTAGCGGTACAGGGTCAGCTTGTCTTCCTGATAGACCGGATCACGGGGCGAAACACCGGTCTCGATCTCGCCCAAGTCGCCCAGGGTTTTAGCGCCCTGAGCCAGCTTGTTAGCAAAGGTCTGCAATTCCGCAGCGATCTGATCGGGACCCAGATTGATCATGTCGTTGTCTCACGGCGCGGGTAGCAGATCAGCAGCGCATTGAGCAACCGGCCGCTGAGTGCGCTGTATTCGGCGCTGCGCAACATTTGCCCGTAGGTTTCCTCGTTGCACGCCACCCACAGGTTGTATAACTCGCGCAAGCTGCCAATCGTTTCACCCGCGATGGCCCGTTCCCGCAAGCGCTGCTCCATCAGATCCAGCGCCTGCCCGGCGGCCTGTTGCAACAGGTCAAAGTATTGATGCTGAGTTTGTTGATAGGCCCGCCAGGCGACCGAGTTCCGGTCGGTCGGCGCGGCGATCGGCAATTGCAACGCCAGAGCAGCTTGCTGCCAGGCATCCACCATCACGGTGGACAATTGGGCCAGCTCAGGGTTGACGCCCGGATCATTACTTGACTGGGCGATAGCTTCCTTGAACTGGTCGAACTGCTGGCGCACCGCCGAATTCCAGTCCGTTTCCTGCTGGAGGGAATCCTGGAATCGGTCGGCGACCTGGCGAATCTGCGCGCCGAAGGCCAGATAAGCGCGGGCCTGCTTGAGCAGCAGCTCGGCATCAAAACCGGCGGCGGGGGAAGCATCATCTGAATCAGCCATAGCGAAGCGGCGTCCTAAAGGTGGGAATTCGGCAGCAACTTGAGTATAGCGGTTGCCAACAGGATCGGTGGGGCCGGTTCAGGGCGTAGCCCGTTTGGAAAGCGATGGATTCAGAACGCCGGCTTCGGCCCTGAACTGCTTGAGCCGAGCGCGTAATTGCGCTTCCTGATTGGGAGACAACCCCGGATCTTTCAAGCCAAGTTCCAGTTGCTCGATGGCGGGCAGTAATTCACCGTTCAGATAGTGGTATTCGGCCATCGTCGCATGAGTCGCCGCCAGATCGCCGGCCCGCTGCGCCGCCTGGGCGTAGGTCGCGTACAGCGTTGGATCATTGGGCCGGCGACGCAGTTGCGGTTGCAGCAGCTTCAAGGCGAGCTTCGGATCGCCCTGGGTGGACAGCGCCAACCCGTAGTGCATCGCCAAGGTAAAATCATCGGGATACAACTGGCGGATGTCCTCAAACAACCGCCAGGCTTGCGCCCGGTCACCCTGGGCCAGCGCCAGTTCGGCCGCTTCAAGCCGCAGCGCCAGCCGGTCGGGATCGTTTTTAAGCAGGCGGGCAATCTGGGTTTGGGCCTCTTGGTAACGACCCGCCTGCCGCAGCGCCAGTGCATAAGCGTAACGATTCACCGCATCGTTAGCGGGGCTGCCTTTAGCCAGTACAGTTTCCAGATTGCGGATCAGGGTCCGGTTGTCATCCGTCGCCAGCACCAGCGCTCGGGCTTTAGCCAACTCGTAAGCCTTGCGGTCACGGGGTGCGGTGCGCCGTAACGATGGAATCTCAACCCGATCCTGGGTGTCGGCGACCCGGTTTTCCGGGCGAGGGTGCGTCAGCAGCATCTCAGGAATCTGGTTGCGTGCCTCGCCACTGGATTGACGCTCCAACTTGGTAAAGAAATCGCTCATGCCGCGTGGATCAAAGCCAGCCTTAGCAAGAAGCTGCATCCCGATTCGATCGGCTTCTTGCTCGTTGGCGCGAGTAAAGCTGATCTGATGTTGGGCGCTGGCGGCCAGCGATCCCATCATCGCTGCCTGCCCTCCCTGCTTACTGGCTGCGGCCAGCGCCGCCCCAGCCAGCATGGCTGCCGCCAGCGGCAGGGTCATCCGCTTGGAATCGGCGATGGCGCGGACGATATGCCGTTGCGAGACATGGGCGATTTCGTGAGCCAGAACTCCGGCCAGTTCGTCTTCCCGCTCGGTAGCCAGCAACAAGCCGATGTTGACCCCGATAAAGTTGTACGGTAGGGCAAAGGCATTAATATCCGTATCACGGACAATGAAAAAAACATAGGGCGTGCCGTTCTGATCAGCGTAAGTGACGATACTCTGGCCGATGGAATTGAGGTATTCGGTCAGCTGGGCGTCGTCGAGAATCAGATCGCGCTCGCGTAACTTCCGCATAATTTCGAGGCCCAGCTTCTGCTCCTCGTCCGAGCCGAAGTCGACCTGGGAGGCGTCGCCCATGTCCGGCAGGCGGATCATTTGGGCAGGGGTCGATGCGATGGGCGTCAGAACCAGCATCAAACTAAGACTAAGGGGAAGCAGGCGGTGGGACATAGGATTTCACAGACAGGCCACGGGTAATCCAATGAGACTGGATCACCGGTCGGGGGTTCCAGAATTTGCGTCGGCGGAACCGGCATGGTTGAATGACAACCTTCTTCCAGCCACCTACTCACATTTATGACTGTAATTGATGCGGAGTTGGACACGGCGGGACTCAGTTGTCCCTTGCCGATTCTCAAGGCCAAGAAAGCCCTGGCCAGTCTGCGTAGCGGTCAGGTGCTGCGAATTATCGCCACGGATCCGGATTCGGTCCGGGACTTTGAGACATTCAGCCGACAGTTGGGCCACGCCCTGCTGGACGTGCGTGAAGATCACGGACAGTTCCATTTTCTGCTGCGCAAGGCCTAAATAGCCCGACATCCCCCGCCCTCTTGCCGGAAAGGGAGTCGGGCGCCATCGCTAAAACTGCTCTTCGGTCATCGCCAGAATCGATACGCCGCCGCTTTGCACTGACCGCAACAACGCGCCGGCCTTGGGCAGGACATGTTCCGCGTAATAACGGGCGGTGATCAGCTTGCTCTCATGAAACACCGGATCGGCGCCAATCATCAACTTGCGCTGCGCCGCCAACGCGGCCCGGGCCATCTGCCAGCCACCGCAGACATAGCCGGTCAGCATCAGATAATCGACCGACACCGCCATGACCGCATTGGGATCACGGCTGTTTAAAATCCACCCGGTCGCCCCGGCCAGCGCCTTGACACCCTCGCTCAGCGCCGCCTGGATCGTCGCCAGATCATCGCCCGCCGCCTGTCCCAGTTCGCCGACCGTCGTTTCCATGTCAGCGATCAGCGCCTGCATCGCCGCACCTTTATCCATATTCAGCTTGCGGCCGGCCAGATCCGCCGCCTGAATCCCGGTTGTACCTTCATAAATGGTTGTAATCCGCGAGTCGCGCAGATGCTGACACGCGCCGGTTTCCTCGATAAAACCCATGCCGCCATGCACTTGCACACCAAGTGAGGCCACTTCAATGCCGATCTCGGTGCACCAGCCCTTGACCACCGGAATCAGCAGATCGACTCGCGCCTGATGCCGCTGGCGAATCGCTGCATCGGGATGGTCATGCGCAAGGTCGATGTGCGCCGCGACCACATAGGCGAGCGCCCGCATTGCCTCGTTCTGAGCCTTCATGCCCAGCAGCATCCGCCGCACATCAGGATGATGGATGATCGTCACCCGGTCGCCGCTGCGAACTCCGATAGGCCGACCCTGCACCCGGTCCCGTGCGTATTCACGAGCGGCCTGATAAGCCCGCTCGCCAATCGCCAGCCCTTGCAAGCCGACCTTGAACCGGGCCGCGTTCATCATGATGAACATATAGGCCAGGCCTTGATTCTCTTCCCCAACCAGCTCTCCAATCGCGCCTTCTCCATCACCGAACGCCATTACGCAAGTCGGGCTGGCGTGAATCCCCAGCTTGTGCTCAATGGAGACCGCATGCACATCGTTGCGAGCGCCCAGCGAACCATCTGGATTAACCAGAAATTTGGGCACGATAAACAGCGAAATCCCCTTGACGCCTTCCGGAGCATTCGGGGTGCGGGCCAACACCAGATGAATGGTGTTGGCGGTCATGTTGTGTTCGCCCCAGGTGATGAAAATTTTCTGGCCGAAGATGCGGTAATGATCGCCTTCCGGCACCGCCCGGCTTCGCACCGCCGATAAATCGGAGCCGGCCTGAGATTCAGTCAGATTCATGGTGCCGGTCCATTCGCCGCTGATCATCTTCGGCAAATACAACGCCTTTTGCGTCGCGGAGCCGGCCTGGCTGATCGCTTCAATCGCCCCGGCATTCAGTAGCGGGCACAGCGCAAATGACATATTGGCCGAGTTCCACATTTCCTGAGCGGCGGTATTGACCAGTTCCGGCAAGCCCTGGCCGCCGTATTCGGTGGGAGAACTGACCCCATTCCAGCCGCCGGCCACAAAACTCCGGTAAGCGTCGGCGAAGCCATCTGCCGGGATCACGCCCTGATCTGGAACCAGCCGCGCTCCCTGGGCATCACCCGAATGGTTGAGCGGCGCCAGCACCTCGGCGGCCAGTTTAGCGGCTTCTTCCAGCACGGCTTCGACCAGTTCCAGGTTGATGTCCTGCTCGGCGAAAGTCGGCAGTGCAGCGACATCAGCCAAGCCGGCCAATTCATCAATCACAAACTGCATATCGCGGGTTGGGGCGGTATAGGCGGTCATGACGCCTCCTTGGAAAATACGGGATAAACGATGCGGGACCAAAAAATCAGCGCCGCCGGAACGACGGCGCGGAAGGCGGGATTACAGAATTCAATGGTTCAGCCGGCGGCTTTGAGCTGGTCCAGTTCCTTGGAAAGTTCGGGGACGGCGACGAACAGATCAGCCACCAGCCCGTAATCGGCGACCTGGAAGATCGGCGCTTCCTCATCCTTGTTGATGGCGACGATCACTTTGCTGTCTTTCATGCCGGCCAGATGCTGAATCGCTCCGGAAATGCCGACCGCGATGTAGAGATCGGGCGCAACCACCTTGCCGGTCTGGCCAACCTGATAGTCATTCGGGACAAAACCGGCGTCTACTGCGGCCCGCGACGCACCAACTGCGGCGCTGAGTTTGTCGGCGACATCTTCCAGCAGCTTAAAATTATCGCCGTTGCCCATGCCGCGCCCGCCGGAGATGATGATCCGGGCAGCGGTCAGTTCCGGGCGATCCGACTGGGTCAACTGCTGGCCAACGAAACTGGAAAGGCCAGCATCCGCCACCGGCGCAACCGCTTCAATGCTCGCCGGGCTACCTGTCGTGGCGGCGGCAGGAAAAGCCGTGCCACGCACCGTCATCACTTTGACCGAGTCTTGCGATTGCAC
>Ga0272412_1000787_pt1 | contig 10234 bp, 8 predicted proteins | sample WWTPWeurt_MetaT_FD_193540 | JGI IMG/M metagenome (GOLD analysis project Ga0272412, IMG submission 193540) | Metatranscriptome of activated sludge microbial communities from WWTP in Nijmegen, Gelderland, Netherland - WWTP Weurt (Metagenome... | ecosystem: Engineered > WWTP > Aerobic digester >...
CGCCGAGAACTGGCTCGTCGCCAACCCGCGCGACATGGATGGCTTCGTCGGCGTGTTGGCGCAGGCCAGGCCGACGGTCTTCATGGGCGTCAACACGCTGTACGGCGGGCTCGTGCAGCACCCCAAGCTCGGCGAAGTGGACTGGTCACGCCTGAAGATCGCGATCGGCGGCGGCGCTGCCGTGGTCGGGGCGGTGTCCGACCGCTGGAAGGCCATCACGGGCCACTTCATTCGCGAGGGCTACGGCCTGTCGGAAACCTCGCCGGTGGTGTCGTTCAACCCGGCCTACATCACCGAGTTCACCGGCACGACCGGCCTGCCGATGCCGTCGACCGACGTCAAGCTGCTCGACGACAAGGACCTCGAAGTGGGGCTGGGGCAGCCGGGAGAGATCTGCGTCAAGGGGCCGCAGGTGATGCGCGGCTACTGGGAGAAGCCCGACGCGAACGCCACCGCGTTCACGAGCGACGGCTACTTCCGCACCGGCGACATCGGCGTCTTCGACGACAAGGGCTTCCTGAAGATCGTTGACCGCAAGAAGGACATGATCATCGTCTCGGGCTTCAACGTCTATCCGAACGAGGTCGAGGCCGTGGTCGCCAACTGCCCCGGCGTGGCCGAGGCGGCGTGCATCGGCGTGCCGCATGCGAAAACCGGCGAGGCCGTCAAGCTGTTCGTCGTCCGCCTGCCGGGCGCCGGCGTGACGGAGGCCGAGGTGATCGCGCATTGCCGCGCCGGCATGACCGGCTACAAGGTGCCGAGCGTCGTGCGTTTCGTCGACGCGCTGCCCAAATCCAACGTCGGCAAGATTCTCCGGCGCGAGCTGCGCAACGTCGATTGAGGCGCACGTGACCGACGTTGCCCTGGGCGCCGTCCCCGCGCCGGGTACAGGTTCGCCCGAATCGCCGGTGGGCCGCAGCGAAGCCGTCGCCCACACCGCTGAGGCCGGCGGACATGCGCTCGAGATCCAGATGCTTCGGGTGGGCGCCCAGCTGCTGCGCGTCGGGCGCCAGGCGGGTTCGCGGCGCGGCGCAACGCCGTTGCTGATGTTCAACGGCATCGGCGGCAGCATCGAACTGCTCGAGCCGCTTGCACGCGCGATGCCCGCGCGCGAGGTCATCGTGTTCGATGTCCCGGGCGTCGGTCATTCGCCGATGCCGCGCCGGCCCTACCGGCTGCGCACGCTGGCGCGCTGGGCGCTCGGCGTGCTCGATCACTTCGGGCACGCGCAGGCGGACGTGCTCGGTGTCTCATGGGGCGGCGTGGCGGCGCAGGAATTCGCACGCACGGCAGGCGAGCGCTGCCGGCGGCTGATCCTGTGCGCGACGACCTCGGGCATGTTCATGCTGCCGGGGCATCCGAAGGCGATCGCGCGCATGGTCACGCCACGGCGCTACATGAGCAAGGCCTACGCAACCCAGGTCAGCGGCGACATCTACGGCGGCGACTTCCGCCGCCGGCCCGAGCTGGCGGCCGAGTTCATGAAGCACGTCAAGTGGCAGTCGCGCTGGGGCTATTACCTGCAGATCGGCGCCGCGACGGGTTGGACCAGCGTGCATTGGTTGTGCCGCCTGAAGCAGCGCACGCTGGTGATGGCCGGCCGTGACGACCCGCTGATCCACACCTTCAATGCCCGGCTGATGCGATCACTCATTCCGAACAGCGAACTCAAGCTGTTCGACTGCGGCCACCTTTTCTTGATGACGCGCCAAGAGGAGTCGGTACGCGCCATCAATGAATTCCTCGACGAAGCCTGAACACCTCTTCGAACCAGGAGACTCAACATGAGCACTGCACCCATGGGCCCCGCCGAGCTGGCGGACAAGGCCGGCCAAGAGATCGGCGTTTCATCGTGGATCGAAGTCGGCCAGCAGCGCATCGACGAATTCGCGCACTGCACCGAAGACCGTCAATGGATCCACGTTGATGTCGAACGCGCGGCCAAGGAGAGTCCGGCCGGCGGCACGATCGCGCACGGCTACCTGGTGCTCGCGCTGCTGGCGCCCACCGGCATGGAGATTCTCGTGCCGCGCGTGCGCGCCAAGCAGATCCTCAACTACGGCCTCGACAAGGTGCGATTCCCAGCGCCGGTGCTGGCGGGCAAGCGGGTGCGCAACCGCATCAAGCTCGCCGCCGCCGAGGACAAGGGCGGCGGCCGCTGGCTGCTTTCGCTCGAGAACACGGTCGAGATCGAGGGCGGCGACAAGCCGGCGCTGGTGGCCACCACGCTCGCGATGGTGTTCGGCTGAGCGGCGAAGGACGACCCACCATGGCCACCAACACCGCCTCCGCGGGCCGCGCCCGCACCACCGCCGCGGCAGGCGCCAAGCGTGCCGCCGGCAAGACGGCTGCCGCCACCACCGCTGCCGTCCGCACCACGGCCGCGGCGGGCGCCAGGCGCGTTGTCGGCAAGACCGCCAACACCGCCACCGCTGCCGCCACGCGCGTCGCGAAGAAGGCGCGCAGCGCCGCGGATACCGCCGCCAAGCTGTCCGGCAGCGCGAGCAAGGCCGGCCTGTCTGCGCTCGGCACGGCCAGCGATCTTGGTGGCCTCGTCGCCGAGGCCAGCCGCAACACGCTCGCGATCAACCCGCTGATCGGCTTGAACAAGCGCGACGTCGCAAGCGCGGCCGGCTCGCTGCTCAAGGCCGTCGCCAGTACGCCGCGGCGGGCCAGCACGCACCTGGGCCGCTACGTGAAGGAGCTGGGCCAGGTCGCGAAGGGGAAGTCCGAGCTGGTGCCCGACCCCAAGGACCGGCGCTTCGCCGATCCGGCGTGGAAGAGCAACGCCCTGTACGCGCGCCTGATGCAGTCGTACCTGGCGACGCAGAAGGAGCTGTCGCACTTCATCGAACAGTCGGCATTGAACAAGCTCGAGAAGGGTCGCGCGCACTTCTTCGCCTCGTTGATCACCGACGCGCTTGCGCCGAGCAACTGGGTGCTCGGCAATCCGGCGGCGGTGCGCAAGATCGTCGACACCGGCGGCGACAACCTCGTCAAGGGGCTGAAGAACCTGATCCACGACGCGCGCCACAACCACATGCTGCCTTCAATGGTCGACGCCACGCCGTTCAAGGTCGGCGAGACCATCGCCACCTCGCCCGGCCAGGTGGTGCTGCGCCACGAGATGTTCGAGCTGCTGCAGTTCGCTCCGACGACGCCGCAGGTGCACGCCCGCCCACTCGTGATGTCGCCGCCGCAGGTCAACAAGTACTACGCCATCGACCTGACGCCGGACAAGAGCCTCGTCAAGTGGGCGACCGACTCGGGCGTGCAGCTGTTCGTCGTCAGCTGGCGCAACCCGACGGTCGAGCACCGGCACTGGGGCCTGGACGACTACGTGCGTGCCCTCGATGCGGCGGTCGACGCGACGTGCAAGATCACCGGCAGTCCCGACGTCAACATGTGGGGCACGTGCTCGGGCGGCATGACGCTGGCGGCCTACCTGGCGTGGCTGGCTGCCACCGGCAAGCCCAAGGTCGCCAACACCACCTGGGCGGTGTGCGTGCTCGACACCGAGGCGGCGATCGAGGATTCGACGCTGGGCCTGTTCAACTCCCCGGCGACGATCCGTGCCGCCAAGGCGCGCTCGCAGCGCAAGGGCTTCGTCGATGGCGCGGAGATGGCGTCGATGTTCGCCTGGCTGCGCCCGAACGACCTGATCTGGAACTACTGGGTCAACAACTACCTGCTCGGCAACCGCCCGCCGGCCTATGACGTGCTGGCCTGGAATGCCGACACCACCCGGCTGCCCGGCCAGTTCCACTGCGACCTGCTCGAGATGGTCGAGAAGAACCCGTACATCAACGCCTGCACCCTCGAAGTGCTCGGCGTGCCGGTCGACATGGGCCAAGTCAAGCTTGGCGCGTACGTGATCGCCGGCATCACCGACCACATCACGCCCTGGCGCGCGTGTTACGGCACGGCGCGGCTGTTCGGGCCCGAGACGACGTTCGTGCTGGCCAACGCGGGCCACCTGCAAAGCATGATCAACCCGCCGGGCGTGCCCAAGGCCTTCTTCTTCAGCGGCCCGGCCGCTACGGACGACCCGATGGCCTGGGCCGAGGGCGCCCAGCCGAGCAAGCAGGAAGGCAGCTGGTGGCCGCACTGGCGCGAGTGGATCAAGGGCAAGTCCGGCGAGCTGAAGCCTGCGCCCGCGAAGCTCGGATCGCGCAAGTACCGGCCCCTGGCGCCAGCACCTGGAACCTACGTGATGGAGCGCTGAAGCCAGCGCACCCGGCCCACGCACGCGACACGTACACAACACGCACGGAGACACCCATCATGAGCACCTACACCGCCCCGATGAAGGACATGCAGTTCGTGCTGCACGAACTGGCGGGCCTCGACGCGATTGCCCGGCTGCCCGGCTACGGCGACGTGAGCACCGAACTCGTCGATGCGGTGCTCGAAGGCGCCGCCACCTTCTCCGGCGAGGTCTGGGGGCCGCTGAACAAGGTCGGAGACCAGCAGGGCCTGAAGCGCCACGACGACGGCCGCGTCACCACGCCCAAGGGCTTCGTCGAGGCGTATGCCAAGTTCGTCGAGTCGGGCTGGAACGGCCTGCGCTTCGACCCCGCCTTCGGCGGCCAGGGGCTGCCCAAGCTGGTCGACACCGCGGTGATGGAGATGTGGAACGCGTCGAACATGGCGTTCTCGATGGCGCCGCTTCTGACCCAGGGCGCGATCGAGGCGGTGTTCCTGCGCGGCAGCGATTCGCAGAAGCAGCGCTACCTGCACAAGATGGTCTCGGGGCAGTGGACCGGCACGATGAACCTGACCGAGCCGCAGGCCGGTTCCGACCTCGGGCTCATCCGCAGCAAGGCCACGCCCGAGGGCGATCACTACCGGATCCAGGGCCAGAAGATCTTCATCAGCTTCGGCGAGCACGACCTCACCGACAACATCGTCCACCTGGTGCTCGCGCGCACGCCCACGGCGCCGGAGGGCGTCAAGGGCATCTCGCTGTTCCTGGTGCCCAAGTTCCTCGTCAACGACGACGGCTCGCTCGGCGAGCGCAACGACGTGCGCTGCGTGTCGATCGAACACAAGATGGGCATCCACGCCAGCCCGACCGCGGTGCTCGCGTTCGGCGACGGCCCGGGCGCGATCGGCTACCTGATCGGCGAGGAGAACCGCGGTCTCGAATATATGTTCATCATGATGAACGAGGCGCGCTTCGGCGTCGGCGTGCAGGGGCTGGGCGTGGCCGAGCGCGCCTACCAGCAGGCCCTGGCCCATGCCAAGGATCGCGTCCAGGGCAAGGACGCCACGGCGCCCAAGGGCCCGAGCGTGCCGATCATCCGACACCCCGACGTGCGGCGCATGCTGATGAGCATGAAGTCGCGCGTCGAGGCGATGCGCGCGCTGGCCTATGTGGTGGCGGCGATGTTCGACCAGGCGCACCGTGCGAGCGACGACGCGGAACGCAACACAGCGCATGCCGGCGTCGATCTGCTGATCCCGATCCTCAAGGGCTGGTGCACCGAGACCGGCGTCGAGGTGGCTTCGACCGGCATCCAGATCCACGGCGGCATGGGCTTCATCGAGGAGACCGGCGCGGCGCAGCACCTGCGCGACGCGCGCATCACCACGATCTACGAGGGCACCACGGGCATCCAGGCCAACGACCTGATCGGGCGCAAGGTGCTGCGCGACGGCGGGCGCTCGATGCAGGCGCTGCTGTCGCAGATCGACGCCGTGTGCGAGCAGCTCGAGGCCGGCGACGATGCTCAGCTTCACGCGATCGGCGCACGCCTGCGCGAGGGTTCGAAGAGCCTGGCCGACAGCGTGCGCTGGATTCTCGCGACCGGCATGCAGGACCTCAACGCGGTACTGGCTGGCGCGGTGCCGTTCCTGCACCTGTGCGGCGTGGTGTGCGGCGGCTGGCAGATGGGGCGCGCCGCGCTGGCGGCGCAGCGCAAGCTTGCGGCCGGCGACGGTGATGCGGCGTTCTACCGCGCCAAGGTCGCCACGGCGCGCTTCTTCGCCGACCAGGACCTGTCGCGGGCGCGCGGGCTCGCCGAGGCGACCATGCACGCCGGCGCCAGCACGATGGCGCTCGCCGAAGAACAGTTCTGACCTGGGGGCCCTGCCATGAAGATCCTCGTCGCCGTCAAGCGGGTCGTCGACTACAACGTCAAGGTGCGCGTCAAGGCCGACGGCACCGGCGTGGACATCGCCAACGTCAAGATGAGCATGAATCCCTTCGACGAGATCGCCGTCGAGGAGGCGGTGCGGTTGAAGGAAAAGGGCGTGGCGAGCGAGATCGTCGCCGTCTCGTGTGGCGTGGCGCAATGCCAGGAGACGCTGCGCACCGCGATGGCGATCGGCGCCGACCGCGGCATCCTGGTCGAGACGGGCGACGAGCTGCAGCCGTTGGCGGTGGCCAAGCTGTTGAAGGCACTGGTGGAGCAGGAGAAGCCCGCGCTGGTGATTCTCGGCAAGCAGGCGATCGACGACGACTGCAACCAGACCGGCCAGATGCTCGCCGCGCTGCTGGGTCGGCCGCAGGGGACCTTCGCGAGCAAGGTCGAGGTCGAGGACGGACGCGTGCGCGTCACGCGCGAAGTCGATGGCGGACTGGAAACACTGAGCCTCGCCACGCCGGCGGTCGTGACCACCGACCTGCGCCTGAACGAACCGCGCTATGTCACCCTGCCCAACATCATGAAGGCGAAGAAGAAGCCGCTGGCAGTACTCAAGCCCGCCGACCTCGGCGTCGATGTGGCACCTCGGCTGGAGACGCTGTCGGTTCGCGAACCCTCGGGGCGCAAGGCCGGTGTCAAGGTCGCCGACGTCGCGGCCTTGGTCGACAAGCTCAAGAACGAAGCGAAGGTGATCTGAGCTTCTTCAGGGCCGAGTCAGCATCACCATGAGCACACGGGAACTCATCGCCGCCCACGGTCCGCGCGAGACCATGGACTACGACGTGGTCGTGGTCGGCGCCGGGCCGGCCGGGCTGGCCACCGCGATCCGGTTGAAGCAGCTTGCGCCGGACGCGAGCGTCGTCGTGCTCGAGAAGGGCTCGGAGCCCGGCGCGCACATCCTCTCGGGCGCCGTGATGGACCCGCGCGCGATGGACGAGCTGTTCCCGGACTGGAAGAAGCGGGGTGCCCCGCTGGACCAGGCGGTGACCGGCGACGACGTGCTGTTCCTGAGCGAAACCGGCAGCACGCGCACCCTCGACTGGCTGGTGCCGCGCAACCTGCACAACGACGGTTGCTACGTCGTCAGCCTGTCGAACGTCGTCAAGTGGATGGCGCAGCAGGCCGAAGCGCTCGGCGTCGAAATCTTCCCGGGCTTTGCCGCGGCCGAGGTGCTGTACGACGAGCAGGGATGCGTCGCGGGCGTGGCGACCGGCAACATGGGCATCACGAAGGAAGGCGAGCCTGGCGAGAACTTCCAGCTCGGCATGGAACTGCGCGGCAAGTACACGGTCTTCGCCGAGGGCGCGCGCGGCCACCTGGGCAAGCAGTTGCTCGCCAGGTACAAGCTGACAGAAGGACGCGACACCCAGACCTTCGCGATCGGCATCAAGGAGCTGTGGGAGTTGCCTGCCGACAAGGCGCAGCCCGGCCGCGTGGTGCACACCGCGGGCTGGCCGATGGCGGGCGACACCTTCGGCGGCGGCTTTCTCTACCACCTGGCGGACAACCAGGTCACGCTCGGTTTCGTGATCGGTCTCGACTATGCCAACCCGTACCTGAGTCCGTTCGAGGAGATGCAGCGCTGGAAGACGCACCCGGCGATCCGCGCGCACATCGAAGGCGGCAAGCGCATCGGCTACGGCGCGCGGGCGATCAACAACGGCACGCCGCAGGCGCTGCCGAAGACGGTGTTCCCGGGCGGCGCGCTGATCGGCTGCGACGCCGGCTACCTGAACGCGGCGCGCATCAAGGGCAGCCACGCGGCGATCAAGTCCGGCATGCTCTGCGCCGAAGCGATGGCGGCAGCGCTCGCTGCGGGCCGCGCCCAGGATGAGCTCACTGCCTACCCCGAGGCGTTCGAGAAGAGCTGGCTCAACGCGGAGTTGCTGCAGACGCGCAACTTCAAGCTCTGGTTCAAGAAGGGCAAGACGGTGGGTCAGGTGATGACCGGCGTCGAGCAGTGGCTGCTGCCCAAGCTCGGCGTGACCAGCCCGCCCTGGACGCTGCACAACCACAAGGCCGATCACGAGGCATTGCAGCCGGCCAGCGGCTTCCAGCCCATCGCGTACCCGAAGCCCGATGGCCGGCTGAGCTTCGACCGCCTGTCGTCGGTCTTCGTAAGCAACACCAACCACGAAGAGAACCAGCCGGCGCACCTGACTTTGAAGGATGCCACGGTTCCGGTGCGGATCAACCTCTCGCAGTTCGGCGGGCCCGAGAGCCGCTACTGCCCCGCGGGCGTGTACGAATTCGTGCAGAACGCCGACGGCGGCGACCGGCTGCAGATCAACGCGCAGAACTGCGTGCATTGCAAGACCTGCGACATCAAGGACCCCACGCAGAACATCGTCTGGGTGACGCCCGAAGGCGGCGGCGGACCGAACTACGCCGGCATGTGACGCGCTCGCTATCACCCTCGACACACTCAGGAGCAAACCTGCCATGGCCGTCCTCGTCATCGCGGAACACGACAACCGGTCGCTGAAGGTGGCCACGCTCAATGCCGTCACGGCCGCCGCCGCGTTCGGCGTTTCGGTGGATGTGCTGGTGGCGGGGCACCAAGCCGCCGCGGTCGCCCAGGCCGCCGCCGCCGTGCCAGGCGTCGCGCGCGTTGTGCATGCCGATGCGGCGGCACTGGAGGGACAGCTGGCCGAGAACATCGCCGCCCAGGTGCTCGCCGTGGCCGGCGAGTACGAGACCATCGTCTTTCCGGCAACGGCCCATGGCAAGAACGTGGCGCCGCGCGTGGCAGCCGGGCTCGACGTGGCCCAGATCAGCGACGTGACCCGAGTCGTGTCGCTGAACACCTTCGAGCGGCCGATCTACGCCGGAAATGCCATCGCCACCGTGCGCAGCAAGGACCGCATCAAGGTTCTCACGGTACGCACCACGGCCTTCGACGCCGCGCCCGTGGATGGAGGCGATGCACGTCTGGTGCTCACGCCGGCGGTGCAGGACGCGGGCACCTCGCTCTTCGTCGGCGCCGAGATCGCCAAGCTCGACCGCCCGGAACTCACGGCGGCCAAGATCATCGTCAGCGGCGGACGCGGCCTCGGTTCGGCGGAGAAGTTCGGCGAAGTGCTGACGCCTCTGGCCGACGCGTTGGGCGCCGCGCTCGGCGCGAGCCGGGCCGCGGTCGATGCAGGCTATGCGCCCAACGACTGGCAGGTCGGGCAGACGGGCAAGATCGTCGCGCCGCAGCTGTACGTGGCCTGCGGCATCTCCGGTGCCATCCAGCACCTGGCAGGCATGAAGGACTCGAAGGTGATCGTCGCGATCAACAAGGATCCCGAGGCACCGATCTTCAGCGTCGCCGACTACGGGCTCGAGGCCGACCTGTTCGAAGCGGTTCCCGAATTGACGGCCGCACTGCGCACCTGACGGAGGGACCACGACGTGCCACGCAAGACCGTCGCTGCGCCGCGGGGCCGGCAGCGCGCCGCCAGCGCGAAGACCGCCACGCCCGACCTGCCGCTGTTCGCACTGGCGCGCCAGGTGCGTTCGTGGGCCGACACGCTGCTGAGCGTGACCGGCAGCGCCGCGGACATCGGTCTCAGTCTCACGCAGGCGCGCGTCAAGGATCCCAAGCGAAAGCAGGCGGTCGCCAAGGCCGGCACCCAGTTGCGGCGCTGGCGCGAGGCGGCCGGCATGACGGCACGCGAGCTGAGCGAGGCGGTCGGCCTGGGCGATGCCAAGCTGCTCGAGGAGGCCGAAGGCGGTGTGGCAACCCTGCCGTTCGAGATCGTGCTGCGCTTGGCCGGCGTGCTGGGTCGCAACGATCCGATCCCGGTGGCGATGTCGCTCACGCGCCAATACAACCCCGAGCTGTGGAAGACGCTGGAGTCGCTGGGCGTCGGCAAGCTCGCGGTCCAGGGCGCGCGCGAACGCGAACTCGCCAACGTCTACCGCGGCAACGATGCCGCGCGCCAGCTCGACGACGAGGACTTCGCCGAGGTGTTGTCGTTCACGCGCCGGGCGTTCGAGATGGCGGTCGGCTTCCGCGGTGCGGCGGACCAGAGGCGGCCCCGGTGAGTCGCGGCAAGGCAATCGTCGGCAAGCCCGATCGCGAGAAGGCGGGCGCGCCA
>Ga0272412_1000790_pt1 | contig 10216 bp, 12 predicted proteins | sample WWTPWeurt_MetaT_FD_193540 | JGI IMG/M metagenome (GOLD analysis project Ga0272412, IMG submission 193540) | Metatranscriptome of activated sludge microbial communities from WWTP in Nijmegen, Gelderland, Netherland - WWTP Weurt (Metagenome... | ecosystem: Engineered > WWTP > Aerobic digester >...
GGGGGAGACTACTATTACTGTTATTGCAACTGATTAGAATCGATTGACATAAATTCTATATTTTCTTTTTATTTGTTGATAAATGCAGGCTGAGTTTGCACAAGATCATTGGAGTAGAGCTATCGTGTATTGATATTGACGTTGGATTGATCTAACCGAGCGTGAGAAGAAAACCCAGTGACAGAATGCTATGTCTAGAAATTTTAGTTTAGTGATTCATCAATGTTATTGATGAGTCGCTTCTTGTAGTGTTAGTAGTCCAAGAACTTATTGATAACAAGCATGATAAAGTGCATAGATATGATGGCCCACAACAGGCCGATGATTCCCCAGTTATTGATGTTGGAGTAGAGTTGCTTCTCTGAATTTATGATTTCATTAGATTCAGCCATTTTGTTATACACGTTTTCACTGATTTGCAGAAGAATGTATACTATCAGAACAAGGAAATCTCCTAGCATGTGCATAACAAATTGCTGGATGTTTTTAAAAGGGCGAATTATGGCCGTAGCAATTATAAATAAGCAATGCACCGTAAACATTGACCAAAGTTGTGACTCGTGGTTATTAGCTAGGGATACGAGTAGGATGATCCAAACAAACTTAAAAATATAAACAAAAAAGCTATATCCGAGCTATAAGCTGGCCATAATGCCATAAGGAGGAACAAAAACTCCAGAAGCCTTCCCATCATCTATCTTTTTGTCTCCTATTAGGGCATACAGTTATATCTATGCAATCTACATAAGCTGATTGGAAGAAGAAGCTACTATAAGTTTGTTAGCCATGGTCAAAAGGAAAATAAAGTAGTAGATTATAAGTAGAAGTGCCAAAATGAAACCTGTAGTGTTGAGACTAGTGTCAAAGTTGGCCTTAGTCATTTGGAGAACGAAGGCAAAAACTGCTTGGAAGAAGAAAACTTCATGTAGACGTAGGGTAAAATGATTCAGCTATTAGAGCAACCAGAATTTCTAACTGGTAGCCCAATGATTCTTATTTTCCTTCTTGTCTTTGGCATCAATTTCCTGTTAGGCTTCCTTATTGCTATCTTTATTATTAAATTCAAACATGCCCAGGCTGTTGCTTTCACTAGATTTATCATTGTCGTAAACAGTATAAATGACTATCCATAGTATCCATATTCCGCAGATGAAACAGATGCAAATCATCCCATTAGCGAAGAAACTAGCACTGATATCTTTGAAGTAGAAGGCGTCTGCAGGTCGCTGATTTTAGTACTCTCTACCAAAGTATTAAAAGTTACCATCTTGCCTCTTTTATGATCCGTTTGGTATGAAATTTAGATCTGCTGTGCTTCCAAAGGCTGTGAGCATCTTGGAGACATTATAAGTGATGTGAATGTCCACATAAAGTAGGAAATAAAGCATTTAAAGAACGCGAATGAAGTACCAAGCATTAAATATCTCTATCTTCATGAGAATGGAAATGAAACAGACAAAGCTGTAGATGGAGAAGATTACATAAAAGAGTATCTCATTAAGGGAAACCTTGGTTTCATTCTGTCCTTCCAAAATTATGTGGGCTTCAATTGGGTGCACGATTTAAAGATTCTGTTAGGGAGAGATAGGAGCACCTCCTGCTTCTAACTAGATGCGGGAAAAGCTTGACAGGTTGAGTTATAAATTAGTGTTAGGGTTCGTGTTCTAGTAGTCAACGCGGATGGTGAACTACTTGCCTGAATTGTCTGAAGTGACATTGATTGTGTAGTCCTGGTCTAGGACAAGACTGCCGATTATGAGATTTTGTTTGATGAAGTTTGTTATGTTGTTATTATCCACCTACTTGTTAAGTTTAAGAGAGTAAATATCGTATTATGTTTCACTCGTAGTTTTATCGAAACTCCATGTAAGGAATTCCTCGCACTACAGCGTATTGTTGTTTGTGAACAGGTTTGAGGGACATTGTGCCACACACTTATTATTGTCCATTATGTTCTTGTACAGTCCTGAATTGCATCCTAAACATTGTGACTCTAATGGGCCAGAGCAGCGGCTGCAGCTTGAGTGGCAAGACATGCAGGTGCGGTAGGTAACGTTACCAAATGTATTATTCGGGCATTAATTCACACAAATCTAAGACACCTGGTCTCCCCAAAGGGGATTTGGACAGCTGGGTACACAATTTGTGGAGTTAGGATCACCCAAGAACTAATCTGGGCACTTACTCAAGCAAGTCATATTCAGCCTCCATCCGAAGAAATTATTAGGACATTAGGTGTAACATCCATTTTAGCCTAGAATGCTGAAAGTATCTTATTCGCATGATGTGCACCCAGTTTAAGTGTCGTTAAGGCATTATACGCAGCCTGTTGGACAAGAGCCACAGGTTTTGTTGACTGTGTTTGGCCAGTATTTTTTCGTCGGACATAGGTCTAAACACCTACTATTCAAGAAGAAATTGTTAGGGTTAGAGCAACTAATACAGTGATAATGCAGTGGTCCGGTGCACTTCTAACAGTCCGGGTGACACGAAAAGCAGATGGAAGAGTTGATGTCTGAGTAGTAGCCATCAGGACACTCGGAATTGCAAGTCTACTGCTCCCTAAACAATTTAAAGCCCTGCTTGCAACTGGTACAAGTCTTGTTGCTAGTAATGCATGTCTAGCAGGGATCTTGGCAAGTCTGGCATATAGAGTTGACATCATATCCAAACTTTTCAGGGCACTACTTTTAACAGGAGCTGCTTTAGTTGTGGTAGTAAAATCCGGAATTGCAGAGGCTACAATTGCTACTTGAGGGTCCAAAGCATTCTCTGCAGTTCTCGTGACAATAGTGACAACGGAAATCGGTAGAGTTGGCAAAGAAACCTTGCGGACATTGCTGAACACAAGAGTATTCAGTTGGGTCATAATTCAAGAGATATAGAATAACATCTTGGTTTTAAGAATCCTTTACGACGGGACAAGCAGTCTCATAGCACTCCTTTGTGTATACAAACTCGTTGATTAGTGGAGGAAGACATTTATCAACACATTTTCCAAATTTTTTATTCTTTAAATAGTTAGTTTTGAAGCAGGTCTGTGTGCACAACTGGTGATCGGTGGCGTTAATATCTTTAAAGTAGTTACTGGGGCAGGTATATTCACAAACGTTGTTGTTGGTAGGGTTGGCCCAAAGATCGCGTCTCTACTCTCCAATGCTACTGCAATTGGTGTTCTTTGTGCAATTACTTGAGAACGCACAGTTAATCACACATTCCCTTGTGAAATAGTTAGTGAATTGATTTTCTGGGCATAATTCCTTGCATGTGTTTGAGTCAAGTGTATCCTTGGCTGTCCATGCTGGGCACAGTCCTTTATAGCACTTCTTCTCAGTTGAGCGTGGGTCAATAACAAATTCGCTATCAGCTAGGCAAACTTCCTTAGTCTAACAGCTTCGGTTATTAGAGTTAGCTGGATCTATGAAATTGTAATAGGAGACATTGTTGTGATCTTAACAGATTATTTAGCACTAGAAGAGCATTGGGTGGGCGAAGTAGTTGATTGGGCACTGATTTACACAGCGTTTGGAGAATGGATCAGCAAAGTTGGCAGGTTAACCCTGAATTTGTGTGCAATTACTAACGCAGCTAGAGCTTTCGAGGTAGAAATTGTTAGCGCATTCCAAACACTAAATCTAAGCAATTTATGTGTTAAGGTAGCATTGGGAGCAACTATTAGGACATTGCAAGCATGTTCGGTTTGACTTATTAGAGTAGAATCCTGAGGGACAGCTTTCCTTGCATTCGTGTTAATGTAAGAAGTAACCTTATTTGCAGGAGGTGCATTCGTACTACAAAGTCCCGTTGCAGGTTAAACACAGAGGATGACAACTTTAGCATATCTATTGATTAGCAAATCCGTAATCGCAGATGGCCTTGCACTCCCCACTTTAGTGGTAGAAGTTGTTATTGTCGCAATTTAGACAGTCTTAAACCCCTAATCCAGTGCACTGTTTGCACGGAGCAGAACACGGCTCACAGTTGTAAGTAGAAAAATTCTCGTACTTGCTCTCTGCATTGCACTAACCAATTTCAACGCAGCCAACACTGGTTTTAAAGTACTTCTTCTACCCTAGCTGGCTCCTGCAAGTAAGACAATGGCTTGAATTAGGTCCGTTGCAAGTTTCACACATGATGTTGCAGGGTTCGCACTTGCTGCTTACATTATTTGCGTAGAAGTAGGAGCCACAAGAGGTAGAATTAACACATGTGCGGTTGACTAGGTACATCCCACTGAGACTACTACAAGAAGTGCACGCGAACATGCCTGGGGCATCACATTCGCTACAGGAGTTGTCACATGACTTGCAGATCCGCTCAGTAAAGTCTTTATACTATTTGGAAGGGCAGGAGGATGAACACTGCTTTTATGAGATTTATTTGAAGTAGCCAGGGTTGCAATAGGTGCAGTTATTGTCTTTGTCTGACCCATCACAGAGCTAGCATTCAGCAGGACAAGATAAACATGAATGGTTCTAGGCTAAGTAAAATCCGTCCTGGCAGCTGAGGCAAATATCGCTCTTATTGCAAAGCAAGCAGGGGCTTCTACATGGCACGCAATCGTTGAAATCGTCTTTAAACTTACCATTTTCACACTAATCAATGCACTGTGTGCCTTCACGGACTTTAGATTTGCAAGACTTGCAGGTGGTTGCATTATCAAAGCATTCGTTGCAGTCCCCGGAGCAAGGTTAGCAGGTCTTAGTCCCATTAGCCTCGAAATAAGTGGGTGGGCAATGTACGTAGCAGGTTTAGTTAAGTCGGAAGTAACCTTATATGCATTCCAAGCATTGAGTGTGTAAAGCCCCTGTGCATTAAAGGCATGGTTCTACACATCTTCTACAGTAACCGCTGTCATTGTAGAAAGAGGATATACATTGAGGTTGGCAGCCATCGTTTTGAATAACTAATGGACTGTTGCATGAGAGACAGAACGACTTATTGGTTGGGTGACAGGTAGCACATGAATTATTGCAGTTATCGCAAATAGGATTGCCGCTTCCATTTGCTGGGATCAGCTCAAACTTATTTATACAACTGGTAACGCACAGTTACATGGCTGCGTCATAAAAGAATCCATCTGCGCAACTTTAATTTAAACATTTATCCTAACCTCTACCATTACAAGCCAGACAGGGATAAGTGCAATTTTCGCACGTTTACAGAGTTGTATTATAGTACTGATGTGAACCACATGAAGGCTCACATACAATGGAGAGATCTGGCTTAACGATTAATTTATTATTTGTATTGCATGTCACGCATTGCACTGCTGAAGTGCAAGTTTGACATGGGGGTGAACAAACCTAGCATACATTTTCTAGATTTGCTAAATCTTTGAGCTTGAATGTTGTGCTTGGACACTCTCGTAGGCATTATCCCTAATGGAGATACAGATAATTGTTACAGCTGGTGCAATTAGTGTTGTACTGATCGTTGCAATTCTTGCATTTGTAGTGGCAAGGCTGACAAGAGTTCAACGATATGTTTCCATACGTTCCGTTAGGACAGAGTGAGGCTGTTGATTTGCATGTCAGAGTGCTAAAGTCGAAGAACCATCCAGTTTTACACTTGGTACATTGAGCAGAAGAAGAGCATTCCTAGCAACCAGCCTGACACTCTTCACAGTAATTGGTGGCATTTTCATAGAAACCAGTTGGACAGTCTATAAGGCACTCCTTTAAGCCTGAGGAGGTGTTCCTATACATGTAGTAACCCTAAATGCATTTCTTGCAATCGTTATTCGTGGAAATGCAACCATCGCAGAGGGGATGACAGTTCTGACAAACTCCGTTGTTGTTGTACTTTTGTGGGTTTGTGCAATCCACTTTGCAAGTCATATCTTCCAAGACGAAACCTGACTTGCAGCTCAGACATTAAGTGGCGCTATTACAAGTCGTGCAGTTATTAGTGCAGAGAGTGCAGGTCTAATTTTCTATGTAGTGCGTGTTCAGTGGACAGCGTTATAGATAACAGAGCGTGTCCTTTAACACGTAGTTTGGTAGACATGCTGTGCAGGTATTATAATCACTGCACTCGGAACAACCAATTCTGCAAAATCCACACTCATTAAGGCTGACATTAAACTTGCCCTTTGGACAATTCTGCACACATACATCCCCATTAAGGTAAGTTGAGTTGCCACACTATACACATTTGCTTAATGTTGTGCATTATAGGCAGTATTCTATAGGGCAGTCGATGCACTCAGAAAAGTAGGGAATTTAGGGGCTTTGACATGTTTGGACGCAGTTTCCACTCTAAAGAAGTGTGTTATTGGAACATGCGAGACAATTTGAGTTGTTAAGACACCTACTACAGTTGGTCTGACATTTGTCGCATTTCCGTTAGGTGTAGTTATAGAAGTAGGAATCTGGGCAGCTAGTCTTGCACTCGCCATTGAGGAGGAAATAGCCGTTTACACATGTTGTGCAATTGTTGCTCTCTGGTCCTAGACATTACTCACAAGGTAGAACGCAGCGCTTACATAGACCATTGCTTGTTGTATACTTATTCAAAGAGTAACATTTTGAAGAATTAATACACTGGTTTCCATGCAAATAATAGTTATTTGCACAACTGTAGCACTCATCGTCCAACCCACCGTAGCAAGAGATGCATGTTAAGTTGCATGTTAGACACTTATTGTCATCGGTGCTTGTATTCTTATAAGTCCCAGTGGGGCAATCGACACTGCACGATGAGTTGTGCAGGTAGAAATCAGAAGAACAGGTAAGACAGTTGGACGACGTGAGGCCGTTGCAGGTTGCACAGTTGTAAGCACATGGCATACATATGTTCTCTGCATTCTAGTACCAACCGATAGTACAATTAGCCTAACACGTGTAGTTCTATACATAAAATCCAGGATTACAACTCAGACACTCTACCGAAGCTCCATTCTATTGACAAGTCTGACACGATGTAATGACATTACAATTTTTGCATTTGCGTTAGTCATTTAGATCAGCATATTCATTTGAACCACATGATGCTACACATAGCCCGTTTACTATATCAAAGAAGAGTGGTTCATAGCAATCAGTACAATTTCCGTTTGTAAAATTGCAAGTGAGGCAAACTTTATTGCAGGGGACAATGCTACTGCCCACTTTGTAGTACTTAGATGTTGGATCAGTAGTAACTGTGTCAATAACGCAATCGCTTTCCCGTAACAAAAAACCAGAATTGCATTCCAAGCACATCGAATTAGAAACGCATCTCTTGCAATTATTTTCACAGTTGATACATTACTATAAATTATTATCTCCATAGAATCCATCTGAGCAGTTTGTACAAGTAAAATTTGTTAAATATCCATTCTCACATTGAGTGCAGACAACATTTGTGTTGTTAGTTGGGTCCAAATGGCACTGATAACAACCTGTCCCACAACTCTAGCAAACATTGTTCTTGTCGGCATATTACTTGAGGTCACATGAGAGGGCGCATTCTTTAGTAGTTTTCAAGTAAAATCCATTAATACATTGAGAACAGTTGTTCTTTGTGCCTTAACACTCTGTACATCTGCCATCACAGGTTGCGCAGATACTGCTATTAGCAATCTGCGTAGCAAACTATCCACTGGGGCAAGTAGCGTTACAAACATATACTGTTCCATATAATTGAAGAAAAGTATTACTCTACGGTTTGCACTTCAAGCAGTCGCTTACTGAGCAGATCTGACAGTCAGGGACCAAGCTATCGCAAGTAGCACATACTAGTAAGCCGCTGCCTTGGTCTTTTCCAAAATATCCTATAGGACAGTCTATCAGACATTCGTTAGTTAGATTGTGTAAGTACCTTGAACTTGCACAAGTGATGCACTACAAGTTGGAAGGACCAGAACAGGTAAGGCAGGTCTTATGGCACTCAATGCAAAAATTGTTTTCTCCAAACTTTGAAATGCAGCTAGTTTAGTCTGAAACACAAGTTTAAGAGGTATTTTCTATCAGAAGTGCACTTCCATTGCATGCTATGCATTAAGAGGCTGTTCCTGAGCAGCTCTAACATCCGCTGCAGTATTGACACTCCTTTGTTCCATTGTTTAACACTTCAATTTTATCATATGGGCATTTGCTAATGCAGGTGTTATCATTCAAAACGAGGTTGTCAACACATTTGGAACACTGAGAAGAAGAATTGCATTGAAGACAGCCACTCTGACATTTGCCGCAATTAGACGCATCGAAGTTGAAGTAGTAGTCGAAAAGGGTGCAATCGGTTACACATATCACGCCTAGCAACCTAAACCCAGACTTGCAGCTAGAGCAAGCGCTGATAGAGTTGCAGGTGCTGCAGTTGCCTAGACAGTCAAAGCAGGAGTTTATTTACTGATCCTAATAAGTGGTATCTGGGCAGGTTGTGTGGCAAGTTTGGTTTGGACTATAGAGGAATGGGTAACTTGAGCTGGGACATGATGTGCAATTCGTTCTGGTCCCAAAACAAGTGGCGCAGGTCTAGTCGCAGCTTTAACAGACTCCACTATTGTTGGCAAAGAATAAGACAGGGCATTATGACAGACATTGACCTTGATGCAGATTGTAGTTACCGATACAGGACTGACATACAAGTTCACTTGAACAAGTTTTGCATAATCCTATGCAAGGAGCACACACACTCTGGTTGAAGACGGTCTTTCTGTAAGTGGTGTTTGGACAGTCAGACATACACAGTCCCGTCCCTGGAGAGGACGTTAAATCTAAGAAGAAAGCATCAGCACAGCTATCGCACGATGAGTTACTGTGACAATCGCGGCATGAAGCATTACAGTTTTGACATTGATTCTGTGAAGCGTAATATTTAGGGGGGCACTTTAAAACGCATTTGCCCGCATGTAGATTGAGTAGGCCACTACATGTGGTGCACACATCTTCGGAGCTGCAGGTTAGGCAAATAGAGCGGCATTGAGTGCAGGTGTCCCCTCTTCTATAGTATCCATTGCTACAGTTGGCGACACATTGGATGTCCGTTTCACTTGTGATATTGAGAAGCCATGATGAGTTGCATGAAAGACAAGCGTGATCCCCTGAGTTAAAGCACGTGTTGCAGGATGGGTTACAAGCATGGCACTACTACCCGTCGCTGTACTATCCGCTTGGGCATGAGGACAGACATTTAGTTCCGTTGATGTCTAGCAGAAATCCCTGAATGCATTTAGAGCACGTCATGCTATCATTGCAGGTTTCGCATTCTTGCAGGCACTTGTAACACTAGCTTAGATTGCTATACAGTCCGTGGTACATTTTAGTATCAGCAGGAATAGTGCAATTATCCCAGCAGTGTGTATCAAATAAGGACTTGCCAGTCTGACAAGACAACGGGTAGAAGGCAGAAGAACAATTAGCAACAGAAGCATTATTCTGGCAATACACGCACTGCCTTATATTGTTATCTGGATACTTTCCCTGGCTGATACAATCATCACTGAGGCGGCAATAAACGCCTCCGGCCTCTTCGGAGAGGTAATATCCTGCATTGCAGGCGGTGCATTAATTGTCCGATTCCCCATTGCATTCTGCGCAGCTGGCGTTGCATTGAGCGCATATGCTGGTGGTTTAGTTAGGATAGGTTAACGTAGGGCATAAATTGTAGTCAACGCATTGCTAAATTATTTTATTAAGGTACTTACCGTCTACACACTTTGTACAATATCTTTTTTCGTTGATGCACTCCTTGCATGGAAAGAGGCAAGGCATGCACAAATTAGGGATTGTGCTTGTGTCTTAGAACTTTCCGGCGATGCAACTATTTGAGCACGTCTTTGTCTGGGGATCCAGAAATTAGCTCGTATTGCAATTGGTGCAAGAATCGTTGCGATCGGCACACTCAGTACATTTCGAAGTGTCGCATTGCTTGCACTCCTTAATTCCTCCTGCCGTTATCTCCAGGTAATACCCCGTTTAACAGAATTGGATGCACTTATCTTGGAAAAGTATAGTAGTATTTGAGCATTGTGTGCAAACGGTATCATTTAAGCACTTCTCGCATTGATTAATTGCAAGGTAGCACTTGTAGCAGAGTCCATCTGTTTATTTGTAGTTGCCGTCAAGACATTAGTCACAGGTTTTTGAAGCAGAGCAGTTTTGACATCCAATGTCACAGTAAGCAGTAACAAGGGTCAACAGATAATGGGCAACGAACAGTAGGCCCAGTAAGAAAGGCAATAGCCCGCTTTTAAGTTTGTTATTGTTGTATTGGTTCATTATTATTATAA
>Ga0272412_1000791_pt1 | contig 10211 bp, 9 predicted proteins | sample WWTPWeurt_MetaT_FD_193540 | JGI IMG/M metagenome (GOLD analysis project Ga0272412, IMG submission 193540) | Metatranscriptome of activated sludge microbial communities from WWTP in Nijmegen, Gelderland, Netherland - WWTP Weurt (Metagenome... | ecosystem: Engineered > WWTP > Aerobic digester >...
AGAAACTTTACTTCATTGCCTTCGAAATAAATTCGTTTATCCGCGCGCACGTCGCGGTCATGAAAAAGCAGGTTGATTTTGGAAATCGCTTCGGCGGGCAGGTGTTTGAAGAATGGCAAACGCCCGACAATCTTCAAACGATAGTCCAATGAACAAACTGCGGGGTCAACCCAATCCAGCCGAACGGGAGATTTTGGACGCGTCATGTTGTTTCCTTTCCATTTCAAGAACCGCGCTCGACTTTTGCCCGCCCTGCCCAAAACTCAAGCCTGTTTCCTTCAGGGTCATGTACATAAATTGCTTTTGAACCCCATACTTCCTTGATTGGCGTCGGGGTAATTCCTGCATCCATCAATTCTGCGCGCGTCTGTTCAATATCACTTACTTGCAGGCTGATCGTGATTCCCTTTCCGTCACCGCTCCTAATGGAGGTGCGAGTCTCATCCGCAACGCTCAAGCGCGACATTTCATTGAGTTTAAATTCCACAAACCACTCATTGGAGGAAATCGCCAATAGCTTTAACCCGTCTTTGTAAAAGGCAATTGTTTCCTGCCATTTTTTGCAATATAAAATCGTATTTGCGGCTTTAATTTTCACATGAATTCCTTTGGGACAGAATCAGATTTTGATTGGCGGTGATAATAATTTACAAGTTACCATCTGAAAAAAAGAATACCCAACAATTCGGGTCGCCCGCCAGCAAGCTCAGTTCAGTGCGTGATGGTTTTTCACACGGCTCGACGTCAAATGCCTCTGCAACCGCATAAGCCCTAGGAGAGAAATAGGCAATGACCTCGCAATGCAACCTGCCCTCTGATTCGTTTCGCGTGAAAACCGCCATGTCTGTTGGCTTACCAGCCTTATCAAACGCCGCAAGAAATTCCTTCTCGATCTGCGCGGATAAGGTCGGTGCCCACATCCCATCCCCAAGGGTTGCGGAATACCATGTATTCATCTTTTCCATAAATGCTTCTCCACTGCGATGAATTATCACACAGCATAGCGGAAGGGCTATCGAAAAAATAAAGATTACAGGAGATTCATCGCTGGCTGTTCGACAAAACAGAAATAGGATTCACCAGCACAAGACCTGCATAATGTGGTTCCTTCGTGCATCACTTCCCGCTGATTGATGATCTCTTCACCACAGACTTCACACATTGCACGCTTCCCCGCCTGACCGATGATTTGCTTCACGGGAACACTCAACTGCACCCACTGCCAGTGAAATAGCAATTCATCAGGAATGTATTTATAACCAATGAGTTGTGCTTCCCATTTATTCCGCGCAGACGGGGCGTAGTCCCATGCCTGTTCGCGCGCGCTGGTTTTGGGGTGGATGCGGACGGCTTGTTCGGTGAGCGAGTCCACGAAGGTGGCGGCGGTTTTGCCACAGTCTTCAACGCGCAGGGTGCGCCTGCCGACGTAACAGCCTGTTGCGGCGGAGACTCCGTCTACGAAACAGCCGTCAGTTTCGGCGATGGCGAGGAGGCGTTTGTCAGATTGAGGCAAAGGCAGGTTGAGCAGGAGTCCAGCCAAAAGTCCGATACGAACGCCGAGTACTTGTCGAGGACAAATTTTGTGATGATGAGTCGCGCTGAGAGTCAGCAGGTCATCCAGAGTGGAGGTGGTCAAAAGTGAAGCGGAATTCATTTGTCTTTGTGTCTTTCGATTGGACGGTTCTCACACCAGCGCTTTTCGGAACGTCGTGAGTAAGTGGGAAATCAATCCAAAGAAGGTGATCGTCCAGGCGAGTAACGCCAGGTAAACGAAATATTGCGGGATTAGCAAAAGAAACTCCAGTTTCAAAACTTCCGCCAATCGAAATGTTGCGACGGTGTACATGCCGAAGGGAAAGACCAAGCCCCAGTAGGCGGGATGATAGGTCAGCGGGAAACGTTTGTAGATGTGACGCCACGCGCCGAAGATGAGCAGGAGCGGAATCCACCATGTCCCCGTTGCCCAGAAGAAGAGGGTGAAGCCTTTGATGAAGGGAACCATATCGGCAAGAAAGGCGGAGTCGCCTTTGAGGAGGATGTTCGCGCCCGCGAGGGTGGTGATGGCGACCGCGCCCATGTTGATCCAGTACGGAGGCGTGAGTTCCTGCGGGTCAACTTTGAAGAACATGAAGCGGTAAAAGATGAGTGAAATGATGAGCAGGTAGAACATACAGCCGAGCAGGTAGAAACAGACCACGGCGAAAAGGAAGGCGTCTTTCCACGCACCGAAGCGGGAGGCGATAAGCGCGCCCAATACCGCCAAGGATTGAGTAGAAACGACCGCCACCAGCCACGCGCCGTTGACGCCTTTTTCGAGCGGCGGTTTTTCTTCCTTGAGGGTCATCACCGCGAAGAAGGCATAAATCAGGATGATCCAAAGTGCGAAGCCGAGAATCCACAAGGCAAATGCGGTTTGTCCGTCGGCGTTCAAAATAACAAATTGACTGCCGAGCACATTCGTCCCTGCAACGAGGGTGAAGAATCCCGCGCCTGTGCCGTGGTTCGAGAGGTCGGCGAGGACGCGGGGGAAGTGACGAATCAACCGCGCCAGCGTGAACAGCCAGAGCACAACGTAAAAAAACTGGTTTAGGTAAAACAGCGGGAAGGCGAGAAAATCCATCTCCAAAATGTGACAGGCGATGGAGACAATTCCTGTTGCCATAACCAATGCGAAATATGCGGGGAAGAGATCACGGATCCCGTTCTGAACCATGCTGGTTGCTTTGTTCCACATCGGAGTCTCCTATGAACTGGCTTTCCGCCGAGTCCAAATGACGAGTTGGAAGCGCCGCCACAGGTAAGAGAGTGGGAAGGTTGCGATGTGTACCAGTCTGCTAAACGGCATGAGCGCGAACAACAGGAAGCCACCCAGGAAATGGACTTTGTGCGCCAGCGGCAGGGCTGTAACGTACTGCGGCGCAGGTTGGAATATCACCAGCGAGTCGATCCAGGGGGTGGCGGTGTGCAAGAACCAGGTTGCGCCCCAGCGATAGACAAAAGCAAGCACGAGTCCAAAGAAGACCTGCCCGAACAACAGACTCAATATGATCCAGTCCACGGGCGTAGTGACAGCCCGAATTTTGGTGAAAGTGAGACGCCGATAGAGCATGATGCCAACGCCAACCAATGCCATGATGCCCAGAACCTTCCCTGCCAGTTCCGCAAGGTAAAGTGTTTCTGGCGTGCTGTGCATGATGAACATTAATTTGGGCAGGAAAAATCCTCCCAAATGAATCAGGGTGGTCGGAAGGATGCCGTAGTGCCAGAGTGTGGAACTCCAAAATTGCAAGTCGTTTTCGAGGAACTGTGAAGACAGACTGGTGAAGGAATATTGGTTGGTCAGGTAACGATAGATCGTCCCGACGATCCCGATGGCAAGCGCCACATATGGGAATACGACAAAAAGCAGAATATCAGTCATGACTCAATTCCTTTTCAGGGGTGCGGACAAGAAATAGTTGAAGCGCCGAGAGAAGCCCAAAGTAAGGGTTCTCGGATTCCTCACCGAAGACTTTCAGCATTTTCTCCAAGGCAGGCATGATGCCATCGTTGATCAACGCCTGGCAGAACTCGCTCTGTCGGTTGGTTGCATCTAATCCAATGAAACGCAGGACAATCGCCAGGTGGTCTGGCAATTCCTGTACAGCGGAATAGCCGACGCCGTGATAGGCTTCGTTCAACTGCGCCATGAAGGCTCCGCGTTTGTAGCTTTCGCCGAACAACTGATACCCAAGATAGGGATAGCAGACAGGTTGCATATCGAACGTGGTGGTGTACAGTTCCCGTATCTTTTCCAGGGACAGTTGATCGAGCCTGCGAACGAATTTTTCCAACGCCTCAGCGGATTCGGGGAGAAGCGGCGTCAGTTGTTCGAGCAATCGTCCTGCCTGCTCTGTCATTTCAGAGGCGGGATATTCCAACAGCGCGGCGAACGAGTCAAATAACAAGGAGGTTGAATCTTTTGACATGGCTTATAAACCTCGTTTCGGACCCTGGCGTTTGCCAAAGCCAGTCTCCGCCTTGCGCTGTTGCGGATCGTGCGTCTCTTCGATGTCACCTTCGCGGCTATAGGGCGGGATGACAAACCGTTCCTGATACGTGGGCAAGGATGTCAGGCGATAGATGGCTTCCGCTTCTTCGGCGGTCATGCCTGCTTTGGCGAGTGCGGCGGCGGCTTGTTCGGTCGTCACATCGCCGACGGTTTCAGCGCGTTTGTAGAGACGGACGGCGATCATCTTCTGGTAGGACTTGATGACCAGTTCGTCGTTCCCTGCCGCCAAGGTGCGCGACATATAACGGACAGGCACGCGGGCATTTTCCAGCGAACTGAACAGGTCGGTTTCCACGCGTTGCGTGCCACTCGACTGAGTCGCATTAAGGACGGGCAAAAGTGGGGGCACGTAGAACAACATGGGAAGCGTGCGGTATTCGGGATGCAGCGGCAAAGCCAATTCCCATTCTTTGACGTAGCGATACACGGGTGAGTTTTGCGCGGCGGTGATCACACCGTCGGGTATGCCGCTTTCTTTTGCGGCGGCAACAACTTTCGGGTCGTTAGGATCGAGGATCATCTCCCGCTGACGTTGGACGAGTTGCTCGTCAGGCACTTTAAGTGCATCGGTAATCTGGTCTGCGTCATATAGCAAGACACCCAGATAACGGATGCGCCCGACACAGGAGTGGAAACAGGCAGGGGCTTGTCCCGTTTCGAGGCGCGGGTAGCACAGAATGCATTTTTCGGATTTGCCCGTTGACCAGTTGTAGTAGGTCTTTTTATACGGGCAAGCTGAGACGCACATGCGCCAGCCGCGGCATTTATCCTGATTGATCAGCACCACGCCGTCTTCGGCGCGCTTATAGATGGCGCCCGATGGACACGCCGCCCCGCAAGCCGCGTTCAAGCAGTGGTTGCAGATGCGTGGCATGTAAAAGTAAAAGAGTTGTTCGATGGAAAAGAGACGTTGCTTTTCCTCCGCACTCATGTTTTTGAGTAGCGGGTCATTGACCGCATAAATGTTCGAGCCGCCGAGGTCGTCATCCCAGTTGGGACCTGATTCGATATCGATCGGCTTGCCGTCAATACGCGAGATGGGACGCGCCGTCGGCTGGTCATCGCCGAGCGGTGCATTGAATAGGTCGCTGTAGTTGTACGTCCACGGTTCGTAGTAATCGTCCATCGTGGGCATGGCAGGGTTGGAAAACAGATTGCCGAATGTCTGCAAACGGTTTTGGAGTTTTAATTTCAGGGTTGGGTCTTTGGGTTTGTCCTCAAGTTCCCAGCCGCCGTGATATTTTTCCTGGTCTTCCCATTGCGTGGGGAAACCGACGCCTGGCTTTGTCTCCACATTGTTCCACCACATATACTCCGCGCCTTGACGGTCGGTCCAGATGTTTTTACAGGCGACACTGCACGTGTGACAGCCGATACATTTATCGAGATGGAATACCATTGAAACTTGTGATCGAATTTTCATAATGTTATGTCCTTTTTTTCACCACAAAGGGTCACGAAGGTACACGAAGTAAAAGCTTTTGGTTTTCCTTTGTGACACTTCGTGCCCTTCGTGGTAAATATTTTTAGAACTCAGGTTTCCCTGGCAACTTGCGTACCAATATAAACGTGTCGCGGTTGACACCAGTTGGACCCCAATAGTTGAACGCGTAGGTGAACTGTCCGTAACCGCCGACCATCAACGATGGCTTGAGATGAACGCGCGTGGGACTGTTATGTCCGCCTGCGCGTTTGTTGCCGCGCATCGGCGATTTGGGCATACTCACCGTCCGTTCGGGGGCGTGATAGAGGATACAGATACCCGATGGAATGCGCGCGCTGACAATGGCACGCGTCACCGTGACGCCGTGATCGTTATAGGCTTCGACCCAATCGTTATCCACCACACCGATTGCTTTGGCATCCTTCTCACTGAGCCAGAGCGGTTCGAGTCCGCGTGAGAGAGTCAACATACGGTCGTTGTCAAAGTAATTGGAATGGATGTGCCACTTGGCATGAGGCGTCAGGTAATTCAACTGTATGGTCTTGCCTTCTTTGTGACTCTTGTCCAAGTCACCAAACGCCAATGGATCAGGGCGCGGCTTGTACGTTGGCAAGTGTTCGCCATACGCCAGATAACCTTCGTGATCGAGATAGAAATGCTGGCGTCCAGTCAACGTGCGCCACGGGACTAATCTTTCCACGTTGAGGGTGTAAGCAGAGTAGGGACGTCCATCCGTCATGATGCCCGTCCAGATGGGACTATTGAGCAGACGTTTCGGTTGTTGAGTCAGATCATTGAAGGTCACGCGTGAGGCGCGAGTGGGTTCCGCCAGATCGGTCAACTTGAGTCCAATGCGTTCTTCTTCCGCCTGGAAGGCTCGGAACGCCACTTCCCCATTCGTTTCGGGAGCAAGATGCAAAATGATATTTGCAGCATCGCGTGCCACTTCCAACGAAGGATACGTCTGACCATTCCATGTGACAGTCGGCTTGCTATCCAACAATTGCTGATACAAGTCGCCCACTTCCATGTGAATGCCGTGGACGGCAAGTCCTTCCTTTTGCACTTTGGGTCCAAGCGAAACAAAACGCTTGCCCATGTTAACGTAATCACGTTCGGTCACAACGAAGTTCGGCATGGTCACGCCAGGGATGGCTTCGCACTCGCCCCGCGCCCAATCACGGATGTGTGTCTGCGCCATCTCGGCGGGCGTGTCGTGTTGAAGCGGCATCGCAACCAAGTCACGCACAGGTTCGGGGAAATGTGTCGGCGCGAGTTCGCTGAATTTTTCAGCCAATATTTTGAAAATGTCCCAATCGCTTTTCGATTCCCATGAGGGCGGCACAGCGGCGGCAAGCGGATGAATGAACGAGTGCATGTCGGTGCTGTTCAAATCATCCTTCTCATACCAACTCGCCGTCGGCAACACGATATCCGAATACAACGCCGAAGTATCCATGCGGAAGTTGATGTCCACCACCAAATCAAACTTGCCTTCGGGCGCTTCATCACGGTAATTCACTTCATGAAAATGACTCTTGTCCACTTCGTCCGAAATGATCTGATGATGCGTGCCGAGATAATGCTTGAAGAAATATTCCTGTCCCTTCGCGCTGGCGTTCAACGCATTGCCTCTCCAAATGAACCACAGACGAGGCCAATTTTCGGGAGCATCAGGATCTTGTACGGCAAATTTCAATTCGCCCGACTTCAATTGATTCACCACCCATTGACGAATTTCCGCATCCGACTTCGCCCCAGCCTGCTCCGCTTTTCTGACAATTTCCAGCGAGCTGATATTGAACTGCGGATACGACGGCAACCATCCCATCCGCACCGCGCGGATGTTCGCATCGAGCGTGTGTTCCTGAGTCATGTCTCGGTTGTGTTCACTTTCAGGACGGGTAACAGGTTGAGGTTCCGTATAGGTGCGCTCATATCGCCATTGATCGCTGTTGATGTAATGGAAGGAAGGCGAGTTCATTTGGCGCGGCGGCTTCTGCCAATCCAAAGCAAAAGCAATCGAAGCCCACGGCGCCATCGGAGCCAATTTTTCCTGACCCACATAATGATTCAACCCGCCGCCGTTGCGTCCCACACAACCCGTCAACATCAACGTGCCGATGCAGGCGCGATAAATTAAATTGTTGTGATACCAGTGATTGACGCCCGCGCCGATGATGACCATGCACTTGCCTTCGGTCTTGACGGCGGTCGTCGCCCACTCGCGCGCAAATTGAATCACCGTCTGTCGGTCAATGCCTGTGTAGCGTTCCTGCCAGGCGGGCGTGTACGAATTATTTTCATCGTCATAGTCGGCGGGATAATCACCTTCGAGTCCGCGCCCCACGCCATATTGCGCCATCAACAAATCATAAATGGTCGCAACCGCAACTTTGCCATTAACAGTTTCAATATAACGAACGGGAATGTTGCGCTGAAAAGATTTGCCCTCACCAAATTCGGCAAATGATACGGACAACTGCTCTTCGGTTGAACCAAAGAACGTGAGTTGTGAACGAATCTCGCTTCCATCCAGACCGTCTTTCGGCTCCAGGTTCCATTGACCCTTCTGCTTCTGCCAGCGGAATCCGAGACTGCCCTGCGGCATCCGCGGCTCATTGCTGATTTCATCCCATACCAAAAATTTCCATTCGCCGTTTTCCACGTCACGCGTGCGTTCCACGTGTCCAGCGCGGATCATTCTGCCTGGCACATACTTTCCATCCGTTTCATTGAGTTCCACAAGGAAAGGCGCATCGGAGTATTGACGCAGATAATCTAAAAAGTAAGGTGTCGGGTTCTGATAATGGAATTCGTTCATGATGACGTGATTGACCGCCATCCAAAACGCGCCATCCTGCCCTGCATTGACGGGAACCCACCAATCAGCATACTTGGCAACCTGATTGAAGTCGGGCGCAAAGACCACCAACTTCGTCCCGTTGTGACGCGCCTCAGCGGCGAAATGCACATCGGGTGTGCGCGTCATACTCATGTTCGAACCAACCGAAGCGATGAACTTCGAGTTGAACCAGTCCGCGCTTTCGGCTACATCCGTTTGTTCGCCCCACACTTCTGGGCTGGCTGGCGGCAGGTCGCTGTACCAATCATAAAAACTCATGCTCACCGCTCCCAACATTTGCATGAAGCGGCTTCCGCCCGCATAACTCAACATCGACATGGCGGGGATGGGCGAGAATCCGATGATGCGGTCGGGTCCGTATTTCTTGATCGTATACATCGTGGACGCGGCGATGACCTCCGTCACTTCGTCCCAACTGGTGCGACGGAACCCGCCCTTGCCGCGTGCCTGATGAAAAGCCTTACGCCCCGCTTCATTCTCAATGACGGCTGTCCACGCTTCGACAGGATCTGTGTGCTCCTCTTTGGCTTTGCGCCACAAATCCATCAACACCCCGCGCATGTACGGATATTTGACTCTGATCGGGCTGTACTGATACCAAGAAAAGGAGATACCGCGTTGGCAACCGCGCGGCTCATACGGCGGCAATCCAGGTTGCAGAGTGGGGTAATCCAACGCCTGCAATTCCCAGGTGACAATGCCGTCTTTGACATAGATCATCCACGAACAACTGCCCGTGCAGTTAACGCCGTGCGTGCTTCGTACCACTTTATCGTGTTGCCAGCGATTGCGATAAAACTCTTCCCACTGGCGGGCTTGCGGGTTCGAAATCTCTTCAATCCAGTTCATAACAACTCCTTTTCTGCTTTATTTACCAATGCCCTGCGTATGCTCCGTAAACGGTTGCGATAGATAAACCCAAGCACAATGGCGGCGCCAATCGTGCCGAGAATGCTGATGCCGAACACCAACAGTTCCTTCTCCGCTTCGGGCTCACCAACGGATGATTTCATGAAAGCGAGCAAGTCGGCTTGCTCCTCTTCTGTCAGGGGATCAGTTTGATATATCGGTTTCATCACTGGCGAGATGACCGATCCCGTGTTCGAGAGAACGCCAACGATTTCTTCATCACTACGTTCTGTGGACACGTTGGTCAGGTTCGGACCCAATGCCCCGCCGCCAAGGATTCCGTTATCGCCCACACTATGACATCCCATGCAGGGTGGACCTTCATGCTCGAAGTGGGCATAGCCCATGAATAATTTCCGCCCGTTTTCAACATCCCCATTGGCAATGGCTTCGGCTGAAGCGGGTTGAGCTATCTCTTGCTTAGGCGCGGCTCCGCACCCAACGAGCAAAAATAGAAGAAACACAATGGACAAGAGAGGTATTCGTTCTTTCAATTTGCCGTTTCTGTTTATCATGGGTTATGCAAACTCCTGGCTAACTGTTTATGGATTCAGACCCGTTCGCTTCCTGTATGCGGTTGGCACTGTTGCGAATGGTTTCGAGCAGATTGTCGCCTCGGGCAGGCAATGTGTGCGTGGAAACGATTCGAAAAACGTTCTCGCTCACCCCCGTGCGGATCACAGAAAGTTCCGAGTATTGCTCGATAATGGATCTGGTCAATTCATCCGCGGTCTCGTTCTGCAAGTTCTCATCGGCAATGACGACAACAGATGGCTTCGCTTCCAGCAATCGCTTGCAAATATCCATGTCGCCTAATTTCCACGAACCGATCAACTCAATATCTTTTTCTGTGTGCAAAATCATCTCCAGGCTTTCGCCAAAGAGATTCTGAGAACAGATCAACAGAACTCTATGTTTTGACATGATCATATGTGATAAAT
>Ga0272412_1000792_pt1 | contig 10203 bp, 7 predicted proteins | sample WWTPWeurt_MetaT_FD_193540 | JGI IMG/M metagenome (GOLD analysis project Ga0272412, IMG submission 193540) | Metatranscriptome of activated sludge microbial communities from WWTP in Nijmegen, Gelderland, Netherland - WWTP Weurt (Metagenome... | ecosystem: Engineered > WWTP > Aerobic digester >...
CTTCCATTTAATGGAAATTTAAAAATTTGACTCTAAATCTATAGCGAATAAAAGGTTCAAGAGTTAGGATTGGAATATGAATAATATAAGAATTGCTTGAGACAGCATCATCTAAAATCTTAGAAATACTCTGTTTAGATTGTTCAGAGTTTAACTAGTCAAAATTAGTAATTTCCCATGATAGAATTTTGAGAGGTCGTCTTCCATTATAAATTATAAATGTCAAATTGAGCTCAGCTATTTCACATAGTGTTATATTATCCTAGGGTCCAAGTAAAACTCCTTGAGGATTTACTGGATTTCTTGCTGGCTGAACAGTGGTAAACATAAATTCAATAAAATACTTGTAAAATTTTTCGAATCGTATAGCATTGGACCTTAACTAAATGGTATCTCCAACTTAAACAGTAGGATTATCTCCAAAAAAAATGATAAACTAACTCATATTTTGCCTGTTGATTGAGCAAACTGCACTGGCATTTTCCCCAAAAGTTATTAAAGATTCTTATTCAATCACAATGGCACAGCTCTTTGCTGATTTTGTAAACTACTCCTTGGTATCCTTGATTACTACCTCTTATCCGAAATCAATAATGAGACTATATAAATCATCAGAGAAATAAATTTCAGGGATTGCTAAAGTATCGTTGGCACAGAAAGGTGTTCCCATATTTTCTCTATTAATATTGTTTTATCCACATACACAATTACCGACTTCATCTGGCCCTTATCTGTTACCAGCACAAGTTAGGCAAAATCCATATGAACTACAAGATTTGCATACCTTTCTGCATTATTGACACTCTGCATACAAAGGATCATCATAGTATCCAGTATGACACGCACATGATGGAATCTAGTTTCGGTGTTGCTATCCAACACAGCTTTAGCAATTGGTTGAATTATCTTTGCAAGTCAGGCACTGATGCTAGCAACGAGGACAATTGGAAGATCGATAATTCTCATAAGTTCCAGCAGGACATGAACAATTAACAATCTTAGGAAACTGGGAGTTTTAGAAAATTGTTTCTATTCTGTTTCCATTGCACATAGTACAAGTTGAAAAAGACTATATACACAATTTGCAAACTGGTGAACATTTGGGACATTTCTTACTGATTCCGTCTTCATAATATCCCTTTGGACAGATGCAATCCTCAGTGATTCTATTGCCTTTACAGATTAAACAGTTGCTAGCCAGACCAATACAAATTTTACATTTAAACTCGCAAGATTAGCACTCTGGGTTCCCATCTTGTTCATAAGTTCCAAGGGGACATGAACAAATGGTATCGTTATTTCTATTTTTCTGGCAAGATGTGCATATGTAAGGTGATAAAGAGCATTCTTTACATTTATAACTACAAGTCGGGCAATTCTCAGAGAGAGAAACGAGTAAGGAATGAGCTGGACATTCACAGATTGGAGAATTAACTCGATTTCCTGAACATTTCAGACAGTTATTCTAGCTAGAGACGCAGGTCTGACACTGCAAGTTACATTTATAGCATTTTCTATCTGTATTATTACTATACCAACCGCTTTCACAGCTATTTTGGCATTTGTTCATCTAATTTAAATAAGCACCTTCTTTACAAGAAATGCATTCGTTTTCAGAATTCCCACTGCAGGTCTTGCATGAGGTGTGGCAAGGGAAACAGTATTAGCTTATTTGATTTAGATATAAATTTTCAGGGCATGTGGAATAACAACTATTCTGATAGAAACTGAGTCCGCTGATACAAGACAAGCAATTATTATATGCAATCCCGTTACACTCTAAGCAGGTATAGTAGCAAGGCCAACACATAAAATTAGTGTTATCTGTGTAAGTTCGAAATGGACAATTCTACAAACATTACGTGTTTTCATTGCCATCATCGTAAAAATACTTGAAATTGCTTTTTACATTGCATTATTTACATAAATATTAACTTTCAATATTGCCTCTGCATGCAGAGCAAGTGAAGTGGCAAGTCTAACAAACTCCTTCTACTAGAGAGTTAAACTGGTTAGTGATTCCTTAAATTCTCTCACAACTCTGATAGCAGGCATTGTTGTAGAGGAAGTATCCTGACTTGCAAGAAGTGCATTTATTGATTGTTTCAATACAGGACAAACATTGAGATGATTCACTGCAAGGAAGGCAGTACTTTCGAATGTCGGCAACAAAGCCCAATGGACAGGTATTAAGACATTGATTTTTATTTTATAAAAAAACATAGGTTTAGTTGCAGCTTGTGCAGTTCATAGGTGTTTAACTACATGTTAAACAGGGAATTGCGCAGGCAGTGCACACTTAATTGGAACCATATTTGACAGTCACTTCTGTGTTTTTGCAGCTGTCAACGCAAACTTTATATGTAGAATTGTAGTATCTCATATTTGTAAGACAGATTTGGCAATCTAAAAGGCTAAAACAGCTATAACAATTGGGTTGACATTTCACGCATTGATCATTGAGAGCATTATAGTAAGTACTCTAAAGACATCCAATGGTACAATGCCCATCTATTAGTACATATCCTTTTTGGCAGGTGGTGCAGGAGTAAGATGAGGGACCAAAACAGGTTTTGCATCTGATATGACAGGGCTGACATGGATTGACTTTTAGCTGAGATTCATAATAACGCTCTGGGCTGCATTAAGTAACGCATCGATAATCTTAAAGTACTTAATTAGAGCTAGTGCAACTAAGACATTATTGATTTGTCAATCCAAAACACTTGTTATTGCATGAAGAATGACATTGTCCAAACTCTTATTTCGGTTTGCTCTATAGTAATCTAAGGTTATTTTCCCCATTTCTCTTTTTCTTGAACATTGAAAAATCAAATACTCTTCTAAAATAGATGCAATATCCAATCGAATCATCATTCTAATAACTATCGAAGCTAGTTTAAGAAAACTTTTTTACTATTCCTTGACCCTGAGATTGGCAGTTTGTCAAACAGATCGTATCCTATCCACTGTACTTTAAAACGTATGACATAATACATTTTAGACAATTGATTTTCCCATTCTCGATGTTGCAGAATGCGCAATTTGTTGGACATGATTAACATTACCCGGCACTAAAATAGAATCCTACTTTGCATTATTCGAAGCACTTATTTGAGTAACTTACTGAATTGTCTGGGCATGTTATGCATTAAGTGTAAAGGGGTCCCGAACATGTAAAGCAGGAAATGTGACAAGCAAGACAAGACCTGTTGCTGACTTATGAAAAGTATCCGATTTCGCAATTGGGTATACATTAATTATTGCTTCCATCTGCTGCATAGGCTTGCAAGTAAAGTGGACTTTCGCAAGTCAGACACTAAATATTTGAAGGACCACTGCAGGTCAAGCATGTTGAATAGCAATTCTTACATGTGTTTGTAACATAATCTTTGTAGAAATATTTAGAGCAATTTTAGCTGCAGGTACCTGAAAGAATATTCAGATAAGATAAAAAGTAGTTGGTTCCGTTGCATACTGTGCAGTCTGTGGCTAAGTCTGAAAGGCAGTATAAACAATTAGCTGTACAGTTGATACATTTTCTATCAGACATTCTAGCATAAGTAAAATTTGGACACACTGCCAAACATCTATAATTGTTAAGATATGTTCCGATTTAGCAGGTGGAGCATTCATTATTGGTGGGTCCTGAACAAGTCAAGCATTCATTATTACAGGAAAGACATGTATTGTTAGTGGTGTTGCTGTAGTATCCTGTTGGACAGACAGTCTAACATAATCCTGAATATAAAAGCTTAGGAGAGCCACATTAGATGCAGTCAGAGTTAAGAGGCCCAATACATTCTATGCATTCAGAATTGCAGCTCTAGCAGGATCGGTCAACTAAATCAATATATTAGTATGAAGCGCAAGTATCCAGACAAGATCCATCACTAAGATATTTACCTATCAAACATTTTGTGCAAGTTGTCTAGCTGGTACAAGTTATACAAGTTGCAGGGCAAGAAATGCATGAGTTGTTTGTCTATTCAAAGTAGGTTCCTGTGGAACAGGATGTGACGCACTTCCAGTCAAAGGTATTGCCTATCATTGGAGTAGTACAAGATGTCTTGCAAGAGGAACTAGATTCTTCATAGAAATATTATGGAAAACATGACAGACAGTTATTTTGACCAACTCCAGTGCAGATAAGGCAACCTTGATAGCATTTATGACATTGGTTGGCAATCAAATCTATAAAATAGCCTACTGGGCAACTATTTTAGCATAAACCAACATGAATGTTAGCAGTTATCATCGATCCGTCACTTCCAGTTTGAATATCTTGTGCGAAGAAAGTCTCGTTTATTAGAAGCAGTAATCCATTACCACAGCTAGTGCAGTCTGCATCTGTATTTTTTTAAGCGCATGTTAGGCAGGAGCTGTGGCATAGTCCACAAGAATAATTTAATTTAATTTCATAATAACCTTAAAGACAGGAAACTAAACAAGCATAATTATGCAAGTAATAACCATTAATGCATGAGTCACATTAAGTATTTTCTGGTCCAAAACAACTTAAACATACTGGATCACAAGCATCACATGTGAATTTCTAAATATTCTTAAAACGCCCAAGTAAGCAAGAATCCAAACAACTACTAATTAAATTAGATGGATCTTGAAGAAAGAGACCTTCTTAGCAAGAGATGCAGCTTTATTCGCTCAAATCAACACAACCATCACAAGATTGATGACAGAAAACACAGATCTACTTAATTTTGTCTTCAAAATAGCCTGCTGGACAATAATCATCACACTAATTATCAAGGAGTAGCAGTGTTGGCTAGCAGGTAAGGCAGTTGTCAAATTCAGAGCCATTGCAAGTTTTGCAAGTAGAATAACAGAAAGCACACTTTCTAGAGGTCTCATCGCTATAGTATCCTGCTGGACAATTCTTCATGCAGGTGTTGTTATAAAAGAAGAATCCTTTAAGACAGGACTGACACGAGTGTTCTTACTAATCAGTGCATTAGTAGCATCCCAAGAAGCACTTTTCACACTTATTTTCTTAGTTTGGCAAAGGGTAGAATCCTTAAGAGCAATCAGTCAAACAGTAAGATTGATACTATATCATTTCAACTTTGCAGGTCACGCATTAATCATTGCCTGCTCCTACACAGGTTAAACAACGGTAATCACAGAGTTTACAAATATTATTTTCATTAAAGTATCCAGTTGGGCAATTGGTCAGGCAAGTCCCAAAATAGAAACCCAAAATTTCTTTGCAAGAAAGGCAATATGTTTCTCCATACTAATAACAGGAGGCGCACGTCTCGTGGCACAACTCACATGTCATGCTGATCATCTGATTATAAGTCCCAGCTGGGCAAAATTGATAGCATCTACCATCGAAGCGGTTGATCAAGTATCCTGAAAAGCATGTGAGACATTACTCAGGATTACAGATCTTGCAACCTTCAGAGCAAATCAAGCATGATTAATTATCTTCGTCTTAAAAAGTCTGTTCTGGACAGGAATACAGGCAAGTATTCTCGTAAAGATAATTATTTGAAAAACAGCTTAGACAATTGACTTTGCTAGGCCCATTACAAGATTAGCAGGTGTAGTGGCAGCTGAAGCATTAATTTTGTTTTAAGTCTGCATAATACAGCATTGGACAAAATTCGTAACAGTTTCCGTTTAAGTAATACCTATCTTTCATGCATGCTATACAAGAACCTGCATCAGCAGATGCACAGCTAAAGCAATTTGCAGGACAATTTTCGCACTGCAGATTTAGCTGGTTTCTATATTTACCTGCTGGGCAGTCAAAGTAAAGACACTTCTATAGAGCGTAAACTCCCCCAGACTTACAGGTCAGACATTCCTTGTCTGATGATCCTTTGCAGGTCTGACAAGACTAGTGGCAATAATGACAGGTCATATCAGACATACTCTCATATTGTCCGATTTCATTGCACTTGATTCTGCATCTACCCCCATCAAAGTAAAGTTAACCTTAACATTGCAGGCACATATTTTCAGCGGGACCTGAGCAGGTAAAACAGGATTGATGGCAAGGTGAACAGGTGTAATTTTTAGCATTTGATTTATCAACAAAAAACTAATTTTCAGGACAACTTTCCAGACATTATCCATTATATTGATATCTATCAGAAGCACACTTGGTACATTCATTAAACTCCGGCCCAGTGCAACGTAAACAGTCACAGTGGCAGTTCTCACAAATATTGCTTCCCTGTCTTATGAAATATTTATCAATTGGACAGATGTTTGCACTATTGCAAGTGTTATTGAAGAGTATTTCTGTTTCTTTGCATTGCGTGCAACTGTTAATAGTTATTCCATTACATTGTAAACAACTGCTGTGACACTCATAGCAAATCCAGTTAAGTTTATCAACGAATTAATGAGAAGAGCAAGCACCGCAAGTCATATTGTTTCTGCGCAGATACCAATCATTCTTTCCATTGCATGATATGCATTCCATATTAGTGGGTCCGAAACATGACAAGCAATCTTCATGGCACTCTTGGCAATAAGAATATGTCTTATTTGTAAAGAATTTTTGGGGACAATAACTAAGACAACTGTTATTTAATTAGTGGTAAATAGAAAGGTCCCCTGAAATATTGCATCTTAATACGCATTTTTTTGTGCTAGTATCTAGTTTTCTAGACACCACGCAATCACTACATTAATCCTCTTTCGGCCCTGTACATCTCATGCAAGTGTCATTACATTTTAAGCATAGGCCAGATGTTGCATTTTCATAATAGAATTAAGGACAGACCTAAAAATAACATTTGTTCTAAAGGAAGTACCAACTCGGTCTACAAGTCAGACAATAAGTATCCTCCATTTTACAGGTAAGACAGTTTTGATTGCAGTAAATACAGGATTTTGTCTTGGTTAATGTCTAATTTGCTAAACAAGATATGCAGCTATTCATATCCTATCCATTGCAGGTTGAGCAAGAGGAATGACATTAAGTGCAAAAACCGTTATTTAAGAATGTGCCAGAGAAGCAAGACTAGCAATTATAGATTTGTGGTCCATAACAGAGTTTACATGAGCTATGACATGGTTTGCATAGATTATTTAAGTTTGGATCTCCACTAATTTCCTTATAAAATCCCTTTGGGCATAGAGGTGCACAAGTAGAATTGAAGAAGAAATCATAGCTTTCACATTTAGTACATTAATTTTCGGCTGGTCCCGTACATTTCACACAAGTTAAATGGCAGGAATTGCATGTCAAGAATGATGGATTAGTATTTACTTCATAATAATAATTAGGACATTTCTAATAGCAAGACTTCTAGAGAAAATAATATTAATCTATGCATGTCACACAGGCATCTGCAGATGGACCATCACAAATCTAACAGGAGGTATAACAGTTAGTGCATTAATTGGTGTCTCCAAATTATTTGGGTTAACAATTTACACAGGAAGTATCACTTTGTCTCAAATATTTTTTTGTTATATTGCAAGTCATGCATCCAGTTGGACCAGTTTTATAGCATGTCAAACATGTTGGATCACAATCAATACACTTCTATTATGTTTCATCGCCATATTAGTTTTCCAAACATTATATACATTTCCCAGTTGATGTTTCTAGATAGGCTACAAAGTCTGCACAAGATATGCAATCATACATTGTAGGTCCATGGCAAAGTACACAATTGAAATAACAGTCCACACATTACTGCGCATCTGAGTCACCGTATTGATGGTTAACACATGTTTGGCACTCACTTGTCTGTATCTTAAAGAATTGAATAAGAGGTCGGCATGTAAGGCATCCTAAAGGACCCTCCATATAGCAGGTTAGACAAGACTAATCACACAATTTACATTTTTATTGTGTATTATTTCCATAAGAAGAAGAATTACATTATATACATTCATGTGTTATTGAATTTAGATAAGAATCCGTTCTGCAGGTTCGACAATCTGTTGAATAATTACCTGTACAGGTTAGACAGCTGGGATCACAGATAAAGCAGTTCTGATTTTCTTCATCTCCGAAATATCCACTCAGACATTGAGAGCATTCAGTAATCAAGGGGTTGAAATAACTAAGCCAAATAAAACAAGTTAAACAATTTGTACTTAGTGGACCATTGCAAGTCTTGCAAGTGGGGCTACATAATTAACATTTTTGAGCTAATGCATCAGGATATGTTCCATCCTAACACCAATAACAACTAGAATTGCTTGTTAAAATGAAACTGGTGTCATTACATACTTTGCACTGAGTTGCTAGAGGTCCTATACATCTTTAACAGGATAAATGGCAAGCTAAACAGAGCTTTAAAGCATTATTTCCATATTTTTATATTGCACAGGATACACAGGTATTGTCAGTTGAGTTGAAGTAACTTAGTGTGTTGTCACATATAGTACATTATGTCTTAAGCGGGCCATTGCAATTTAAGCAAGATGGATGACATTTTTAACAACTCATACCAGGAGAGTTCCCATAGTACTACTATTAGCAAAGTGTGCAGGAAAAGGCAGATTCATTAAAGTAAGCAAATTATATGTTGCAGGATTTACATTGATAAGTGATATTAGGCCCAAAGCAGCTGGTACATGGACTTGTACAATCTATACATTTCTTTTGAATATTATCTCCATATTAGTATTGCTGGCACTTTGTATATTTAAATGTAGTTGTATCTGTAAAGCCTGGCTACCTACTTGGTAGACATTTATTTAATGAAGCTTAAAAGTAATAATTTTATTAGTCACAGGATAAGCAGTCAGTGGAAGTATATCCTCTACAAGTAAGACAGGTCGGAAAGCATGATAGGCAAGCTTAAGCTTCAACATTACCAAATTAACCATTAGGGCAGAAAATGCACTAACCATCATTAGTAAGAAATTGTGTATTTGGTAAGCAGGCAGTACAATTATATTTACTTTATTCAACACATTTATAGCAAGAAGAATGACAATTAATACAACTTTATTTTTCATTATTTCCAAATTGACTTGTCAAACACTTTATACACTAATAACTTGTTTTATTATAATAGCTATCAGTTCTACATGTAAGGCAATATGTCGACTTAAAGCAAGTTAAACAACTTTTATCACACGGTTAACAACTTTAATCTGCTATCTTTCCATATTCATTATCAAGACATACTATACATTTACTAGTACTTGTCCTATAAAAACTGGGTGGTGAAATTGGGCAATGGTAGCAATATCCTGAATAATAACTTCCTGTTAAATTGCAAGTCTCGCATGTATCAGTATATGTATTAGATATAGAAATACATGTCTGGCAACTCCAGTGGCAAGGTAAAAATATATTTTTCTAATTACTAAAATAGTATTTCTCTATTAACCATGTGCTTGAACAATATTGTTATTGCTCAACTACTAGAAATCCTTGTTTGCAAGATGTACATAAATTGGATTTATTTTGACAGGTATTGCACGTTTAATCACATAATAAGCATGTTTTTGCATCTAAATCATAATAATATTTAGGGTAAGGACAATAAGAAATGTATTAATCATTAATAATAAATTTGATTGGTTTTGGTAGGCTGCAGACCTTTGAACAGTTCCATTTCCATTAATTATTATTATCAATGTTGCTCCATGGCATGAAATCTAGGTGAGGTGGTAAATAAAATGTTGCAAACATAGTTTTTTATGTTATGATAAATTTATTTTTATATTTAGTTACTGTAAATTTCGCTCCAACAGAACTATTTATCATAGCTTAATTAACAACAAACTAATATCCATAATTGTTAATTATACTTTTATTAAGGCATAATTCAGCTCCACTTAATTATTGTGAATCATTGTAATATTCCACTTCATGCATACCAAAGCATAATATAGTTTATATTTAATACTTTGTTATTTCAATATCCCACTAACCACATTCAATCTATTAATTCAGATATACTTGTGAGTTTTAATTACCATTATTGATAAATTCAATAAGGCTAGATGTGTTATCAATACTTGTTGGTTAGTTAGTTTAGTATCCCCATTATAATGTATTACATTAAGCAGAAATATCTTTTATGCAAATATTATTCCATAAAATTAAATTACTATCGCATTAGGTACATTGATAAGGGCTACAGGCCAAGCAACCATCAGGACATTAATCAAGAATTATTGCTATTTCTCTAATCCCAGCATATTAAACTATATTATTTTTAGAAAATTAAGTTTCATATTATATATTAAGAAAAC
>Ga0272412_1000794_pt1 | contig 10193 bp, 1 predicted proteins | sample WWTPWeurt_MetaT_FD_193540 | JGI IMG/M metagenome (GOLD analysis project Ga0272412, IMG submission 193540) | Metatranscriptome of activated sludge microbial communities from WWTP in Nijmegen, Gelderland, Netherland - WWTP Weurt (Metagenome... | ecosystem: Engineered > WWTP > Aerobic digester >...
GTATAAAGTATGAACATTACAAAAAAATGAAATGAGTAAAACAAAATTCTTTTAAAATAACAACGTTATAATACTACTGTCTGAACAAAGTTTACTGCTTCCACAAAAAGACCAAAGCAACGAGGGCAAAGATCAGAGTGAAAGGAGCAGTCAAGGTACCAGCAGCATTATTGTCAACGGGGGACTCTCCGTACAAGATCTCGTCGGGGTCAAGACCCAAGAAACGACCAGTCTCATAACCAGCGTTCTCCAAGTGGCCAGTGCAAGGAGCACCCTCCAAATCGTGGACATAGCGAGCGCTAGTGCAGTTGTAAGATTCAAGATCAACAGTCTCGAACCAGTTGACGCACTCATAAACAACAGCCTCGCAAGCCTTGCGGCAAGTTCCGACAGCAAAACCGTCAGCATCGCAGCGACGGAAGTTCTCGTAGCAAGCAAAGCGGCGCAGGGTATCGTTACACTCGGGGGTAACTCCGGTCCAGCAAGCAGAAACACGGAAGTGATCATACAACTGGTCGAACAAGCAACTGGCAGCGTTATCCAAAGCAGAGTAGTCCTCGTGTCTCCAGGTAGAGTAAGGAACCAATCCCTGGCAGAAGTCAAGACCCTCACGTTTACCGGTTCCAGTAAAGTCGTGGCAGTTCTGGCGACCAACATAATAGCCAATAGAGTAAGTTACGTCGATACCCTCGACAGAGACAAAGTGAGTGTTAAAGTATTGACCAGGGTGCTCAGCACGAGTGGCAATTTCAATCTCACATCTCCAAGGCTCATTGATGAATTCACCACCGCACCAGATTTGTCTGGTCCAAGTAGCCTTCTCAGGGCACTCGTGATCACGCAGAGTAACGTAAACACCTTCTCCATCCAAAACTTGGACTCGGAAACGGACAGACTGTTGTTCAGGGGTCTGACCAGCATAGAAGTTGTACTCCCAAGTTCCCTCAGGAATAGTAGCAACAATGTTGGTATCACGCTCAATAACCTTGTAGTTATCATACTCCTTCAACACAACATCATAAGTGATAGGGGTGTTGTCAAAGTCCTGGTCAAGAGCTTCAACAGACAAATACCAATCCTCATCATCCCATTCACAGCTGGACAACCAGATGTTGCAGCCAGAATCACCATCGGTACTGCAAGACCAAACAGTTCCTTCACCGCAACCATTGCTAATATCAAGAACTTGTTGATCAGTGTAGGGACGTTCTCCATTGGCAGGTACACTATAGCCGATCTGGTTAGAACCAGCCAAAGCGCGACGTGTTCCAGCAATCCATGTGGACTGGGGAACGGGCAATCTGTTGCTCACTCGCAGTCTAACGGAACCACCAGTAATGTTAGCAATAACAGCCTGTCCAAAAGACTCAGAGTTGGCATGAACAGGGTTGATCTTGTAATAGCGGATGGGAGTCTCAGTAGCACGGTCAACACTGTAATAGTCAATCTCACCAGAAGTACTAAAGTTGATAGAAGCATCCTCAATAGTAACATTGTAGTTGTAAACAGAGACAGACAAAGTGTAGGTGATGGGGAAGCAGTTGCGAACTCCATCAGGGTTGGATCCGAAAACAGAAATGTAGTAACGACCAGACTTGAGCTCGCAAGAATCAACCAGGATGAAAGAATATCCGGCTCCATTCTCTCCAGCAATCAAACTAGAATGATCGATGGCACAGACATCCTCGACTTCAGTGTTGGAGAAGGGAGCACCTTGTCCATTGCGACTAACGAAATAGTCAATCTGTCCACCAGTGACTCCAGAGACCTCGACAGCCAAACGGGATCCAACTGGAACTTCGGACTTGGAGAGATCAATGTAGTACATATTCCACTCACCAAAGCCAACAGAACCAGCTTCAGCTTGGTCAAGAGACAACTCAGTAGAGTTATTCTTGATGGTGGCAGTCAAAGAATAAGGTCCATTAGACTGGACGGTAACATAGTACAATCCACGATCAAAACCACAAATGTGATCAACATTGCAACTACTGTCTTCTCCAACACTGCAAGTACCAGAATTGTAGCACAAAGAGCCACCCAAATGGTCCTTGTTGACCCAGATTCGACCAGAATCACTCTCAAAGGTGACTTGCAACCAAGAGAACTCATCAATGCTATCATCATCAGCCTCAATAAAGAAGTAATCATAAGCATGTTCGCAAGCATCCTCATCATCATTATCAACAACGAAGGTCTCTCCGTTGATCAACTCATTGACGCGGATAGACTCCTTGGTAACACTCAGGTAGTAGTTAATCTCAGTAGGATCAGAATCAGTGTGATCAGCCTGAGTACCAGTAATGGTAAAGAACAGATCATCATAACCGCAAGGATAGTCATAGATCAAACTGGAAGAATCATCGCCAGTGTAACCTGCATCCAAAGAAAAGATTAATCCAGTGTTGGATGTACCCATGGGAGAAGAGCAAGAAGGAGTAGCAAGCTCGCCGTTATTGTCGCGAAGAGAGAGTGTGACAACCTCATTTTCTCTGACATCGCGGATCTCAAATCGCAAGATAGAATCCTGAGGACGCTCAGAAGTGCGTGGGTTAAGGCGGTAGAAAACAGATTCACCCTCCTCAACAGACTCGCAACCCTCAGTGTCAACACGGTAGTCATCAAAAGGAGCAACTTCGTGGACACGAAGAGTGTACTCAATAGAGTGCAACTCGCACAACTGTTGAAGTCCTTCAATCTTGATCCAGAATGGCTGAGGCTCACCGTTAGTCTCGCAGCGATCAACAAAGTAAGAGAAAGGAGTCTCAGAATCAGCAAACTCGCCAAGGGGATCAGAGCATACAAAACCGTCACTGAATGGAGTCAATCCATCGAAAACAGAGACAAGCAAAGTTCCGTGCTGGATATCATAGACACGGACATTCAGACGGAAGTTCTCCTTACGAGGATCAACATCAACACGATACCACTGAACATTAGGTCTATAAGGCAAGTCAAAGTCGACACCAGTGGGGGTAGGACCATTGATAGTGGCAGGGTAGATCTTTTCAGGAACGATGATGGGAGTGACAGGATCGTACTTCTCAATCAAAATCTCAGTTCCACGAGGAGCATCAGCCCAAATGTAGTAACGGCCAATAGTGGAGTCGCAAGGATTCAAAATGAAAGAGCAAGTAGTGTCAAATTCAGAAATAACGCAGCCGATGACACCGGTGCAAGGTCCACTTTCCAAGTTGAATCCGACGGGTTCATCAAAGCTGACTTGAAGAGCAGCATATCCTTGAGGATCGAAATCATCAGCATCAAAGAGCTGAGTAGGGATGCGCATAGAGAAGCGGAGGCTACCAAAAATTTCAATAGTCTCCAAATCAAAGATCATCTGGTTAGGGAGTCCAGGCTCACGATCAACGACACTGAAGCAGCTGGCAGAAGCATCAATAGTATCAGCAAAGTTCTGGATAACACGCAAGTTGTATTTGATGGGCAGGTACAAGTTGCTGTTGGAATTGTCACCAGGGAAGTCCTGAGCAGTTCCACGAACAGTAATGTAGAAATCATTACCATCAAGATAATCGTAAGAGTTGACAACGCAAGTATCCAAGAAAAGTTCGCAATCATGGTTACCATCACGAGTACTGCAATGGTCCACATTGCACAAAGGTCCACTGCGGCCAACACCACTGATCCAGACTTCAACTTCACCACAGATGGTATCAATATCGACAGTAAGAGTTGAAAGTCCAGTAGCAGCAGTGAAAACGTATTGCTGATACTCGTAGGGATAGAGCATCTCAGTAATAGTCTGACCATCAAGAATGATTTGTTCAACAGTCTCATTCTGGTACAGAGTGATAGAGAAAGCAAAGCCATCAGGGTTGTAGACACGGAAAAAGTAGGTACCATCACGAGCAGTGCAAGTGGAAAGACCACGAGCGTCAATGGTGCACCAGCCTTGAGAGCTATCAACACTGCACTCATAACGTTGGCAATCATCACGCCACATGGTAAGTGTGGGAAGGAATCCTCCGACAGTAGTTTCACCAACAGAGAAGTTGGCCAAGATGTAAGTGCGATCAGTGGATCCACTAACCTCAGCATAGTAACGATAGTAACCATCAAGATTTCCAACAATATCGGCATCAGAAACGGTCAAAGAGTAAACGTTGTCAGACACTCCAGTTCGGTGACCAGTTCCAGCAACAGCAGTTGAAACAATCTGAGAGTACACTTCAGTTTCAATGCTGGCACGGATAGTAAAAGAGATATCCGAACCGTAAATACCCACAAAGTAATCACCAGTGGCCAACTTGAAGGGAATATCTCCCTCATCACCACCGGGGCAAGGGAAGATATCGAAAATACAACCAGCAGCACCACAGTCCTGAACTTCAAAAGCAATATTGGCGAGACAAGATCCCAAAGAGTTAACTCCAGCAACGTCATCATAGTTGACAAAAACACTGAAAGTTCCATCAGAAGTGGTAACATCGCCAATCTGAATACGCAAGTAGTTGGTATAATAATCCAAAGAGTCAGGAGAACCAGACACATAGTCAATATCAGCAGCAGTGACAGAGAAAGTCAACTCGTTGTAGATGGGAACAGTGTTGATAATGGTAGTAGAATACTCAGTTCCAAGAGTCAAAGTGGTGACAAGATCATCAAAGTAGACACTCAGTGTGTAGTCACGGAAATCATCCTGACCATCAACGAAATCAAAGTCGGGATTGAAGACAGAGATGTAATAAGATCCAGGAAGCAACTGGCAGTGAGGAATTTGAATTACACAAATATCAGCACCAACAACAGTGCAAGACAAATCATTGGTATGGCAACCCTCAGGTCCAGAGTACTTATCACTGTTTACAACATCACCATTGTAGGCTCCAGCCTTGGTATTATAGCTGACATACAAGTTCAATTGTTCAGCATCATCAGAATTCTTGGTGAAGTTGATGATCAAAGATCTGTAGTTGGCAAAAGAATCCTCGGTAACATCCAAACGATAGAAGTTGTAGTTTTCTCCCTGAACTCCCACAGCCAAAGGATCAGCGTCGGGAATATCACCAGTAGCAACGTAAGGGGCAAGACGAGTAGGAACAGCGGGGGTGATAACTTCAACATCAGGCTCGACGATGCTAGTGATACGGAAACGGAAGGTCACAGTACTACTAGAACCAACACCACCCAGGTTACGAACAGTAATGTAATAACGAATGGAAGTAGTGCAGCACTGCAAATCAATGAAACGGTCGCTCTGATTGCAGTCCTCGCTAGAGAAGCAGACATAGTCGTTGCAATCCAAAGGATTGGCAAAAGTCTCCTTCTGAATGTAAACAACACCAGATCCAGCGGTAAATTCAGTCTGGATAACCAAACGACGAGCGTTAGTTCCAATCTCATGGTCAAGGAAGAAAGAAGCGAAAGACTCTTCCTCAGTGGTATTGGTGGTGATAGAGAAGTCCTGAGTAGTGAAAGGAGTAGCCTGAATGTTGATAGAAGGAGTCAAATCAACAGAGCCAACAGCATCAGTAGTAGGATCAATTCGGGTATCACGAACACGCCACTGGACACTGTAAGACAAGCCATCCAAATCAGTTGCATCAGCATCAGGAGCAGAAGCAGGAACAACAGTCAACCACCAGTTGGCAGTGGTATCGTTCTGGTGGCTGTTAAAGTCGCAAGCCCAAACGCGAGCAATGCAACGAGCACCAAAGAAGGGACTTCCACCATCAGAAGGATCAGAACCAACTCCATTTCCAAGACTGCACAAGTTGCGGTTGAAACCATCAGAGTGTACTCCAGCAGGACCATAAACAGGGTCACCTCCAGGGGTAGCAGGAGCACCAATGAATCCAGGATTGAAAGTAGTCAAAGGAACAGTGCGCAAGCAAGGAGCATCCTGGCAACTTCCAATATCATCAGAGCAGCAACCATGAGCACCGGCAGGCTTTTCAGGCCACAAGTAGACATTAAAGTCAAGGGGCTCACCAGCATTGTTGATAACACGGTAGAAGAAAATCTCCAAGATTTCACCATCCTCCAAATCAGAAGTAGCAACATTGTTCAATTCAATAAACTGAACCCAACCGTTAGGCTCGTGGGCCTTGTTGTGAGTAATGTTGACTTCCTGGTTGGTAGCAAACTGCAAAGAGTTGGTGGGCAAGTCCAAAGTGAAAAGAGTGTTCTCATCAACATTGGCAGGGCGCTCCAAATAGATAAGGATATCATAAGAAGCCTGGAGACGTCCAGTAAGACCCTCAACAGAAATGTAATAACGACCGGGCTTGGTCAGGCAGAAAGGAATCTGCCAGTAGCAGCTACCTCCAGCGGGGAGACCGTTAGAGTTGCAGATAGAGGTGATGGCACAAGACTCATCAGCGGGTTCCTCAGAATTGAAGAAGACCAAAAGAGCACCCTCGCGGACGTCAGTGATTTCAACAACAACTTGGAATCCCTCTTCCCAATCAGCCTCTTCAACGTCAACAATGTAGTGGTTGTAACGATTGTTGGCAACAAATTGGAAGCGCAACTCATTCTCAGGGAAACGATCACGAACAACAACAGGCTCAATGATAGCGGGACGGATAACGTTGAGCTCAATGGTGTATCCAATAGGAGTCTCATAGACGTTGACAGCAGGAGTATTCTGCTCAATTCCAACAACGGAGAAGTAGTGAGATCCAACTTGCAACTCACAAGGAGCAACACGAATCTCACACCAGTTAGGAGTAGTCAACAAATCGGGATTATCAGTGCATCCACGAGTGAAAGAGCTATCAGCAACACAGTGCTTAGAATGTTGGTAGCAAGGGCAGTGTCCAGCCAAATCACCAAAGTTGTAGTAAACTTCAACAACTCCATTCTGAACATTGTCAATCTCAAACAACAAGAACTCGCCATCAGTAGCAGTCTCATAGACAAAGCGGTAGTGTTGAATTTGTCCCTCCTTAATATGACCAGTGACAGGATCACCAGAACCAATAGGAGTAACAACACCCTTCAAGTAGGCAGTCAAGGTGTATTCAACATGGACATCATAAAACTGGTGGTACTCTCCAAAGACAGAGATGTAATAACGAGCAGAGTCCAACTCGCAAGCCTGCACCTGCCAAGAGCAAGAGGTAGAAGTCTCACAAGTTCCAATGTTCTCAAAGCAAGGAGCAGCTCCAGCACGATCATCAACGTTCAAGTAAGCAGTGACCTTATCTTGATCAGAGTTGGTGTACAAATCGAACAACAAGTAACGATCACCAAGAGCGGGAACATCAATGAAATAATGTTGGTAACGTCCCTCAGGAACACGGTTGTAAACAGAGATACTATCAGTCAACTGAATATCGCGAACCTGCTCAACAGTGGCACGGATGGTGTAGCGACCATTGAAAACAGCATCAAAGTCACCCTGAATGGCAACAAAGTAGTTATCCTCGGTCCACTCGCAAGAAGGAACAACAACAGTACAATAAGAGAAGCCAATGATGTGAGCCTCACAGTGGTAATCATAGCAAGCTCCACCAGCAACTCCACCACGGTTGACAAACATGCGCAAAGTATCACGCAAGTTATCGTGCTTGGGCAAGAATTCACAGTTCTGAACATAAGTCAACTTGATGACCAAGTCGTGATCGGGCAAAGCCTTAGCTCCAACCTTGTAGTGAATATACTCGTTGGTCTTGTTCCATTGAGTAACCTCATCAGTAATAACCTGACCAGGAATCAAAGGATTGACAACAGGAGCATTGTGGATGGTAGCAGTCAAAGTGTATCCGATGGGAGTGGTATACTTGACCAGATCCTCATTGACACCCAAGACTCCAATGTACCAAACTCCAGAGCGGAAATCACAAGGAGGAACAACAATGGTGCAGCAAGTGTGAGTGATATCAGAGTTGCGGGGCAATACGCCAAATTTGTCAGTAACAAATCCATCATGACGGTTGTTATCAGGCAAAAAGTTGGGTTCAGGCTCATTGAAAGTGCCAGCAGCACCACCGCAAGAATCATCGGCATCAGTTCCAGTGCAGTTGTACAAGTGATCATAGCAAGGGCAGTTACCGGCCAAGAAGTTGTAGTTGACAAAGGCCTCAAGAGTCTGAGGAATACCGTGCTGAATGTTGGTCAATTCAACAGACAACCAGGATCCTTCATCAACGTTATCAGCACGAATGTAATAGTGCTGATAATGTCTCTCATGAACAGTCTCAGAGTAAGAGACAGAACTGTGGATGGCAAGGGCAACATCAAAGTCAGCCCACAAAGTGTAGTGAACAGGGACTTGGTAATAAGTGTTATCACCAGTGGCAGCATAACCAGTGTGATGACCATAGACAGAGATGAACAGAGGTCCAGGAGTCAACTCACAAGTCTGAATCATAAACTGACAAGATTCACGGAAGAGAACATCATGAACTTCCTCCTGAGGAGGACCAGTCTCAATCTTCAATCCACGAGTATCACCAGTCAAGCAGTAAAAGTCAGGACGAGCATAGCACTCACCTCCTGGCAATTCACCGTGCAACATGGAGATAATAACCTCGGAGTCCTCAGCCTTGGTGTAGAGTTCAACAAACAACCAGGTATCGATTGTGGGGGGAACCTCAATGACATAAAAGTCATAAAGGGCCTCACCAACGTACTTGGTAACGGGAACACCAGCAACCAATCGTTGAGGAACAGCATCCTCAATCCAGTTGGCACGAATTGTGTAAGTAATGGGCAAACGATCGCAATCATCAACCAAAAACTCCTTAGTGTCCTCATCGTAAGAAACGGCAACACCAATATACCAGGTTCCATAAGAAAAGTGGCACTTCTCAACAACAATATTGCAAGCATCACGGGTGGTGCAAGTAACGTTGGCAGGTCCGCAAGACTCAGGTCCTCCAGCCAAGTTGTTGTTTCCTCCTTGTCCCTGGTGAACAAACACATCAACATATCCACCGCGGACGTTGCTCACAGTGACAATCATGTGAGAACGACCCTCAGAGATTTGGTTACGGGGAATATCCAACTTGTAGTGAGTCATACGCTCAGGCTCAACGAATCCCTTGAAGGTAACGTTACGAGACAGAGTGGTGACAACAGGGGCCTCAACAAAGGCAGCAATAGTGTAATCAGTAGTTCCGGTAGTATCCAGAGGATCAAAAGGAGCATCGCGCTCAGGGAGCTCCAAAGAAATGTACCAAGTTCCATACTGGAAGTGGCAAGGATCAACAGTCAAGTTGCAAGTCAGCTGAATACCGACTCCAATAAACTGCTCAAAAGTGTGACAGACGCAAGGAATGCGGGGCTGAGTGTTGACGGGGTGATCAAAGAAAGGCTCTCCAGCCAACTGAGTAGTGTTGACACAGTACTCATAGATGCAGTCATCCTTAGTCTCATCCAAAACTCCAATATCAACTCCAGCCTCAGGCAAACGATCGTAGTGCAGACGCATAGTCAAACCAGGAGAGGCAACTCGAGAAATGTTGACAGTCAAGTAAGTGTACTCAGAGAAGGTGCTCTCAGGAATATCAATGCTCCAGTAGGCATAGTGCAAAGCACGAGCAGTGGGGGGCTCAGTGGGGCGCTGGTCCTCGAAGACAGCAACGGGGAAACCATCGACCAACTCGCGCAAGTGCTCCTCAACAGTACCCAACTCAACAGAGAAGGAGTAGTCGATCTCGGCATGTTGTCCTCCACCAATAGCAATGTAGTAAGTTCCGTTTTGGAGGTCGCAAGTGATTTCGATAATGCAAGAACTGCTGGTGCAAGTGTAATCGTAGTTCTGAGGTCCGGGCAACTCTCCCAAAGTATCAACAATGTTGACATTGTCGATCAACTCCTGTTCAAGGTCGTCATAATCCGAACGAACAATGAAGAAAGATCCCAAGTCCCCTTCAAGAACTCCAGTCTGATTGAACTCGACTCTTAAATAATTCCAAGTGCGGAGAGTAGTAAAACTTTCCAATCTCCAATAATCATAATCGCAAGGCAGAACGGTACCAGTAACGTCACCAGATCCAAGCTCGTTGGTGACAATAATAGGTTGTGTGGGGGGGAATCTAGGAGTAATTTCAGCTGCTACCATGGATAGGCACACAGCCAAAAGTAAAGTTACGAACAACTTCATTTTAAGGTAGATATTCGTTTGGTTCGTTAACAAATTCAATCAACAAACTTCAACGATTTCTCTACACTATAAAATACCACCTCCACAACTAATCCAATTGAATAACAAACAAATAAAC
>Ga0272412_1000795_pt1 | contig 10192 bp, 8 predicted proteins | sample WWTPWeurt_MetaT_FD_193540 | JGI IMG/M metagenome (GOLD analysis project Ga0272412, IMG submission 193540) | Metatranscriptome of activated sludge microbial communities from WWTP in Nijmegen, Gelderland, Netherland - WWTP Weurt (Metagenome... | ecosystem: Engineered > WWTP > Aerobic digester >...
GATCGATAGACTCAGTATTCCAGAAGCGGCTATTAATCAACTCGAAATTGAATTTTCAGCGCTCCAAGCTGAAAGGTATCAGCACCAAGATGAATTAATACAATCGACCCAATTAAATCTCGCCAATATTGACGATCGAATCACTCGACTCACCGATGCTTATATTGATCGATTAATAGACAAAGAAATGTTTGATAACAGAAACAAAAGATTACTGCACGAACGGATAAGCGCCAAAGACACGTTGGACGAATTACGATCAGCTATGGCCGATAATGACTACAAAACGCAATCGTTTTTGAAGTTGGTAAAAGCTATATCTCTTAACAAGACACAAGCCAATGAAACTGAGAATCGTGACTTGCTAAAATCAATCACCTCGAACCTTGAGATTGATGGAAAAAGGCTTGTATTTACTTTACAAAAACCGTTTGCTGCTATTGCAGATTGGGATGAATCGCTTTATGGTGAGCCATATCGGTACACATCTCGAACTTTTAAAAACGTGTCAAGGGTTAAAACTAAAAATATATTTAACCTTATACATGACAGGGAACTACCTATTAATAAATTAGGGAAGTCGATTATGTAAGTTGTATTCATAGTATTTGTCTATGTTCTCAGGTAGTGCATGAACGAGGAAGGAGTAAAAGTTTGCTCGAGAGAAAACCTGCCTTTGAAACTTTGGTGACTTAAAAGATTTTTATTGACTTGTATTTTTTCTGACAATTTTTCAATTGCTTTCTTTTTTAATGCTGTCTTTTATTATTTTCTTTAATAACCTATGCTTTTTAATATATTCTTTTGTGACAATCATTTTTCTTGCTTCATAGACTTGTTCTTGAAAGATATGTTTATCTATTAAGTCAGTTAGTTGTTTTGTAAATTCCTCCGGCTCGTCCGCGGTGATAATAGCTGACATTTTTACATTCATACTATTTTTATTAGATTTAAATTTTTTTGCCAGTAAGCAAAGTTCTTTAAAGTCCTTAATTTCCTCGGTGAGACTAAGTATAAAATCCTGTCTCTCGCTAGGGAAAGTAAAATGCCTAAGGATTGATAACTTTCTGACAAAAATCTTGGCTGATTCTTCGTCATGATACATGTGTAAGCTATTTAGTCTTTCTTCCAAAAAATTTTCCATTTTTTTAGATAACCTGATGGCTTGTTTTTCTGAAAATGGAAACTCAGAATCTCCGTGTTGGTAGAGTTCCTTAATTTTTTGAAGCATATTGACATCTATTTCAGGTATCCAGTATTTATATTTAAGGTGTCCAACCACCTTGCCATACTGGCACATTATTTTTTGTTTAAACTCATGATCACTGCTAGCCTTGATGATGTGATACTTGAAATCATCGTCAGTTACGATCCATTTTTCAAATGGGACAGGAATAATTTCTGATATTGCAATCGGTTTAGATAAATTCTCGACCGCGATTATCTGTAATGCAATTCTTTGCTTCCTATCTCTAATTTCCAGAGAAGATTTAAATTGTTCATGGGCAAGTTTGAAGAAATCAACAAATAATTTAGATATGTTGTCTATATCATCTATTTGTATTTCTTTTTTGTCTCTAAGGGATTGAAAATAGGGTTTTAATTTTGAGTTTTTTGACATTACTAACAAGCTTACTATTAATATAGTATTTTTCAATACAATGACTTAGGTAGATCGGCCACAAATCCTCACACTTCGCTTAGTTTGTCTTTTGATTCTATTTTCAGATAGGAAAAGAAACGTTTTATTACTGAAAATAGTAACCTCACTCCTGCTACCATAAAATCACCCCTAACGGGGCTAACCCATACAATCTATGTCATACCTATACATCGCCTATGTTCGTGTTTCCACCACCAAGCAATTCATTCAAGGTGTATCAATCGCCGAACAACGTCGTGCTATCACTAAATACGCTGTAGATCATCATCTTGATATTGTGCACTGGTACGAAGAAGTAGAAAGTGCCAGCAAAGGTCATCGGAAAATCTTCCGGGAAGTGATGAAAGTATTAAAACAAAAGCATTATGGTTTGATCATGCATAAGATTGATCGGGGAGCCAGAAGTCTTAGAGATTGGGCCGATATCGGTGATTTAATTGATGCCGGTATTGATGTTCGCTTTGCTCATGACAATCTTGATTTAGATACTCGGGGTGGTCGCCTCACGGCTGATATCCAAGCCGTCATTGCTGCTGACTATATTCGTAATCTAAGAGAAGAAGTCCGAAAGGGAATTCAAGGCCGACTACATCAAGGCATCTATCCGTTTAAAGCGCCACGCGGATATATAAACCGTGGCGGTGGCAAGGCCAAGGTGCCTGATCCGATTTATGCACCGTTAGTAGTGACTGCTTTTCGTCGTTATGCTACCGGTGTCTATACACTCAAGAAACTAGCGGATGAATTAGCGATTATTGGTTTAACCAATCAGCATGGTCATCCCGTCACTCCTTTCACAGTATCAAAAATGCTCCGTTGTCACTTCTACGTGGGTGAATATACCGTTCAGGGAATAAACTACCACGGAATACACCAACCCTTAATCTCACGGGAATTATTTAACTCGGTACAACGGATATTGCGACAGCGCCGAAACAGAAAGCAAATTCATCACGCTTTTCGCTATCGACTGCAATTAGTCTGCAATACTTGTCACTATCATTTAGTTGGTGAAATCCAGAAAGGGAAGACATACTATCGTTGCCATAATTGTATGGGAATATCAGTACGAGAAGACCGTATTCCTGACCTAATACAGAAAAATGCTACCCCCTTTACCTTGACTGAATCATTTAAGCCAGGATTAGAGCCTTATGATCAGTTCGATTCTCTTTAAGGTGCAAGATTTTGAGTGAAAATTTGCACTGTTGGTAACTAAAATATGGCTTGTTTTAATAGTGTGTGGGTAGAAATGTTGCCAAAAAAAGCATTTCTCCTTATGTGAACCATATCGGTACACATCTCGAACTTTTAAAAAGGCGTCAAGGGCGGATACTGAGAAGATATTTAATCTAATACATGGTAAGGAATCACTGGATAATGAATCAGGGAAGCTCACTGCATGAATTCTTTTCTATATTCTCAATATAGTAGTATGAGTGAAAGGTGAGTAAAGTTTACAAATTTGTACTAATAAAATATTAATTTAGTTCAGAACATTAAAAATATCCTAGTTACTCCTCCATATCTGTCGGATATTCCATGGGTTTAGCAGTAGACCAACCTTCTCGTGCGGGTGCATTTTTACTTGTTCTTATAGCTCCATTAGTTTGAATAACTTTTGCTCCGCGATGCACTAAAGCTCGAACAACAGCTTTTCTAGGGTGATTTTTGTCGTTTGTGTTAGCTGATACAATAGCACTAACTATCTGTTTTTCTGCTGGGTTATTTAATTTTGGACCTAGCCACTTATCTAATACTTCGGATGACAAATTCCTACGAGAACCATGGTGAGGAACATCAAAACGATCAATCCCAGGTAAGGCAACACCTAGTGCAATAGCATAATCGTATGCTTCTCCAAGTGCGCCAACGCCAGCATCGCCAGTCATTAATATTTTTTCACCACAAAGTTCTGCATATTGAACAATACTTGATTCATTTTCAGAACTAGTTCCTTCTGTATCTCCCTTGAGGTTTTCCTCTCCCCATTCAGCGATTATGTTTTTAAGTGCAATATATGCCTTCTTAAAAACATTTCCTTCCATCAATGCTTTCCTTTCTGCCTCAGGTGTTTTTTCAGAATCTACTACTAGTTTGATATACCTTTCTTGGCTGGGTGCAAGAATCGTAAATTCACCAATTTTGTTGCCTTGAAATGCATCTCTTATCTCGATTTCCTTTTCAATTGCTAATTTTTCTAACTCAGCTATATAAGGAAAGTCTTTTTTAAGGCGTTGTGTTAAACCGGTTTCTGTATACTCGTATTCAAATAATGGCAGGAGGGTTTGAATATGATTCCATGGTCGATTCATCCAAAGAGTGCCAATTTCAAAATTTTCCAGTACTTTTTTTAGACCGGCTGCATGATCACCATCTGGGTGAGTTAATACTACTTGATCTATAAAACTTGGATTACCGTAATATTCCTTAATGTGTGATACAAGCTTTTCTCCGTCATCAGTGTATCCGCCATCAATCACATGTATATATTCATCACCATTATCATCAGAATAACGCAAACTAATTGCGTCACCACTACCACTATTTCCAGCTTCTAAGAAATCGATTTCAAAAAATTTTGCCATAGTTTTAATATACTTAACTAGATGATTTATAAGCCAATACACTTGCCACAAACCTTCTCCCGTGATTTCTAGCAGACCAACGTACGACAATATACTGAACGATCATTATCGCTAAAAATGTAGAGGCTTGCATTTGTTCCATTTGTAAAAATGCTAATGGGATCATCACAATTCCTAGTAGAACGACTAATCCAGTCCAGTCTCTAGTAAATAAATATTCACGATGAGCTTGGTTTATACTGGTTTCGTTTTGGAGTTCACGATACCATTTGAACCATAACTGATTTTGTTCAACCGGATCAATAGGTAACGGATCATAAATTGTTCGTAGTATAGTTGGATTGATACGATCATCAGTATTCATAATATCGGTGAAAGCGTAACAGCCTGGTAACGGATGATTCCAACGCCAAAAAACTAAACGTGCCTTAGTTTTATGATCGAGTTGAGAATTGAGTATTCCAGCAACAAGTACCAGAAACGCCCCAGGAAGGTAGCTTTCATAGTTGGCAACCAATTCGGAAAATTGTATAAGATCAAACCAAGAAAATGCTACGTAATAAAGTAATACGTTAGCTACCAAAACAAGTACAAGAGCTGGGCGATTAATATCTTTTAATGAAATTGACATAAACTTATTATGCTTATTTCTTCAAACATCGCAAGTATCTTAGTGTCTGACGAAAAATCAATGCGAAAGTAACATAAAAAGTTGTGGTGTTTTTGTTTAATTTATCAATTCAATGTGGCTTCAAAACAAGTTCGATTCTCTTTAATGTGCAAGATTTTGTGTGAAAATTTGCACGGTTGGTAACCAAAATATGGCTTATTTTGATAGTGTGTGAGTGGAAATGTTGCCAAAAATAGCATTTCTACCAGTGTGAAACATGTCGAGCTGTAAACCATCGGCCTAGCCAGGCGAATCCATATTCAATGGAACAGTCGGGCAAATGCAATCATCATGTCCGGCTACTCTTGTATAAATTCGCTCATACTTTAATCGGATTAGTTTTTTTACCCTTAAATCCAATAATTACATATTCCTAATATAGAAATACCCCAGAGAAAAGCTATAATCACAGAAATTATTAGTGCATAATGAAAAGAAAATGGATTTCTGATATTTTCATTCCCAGTTAGTTTTAACCCTAATTTCTTAGATACTGACTTTTTTTCAAATTCATCTATTCTGCTTAGAATAATTTTATACAAGGTAATTTCTCTAAAGACGATAAGTATCGTTAAAGCAGAAATTGCCGTCATACCGCACATAATGACGAGTAGCCCCGCGATATTCTCAAGCAAAATTTCCTTACCAATCCCTATAATTGCAATAGACGAGACCACTTGAATGCTGGTTAACACATTGAATCGTATCCAGAATCTTCCCATTTCCCCAGATAATAATTCCCACAGTAGTTTATACTGTTCGAGTGTAGCCTCTTCTTCCGCGTTCAAACCAAACATATTTCTGATAGAAATCATTAGAAGGATGGGCTGATATTTTTTAGATAACTGGTAATTTAATGAGAGTCCTAGTTCATTTTTTTTGTTTACATAATTTTGTATATCCTATGCAACTAAGCATAATTACAAAAGTAACAAAAAACGCCACGGCAGCAGTGAAAGTCGTCGCTTCTTTTATATATGAAGTATGAATAATGACTGATAAAGTACCAGATATCCCAGCAATAAGGTAAGGCAAGCTATATTTAATTTTCAGATACCAAGAAAAATATGCCAGGACTGAAATTATTACCGTCAGCGAGAAGAAAAATAATGTTACAGAAGCAACAGATTTAAACAGATAAGAAAAAATAATTGCTAAAATAGATAGTGATACTATTGCGACTCTTATATAATATATTTGAAGAGGTTTACTCACTGCATCGAAATCATTAAATCTTTTATACATATCTTGAACGATTAGCGAAGCTGCTGTGAAAATAAAAGTATCAGCGGATGAAAGAATTGCGGAAATTATGGCAATATACCAAAATGGTATAAGTGCAGGTTTGATTGTGCTTAATACTTCTGCAACACCTAATACTAGACCTAGCTCGGGATCACTCGCAATTATTTGCAAGTCTAGCTGCATCAACTTATAGCATAAAAATGACAGAATGAGGCCGACTGTAATAAATGAAACAGAGGCAATGTTTATTGCTTTGATCACCGAATTACTATCTTTAACTGAGTAAATTCTTTGCCACAAGTCGGCTGATCCCATTGGAAATAGAAGACCTAGTATGAAAAAAAGGATTATTTGCTTCAGTGATAGATCGCTAACAACTATTTCGGTTGTTGATATTGAAGATTCAAAAAAAATTAGGCCTATAACTACCGAAATTGCTACCAATGAACCATATTGAATTATATCTGTGCGAACTACTGCTCTATATCCACCAATTACGAGATAACTTAGCATCACAAAACAAAGACCAATTATATTTACTACATAAGAAATATTAGTTAATTGCTCTAATAACTTAGCTCCTGCTATCAAATTAGTTAATATCCAGCCAGTCATTGTAAGTACTGATATTGTGGAGATTAAAAGACCTACTTTAATACCATGATGTCTTTGGAAATAATCAGAAATCGTATAGTATTTAAATTTCGATGATTCATCATATAGTCTTCGTGCAAAACGATAAAATACGTAATATCCTAAAATATAGCCAACGAACATTGACAAAGCCGAAAGGCCATATGTGAAAAATAAAGTGGAGTATGTAATTATTAAACCGCCACCAATTTTAGTGGCGGAAATAGTTAATCCACTATCAAATCCTGTAAGAGATCTGTTTGATATCAGGAATTCTTCTGCATCACTATTAAAATCTTTTGAATTACCGCCAAGACTAGATTTTTTTGGGAATAAACCATATATAATCAATAATATAGCATAGATAATAAAAATTATATGATATGTTAATGTATCCATACTCAACGCCAAATGTTATAGAAAGGACTCTATATTATATAAATAATATAGAGTCCAAATTGCCATCATCTGTATTCCACACTTAATTTCTTAGTAGCGGCATGAAATACTCATCAGTGATGTAGTTAACCAAATCTTCTTGTGGTGAGTCGAGTATCTCATACCCCATTCCCGGTGTTGCCAGATGCTTTACCAAACCATGGTCTACTACATCCTGTATATTACTAATAGCACAACGCACTAAATTCATTTTAGTTTGTGGATGTATGATAGAAAGGGGAGCTTTTATCCTCTTGAGATCTGTTGGTGTATAATCAGGAATATTTAACGCAGAAACATCAAATGTTACACCGTATTTCAAGGCCATTTTACGAAACCTTTCCACATGCATAGATGGTCTTTCCAAATATCCATATAAGATGACTTGATCAATTAAATCCCATATACCTGACTGTTTTAAATTTAAAAGGTAATAAATCGCACTACAGTGGACAATAATAGGAATCTTCCTCTCATAAAGACCATAGATATGATTTATAGAAATAGTTAAATTTTCAACAGCTGTTTCCAGAGACAAAGTACCTTTATTGTCTCCTTGCCCTTCCATATTAATAGAGTAAGGTGAATAATCGTGCCGAAGAAGGGAGTTTAAAAGCGTTTTTGTATACGCTAATACACCATAACCATTAGGTAAAATCAAAATCGGAAAGGCGTCATTAGAAGTTGGTTTTGTAAAGAACAATTGTACTTGATGTTTATTGACGCGGATTGTACTGTCTAGTATGCTCATCTTAATCTCCAAGTGATTTATCCATTATTAACAATAGCATGGAAATAATCATATACAAAGGTTGGTTATGTTTACTTCATCTGATGAATTTCTGCAATCTATATGAGATGAATCTGATCTTTTTAGCCAAAATTGGATGAAGCTAATATTTTGGAAGAAGTGAACAAAGCTGAGGATCATTGATTATTTGGCTTATTAATTAGTTGTCATTACATTTCGTCACGAGTTAATTCACGAACAATGTAAAGAGTGCCTTCTACCATCTAAGTTGATGGAGTTGTTATTCATACACCAATTCTTTAATGCGTTTTGCGATCTCATCTGCATTATTTGCCCAAGGAATATGAAGCTTATCTTCAAGTAGGCTTACAGACGACAAATCAGGCTCCCCAACAATCAATGGGAGGATCTTTTGCTTTCCTGCCAACTCTCTTGCTAGAGCCGAATTAATTTCTTTTGATGGCCACGTTTTATCAACTGAGCTTTCAGAAAGTATTGCAAGTACTAATTTAGATCGCCCTAATGCATGATTTATTTTTTCAGTTAATGAATCCCCCCATTTTATATACTTCACATCAAGAAAGGCATTTATACCAATTTTTTCACAGGCTTCAAATATCGGAAGCGCAACATCATTTTTATCTTCACTAGCATGTGAAATGAATATGTCATACTTCTTATACATTTGTTTCAAATCCTGTATTTTTTTAGGTGCATCCGGGTCTTCTTCAGCGACTTTCAGGCATAACTTCATATACACCTCATCATCATCACCTCTAACCATTTTTAAGAGTGCCAAGCGACCGTAGAGTACACTTTTATAGTATCTGCCATCCAATTTATCTGGTTCTATGTTGGGCGGCGACTTTGCATAATTTGATATGTATACCTTTTCGGCCTCGATTAGGCCAAATTTCTTCCATGCATGGATCATGGCTCTAATTTTTCTAACAAAGGATCGCTTTACATTCGGAAATTCATTGACAGTAAGACCAGTAACTTCTTGACGAATTCCTGGTATTTGTAATCTAACTTTTCCGTGATTTATCACAAAACCACTAGCTGATATTTGATCTTCTAGCAGCTTTCCTAGAACCACATTTCCAGTAATGGGATTGTCACCTTCGTAGTAGCTCAATGATCTTGGAAAATCCTTTTTATTTGTTGAAAAGGTGATATCGTCAGCATAACGTGTATATCGTAATCCATATTTTTTTGCCAGCAAAGTCAGTTTTTTATCCAAATCTGATGCAATATAATTGGAGAGAATTGGAGAGACAGGAGATCCCTGAGGAAGACTGTTATCGTGGGTACAGAGCTGCGCCATAATAGTTGCAGCATTTGGAGCCATATTAAAAGGCTTGGACATAAACAACCCCCTAATTCGGCCAAAATTGATGCTGCCGTAAAAATCTTCTAAATCAATATTAAGAACATATTTTTTTAGTTTATGTTCATCTGCATTACTTACAATACTTTTTTTGGCAACAAACCCATGCACACATGACTTTGTTCTATACAGTTTATATAAGGTAGGTTTCAATTTTTTTAAAAGAATAGCGGTTCCGCCTAGAGGCGCTTTAATTGATCGATACCCCCCGCTTTTCTTTTTTATTTCAAAGAATCTATATTTTTTATCGTCAGACAACTTGTACAAAATGTACAAAAGCTGCCCCTCTGGTATCTCAAAATAGTTTGCAACATCAGACAGTGTACTTAACTGACAAATAGCTGTAACTGATTCATCAAGATTTTTAACTAATTCTGCTTTTAATTTTGTTGGCATGAACGGGCGCTTCCTTACTCGCACCTTACGCAAATACGCAAGATAACATAAAGTCATCCATAGACATCTATTAGCAGATAGCTACGGAGAAAGCATAAAGAGTAACATCGTGTTTTTCTGCCGCAGGATCAACAGCAAATATAGAAGAAGGAAGCACCCGGCGATCAATATATAGATTTTCACTTACATGTCAATCTATTGACTGCGCCAATTGCAGCTCTGCACGGTAAAAATTAATATTGAAACTCTAATCATGCTACCGCAACGATTGACTGGAGTTTTAACTCAACTAAAAATATTAAAAAATGATTGAAAATCGTACAAGCTTCGCTTAGCCAATTTAATCCGCGATATAAAATTAGTTCTTTCCGAGGATGCCTAGTAGGCTTGAATATTTTGCATTAGCGTTAAGTTCTCA
>Ga0272412_1000797_pt1 | contig 10190 bp, 5 predicted proteins | sample WWTPWeurt_MetaT_FD_193540 | JGI IMG/M metagenome (GOLD analysis project Ga0272412, IMG submission 193540) | Metatranscriptome of activated sludge microbial communities from WWTP in Nijmegen, Gelderland, Netherland - WWTP Weurt (Metagenome... | ecosystem: Engineered > WWTP > Aerobic digester >...
CCCTCGTGTGGCAGAATGAGCACTTCCTCCAATATGCAAAGTTTCTTTGCAAAACACAGAGAACAAGAAGTATCGGTGGAACGTCTTTGTCGTACGACTCTGAAAACAAACATTATGTCTAGGGGCTGAAAATGCGTGTTCGTTTCTTTGCGATGCTTTTAGGAGCGGTAGTTTTGTTGTTGGGCGTTCAGGGTTGGGCACAATCCGATGCCGCTATAACAACCTCGTCTGGGGATGCAAACGCGGCATCAACTCCGGCAGCTCCTGTAGATCCCCTCGCGGATGGAGGCACCCTCACGGGGGAACAGTACGTTGTGCGTTTGCGCGACCTCGAACAGAGAATTAACGAGCTTAAAGAAGAGATTTTTCGATCAAAAGCGCGGTTGTCTTTGCTCGCAGAACAGGTTTTGCAAAACGTTGTGGGCGGGGCGCGCGCTGTGATTCAGCACGAAAACGAAATGGGTTCTCAATTTCGGCTGGTGCGTGCGGTTTATGCGTTGGACGGCGCTCCGATTCTCACTCGCGACGACGACAACGGTTCGCTCGCGGATCAACACGATTTCCCTGTTTACAATGGCCAAATTGGTGCTGGGGATCACTCGTTAACCGTCAACCTTGAGTACCAAGGCAACGGTTACGGCATTTTTACTTATGTAAAGGGTTACAGGTTCCGAGTTCGGAGCACGCAGAGTTTTTCTGTTCCCGAAGGAAAAGGCATTCAAATCCGGGTCGTTGGCTATGAAAAAGGTGGTCCTACGACGCGTCCGGAAGAGCGTCCGTCTGTGAGGTACATTGTCCGGATTGTGTCTTTGCGTGACCTTGCTGAAGGCACGCTGGACGGTGGAACACCACCACCACCAAGTACGCAAAACACTTCGGGGAATCCATGAGATTAGTGCGATTTGTTCGGCTGGGTGCGGCGACGGTGTTTGTAGGAACACTGTTAAATGCGCTCCCGGCTGTGGCTCAAGACAACTTGGGCGGCGAGGTGACACAGCTAGAGGCGAGAGTTGGGCGTCTTGACGGACTTCTAACCGCTCAAACGGGCACACCCGTCAATCAAGGTCCGCCCTATACAGAACGCTTTGCTGATGCTGAGTTGCTGTACCAATTGCGAGACTATGCGCGTGCTTCAGTCTTGTTTACGGACTTGGTGACGAATTACCGAGACACGCCGGCTTATTCCAATGCCCTATTTCTATTGGGTGAGTCTCTTTATCAAGCAGGAGATCGTCTTGGGGCGAGGGCGCGATTTCGCGAAGTGATTGCACACTCAAGGGATCCAGTTTTTCGGCCTTTTCTGCAAAGATCTCTCGGCCGATTGATCGAAATTGCCCTGAAAACGGGTGATGTCTCCGGAGTTGAGGAAGTTTTTGCAGAAATCAATCAAATTCCGCCAGCGGAAATCGAGGCGCAAACGACGTACGTCCGGGGGAAATACTATTTTTTGCGTGCCCAACCCAACTACGACTTAGCCCGTCAGGCCTTTGATTCTGTCCCCGAACGATCGCCCATGTACGCGCAAGCGCGGTATTTTTTGGGAGCCATTTTGACAGCCCAAGAACGTCTACCCGAAGCGATTGAGGCTTTTCAACGTGTTCGGCAGTTGCAGGTCGATCCGGGTGATGTCGACAAACAGCAAGTGCTCGACCTAGCGGCACTTGCTGTTGGGCGTCTCCAAATGGAACGCAACAACTACGACGAAGCGATTGATGCCTACCAATCCGTAGGACGCAGTTCGCCTTTTTTCGACCGAGCGTTGTTCGAACAGGCGTGGGCATTTGTTCGCTCGGGGGACGCTATCCGCGCCGAACGTGCGTTGGAAATCTTAGCGATCGCGAATCCGGACTCTCCTTTGATTCCTGAAGGGAAATTGATGTGGGGGAATCTTTTGCTTCGAACAGGTCGGTTTCAACGAGCGCAGCAGGTTTTTGAAGAAGTACGCAGTCAGTTTGGCCCGATCAGTCAGCAATTGGAGCAAATGGTTGCTCAAAATACCGACCCCGAGTTGTATTTCCGCCAACTGATTATCTCCAATATTCAAGCATTCGATGCTGCAAACTTTATCCCTCCAGCAGCTCTTGCATATGTCCGCAATCAAGGGAACTTGGATGAGGCATTAAGTGTTGTTTCTGACTTGAATACTTGCCGGCAGTACATCCGCGAATCTGAAGATTTAATAGGGAGATTAAACTCCGCGTTGAATTCTCCGTCACGGGCACATGTCTTTGGCGATCTCCGAACAGCCCGAGAAGAAGTCTTTCAAATTATCAATCGCACAACTCAGTTGCGGGCGATTGTTGCTGCGGGACTTGATCGGGCTGGCGGCGGAGCCGGTGACGTGAATCTCCAGGGTGTTATTCTTCAAAGACAAGGTTTGGAAGAGTCTGTTCGAAGATTGCCCACCACGCCTGACGCCATTCGAAGAAGGGACAATGCTGCCGAGGGTGAATTTTCTACACTTGCACAAGAACTCCAACGAGCATTTCAGCAAGTAAACGAATTGGAATCCCTCATTGTTGCCATTGAACAGTATGTACAAAGACCCACTGAACAACGCGGTGGAATCGACATTGTTGCGCTGCGAACCGAATTGCAACAACACCGCACCGCAGTCACGGCCTACCGCGAGCGAATTTCTGAACTCCGGCGATTGATTACTGCTGGTAGATCTCAAATTGGTGTGGGAGATCCGCGGTACCAAAGGGATTTGGAAATCGCTCAAGAATATCGCGAACTCGTGGATCGAGAAGCGAGTTCCTTGCAGCAATCCGGGCGTATGCCCACTGAGCTGCAAAACGTGCTCGCGAGACTAGAAGTGATCGATCGGCGGGCTCGGGACTTCGACGCAACTGCTTTGGGCGTTGTCGATCGGCGGGTTGGGACCCTTCGAACACAAGTTCAGGAAGAAGAGACCCGCGTTGGTGGGTACAAACAGCGCTTGGCCCAGTTGGAAGGCGAAGCCTCGGATGTTGTTGGGCGTTTGGTTATGCAGAGTTTTGCGAGTGTTCGGCTGCATTTCTACCGCATTGTGATGAGGGCCGATTTGGGTCTCGTTGATGTGGCGTGGGAAGAACGCGAAGAACACAACAACCGCGCACGAATTCTGGCGGAAGAACAAAACCGTGAAATTGATGCGCTCAACGATGAGTTCCGAGAGGTCATAGAGGGGTCGGAACCTGACCCAAACGCGAATCAGCAGGGAACCGGAGCGAATACGCCGGCCAATCCTGGGGGAGGGGGAACAAACAATTCCACTGGGCAAAATAGCCCATCAAACGGACCCGCACAGGGAACCTGATATGAAAAGAATGCAGTCTTCTGAGAGAATTTTTTTCTTCGTTTTAGCGCTGGTCTTTTTGGTTTCAGGTAGCGCAACTGCCCAAGATGCTGGATCTTCGTCGCTTTCTGTGGAAGCCGGTGCCTCTGTTAGCACCTCAAGTCCAGAAGCAGGCGTGTTTCTCACGAGTGGTGCGGGCGGCTCTGATGCTGGTTCTCGTCCTATTCTATCCGAAGGGCCAGACGAACCGGTGCAGCCAACAACGCCGCCAAGGGAGGACCCTTCCCCGCAACAAATCGAGGCGTTGCGACTACTGGAGGCTGAAATTGCTGGGTTTTCTCTCCGAGGGGAAGCATTCCGTCGAAGTGTAAATGGGCTTCTCACCCGCGAACACGACACCCAACTCGATCAGATTCGTCGTGGTTATGAGCGGCAAATTAGCGCAGAACGCGATGCAGAAGCTGTCGCCCGTAGACGCGCTATTGAAGTTTTTGAGCGGTTTTTAGAGCAATATCCAAACGATCCAGACCACACCCCCGACGTTATGTTTCGCTTAGCTGAGTTGTACTACGACGAAGCGGCCTACGCGAAACTCGAGGCAGATGCCCTTATCGACACCCAAAGGGAACAGCGGGAAGCAGCCGGTCAATCAACAGACGACCTAATCGCTCCGCCTGTTGATTATCGTTGTTCGATTTTGTTGTACCGCCATGTTTTACAGCGATTTACGCAATATCGTAATCGTGATACAACTCATTATTTGTTGGGTTGGGTGTTGAAAGAAATGGGACGCGAAGATGAGTCTATTACGGCTTACCGAGCGTTGGTTTGTCCTGGGCGTTACCGATACTCGTCGGAATTCGACTTAGCGGCGCCACTCGTTCAGGGCCGGGATACACCTCCCATTTGCCCTAGAATGTTTGCTTTGTTGACGCCCATTGCACCTGAAATTGTCACGCCTGTCGCTACGCCCGGCGCGACTGTAGGGATCAATGCCGGGTTAACTCGTCCAGGGGAAGCCACCGACTCGGATCCTATGCCGATACCCCAGGATTATGCCCAATGTGTTCCGTTAAACGCAGCGAATGGGCGTCCCTCGCGTTACGCAGCCGAGGCTTGGTATTACGTTGGTGACTACCACTTTGACAACCCTCCTTCGGGAGATGGCGATTTAGGAAACGCTTACGCAATTGCTGCTTACGAAGCGACGATGCGCGCAAGCGAAACGCGAAATGCTGCAGCTGTTCGGGCACCCGGAACACCACCTCCCTCTGGCTTGCAGGGGACATCCAGTTCGACCAATAGCGACCCCACCACAAGCAATACAGGTTCGGGTGTTACGGCGGAGAATTCTCCAGGGCGTGCTCAATTTAATCGGGACATCACTTACGGGCCGTTTTGGTCAAAAGCTCTGTACAAAATTGGTTGGAGTTATTTCCGAATGTTGAATGGGTATCCTCGGGCACTCCAAGGATTTTCCCGTTTGTTGGATTTCTATGATTATGTGGGAGGCGAGATTGCAGCGCAGGGAAATCGCCAAGACACTATCAAATGGATTGGGGTAATCTTTTCCGAAAATACTTGGGGAGTTACTTCCAGCAACGACGCGATTGATTGTCAGCAACTTGTAGAGACTGTTGCTCGTCCTCCAGTTGATGCTGTTAGGCCGTTTGATTGCGCAGGTATTATGCGCATTGCTTCGCCATTGTCTCCCGTATCAATTATGGCCCAAGCCCGAGGAACCACTGCAAGACCAGCCCCCATCGCAGGCCGACCAACGTACATTCCTCAAGATCGACCTTGGACACCTGAGGCCTATCTCGAACTCGCGAACGATTATTTTCAGCAAACAAAATACTACGAAGCAATCACTCTTTATCGGGTATTTTTACAACTCTACCCTATGCATTTCCAAGCACCCAGAGTCGCGGAAAACATCGCTTTAGCTTACGAAAGACAAAGACAATTTGAAGCTGCTGTGAATGCTCGTGGTGAGTTCGTTCGTTTCACGGAACAATGTTCCAATCCGCCTTGTTGGTGGGACGCAAACAATACGCATCCTGATGCGCAACGTTACGCCGAGATGATTGCCCGAAACTCGCTTCACGACGTCGCGATTCAGCACCACCGCAATGCTGCATTAGCAAGAATTCGTGCCGTGACACTTCGGAATTGTGCGGCTCGTCGTCCCGGTGGTGATGTTTGCCAGGCCGCGAGAAATGCACGAGAGACCACAGATCTTACCAATCAAGCAAACGAGCAAATTCGAAGAGCAAACGCGGAGTACGGCGTAGCCATTGAGGCTTATGATCGGTTTATTCAAAACTACCCTAACGACGAAGATGCTTACGAATTTCGTTACAATCGCGCGGACGCTATGTATTGGGCTGAGCGTTTCGCCGATGCTGCTCGGGCTTATGCGGAAGTTCGCGAGTCCAACGAGAACGATACACATCTCGTTGGGGCTGCTTACATGGCCATCAAATCGCAAGAAGCTGCCCTTCGCGGGATGGTGGCTCGGCGAGAGATTGATGCTTGCTTGGCCGTTCGCGCTGGAATTCCTGCGGCAGAATTGAGGGATGCCAATGGTGCACCCCTTCTGGATGCAACGCAGAGCACTCAGTGCGCGGACATCCCGCGGGGAGCCCTTCCCGCTGGATCACCACCCAGCGCAACAGCACCCATCACCGAGTTAAACATCCCCGAAGTGGTTCAAACGTTGATGCAAGCCAGAGTTTCGTACACGGGTCGTGTACCGCGCTCATTGGATTCTGCGCGCGGTTTGGAGGGGGTTTTCGCTTCGGATGGAAATCGAGCCAACGAACCACCATTTCGTCCCAAATACGCATACATCAACGCTCGAACCCTCATGCGGTTTGGGCATTTGGCGGAGGCTGAAGCCAAGTATCGCCAAATATTGCAGACTTACTGCAACGATCCCGTTGTGGGAGCAGCGACTGCCATTGATTTACGAAATATTCTCGTCATTCAAAACAGAAACGATGACTTGGAAGCTCTCGCAAGGCAGCAAGCTGAAGGGCGAACGTGCGGTGGAGGGGGTAGTGATACGGGGGATGTCTTCCGTCGGGACTTAACCAACGCTCGTTTCCGACATGCGTTGGAAATTTTCAATCGCGCTTCCCAAGCCCAAGGAGCCGAGGCTCAAACGCTCTACGAAACGGCAGCCAATGAGATGCGGACGGCTGTTGAAACCAACCGAGGACACCCCCAAGCACCGTTGGCGCTCTATTACACAGCGCTCGCTTACGAACGCACCAATCGGTTTGATACGGCAACGCAGACCTACATTCGCGTTACCCAGGATTTTAACAACACAAACGTTAACGGAACCAATCCCCCCGAAGCACTCACGGGTGATGCATTGGATGAGCGTATTAACATTCTGGAAACCTCAAACTTCCGCGCAGCCGTTAATCTCGAACGCACGTTCGATTACCCGGCTGCGATTCGGTACTACAACGAGGTGGCAACCAATCCGCGATACAATTCCGTCCGCGATCGCCGTGAACATGACGGCCACGTTCATGATGCGTTGGCCACAATAGCCCTCATCAATACGAACTTGGGCAATTGGGATGCTGCTCGTACGGGTTGGCGAAATTTCTTACCCCGAGCCGCAGCGGGTAGAGAGCATGCCACAGCGGAATATCGCATCTCGGAAATGTCGTTTCGTGCGCGTGATTGGCGTGCGGCGATTCGCGATCTGCAAGGGTATCGTTCGAGAGTTGCGATGAGCCCAGAGTCCGCAGAATTTCACGTTCAAGCGCAGTACAACATTGCCACCGCCTACAAAAACTTGAACAACCAAACAGAGTATCGCCGAGCGCTTCGAGCGGTGGCTACCGTTTTCGAGCAGTCACACCAACCAGCCGCCTCTCGAGCGGCTGCCTTTGCTGCGGAAGCGTTGTTCGCCGACCTCGACCAACGAACCACAGACTTTTCTCGTCGAGCGTTGACCGCGGGTACAGGCGAACAACTAGCCACTCAGATTCGCACCATCAAAACGGAACTTGACCAAATTGACCAGCAAGCACAGCAAATTGTTGCCCTTTCTGGTGGTGAGTACTCCATTGCTGCACTCGTTCGCCGAGGAATGGCTCACGAGTACCTAGCAACCCAGGAAGTTCGAATTAGCCAGTTGTTCCAATTTTCGAGGCAGCAACAACAGAACTTTGCTCGTTTGGAAGCTGCTATTCGCCAGTTGCGTTCGGCGGCTGACCAATTGGACAACGCCAACCAACCTGACCGCGCAAACCAACTTCGCGATCGTGCGCAAACACTCGAGGACCAAGTCACCAATCAACGTGACACCATGACTCGCGAAATTCAGGAACGTTACGATCACGAAGCCGAAGCAGAACGCAAATTAGCGATCCAAGACTACGCAATCGCGATCCACCTTGCGCGCAGAGACAATATTCCCACTCGTTTTGCTTCTGAAGCGTTGGAACACATTCGGTTAGAAGAAAATCGTCCGCTTATGGAAGGTTCTATTCAAGCACTGCGGCCAGAAGTTACCCAGGCAGCACGGTTTTCTTACCGCCCGGGGATGTTTGACACCGAAGCTCCTGGCATAACGCTGCTTCAACAAAACACAGAAGTAACCCCCGGTTTAGCCAGTGACCAATGACGTAGCCGTTTGTCGAATTGAGGACAACAAACAATGAAAACATCAAAAATGAAGTGCAGTTTGGTGTTGCTGTCTATTGCCTTGGTCGCGTGCGGCGGGTCGGAGCAAAACAGTACCAATCAAAACAATCAAAACAATCAAACATCTTCGGGTAATCACAATTCGCAACTCACGGCAAATACTGAAGATGCTTCCACCACAAGTGACCCCACGCCTAGCCAAGGACCCGACGTAACGACTGTTGCTGCGGTCGGTCCCGATGCAACCGCTCCTCAAGTAGCAGCTGCGCCGGATGTTACGTCGATCCCAACGCCAACACCGTCGGTTCCTGCCTTGCCTGCTCGACCAGCTATGAATGCTGCCGCTCGCGAACAGTTTCGTTCTGGCTCTTTGGCGGCTGAACAAGGAAACCTTGGTGGGGCAAGAACCGCGTTCGAAGCTGCGCTTTCTTCAGATCCGAGAGCGTTTCAGGCTGCTTACAATGCAGGAATCATTGCCGAACGCCAAGGACAAGACCCCCAAGCCGACAGCTTTTACCAACGAGCATTGAGTATTCAACCCGATTACGAGCTTGCCGTGATTGCTCGAGCGCGGCTGTTAATTCGCACGCGACGATTGAACGAAGCCGTCACAATGGCGGCTGATGTTTCCCGAAGATATCAAGGAAATTTCGCGGTTCGGGCGGAGTATGCACGTTTGTTAGTTCTAGCGAATAACAACAATGAGGCAATTGAAGAGGGTCGTCGAATTTTACGTTTGGATGAAAGAAACGTCGGAGCGAAATTGGCCATTGCTGAAGCTTTTCGTGCGCAGGGTTTGCGGGACCAATCGTTGTACATCGTGGACGACGTAATCAACGGCCCCGATCCAGAAAACCACCCAGAGAGTGGTCCGGGAGCTGGCGATCCGAGAGCACATTATCTCCGAGGGCTGTTGCGGATTGAAATCAACCGTGATGTTCCTGGAGCGATTACGAGTTTTACACGGGCTGTAAGCATTGATGCTCACTTTGCCGAAGCGCAAAACAACTTGGGTGTCTATCTAGCGCAAGCAGGAAACTACACAGAAGCTGTTGCTCACCTGCGTTCTGCGGTATCTCTTGCTCCTACCTGGGCAAAAGCTCACCTAAATCTCGGAGATGTGTTGCGTGCTTCCCGTTCGTACGATGACGCCCTTGCGGAGTTTTCTAGAGCCCAACAACTCGATGCCGCAATGGTTGAGGTTCATTACAATTACGGACGTTTGTTTGGCGAACAAGCCAGGGAAATTCCCTCGCAGGGCTTAGAGAACCTCAATCGAAAGTTGCAATTGCTCCAACAATCTCAAGCTGCTTTTACGAGATTCAAAGATACCCTCGGTGCTCAGTACGCAAACCACGAACGCCACGACGACGTTGAAGGTCAGCTCACGAGGCTTACCCAACTGATCGAACGAACGACACGTTCTCGCGATCGAGCCCAAAACCAAGCCCGACGAAACCAAGCAGCGGGCGCGGATGGTGGTGCCACGCCAGCGAGTACTGGTGGCGATGCAGGTTCGCATTGAGTATCCTTAGGGAGTTTGTTGCGCGGAATTTCAGTAACAGCCGTTAATTCTCAATATCAAAAACGGACTATTCGGAGAAACAACCAAATGAAAAGCCCCAAAAACCTGACGTTCTTGTTTGCGACTGCGTTGTTTCTGTCAACAACCACCGCATTTGCCCAACCACCGAGTCAAACAAATCCTCAAACAACCCAACCCGCCGAAGGATCAAGCGGTACAAACACCCAAACCGAAAACACGCAAGTTCAGGCAACACTTCGAACGGAGGGTGGCCGTCGGGTGTACGTCGCAACGGGAACTATCGAAGTCCGAGGAGAAATCCAAAGACCCTATGCGTTTTCTGTTTCTAGCCGAGCAAGCCTTGGATATACGTATCTTGACGCGTCCGTTTCGTTTGTTCAGGAAATTATTGCCGCACTCCGCCGTACACCATTTTGATTTCTTGTGCGAAAGACTCTCTTGAACGGCTTTGTTATCGTGTCTGTTACTTCAGTATCGTTAGGTTATTCTTTGGGTAAGTCGTAACAGTCATGTGGCTTGTCTTTCAGGCTATTGTTGCCTTTAGTATTTGGCTATTTGCATCGTGGCACGTTTACCGATTGAATTATTGTTTAGGGTTTTTAGCGACACGACCAGGGGTCGTTTTGCGAGATTTTCGTTTGAAAGACCGAACAAAAGAATTATTGGTTTTTGATACAATTTCGAAAGTTCCGG
>Ga0272412_1000798_pt1 | contig 10185 bp, 9 predicted proteins | sample WWTPWeurt_MetaT_FD_193540 | JGI IMG/M metagenome (GOLD analysis project Ga0272412, IMG submission 193540) | Metatranscriptome of activated sludge microbial communities from WWTP in Nijmegen, Gelderland, Netherland - WWTP Weurt (Metagenome... | ecosystem: Engineered > WWTP > Aerobic digester >...
AGCATCGCGAACCTGGCCGTAACTCTCAAGCCCCCCTGCCTTCTGGTGTCGATTCATTCAGCGCCGTCCTGGCACAAAGCTTTTGTGCTGATTGGTACTGGCTCCTGTGAATTGAACAGAGTCTGTCTCTCAGCTTTTTCGTTGGTTGGCGTTGCCCTATTGCTTTAGCAGCGCGTCATGCCGTTACGGCAGCGCGCGGCGCATCCACACGAAAGAGAACATGACTTTTGCAGAAATCGGCCTCCACCCGGCCATCCTCAAAGCACTGACCGATTCCGGCTACAGCGAGCCGACAGCAGTTCAACAACAAGCCATTCCTGCCGCCCTCGCCGGCCGCGACCTGATGGTTTCCTCGCAGACCGGCTCTGGCAAGACCGCCGCTTTCATGCTGCCGGCACTGCACCGCTTTGCCTCGCAGGAACGCCCGGCGGCGGTGCCGCGCAGCAGCGGTGCGGAGCGTCGCGCGGGGCCGCGCGGCCACGATCGCCAGCGTTTTCAAGCGGCGCAGCCAAGAATGCTGGTCCTGACGCCGACCCGCGAACTCGCGTTGCAAGTGACTGCCGCTAGCGAAAAGTACGGTCGCCAGCTCCATCAGATACGGGCCGTGGCGATCCTCGGCGGCATGCCCTATCCGAAGCAGATGGAGCTGCTCGGCCGCAATCCCGAGATCCTGGTTGCCACCCCGGGTCGTTTGATCGACCACATGGGTTCGGGCAAGATTGATTTCTCGCAACTGCAGATCCTGGTGCTCGACGAAGCCGACCGCATGCTTGACATGGGCTTCATCGAAGACATCGAAAGGATTGTTGCGGCAACGCCGTCTGCGCGCCAGACGCTGCTGTTCTCGGCGACGCTCGACGGGACGGTGGGTGACCTGGCGCAGCGTATGACACGGTCCGCGCTGCGCATCCAGGTCGATGCCGTCTCGGCCAAGCACGACAACATTGAACAACGAATGCATTTCGTCGACGATCTGGCACACAAGAACCGCCTCCTCGACCATCTGCTGCGCGATGCCTCGATCGACCAGGCGCTCGTCTTCACGGCCACCAAGCGGGATGCGGACACCGTCAGTGATCGCCTCAACGTCGCTGGCCTCAACGCCGCGGCGCTGCATGGCGACATGCATCAGGGCGCGCGCAACCGCACGCTCGCGGCGATGCGTCGTGGCCAGGTACGAATTCTGGTGGCTACCGACGTCGCCGCACGTGGCATCGACGTACCGACGATCACGCACGTCTTCAATTACGACCTGCCGAAGGCGGCCGAAGACTATGTGCACCGCATCGGTCGTACGGGCCGTGCTGGCCGCAGTGGGCTGGCGATCTCGCTGGTCCATTTCGCCGAACAGTTCAACGTGCGGAAGATCGAACGCTTTACCAAACAACTGATTCCGGTCGAAGTCGTGGTCGGTCATGAGCCGACTCGGCGGACGCCCTCGGCGAATCCTCGTCCGGCCGGCAAACCGGCCTGGAAGGGTGGTGAGAAGCGCAGCTACGGGCAACCGACCAGCCAGGCGGACAGCCGTTTCAGCAAGCCCGCGGCGCCCAGGCGCGATGGCGCGCCGCGTGCGCCCTACCAGGATTCGGCAAAGCCCGGTTATGGCGGTGGCGCCAGCGGCCGTCGCAGCTACGGCGATCGCTGACCGATCGGGCCGGTGCGGGCTGCGGGTGCGGCCGGAAGGGCGGGCCGGCCCCGAGGTGAAAGCTCTCTGCTCGCCTGATCCGGGGCAGAGCTAGCCGAATGGGAGGGGGAGCAATGATGCTTGCCCCCGTGTGCCGATGGTGGAATTGACCGGGGCGGCTCAAACTGACTATACTTCCAACGTTTTTTCGCAGCCTTCGCTGCTGCGAAGGTCATGCGCAGGGTCGGACAAGAGGTGATATGGAATATCTTTTTTCTGTGGTTCTGGTGGTGCATATTCTGGCAGCGATCGGTGTAATCGGACTCGTCCTGGTTCAGCACGGCAAGGGTGCCGACATGGGGGCTGCTTTTGGTAGCGGCGCTTCTGGCAGCTTGTTCGGTGCGACCGGCTCTGCCAATTTCCTCAGCCGCAGCACCGCGGTTCTGGCGGCGGTGTTCTTCGTCACCAGCCTCTCTCTGGCCTATCTTGCGTCAAGCAAGCCAAAAACGACTGGCAGTGTGATGCAGGATGCGGTAAACTCCGGGCCTGTTCCAGCGCTGCCCGTGGGTGGCGTTGAGCAGGGAAAGAGCCCCGCGAATCCTGATTCAAAGGCGAAAGACATTCCCAGGTAATGCAGTTGCAAGGCGGGGGGCGATGAGTGTGGCAAGCCTCGATTGAATCGTCTCCTGTCCGTGGTCGTGCCGACGTGGTGAAATTGGTATACACGCTATCTTGAGGGGGTAGTGGCTTCGGTCGTATGAGTTCGAGTCTCATCGTCGGCACCAGGAGGAGCCATCCGGTGCGGGTGGCTGCGGTCTGAATTGAAGCGTTTGTGGGGCGGATCATGCTGGAAAGCTATTTCCCGGTATTTGTCTTCATCCTGATTGGTATCGCGTTTGGCTTTGCGCCGGTCATTACTGGTATGGTGGTCGCGCCGCATCGCCCCGATAGCGAAAAGCTCTCCCCCTACGAGTGTGGTTTTGAGGCTTTCGAGGATGCGCGCATGAAGTTCGATGTGCGCTACTACCTGATCGCGATCATCTTCATCCTGTTCGACCTCGAGGTGGCCTTTCTGCTCCCCTGGGCGACGATCTTCAAGGAGATCGTGCAAACCGAGTCGGTGCGCTGGTTCGGTTTCATCGAGATGCTCGTTTTTATTGCCGTTCTGGTCGTCGGCTACGTCTATGCCTGGGCCAAGGGCGCTCTGGATTGGGAGTGAGTGATGGGCATTGAAGGCATTCTTCAAGAAGGCTTCGTCACCACCACCGCCGACAAGCTGATCAACTATGTTCGTACCGGGTCGATGTGGCCGATGAGCTTCGGCCTCGCTTGTTGCGCCATCGAGATGATTCATGCGGGTTGTTCGCGTTACGATCTGGACCGTTTTGGTATCGTTTTTCGCCCCAGTCCGCGCCAGTCCGACGTGATGATCGTCGCCGGGACGCTGACCAACAAGATGGCGCCTGCCCTGCGCAAGGTTTACGACCAGATGGCCGAGCCGCGCTGGGTGATTTCGATGGGTTCCTGTGCCAACGGCGGCGGTTACTATCACTACGCCTACTCGGTGGTGCGCGGTTGCGACCGGATTGTCCCCGTCGACATCTACGTTCCCGGTTGCCCGCCAACCGCCGAGGCGCTGATTTACGGCCTGATCCAGCTACAGAACAAGATTCGTCGGACCAGCACCATCGCCCGCTGAAAACCATCAACCGAGAGTGAGTCATGTCCGCCACGCTGGAAGCGCTTAGCCAGAATCTGCAAAAACATCTCGGTGATCGAGTGAAGTCTCTGAAGATGGTGCTCGGTGAAGTGACCATCGAGGTGGAATCCACCGACTACCTTGCAGTGATGCAGACTCTTCGCGACGAGCCGGAGTTGTGTTTCGAAGAGCTGATCGACCTCTGCGGGGTGGACTATTCGGCGTACGGCAACGTTCGGCGTGAAGGCAAGCGGTTTGCTGCGGTCAGTCACCTACTCTCGATCACCAGGAACTGGCGGCTGCGCGTCCGCTGCTTCGCTGCGGACGACGATTTCCCGTCTCTGCCATCGATTACCTCGGTGTGGAATAGCGTCAACTGGTTCGAGCGCGAGGCTTTCGACCTGTATGGGATCGTTTTCCCCGGCCACGACGACCTGCGTCGGATTCTGACCGACTACGGTTTTGTCGGACATCCGTTCCGCAAGGACTTCCCGATTTCCGGCTACGTGGAAATGCGTTACGACCCGGAGCAGCAGCGGGTGATCTACCAACCGGTAACCATTGAGCCGCGCGAGGTAACGCCGCGGATCGTTCGCGAAGCGACTTACGGGAACGCCGACAATGCCTGAACTGCGCAACTTTACCCTCAACTTCGGGCCGCAGCACCCGGCAGCGCACGGCGTTCTGCGGATGGTCCTTGAACTCGACGGCGAAGTGGTGGTGCGCGCCGATCCACACATTGGTCTGCTTCACCGGGCTACCGAAAAGCTTGCCGAGAACAAGACCTGGATCCAGTCGGTTCCTTACATGGATCGTCTCGACTACATGTCGATGATGTGTAACGAACATGCTTATTGCATGGCGATCGAACGGCTGCTGCAGATCGAGGTGCCGATTCGTGCGCAGTATATCCGCGTGATGTTCGACGAGATTACGCGTATTCTCAACCACCTGCTCTGGGTCGGCTGCCATGGTCTCGACGTTGGCGCGATGACCATGGTGCTTTATGCCTTCCGGGAACGCGAGGATCTGATCGACGCGTACGAGGCGGTTTCGGGAGCGCGCATGCATGCCGCTTACTACCGCCCCGGCGGTGTGTACCGTGACCTGCCTGACCGGATGCCGCAGTATCAGGAATCGAAATGGAAGAGCGCTGCCCAGATCAAGCCTTTCAACGATGTGCGCAGTGGCACGCTACTGGACTTCCTCGACGACTTTGCCGGCCGCTTCCCGAAACTGCTCGACGAGTACGAAACGCTGCTCACCGACAATCGTATCTGGAAGCAGCGCCTGGTGAATGTCGGTATCGTGTCGCCGGAGCGTGCGCTGCAGCGAGGCTTTAGCGGGCCGATGTTGCGTGGATCGGGGATTGCCTGGGATCTGCGCAAGAAACAGCCGTATGAAGTGTATGACCGGGTCGATTTCGACATTCCGGTGGGCGTCACCGGCGATTCCTATGATCGCTATCTGGTCCGTATGGAAGAGATGCGCCAGTCGAATCGCATCCTCAAGCAGTGTATCGACTGGTTGCGGCAACACCCGGGCCCGGTGATGTCCGACAACCACAAGGTGGCGCCGCCAGATCGCGAAGCAATGAAATCCAACATGGAAGAGCTGATCCATCACTTCAAGCTGTGTACCGAAGGCATCCACGTGCCCGAGGGCGAAGCCTATTCGGCAGTTGAGCACCCGAAGGGCGAGTTCGGAATCTACGTCATCTCGGACGGGGCCAACAAGCCTTACCGCCTCAAGATCCGCCCTCCGGGTTATGTGCACCTGTCGGCAATGGACGAGATGGTGGGCGGTCACATGCTCGCCGACGTGGTGACGATCATTGGTTCCCAGGACGTTGTTTTTGGCGAGATTGACCGCTGATGCTGACTTCAGAATCCCTCAAGAGAATTGATCGCGAAATTGCCAAGTACCCGGCTGATCAGAAGCAGTCGGCGGTCATGGCGGCTCTTGCCATCGCGCAGGAACAGCAGGGCTGGTTGTCGAGTGAAGCGATCGAGTGCGTTGCCGACTACCTCGGCATGGCGCCGATCGCCGCCTACGAGGTGGCGACCTTCTACAACATGTACGACCTCAAGCCGGTTGGCAAGTACAAGGTGTCCGTGTGTACCAACCTGCCATGCATGCTCACCGGCGGCGTCGATGCGGGCGAATACCTGCAGAAGAAGCTCGGAATCGGCTATAACCAGACGACTCCCGATGGCTTGATCACGCTCAAGGAAGGCGAGTGCATGGGTGCCTGTGGCGACGCGCCAGTGATGATCGTGAATAATCGTCGCATGTGCAGCTGGATGAATCCCGAGCAAATCGACAAACTGCTGGCGGAGCTCAAGTAATGGCGATTCTCGGTGCACTCAACCCGATGCTTAGCGTCGGTCTCGATGGCGACAGGGCCTGGCGTCTGGCAGACTACGTGAAACGCGGCGGTTACCAGGCGCTGCGGCGCATTCTAGAAGCGAAACTGCCCCAGGGCGACGTCATCAACGAGGTCAAGAAATCGGTCCTGCGGGGTCGCGGCGGTGCGGGTTTTCCGACCGGCCTCAAGTGGAGTTTCATGCCGCGCTCGTTCCCCGGCGACAAGTACGTGGTCTGTAATTCAGACGAAGGGGAGCCGGGTACCTTCAAGGATCGCGACATCCTGCGCTACAACCCGCATTCGGTGATCGAAGGGATGGCCATCGCCGCCTACGCGATGGGCGCTGCGCGTGGCTACAACTACATTCACGGCGAAGTATGGGAGATTTACGAACGCTTTGAAGAAGCCCTGGACGAGGCGCGGGCGGCCGGCTTCCTTGGCAGTGACCTGTTAGGTTCCGGTTTCAATTTCGATCTTTTTGCGCATCACGGCTACGGCGCGTACATCTGCGGCGAAGAGACCGCGCTGCTCGAGTCGATCGAAGGGAAGAAGGGACAGCCACGCTTCAAGCCCCCTTTTCCTGCTTCCTTCGGTCTCTACGGGAAGCCGACAACGATCAACAATACCGAAACCTTCGCTTCGATTCCCTACATCATCAACCTCGGCGGCGAGGCCTACCTCGATGTGGGCAAGGCGAATAACGGCGGCACCAAGCTGTTCTCGGTCTCGGGGCATGTGAACCGCCCCGGGAACTACGAAATTCCATTGGGTACCCCGTTCGCCACCCTCCTGGAAATGGCGGGCGGCATGCGTGGCGGCCGTAAGCTGAAGGCGTGTATTCCGGGCGGTTCCTCGGCGCCCGTGGTCCCCGCGGCGACGATGATGGAATGTACGATGGATTACGACTCGATCAGCAAGGGAGGCTCGATGCTCGGATCGGGCGCCGTCATCGTCATGGACGAGACCACCTGTATGGTGAGAGCCCTCGAGCGATTGTCGTACTTCTATTACGAGGAATCGTGCGGACAGTGTACCCCCTGCCGGGAAGGAACCAGCTGGCTGTACAAGGTTGTGCATCGCATCGAGACCGGGAAGGGGCGTCCTGATGACCTCGATCTGCTCGCGAGTGTGACCACCAACATCATGGGCCGCACCATTTGCGCGCTTGGCGACGCCGCATCGATGCCGGTACAGAGCTTCATCAAGCATTATCGCGACGAGTTCGCGTACCACATCGAACACAAGAAGTGCCTCGTGCCCGTTGACGTGCAGCGTGCCGGCAGTGGCTTCTTCACGGCAACGGTTTAGGGTCCGAGACGATGGAAATCGAAATCGATGGCAAGCTGGCAAATGTCCCTGATGGCAGCACCATCATGGACGCAGCGCAGCAGCTGGGTGCTTATATCCCGCATTTCTGTTATCACAAGAAGCTTTCGATCGCTGCCAACTGCCGCATGTGCCTGGTGCAGGTCGAGAAGGCACCGAAGCCGCTACCGGCGTGTGCCACCCCGGTCACCAACGGCATGAAGGTGTTCACCCATTCCGACCTGGCGGTCAAGGCGCAGCAGGGGGTGATGGAGTTTCTCCTGATCAACCATCCGCTCGATTGTCCGATCTGTGATCAGGGTGGTGAATGCCAGTTGCAGGACCTGGCGGTTGGTTACGGCGGCAGCGCTTCGCGTTTTCAGGAGGACAAGCGGGTCGTCTTTCACAAGGATGTTGGGCCCCTGATCTCGATGCAGGAAATGGCGCGCTGCATTCACTGCACCCGCTGCGTTCGTTTCGGACAGGAAATCGCCGGGGTGATGGAACTGGGGATGGCCAGCCGCAACATGCACTCCGAAATCACGACCTTTGTCGGCCGCTCGGTCGATTCAGAGCTCTCGGGCAACATGATCGATCTCTGCCCGGTGGGGGCCCTGACCTCCAGGCCCTTCCGCTATTCGGCGCGTAGCTGGGAGTTGTCGCGGCGCAAGTCGATCAGTCCGCACGACAGCATTGGCGCCAACCTGGCCGTCCAGGTCAAAAACAACGTCGTCATGCGTGTTCTGCCACGCGACAACGAAGACGTCAATGAGTGCTGGATTTCGGACAAGGAGCGCTTCTCTTACGAGGCGCTGAACCTGCCGACGAGGTTGACCAGGCCGATGATTCGCGTCGATGGCTCCTTGCGGGAAGTCGACTGGAAAGTTGCGCTCGACTACGTTGCGCATGCGCTCAAGGACGTCGTCAGCAGCAGCGGCGCCGAATCGCTCGCCGCCCTGGCGTCGCCGCAGGCAACCCTCGAAGAATTGTACCTGCTGCAGAAGCTGACGCGCGGTATGGGTTCCGGCAACGTCGACTTTCGTCCGCGGCGCAGGGATTTTTCCGCGGATGACAAGCTTGCCGGCGTACCCTGGCTGGGACTGAAGCTCGCCGAGATCAAGGATCTGGATGCGGCCTTGGTGGTTGGCAGTTTTCTGCGCAAGGACCATCCCCTGTTCGCACAACGCCTGCGTCAGCTGGCGAAGAAGTGGGGCAAGGTCAGCCTGCTTTCGGTGGGTGGCGACGATTCACTGATCAAGCTACACGCGCAGGTCAGCGTAGCTCCCGATGAACTTCCGCTGGCTCTGGCGGCGGTGGTCAAGGCGGCGGCGCAGTTGAAGGGCGAGGCGATTCCGGCCGGACTCGAATCGATCGAGCCCTGCGCTACCAGCGAGGCAATCGCCAGAAGCCTGCTCGATGGCGAGAAGCGGGCGGTTTTTCTTGGCAATGCCGCCGAGCAGAGTCCGCAGGCAAGCCGTTTGCACGCCCTGGCAGGCGAACTGTCGAGGCTGACCGGCGCGAGCTGTGGCTTCATCGGCGAGGCGGCCAACAGTGTCGGCGGTTACGTGGCGAAGGCCTTGCCGACCGCGCTCAATGCTTACGAGATGTTCGCCCAACCGCGCAAGGCGTATGTCCTGCTCGGCGTCGAACCGGAACTCGATTGCCACAACCCGCAACAGGCGGTTGCCGCCCTCAAGGGCGCAGCGCTGGTCGTCATGCTGACAGCGTTCAGCGACGGTGCAGCGCGCGACTACGCCGACGTGCTGCTGCCGATTGCCCCGTTCACCGAGACTTCGGGGACCTTTGTCAATGCCGAGGGCCGCGTCCAGAGTTTCACGGGGGTTGTGCGTCCGCTGGGTGACGCGCGTCCTGGCTGGAAGGTGCTGCGCGTGCTGGGTAACCTGCTGGCCCTGCCGGGCTTCGACCAGGATTCGAGCGAGCAGGTGCGCGACGAGATCATTCCTGCCGGCGATGATTTCGTTGCCGGGCTGAACAGCCGCCTCAACGGCGTGCCCTGGTCATTGACCGCCAGGGGTGGTGGTCTGCAACGTGTCGCCGATGTGCCGATCTATTTTGCCGATCCGCTTGTACGCCGCGCTCCGGCACTGCAGAAAACGCATGCTGCTGCGGCACCTACGGCGCGCATGAACGCGCAAACCCTCGCGACGCTGGGGCTCACCGATGGGGTTCCGGTCCGAATCAGGCAGGGGAGCGGCGAGGCGGTTCTCACCGCCAGAGCCGACGAAACGGTACCTGTGCGTTGTGTTCGGGTGGCTGCGGCGCACCCTTCGACGGCGGCTCTGGGTGACATGTTCGGTGCGATCAACGTGGAGCGTGCATGATGGTTGATGCGCTGCAAGGCTTCTTGCAAGGCCTTTTCGGATCGGCGTTTCCGCTGCTGTGGGCGGTGCTCAAGATCGTTCTGATCATCGCGCCGCTGCTGCTTGCCGTTGCCTACCTCACTTTCTGGGAACGCAAGGTGATCGGCTGGATGCAGGTGCGGATCGGACCCAACCGCGTCGGTCCCTGGGGCCTGATTCAGCCGATCGCCGATGGCCTCAAGCTGCTGCTCAAGGAAGTCGTGATTCCCACCGGGTCGGACAAGAGCGTCTTTCTGCTCGCGCCGATGTTTGCCTTCGCACCGGCGCTGGCGGCCTGGGCAGTCATTCCCTTCAACGATACCCTGGTGTTGGCGAACGTCAACGCGAGCCTGCTCTACATCATGTCGATCACCTCGATCGGCGTCTATGGGATCATCCTCTCGGGCTGGGCGTCGAACTCGAAATACGCCTTCCTCGGTGGCATGCGTTCGGCCGCACAGATGATCTCCTACGAGGTGTCGATGGGTCTCGCGCTGGTGGTGGTGCTGATGGTTTCGAACAGCCTCAATCTCGGCGACATCGTTGGCGGTCAGGGCCGGGGTTATTTCGCAGACAAGGGATTGGGATTCCTGTCGTGGAACTGGCTGCCACTGCTGCCGATGTTCGTCGTCTATCTGGTGTCGATCGTCGCCGAGACGAACCGTGCGCCATTTGACCTTGCTGAAGGTGAGTCGGAAATCGTCGGCTTCCATTGTGAATACTCGGGAATGGCCTTTGCGGTTTTCTTCCTGGCCGAATACGCCAACATGATCCTGGTATCGACGCTGACCTCGATCCTGTTCCTCGGTGGCTGGCTGTCGCCGCTTGG
>Ga0272412_1000799_pt1 | contig 10184 bp, 10 predicted proteins | sample WWTPWeurt_MetaT_FD_193540 | JGI IMG/M metagenome (GOLD analysis project Ga0272412, IMG submission 193540) | Metatranscriptome of activated sludge microbial communities from WWTP in Nijmegen, Gelderland, Netherland - WWTP Weurt (Metagenome... | ecosystem: Engineered > WWTP > Aerobic digester >...
CCTTTTCAGCCATTGAGGGCGACCGCCACCTGATCGCCACCGGCCGCTACGGGGCACTCAGCCCGAACTCACACATTCGGCCAGAAGCCGTCACTGAGCACTCAATCCGGATAGCGGTCATCCGGGCGAGGCGGTATGCTCTCTGCCTATGTGGCGGATGGGTTGCACCACCCCACTATGCCGTCGGCTGTTGCTTATCATATCGTTCTATTTGGCCTTTTATGTAGTTCCTGCTTCTAAACAGGAACTTGCAGAACATGTACATCAATCAAAACGGTGACAAATGGAGCTAAAGGAATTCATTCGAGAAACCCTCGAGCAGATCATCCAAGGAGTTTCTGCCGCGTCCGCCGTTGTTGAAAAGCATGGTGGAACGATCAATCCACACAAGGCGTGGTTTCGTCGCGACGGGCAGACCAACCAATACAATTCAGGCGTGCCACACGACGTTGAATTTGACGTCGGACTAACGTCCTTCAATAAGAATGGATCAACGGAAGGGATTGGCGTTTTTCTGGGTAGCGTCAATCTCGGAAAGAAGAACGATACCGGGTCGGAACAGACTGCGGTCACGAGGGTTCGTTTTTCCATACCGCTCGTCCTTCCTAAAGGCGGCTCTCAAAACGATGAAGAGCCAGTTGCATAACCAGTGCTTGCAGCGGACCGTCAAAATGCTGCGCATTTTGCCGTCCGCTGAAGGCCATGGTTAACCACTGAAGGAAGGCTGTAATAACAATGACAAAACTAATCGTCAGATCCGAATCTCAGCGTAATCGGGTTGCGGGTGAGGTGGCCGCGCTCGTTGCCGTTGTTCGCCCGATTCTCGAGGGACTGCTTTATACACTTAAAGCCGACGTCGTAAGAGAAGTCGGGACCTACGATAATCTGAAACTTAAAATGCTCCCGAGGCTATACAGTGCGGGAGATGGCGACTGTGGGATCTGTTATGAGTACGCGGTGCACGACGCCATCCAGCGGAGAGATCCTGCTGTACTGGAACGAGTCGAAGACTCCCTCAAGCAATGCAAGGTTCCGGGGAGTGCGCTTGAATCAATCTTGTTCGGTGCAGAGAAGAAAGGCGCGAGTCAACTAATAGCGACTGCCGAGTCCATTCTGACCGACGATTCACGGCTTCTTACCGGAAAGCGATCTCAACCGCCTAAGTTAAAGGGTTACTTGAATACGCTAGCAGCGGCCTTTAGGCGGCCGAGTACGCGACTATCCCTTCCTACGAGCATTAACGGGCTCTGGAAGGCTGATCTGTTTCTCGGCACTACCGATGGGGATCGCTACGTCGGCACTACGGTGAAAATCAACCCGACTCACCTTGAAGCTGCAAATGGACTACGGGTTGGAATAGTCCCAGCTTCTTACGGAAAGTCGGACAAAATCAGAAAGGACGAAAAGAGGAATCTTATTGTCTGCCCGCTACCGTACGATCAGTCCTTTATGGAGGTTTTCTACAGCGGCTGGGGAATTGTGCAGCAATTCGTGCACGCTGATGCCCAGATGCCCAGCGACGTGGCGTTGCCGATCCCGTCTCATAGGCAGGTTGCCAAGGAGCTGGCGAGCCGAAGGGAGTTTCCCGTGCTCGATGTTATTCAAGCACTCAAAGCCATTGCGCAGCCGGAGCTGCTTGCGACTAGTCAAAGTCAGCAAACACAAACGGCCCTTGGTGCGGGCGATTTGCTTCTGGATGGTCTAATCTCCCCAGTTCCGCTCGGTAGCGTCAATGGCTAACAAGCGCTTGCGGCGGACCGCCAAAAAGCTGCGCTTTTTGCCGACCGCTGAAGGCAGACGTTGAATGACAGCTTCCCTGAAAGCTCAACGCTAGCAACGGGTCGGGTTGAGAGGCTCGGGGGCGGTCGGCCTTGTCGCATCAAAGGCGAGGGTCTCAGTCCGGCCAGGAAAAGTCAGTGAGAGGTTGCCGTCTTAACGAGACATTCGCCATCCGCGTACGGTATGCTAAGTGCGTTGTTTCGTCGCTCTATTCGCCAAGTGAGGATTCTAAACGAAGCATAAGCGTTTATTACTAACGGTAATTAAATATGAAAATCTATGGGTTGCTCTTCTATTTAACCGTCGGGTGTGCTGTTCTTACAGCAACAGGCTGTTCGTCAAAAACAGCAGAGGCTGAGTGCAATAGATTAAAAAAACAGGCGATAGAGATCAATTCCAGAGCGCCGTCTGCAATTGATTCTGTAACGACTCTTGTAGGCGTTTCGGTGACATACAGCGATGGGGTGTGTGATGTACATGTAACCAACACAATTAACGAGTTGGCGTTCATTAAATTGGTCGTCCTGGCAAATCTAGAGATGAATCCCGCTCAGCTTGATCTTATTCAAATAGACAACCTTCTTACGTACCTCAACTCAGAAGAGGGTCAAGAGCTTTACAGGGGGCAGCTCCTTCGTACTCTTGCTGAAAATCCATTAATCAAGTCCAGTCACAAGGACATCAAGACCACCTATGTATATGTCTTTGATTTGGGAAATATTAAACCGCTGAAGGTAACTATGGTGAACTAGCGATAGTTATCGCAGTCGAAAGTCTTAACCGATGAGTTCCCAGCGTTTTTCATACGGACACCACGATCCAAAGCCGCCCGGTTACGCTCAAATCTAGCACTATCTTTTTGAGCACCGAGAGGCTCTGTATTGCGTTATCTTTGGGTATTATGAAGTCATCTTCGCTGAAGCAGACGTCGAGCAACTAGTAAATCCAGTTCTCGATTGTTCAGTAGTCGCTCACGGCTTGGCTAGCTCCACGGCTCTGAGTTTGTGAGAGCTGATGTAGTCGCGCTCTTCGAGCTCCAGGGCTGACGCGGAGCCGGATGCGCGGAGGTCTCAATTCGCCTAGTTCTGCTCGTCGGAGCTCGCAGCAGAAAGGGGGCATTAATCATCTGCATGCGCTATGTTGAGCACGTCCAATGATTGCTAGATCTACGGTCATGTTATTGGCGGCGCTTGACCTCAAGTATAACGATACCTCACTAAGCTCACTGTTTTTTTGCGAGCGTGTGATGCTCTAGATTACAGATTTTGCCAGTTTTTGCGCAGCAATGCATTTTCCAAAAAAACAGTATGCGATGATCGCTAAAGACATGTACTCGGAAATTGTTGGAACTCTGCTGGCGTCGTTAGGTGGCGCAACAGTGCTTGTAGGGGTATTCACCCACTTTCTCGGGAAAGTTTGGGCAGACCGCATCGCCACAACGACAGCAGCGAAGTTTCATGCTGATCTGGAGCGTTTGAAGGCAACAAATGCGGCATCGCTAGAACAGTTCAAAGCTAGGTCGACTCTCTTGCTAAGGGAGCAAGAGCACTTTGCCGGGATTTCTCTGGACTTCTATCAACGGTTTTTTTCTGAGCGGGTTGATACTTATCTGAAGCTCTTAGAAATAAAGAACCAATATATTACTGAGATGGAAGAGGAGCTTGCTACGGAGATCCATCAAGTGTGGGGTGAGATCTACCATGGAACATACACTTCGTTGAGGAAGCTGATCGTGGAGAGGCAGATCTACATTTCAAACGAGTTGGATGGGTTGTTTAGGGAGTTCCGCGAGAAGGCGTCCGAATATGTTAAGGAGGCCGACATGGCGGAGGCCTTTGCTCACGCGCATCGTGCTGAACCGCCTTGGGAGGATCGAAGACGGCATGCGGTATATGACAAGTTCGCGAGGGAAACCGGCGACCATATGCGTGGCGTAATGGATCAGATTGGTTTTGATGTAGCAAAGCTACGGTCGCGAATCGAACTTCGTTGAAGTTAAGCCTTACAGCGAGCTCGAGCCCAGCACTGTACTCTTCCGCTTCTCGCCAGGACAAGGTGACGCTCAGCCGGAAGATTAGGCCTCGGCACTCAATGCCGGAAATCCCGAGGCAACCTAGAGAAGCGGTGATCAATTCATGGCACTCCCAGAGGATCAGTTCAAGAGCGCGATAGAGGAGTATAAGAAAATTGGTCACGAGTACCGATATCGCGAGCAACTCATGGTGCAAGAGTTCAGTCTTTCCATGGTCGCCATCGCAGCGCTCCTGAACGTGTTGCTGCGGGAGCCGCCGCCAAGCCAACTCGGTACGTTCGTTCTTCAAGTTTTTGGCATGTTTTTTCTGGCGCTATTGGCGCTTCATCTACGCAACATCAATCAAGACCGACTTGCGACCCTGCAGCGGAAAAATGCACTCTGTTCCGCACTTGAGTTCTCTCAAGTGCATCAAGACATCGATGGGAAGAAGCGCCTGAGTGCTCCAAGGTGCATCGTCCTGCTCTATGCCGCCGTTGCAGTTTCCTGGGCTCTCTGGTGTGCATGCACCTGGATTCAAATGCCTCCCACTCAGACCAAGGCTCTACCGTCAACGTCGCCGGCAGCATCTGCACCGAGAACGTGAGGAGTACTCGTTGCGGTCGACCTGTGCCACCTTCGCTGGCTTGTGGGCTGGTTTTAAACGTTAGGCCCTAATTTCACTACCACTGAGATTTCTGGCATGAAGAAGGCGATCGAAGTCCTTGAGTCTCTTCGGGCAACCGGTCAGCGGCAGGTCACGATCGAGCCACTATTGGGTCTTCTGCGAACGGACGATGCGAATGAAGCTGAAATGCTTCGGGCGCGTCTCGCCTACGATCGAGACCAACATAGCGCTGCATTCGAAGCGGCAAACGGAGCTCTTAGGACGGCGATACTGGTAAACGGTGGCGCTGCCGTCGCTGTACTTACTTTCCTTGGAGACCTGTCTAAGGAAAAGCCAGCGCTCGCGCTAGCGATGTCTGGTTCGTTAGGGTGGTTCGGTGGGGGCGTTCTAATTGGTGCTATCGCAACTGGACTGGCTTACACAACTCAGCTCGCCTACGCGAAACAGAAGCGAGAAGTCGGTATTGGTCTAAATTGGCTTGCCGGACTGTCGGTTACCGCAGCGTACGGGGGCTTTGCTTTGGGGCTCTACTATGCATTCGACGCATTCAAGAGTGGCGTTGTGAGCTAACTCGGCGCTCAAGTGGCGTCAAAATGGCAGGCAACGAATGCTCGGCCTGTGGTAAACGGTAAATTTGTACTGTCGGTGCCTTGATGTGCTGACGCGGTCCCCGCTTAGCTCTACGTTGAATGACCGCTTACCATTGAGCGAGCGTCTCCATTGGGTCGGGTCGAGACAGCCGCAGTCGGCTTGCCGCGCTCCCGCGCAGGTGTGAACTGGAAGTCTCAGTCCGGCCATGAGCTGTCACTGGCCAGCCAATTCGGATAGCGGCCATCCGGGCGAGGCGGTATGCTATCTACCTACGTGCCACATGGAGCGCATTACCCACTATGTCGTCGGCTGCAGCTTTCCTGCCTTGTTGTTTTGCCTTCCGTAAAATTTGTGCTTCTAACAAGAAGTGCGTACAACATGTCATCCGGCATTTCGATGTTATGCGGAAGAGCTGTTGCAAGAAAACAAAGTTAATTTAATAGGGAGAGTTCATTAATATGAGGTTTAGTAACATTTTGACAGATACTGTCAGCCTCTTGAAACAAAATGGCGAGGTTGTTGAAAACATAAAGGCCAGTGTGCAAAAGGATAAAATATTTATTCAGCGTTCAGATATCCTAATCGAGAGCGGCGATTTAATTCAGCACGCCTTGAGCAATGGAGCCGAAGAGACTTACAAAGTCATTGACCCAGGGTTTCATGAAAAATTTCATAGTATCCCGGCTGGTTATCAGATGGATGTTAGCAAGCTTGGGCTCCCTGAAGCCAAAAGTGCTGTTCAGCATATTACATACAACATTTCCGGAATAAATAATCGCGTTAACCAAAGTTCCAATGATAATTCTGTAAACGTTGTTAATTTTTGTTCGGATGCTCAACAACACATTGCGGCACTTCGCGAGGAAATTAGACGGCTAAATTTACCTGAAGAAGAAACTATAGCCTCATATGAAGTAATTGATGCTGTGGAGTCTCAGATGGCCTCTGAAAATCCAAGTAAACCAGTAGTAAAGGCACTACTAGATGCTCTTCCTAACGCAGGGAGTATTGCTTCCATCGGCTCTCTTATAGTTTCACTTTTTGGGTAAAGCATGAAATTAGACGACTTTGTTTCAGAAACGCTAAAGCAAATTATAAAAGGCGTTGCGGCGGCACAAGAGTTTGGAAGTACCCGAAACGCAAAAGTTAACCCTATTACGGCTAGGTTCCACAGTTCGACACAAGGTCAGTCATTCTGTCGAGAAACAGGCGTGCCGCTACAACATGTTGCATTTGATGTTGCTGTAACTGTCACTGAAGAAAAAACATCAACTGGCGACGGTGAAACGGTAGGTTCTATCTCTGTCTCCCCTGCCACTTCTAGTAGCACTCAAAACAGCTCCATAAGTAGAATAAAATTCGAAGTTCCCGTGCTTCTTCCAACAACAGGTACGCAAGTTGAGGATTAACTTAACAAACGGCTGTTGTCGGACCTGTCTCAGCTTCGCTTTGCCACGCCGCATAGCCGAGCGTTGAACGACAGCTTTTCTCAAAGCTCAACGGCGGCATTGGGTCGAGGCCGTGTCAAAACGCGTCATCGAGTCTCCTGCGTGGGAGTTCGGATTCAAGGCCAGGAGGAAAACTTGCGTCGGGTGGGAAAACCCATCATTCGGGCCGCGCCGAAGTGGTCACCAGTGGGAGCTTCATCAGCCAATTCGCTGCAGCTTTGCGTTTTGACTGTTGACACAGCCTGGACCGAAAGCTCTCGTTCGCACGATGGGAAAGCCGACGCTCACCTCACCCGAGCGCGCGAGCGACAGGTAGCCGGTGCATTGCCGCTGCACAGGGCAACCGCGTGCGAATGACGGCTGAGGCCGACGACTTGACCGACGGCCAACACAGCGGAGCGACAAGTTTCCCAGCGCTTTCCCGCCATTCGCACTCACGCAATTTTCGCGGCCACTATGTCTCGTCCTGGCCGGAGTCAGACCTTCACCAGTGATGCGGCAAGGCCGACCGCCCTCGAGCGTCTCGACCCGACCCTTAAGAGACATTCGTGGCCACGCGGGCCCTGCGGCAAGTTTCCGGGCGAGGCTGCCGTTCAAAGTTGAAGTAAGCGCGCCCTACTCGGTCTCAGCGGTCGCTTATCCAAAGGACGTCGGGCGGAGGCAGTGGGCTCGCAAGCGGCTACAGGCGACGAAGTTTGAGGCAACGGCGGCTTCTCTGTGGTAGAGTTCGTCAGCACTTCCTTCGCTACCCGATGGCCGAGCTCACGGCTCGACTACCACCCGGCGGCGAGATTGAGCTTTCGAAAGCCCGTTGCAAAAAGGCACGAAGTTCCGAGGGGCATGAAACTTTTGGGGCAAGAAGTTCAGCGCAAGTATCAAGCCGTAGGTCAATACGCGGGGTTGCTCGCCGCATACCGCTCGCCCTTGCCTTTTCTTTCGAGCTCAATTCATGTGTGACGTAGGTCAAGAACTTGTAGAAGAACCAAAGCTCATACTTCCCGCGAATAAACTCCTTGCTATTTCGGCCTCTTAAATGCCGTGCAATGACCTGGCGAATCGCCGAGCTTCGAGCCTTCATCGGATGTTCATCGCAATTCGTAGATAATACAAAATGCTTACCCGCGCCTTGCTTAAATCTACATGTCAACTTCTCAAAGTCTAGCTCGAAAACCAAATCCATCCTTAGGTTGTTCAGGTTCAATTTTCTAGACATTCGGCCGTCAATCCCCCTACCAAGAAGCACGATCGCCATTAAGATGGCCATCTTTCTTTCAAATCTCGAGTACGTTTTCACGAATTTTGAATAGTAACTCGATCGCCTCTCATCCCCCGAATCCAAATGCAAAAAATCAACCCAAAACCTGAAAAACACCCCCTCGGAGACGATGTAATTTTCAATGGCGTACCACTTCGTTTGAAAAACGTGATCATCACAGGAGACCTTCCCGCCGACAAAATCGTTATGATCTTTGTCGACGAAAAATAAAGCACGCTCATTCAGACGACCATCGGCTCTAATCAGATCAAGAACCTTAAGGACATCATCCCTGCCATGGCATATTTTGGAAAGCAGATGCTCTTCGACTGTATAGCCGGTCACATGCCCAAGATAGAAGGCTGGGTCCTCTTCGCCTTCGAAGAAGAGAAATTTTGCAGAATCGGGGAACCGACCGATACTCAGGATAACTTCATGGAAGATCGCATGAGCCTTAGAGCATTCACTCTTCAGTTTGTCGACATAAGTCCTGCTCACAATCAGGCCCCCGCCGAGTCTGTCGAGTTGACTTCCTTGATGCAAGCAGCTAAGTCGACCGCATAAACATCAAGTTCGTTAGAATATATAAATGGCGAGTGGGTTACGGCAACAAGTAGCGAGCAACCTCCGGATTCGACAATATCTGGAAGTAAAGTTTTCTGCCACGGAACAGATAAGGATAGCTCCGGCTCGTCGATTATCACTAGTTGCATCTTTTCTTTGCTTAAGAAAAGATGAGTAAATAGCGATGCAACCTGTTTCTCGCCAGATGATAAGTGCTTCCAGTCGATCGGCTTGCCGTCGCGTCCGGCGACATGCGCAGTGTACTCGCTGTCACTGTAGTGCAGTCGTTTCCCGTCTAGATACTTGTTGCAGATCTCAACTAAGCGTTGGATATTGCGTTCGCTATTAGAAAGACTCTTGTATATCTCGTACAACCTTGAGAAGAAATGCGCAAGATAACGATCTCTCTCTGCGGTCGGCTTCTGGTCGTCCCGAATTCGACCGATAACCGCCTCCAATTCCATTTTGTCATTGGCGTCAAGTGTATTTTCCTCGACTCGACTTAGCACCGCCCGAACGGTCTTTGTATCCAGTACGCCAATTAAATCTCTATCAAAACCGGCCGCTCTGTTTCTTATGATGTCTCTCAGATAGCTCGCAGTTAGGTTGCTCAACTGGCTCCTGGCGCTGTCACGAATCATATTAAGTTCGTGCTCAATTTTTTGCTCCACATCCTCCATGCCAAACTCGATAAGTTCAACATGGCCACGGCCAGCAGACTTAGATCCATTCATTCCCTTATTTGTGATTTCCTTAACCTGACTGTCGTCGAGAGAAGGGAAGATTGCCCTTAGGTCTTGTTCGATTCGTCTGTACGTTGGCAGATACAAGACTTGATAGTCTCCAAAGTGACCCAGTGCGGCGGACAGATCTCTAATGCTGGAAGGGTATGAGAAAAGGTCTGTCTGTATCTGGCGAGGCAATGCTCGCATAAGACGGCCTAACATGGAGGCGCTGATACCGAGGTCCTCGCCAATACTCTCTAGAAACGAAGCTCGGCTAAGATCGTCAGAGTTAAAGAATTCTATAAATCGAGGATGGGAAACCAGTCGCTCAGCTACGCGTGACGGAACCATATACCTTGAGCTGCTCGTTCGGATATATCCGAAGATCTGCTCCCGAAAATCGTCAATGCTCTCCAAGTCGCCACGGCTGACTGTGTGCCTTGAACCGGAAATTTCGAGCGTAACGTCAACAAAATCATACTCCTTCAACCGATACCATTGTTCGGTAATAAGGAAATATAGGATGTTGACAACTGTAGTCTTGCCAAGACCATTGACACCGACAAGAATTAACTTGTTGTCCCTAATCGGGATATCGACGTCAAACTTGCTGTGAAGGCCCCGAATCGAAAAACGACGAAGATCAATAGTCATTCCAGTCTCAATCTGGTTGAAAACGAGTGCGTGCGGCGTGGTGTATGATAAATCGAATGTTTAACGAAACCTTGGCTGTAAAACAGGCCCTTCGTGCCGGGGCTCGACTTGGGCGGCCGTAGTAGCAGCCATTGCAGTAGATCGTTCCGCCGCCTGCGGCCGAGAGCAACTGCGAGTGGGCTGCGTGGCAAGTTTAATGTCGGACCGGTCGCTCGAGCTGTCGGTATCCCTCTGGTTCGAACGACATCTGATGGCCGATAGTACCCCCTCAGCATCATCACCGTAAGCAGCCGCCCGCCGGCAAAAGGCGCTTGGCGGGCAGCCGCGCCGGGCTCAGATCTCAATCTGCTCGGAGATCTCCAAGGCATCATCGACCTCGATGCCCAAGTACCGCACTGTCGACTCCAGCTTGGAGTGACCCAGTAGGAGTTGAACGGCCCTCAGGTTCTTCGTGCGCTTGTAGATCAATGTCGCCTTCGTGCGTCGCATCGAGTGCGTACCGTAGGCGGACGGATCGAGGCCGGCGGCC
>Ga0272412_1000800_pt1 | contig 10182 bp, 7 predicted proteins | sample WWTPWeurt_MetaT_FD_193540 | JGI IMG/M metagenome (GOLD analysis project Ga0272412, IMG submission 193540) | Metatranscriptome of activated sludge microbial communities from WWTP in Nijmegen, Gelderland, Netherland - WWTP Weurt (Metagenome... | ecosystem: Engineered > WWTP > Aerobic digester >...
CCCGCATCGACTCGAAGTTCCTTCGGACACCCGAGAGGGCGAAGGGCGCTCCAACGCGAGAGCACAGCCATGTCGACTGCGGGCACCGCCGGCTTGGGAGGAAACTCGGGATGCAAGCACGTGACGTTTCGTGGGTCTCCGGACTGTCTGCGGCTGTCCTCATGTTGCTCGGAGCATGCGAGCTCATCGGCAACGGCTCGGTAGTCGAGGACAGCTCCGCGGGCGCGGCAGCGACTGGCGGTGCCCCGACCGCGGCTGCCTGCGTGAACAGGGGGCAAGGCCTGTATCAGAACTACTGCGCAACTTGCCACGGTCAGACCGGCCGTGGCAATGGTCCGGCCGCCTACCTCCTGTCTCCCGCACCCCGCGACTTTGGATCGACGCGCTTCCGAATCGTGTCCAGCGTCAACCAAGTGCCAACAGACGAGGACCTCGTGACCGTCTTGCGGCGCGGAATGCCCGGATCGGCGATGCCGCCGTGGGAGTGGATGCCTGACTCGGATCTCGTTGCGCTGGCGCGCTACGTTCGCGAACTCGCGATAACCGGTCGCGCCGACGACCTGCAAGCGCGGGCGATCAAGAACGACGAAACGCTCGAACGCGCCGAGGCTCTCGAGATTGCGACCGGTGCGATGACCCCAAAGGCACAGATCCCAATCCCACCTGAGTGCGAAGGCAAACCTGTCCAGCTACAGGCCGGCCGGCGCTTCTTCTTGGAGAACTGCGCCAAATGCCACGGCTCCGATGGAACCGGCTCAGCTGAGTCTCCACAAGTCAACGAAGACGGCACACCGGCGTATCCCCGTGACTTTACCCGAGGCGTTCTCAAGGGTGGATCGTCACACGCCGACATCATCCGACGCATCACGGCTGGGCTTCCGGGTAGCCCGATGCCGGCAACGAGTATTGCAGACCCGGAGCTCGCAGCCTCCCTGGCGGCCTACGTTCGCAGTCTCATCCGGCCCGGCGTCCAGGAGCGCGTGGCGCAGACGCGTCGCACGCTCGTCGCGCAGCGTGCGGTCGGGGCGTTGCCGTGGACCGTGCAGGATGCCGGGTGGTCTCAGGCGCCGGAGCAGTGGGTCCCGCTCATGCCGCTGTGGGCGCGGGCACACGGTGTCGAGGGTTGCACGATCCGCGCGCTGCACGACGGGACGACGTTGGCGCTGCGCATCAGCTGGGAAGACCGCACACAGAGCACCGAACTGCTCGCGCAGGATCTTTTCACCGATGCCGTCGCGCTGCAGTGGTCTCGAGGAGCGCAGCCACCCCTGTTCACGATGGGCGAGCCGACGCGGCCAGTGAACATCTGGCAGTGGCGCGCGGGCTGGGAGCTCGATCTGGCCGCGGTGCGCGGCGTCACCGCACTCCACGCCGACACCCCCGATGACATGTACGGCCATGTCGACCCGCAAAGCGAGGTGCTGTACCTCACGGCACGCGCCGCGGGAAACCCGATGGCGGCAGCGACCCGGACGAGCGCCGGCGAGATGCTGAGCGCCACCGGTTTCGGCACGCTCGCGCCCATCGGCGCCGACGCGAAGCTGACGGCGAAGGGCGTGTGGTCGAACGGCTTCTGGGACGTGGTGATGACGCGTCCGATGCAGGCCTGCTGTCCAGGCGAGCTCCCGCTCGCACCCGGTGACAGCGTGTTCCTCGGAGCGGCCGCGTGGGACGGCGACCAACGCGACCGCAACGGTCAGAAGTCCGTCTCCGTCTGGCATGTGTTCCGCATCGCGGACTGAACGAGCAAGCCACCATGAACACCAACCGTCGCGACTTCCTCTCGTTCTTCGCCGTCGGCTCCGTACTCGGCGCCGCCAGTGCCGCCAGTCCCGAAGGCTGGCTGTGGCCGTTTGCCTCGGGCGACGTTCCCAATCCGCTGGCGGCCTACCCCACGCGCGACTGGGAGAAGGTCTACCGCGACCAGTACGCCTACGACTCGAGCTTCACCTGGGTCTGTTCGCCGAACGACACGCACGCCTGCCGCGTGAAGGCCTACGTGCGCAACGGCGTGATCGTGCGCATGGGTTCCGACTACACGTACCAGAACTACGCGGACCTCTACGGCAACAAGGCGACCCCGAACTGGAACCCGCGGCAGTGCGCGAAGGGCTACACGTTCCATCGCGTGGTGTATGCGCCGTACCGCATCAAGTACCCGATGGTGCGTGCGGGTTGGAGGCGTTGGGCGGACGATGGCTATCCGTACCTCGACGACGAGGCGCGCAAGAAGTACCGCTTCTACGAGCGAGGACAGGACGAGCTCGTGCGCGTGACATGGGCCGAGGCGTTCCGGTACGTCGCCGGCGCCTACGTCGCGATTGCGAAGCACTATTCCGGCGACAAGGGCGCGAGACGCCTTGCGGAGCAGGGCTACGAGCCCGAGATGATCGCGGAAATGAAGGGCGCGGGAACGCGCTGCCTCAAGTTCCGCGGCGGCATGGGCCTGCTCGGCGTGCTCGGCAAGTACGGCGCGTATCGCCTCGCGAACTCGATGGCGCTGCTCGACGTGCACGTGCGAGGCGTCGACGAGCACCACGCGCTCGCGGGACGCCAGTGGTCGAACTACACGTGGCACGGCGATCAGGCGCCCGGCCACCCGTGGGTGCACGGCCTGCAGGCCTCGGAGTGCGACTTCAACGACCTGCGCTCGTCCAAGCTGATCATCATGGACGGCAAGAACCTGGTCGAGAACAAGATGACCGACTCGCATTGGTTCATCGAGTGCATGGAGCGCGGCGCGAAGCTCGTCGTGATCGCTCCCGAGTACGGTGCGCCTTCGTCGAAGGCCGACGTGCACGTGCCGATCCGTCCCACGACGGACGCGGCGCTGTTCCTCGGCATCACTCGACTGATGATGGAGCGCGGCTGGTACGACCGCGACTTCGTGCTCGGCTACACGGACTTCCCGCTGCTCGTGCGCACGGACACGGGCAAGCGCCTGCGCGCGGCGGAGGTGTTCGCTAACCATGCGTCGAGCCTTGCGGCCGATGGACCGAGCCGGAAGCTGCAGGGCCTGACCGCGGAGCAGCACGAGAAACTCGGCGACTTCGTGGTCTGGAACGAGGCGACCGACTCGCTCGCCGCCGTCACGCGCGACGACGTCGGCCGCAAGCTGGCCGCGCGCGGAGTTCGGCCGGCGCTCGACAGGATCGTGAAGGTCCGTCTGGTCGACGGCCAGGAGATCGAATGCCGCACGCTGTGGTCGATGTACGTCGTGCACCTCGCCGACTATGACCTCGACACGGTCCACGCGATCACGCACACGCCCAAGGCGCTGATCGAGGAACTTGCGAAGGACATCGCCACGTTCAAGCCCGTCTCGATCCATCAGGGCGAGGGCATCAATCACTGGTTCCACGCGACGGAGATGAACCGGGCGGCCTACCTGCCACTGATGCTGACGGGCAACATCGGGCGGCGCGGGGCGGGTTGCCACACGTGGGCAGGCAATTACAAAGCCGCGCTGTTCCAGGGCTCGCCGTGGACGGGCGCGGGGTTCAAGGGCTGGGTAAACGAAGATCCGTTCCATCCCAACCTCGACCCGAACGCGCACGGCAAAGACGTCATTGCGCACGGCTACACGAAGGACGAGGAGCCGGCGTACTGGAACCACGGCGATCGGCCGCTGATCGTCGAGACGCCCAAGCACGGGCGAGTGTGTCTCACCGGCCAGACGCACATGCCGACGCCGACGAAGGCGCTGTACTTCTGCAACGTCAACCTCTTCAACAACGCGAAGCACGCCTACGCGATGCTGAAGAACACCAACCCGCGGATCGACATGATCGTCACCGCGGAGATCCAGATGACCGCGAGCGTCGAGTACGCGGACGTCGTCCTGCCCGCGAATTCGTGGGTCGAATTCGAGGATCTCGAGGTCACGGCCTCGTGCTCGAACCCGTTCCTGCAGGTCTGGAAGGGCGGCATCAAGCCGCTCTACGAGAGCAAGGATGACCTGACCATCCTCGCGGGCATCGCCAAGGAACTCGGCGTCCAGACCGGCGACCGACGCTTCCACGACTACTTCAAGTTCGAGCACGAGGGCAAGCGCTCGATCTACCTGCAGCGCCTGCTCGACACGAGCACGACGACGTCCGGCTACAAGGTCGAGGACATCCTAGCCGGCAAGTACGGCGCGCCGGGTGGGGCCCTGATGATGTTCCGCACCTACCCGCGCATTCCGTTCTGGGAGCAGGTGCAGGACGACGAGCCGTTCTTCACCGACACGGGGCGCATGAATGCCTACGCCGACATCGACGAGGCGCTCGCCTGCGGCGAGAACTTCATCGTGCACCGCGAGGGCACCGAGGCGACGCCCTACCTGCCCAACGTGATCGTGAGCACCAACCCGTGGGTTCGACCGGAGGACTACGGACTGCCGCTCGACTGCGAGCACTGGGATGAGCGCACGATCCGCAACGTCAAGCTGCCCTGGTCCGAGGTCAAGGGAACGCGGAACTTCCTGTGGGAGAAGGGCTTCCAGTTCCTGCTGCTCACCCCGAAGACGCGCCATCGCGTGCACTCGCAGTGGAGCTCGGTCGAGTGGCACGCGATGTACGACTCCAACTTCGGCGCGCCGTGGCGCATCGACAAGCGCTCGCCCGGCGTCGGCGAGCACCAGATGCACATCAACCCCGGCGCCGCACGCGATCTCGGCATCGCCGATGGCGACTACGTCTGGGTCGACGCGAATCCTGCGGATCGTCCGTACTACGGCGCGGATCCCAAGGACCCGTTCTACAAGGTCGCCCGCTGCATGGTGCGAGCCATGTACAACCCGGCCTATCCCTACAACATCGTGATGATGAAGCACGCTCCGTACATCTCGACGGAGCGCAGCGTGAAGGCGCACGAGTCGCGGCCCGACGGTCGAGCGCTCAGCGCGGACACCGGCTATCAGGCCAATTTCCGCTACGGCTCGCACCAGAGCCTGACGCGCAACTGGCACATGCCGATGCACCAGACCGACAGCCTGTTCCACAAGGCCAAGGCGGCGACGCGCTTCATCTTCGGCGGCGAAGCGGACAACCACGCGGTCAACACCGTGCCGAAGGAGACGCTCGTGCGCGTCACCAAGGCCGAGGACGGCGGCCTCGGCGGGGTGGGCGTGTGGAAGGTCGCCACGCTGGGCTACACGCCGGGCGCGGAGAGCGAGGCGATGAAGCGCTACATCGCTGGCCAGTTCATGGACATCGAGTGAGGCCCCCCCCATGCCCAAGCTAGAACCTGACGTCACCGATCCGATGGAACTCGCCGGCGTGGCCTTCGACGATCCCACGGGCCAGAGTGTGCGTGTGATGGCCGAGTGCTTCGCAGACGAGTTTCTGCGCCTTGGACACAGCGTGTCCGAGGTGATGGAGCTCTTCCGCGGCAGCGAGCATCGCCTCGCGCACCACGCGTGGGAACGACTGGGCGACATCGCGGTCTTCGCCATGGTGCAGGAGCTGCGCAGTCGCAACGACCGGATTCGCGAGTGCTTCCTGCGCTCGCGCAAGGCGCGCGGGATCGAGATCACGGGGAGCTAGAGACAATGGCAACGGTCTACAACTGGCAGCTGGGACGCGAGATGGACTACCCCTACGAAGGGGCTTGGCCGGAGCGTCAGTTCGCATTCGTCATCAACACCAACCGCTGCTTGGGCTGTCAGACCTGCACGATGGCGTGCAAGTCGACCTGGACCTTCGCACAGGGCCAGGAGCACATGTGGTGGACGAACGTCGAGACCAAGCCCTACGGTGGCTACCCGCGCAACTGGGACGTCAAGTTGCTCGAGCTCCTGAACAAGGCCAATCCCGACGGCGTGCGGTGGTTCGCACCGGATGGCAACGCACCCGAGGACGCTCCCTACGGCGAATTCGAGGGACGCACCATCTTCGAGGCTGCCCATGACCGCAGCGCGCGCCCGGAGGCCTCGCAGCGTGTGCTCGGTTACCTGCCCACCGACGAGGAGTGGGGCACCCCCAACCTGTACGAGGACGTGCCATCCGGCGGCGGCGGCGGGCGCGGCGAGTGGGTCCGCGAGGGCTCGGACGTCTCGCTTCCCACGCACAAGTCGTGGTTTTTCTACCTCGCGAGGCTGTGCAACCACTGCACGTACCCGGCCTGTCTCGCTGCCTGCCCGCGCACCGCGATCTACAAGCGGCCCGAGGACGGCATCGTACTGATCGATCAAGAGCGCTGTCGCGGTTACCGCAAGTGCGTCGAGGCCTGTCCGTACAAGAAGGCGCTGTACCGGCCGACGACCCGCACGAGCGAGAAGTGCATCGGCTGCTATCCCCGCGTCGAGGGACGCGATCGCGACACGAAGGGCGCGCGCACGGAAACGCGTTGCATGTCGGCCTGCATTGGGCAAGTACGAATGCAGGGGCTCGTGCGGACCGAGCAAGACGGCATCTGGACGCCGGATCGCCAGCATCCGCTGTACTACCTCGTGCACGTCGCGAAGGTCGCGCTGCCGCTCTATCCGCAGTTCGGCACGGAACCCAACGGCTACTCCATCCCGCCGCGCTGGGTACCAAAGCCCTACCTCGAGCAGATGTTCGGCCCCGGCGTCGAGCACGCCATCCAGCAGTACCTCGCGCCCGGTCGCGAGCTGCTCGCCGTGCTGCAGCTCTTCCGCCGCGACAGCCGCATGATCTTCCGGTACGACATCGAGGAAGGCCCGCTGGTGTACGAAGGCGAGATCCACGGCCAACCGTTCCAGCTCCACGACGACACGGTGATCGCGTTCGGCGAGAAGGGCGAAGAGCTGTTCCGCACGACCGTAGAGGAACCGTTGCACGTCCGTCCATCCGAACGCATCAACTGGGTCTAACCATGGACACCCTCACCCGTTCCCCGGCCGATCTCGCCCTCGCCCGCGCCGTCGTGCATCGGTTCCTGAGCGATGCCATCCGCCACCCCGGGCGCTCGACGCTGGTCGGATCCGACTGGAGTCAGGCGTTGCGGACCGCGCTCGAGGAATGCGACGCACCCGAGCTGGTCCCGCTCGCCGAGGCATGCGTGGCCGCCGGAAGCAACCGCCGCTCGACCGAGTTCGCCTATGGACGCCTCATCGGCCACACTCCGCGCGCTGGCATTCCGCCCTACGAGTCGGAGTGGCTCGGGGCCGCCGGTGACCTGCTGCAATACCACCAGATCGCGGATCTCTCGGGTTTCTACGGCGCCTTCGGCCTGCGCCTCAACGACGCCTGCGACGAGCGCGCGGACCACATCGGGATCGAGCTCGCCTTCGCGCAGTTCCTGTGCGCAAAGGAAGCCTGGGCCGTGCAACACGACCAGAGCGAGCTGGCGAGCGTGTGCCGCGGCGCACAGCGGCGCTTCGTGGCCGAGCATCTTGCGCGCTGGGCCCCGGCCTTCTTCCACCGCATCGCAGCCTGCGCCGACGGCGGATTCCACGCTGCGCTCGCGCGGTTGGCGTGCGCCTGGATCGAGAACGAGTGCCGGAGGTTGGAGGTCCCTTGCGGAGACCCGACGCTTGCTCCGGGCGAGTCCTCGGTGACGCTCGAGGACACCTGCGTCTCTTGCGCGCACGCTTCGAGCTGCGTGCCCGGCGGCGCCCCCCGTCCCGAACCGAGCTGAGGCCCGCGGAGGCCAACATGACGCGCATCGAGATTGCCCCGGAACTCGTCGAGGAGGCCGTCTTTCTCCTGCAGCGCGACGCCGACCGACGTGGAGACCTGCGCGCGACCCTCTGGCTGGAGCAGCGCGAGCCGCTCTACGAGCTACGCGACCCGCGTGAACGCGAGGCGGCGTTTCTCGCCCATGCCTTGCTCGCCTTTCGGACCCTGCATCTCGATGAGCCGCTTAGCGTGGCTCTGGAGGCCTGCCCGGCCGCACGCGAGCGACTCGACGTGCTCGCGGTGCGGAGAGCGAGGCGCACCAAGGAAGAGGGTGCGGAACTCTACAGCTCCGCAACCTCGGCGCGCGCGACGTCACCGACCCGTGCCGTGCTCGCGTTGAAGCCGGACCGCTTCGCGGAACTCGATCGCCTGCACGAGCACGTGCGCCGCGAGCTCCTTTTCATCGACGACATGCTCGAACCGGCGTTCGAATACGACCCGTGCGCGATCGATGCGCTCGACCTCGATCCCGGCATGCGCGACGTCGTGCGCGACCGCGCGAGTCGCGCGTGGCGCAGGCGCATCGACGTGCGCGCGCGTGGTGAGCGCGTGACGGGGACCTTCGTCGAACTGGTGGAATCCGCCGTGGCCTCGCTGGGCGGCACGCGCGCCTCAAGTGGAGCCTGAGTTCGATGCGAGTCGATGCATGGAGCCTGCGCGCACCGCGGGCCCCTCTCGTGGCCGAGTCACGTGTGGAGTTCCCACGGGCCGGCGAAGTGCTCGTGCGAGTCAGAGGCTGTGCCGTTCGGGCCTCGGATCTCGCGATTTTCTCCGGCCGAATACCGGTTCCGATCGACCTTCCTCTGACGCTGGGAAACGAGATCTCCGGAAATGTCGTCGCTGCCGGACGGGGTGCCGAGCATTGGCGCGGCCATGACGTAGTGATTCCCTCCGCCCTGCCCTGCGGCGAGTGTGCGGCCTGCAACTGCGGACGATCGGCGATGTGCCCTCGAACTGTCATCCCTGGACGCAATGTGCACGGCGGATTCGCTACTCATGTGCGAGTACCGGCCCGAGGGCTGTGCCTCGTCCCGTTCCTGGGGGACAAAGCTTCCAATCCCGGCGGGCTGGATCTCGCGACGCTTGCATTGTTGTCCGGAACCGTCGCGACTCCGTACCAGGCGATTGCGCGCAGCGGGCTTGTGGAAGGCGACGTCGCGATTTTCGTTGGCCTCGGAATCCACGGACTCCTCGGAGTGCAGATCGCGGTGGCGCGGGGGGCCCACGTGGTGGCACTCGACCCTGATCCCGTACGACTCGAAAGAGCCGGAGAGCTTGGTGCCGAACTCCCGCTTCTCATCGACGACACTGCGGGAAAGCCGGTTGCCGAACACGTGGACGACTTTGCGTCCGAGCGAGGTTGTCCGCCATGGCGCGTTCGAATCTACGAAACATGCGAGAAGCAACGGTGTCGCGAGTTGGCGTTTGCGCTGCTCACGGCTGGACGCACGCTCGCCGTCGTAGGCAATCGCCTAGGCTCCGTCTCACCGCCAGTTCCTGACCTCGCGACCCACGACGCGACAGTATTCGGCAGTTCGGGATGCGCACCAGAGCGCTACGCGGAGTTGCTCCAACTCGCCCTCTCCGGGAAATTGGCGCTCAAGTCGCTTGTCGAAGTGCGCTCACTGGCCAGCGTTCAGCATCGGTTTCAGGATCTCGCCCATCGACCCGGGTTCCGCAGAGTGGTGCTCGTGCCGGAATAGGGCACGCTTGCATGCCCCGATGCCAACCAACTCGACAAGCTCAACGTCCAGAACCACATCCACGTATCCGTCAACAACCGTAGTGTGAGGTGGTCGCTGGCCCCGACTTGGGCTCCGGGTCAGTCTCGAGCAGATCCTCGACGACGAGCACGGGAAGACGAGTGTTCGGAAAGGGCCCGTCGCCACGACACTCGGCAGCGCCACGGTGGGGTCTGGGGCGTGCCAATGGTGTGCCTCATGGGCAGGGCCAGAGACTACAAGAGCGGGAACGTGGTGCTTGCGAGCGCGACGCACCGAAAGGCACTCCGAGCGAACCCGCCAAGGAGTTTGCACTCTCGACGAGACGGTCGCGAACACCGCTCCCAAGCTGGTTGCGGTCGGCCCTATCGAACTCCGCAACGAGACACTGTCTATCAACGTCGCTGAAGCGGTCCTCCGCCATTTGGAAAAGCACGCCGTCCTCTTTCGCAATGTGATCGCGCAGTAGCTCCACATATGCGCTCGCCGCACTTGCGAAACCAGCGGGGTCGACGGCCGCCAAGGCCTTGCGCAGCCGCGCTAGTTCTGATCTGCCTAGGTCGTGCTCGTTCAGCATGACCGCAATTGGGCCGACGTTTTCCGCCATGCCGCGGGCTTGCAGCATCGGGAACAGCAGGCCCTCCTCCTTTCCGTGGTGCAGTCGGTCCGCGAACATCGAAAGAAACTCCAGGACCGTGTTCCCACGTTCGAGGTCGAGGCCACGCCCGCTGCTCGCGGCGTGCGCCAGCTTCTCTAGGCACTCAAGCACCTGCTCGATGACGCGATGGTCGGCGGAGAGCATCTCAGTGGGGCGCATGTGATTCTCCAAGTTGCCC
>Ga0272412_1000805_pt1 | contig 10139 bp, 20 predicted proteins | sample WWTPWeurt_MetaT_FD_193540 | JGI IMG/M metagenome (GOLD analysis project Ga0272412, IMG submission 193540) | Metatranscriptome of activated sludge microbial communities from WWTP in Nijmegen, Gelderland, Netherland - WWTP Weurt (Metagenome... | ecosystem: Engineered > WWTP > Aerobic digester >...
GATAACCTCACCATGAACGTCGAACTCATCACTCCCGTCGCTCTCGAAGAACAAATGCGCTTCGCCATCCGAGAGGGTGGTAAAACCGTCGGCGCTGGCGTCGTTACCAAGATTATTGAGTAAGGAAAACCCATTATGGCCGCGACAAAGATTCGCATTCGTCTCAAGGCTTACGATCACAAACTGCTCGACCAAGCCACGAGAGAAATCGTAGAAACGGCAGAAGGAACCGGCGCCAAAGTAGCAGGGCCTATTCCTCTACCCACAAAAATTAATCGTTTCACAGTTCTCAGAAGCCCACACGTTGACAAAAAATCACGAGAGCAGTTTGAGATTCGAACTCATAAACGTCTTCTAGACATTCTAGAACCTACACAACAAACGCTCGACGCTCTCCGTAAGGTTGATTTGTCTGCCGGTGTTGATGTGGAGATAAAGTAACGAGTTGCGCGATGCCTAAAATTGATATTGTTAACCTAAACAAAGAAAAAGTAGGGGAATTGGATCTCAACGACAAAGTCTTTGGGGTTCAAGAAATCAACCACGCTTTGTTCTATGAAATCGTCAAAGCGCAACTCGCGAGCCGACGTAGCGGAACCCATTCCGCAAAAGGCCGATCAGCTGTTTCTGGTTCGAAAAAGAAACTGTACAAACAAAAAGGAACCGGACGTGCTCGTCACGGATCACTCCGGGCTCCCGTGTTTGTCAAGGGCGGCCAAGCTCACCCGCCCATCCCGAGAAGCTACAGTTACCGCCCCCCGCGTTCGGTGCGCTTAAACGCGCTAAGGCACGCTTTGTCGCTCTACGCGAAAGAAGGTCGTTTAGTTGTTGTGAACGCCTGGGATCTCCCTGAGATTAAAACGAAATCCGTTGCCCAGTCACTCGGAAAGCTGACTAACGCTCCCACAGTCATTGTGGACGTCAACACCAACGAGAAACTTCGGTTTTCGACAAACAACTTACAATCTGCTGCATTCCTTCCCCCGGAGGGAGTCAACGTTTACGACATCCTTCGACATGAGCGTTTGGTCTTAACCCAAACAGCTGTAAAAGCTTTAGAACAACGCCTCAGCGCAGAAAACTAACCCAATGCCTACCTCAAACGCAGTTCTTAAACGCCCTCTTATCCTGACAGAAAAAGGTAACACGCTTAAAGATCGTGAAAATAAATACCTTTTCGAAGTATCTTTGCGCGCAACCAAAAACCAAATCAAAAGCGCCATTCAAGAGCAATTTCCCGAAGTGCACGTGGTGTCCATTCACACGATGGTAGTCCGGGGCAAGGATCGGCGGATGGGGCGCGGTTACGCAAAGACCCAAAATTGGAAGAAAGCTGTCGTTGCTTTGCGCGACGGTGAAAAAATTGATTACTTTGACGCTTTTTAGCAAGGGATTGAAAGACTCTCATGTCGCTCAAGTCATTTAAGCCACGGACTCCCGCGAGACGGTATCTCACCGTCTCTGCGTTTGGTGGACTTCAAAGAAAAAACCGCCCCCTGCGTGCACTCACAAAGCACCAGACAAGTACCGCAGGACGCAATCACTACGGCCGCGTAACCTCCCGATTTCGAGGAGGAGGACACAAACAACGCTACCGCCTCATCGACTGGAAGCGGAACAAACTCGGCGTTCCGGGCAGAGTCGCAACTGTCGAATACGATCCGAATCGTTCTGGCCGCATTGCTCTCATCCACTACGCAGATGGAGAGAAGCGGTACATCCTAGCCCCAGACGGATTGCGAGTTGGTGATAGGGTTGTTTCTTCTCGAAACGCAGACATCAAACCCGGAAATTCGCTGCCGCTGCGCCAGATCCCATTGGGAACAACCATTCACAATCTCGAACTCAAGATCGGCGGTGGTGCTCAACTGGTCCGATCGGCCGGAGTCGCAGCACAACTGATCGCAAAAGAACACGATTGGGGCCAAGTTCGTCTCCCGTCTGGAGAAATTCGGAAGATCCACCTGGATTGTCGATGTACCATCGGTCAAGTCTCCAACCTCGAACATGCCAACATTTCCTACGGAAAAGCTGGGCGAAGTCGGTGGCTCGGTCGGAGACCCCACAACCGCGGTGTTGCGATGAACCCCGTTGATCACCCCATGGGGGGTGGCGAAGGGCGTTCCTCTGGGGGGAGGCATCCTTGCTCTCCCTGGGGTCAGCTCGCAAAAGGTCTCAAAACCCGCCACAACAAACGCACAGACGGCAGAATCATTCGCTCACGAGGGGCCAAAGGTTAACCAATGACTAGATCACTAAAAAAAGGGCCGTTCATTGATAATCACCTCGCCGAGAAAATTGAAAAAGCCCAGGAAGACAAATCCAAACGGATGATTCGGACTTGGTCTCGGCGATCAACCATCACTCCAGATGCGGTCGGTTTGACAATCTCGGTTCACAACGGAAGGAAATTCGTTCCTGTTTTTGTGACGGAAAATATGGTCGGTCATAAATACGGTGAATTTGCACCCACACGCACATTTCACAGTCATTCCGGTGACCGAAAAGGCAAAGCGCCAGCAGCAGGAGCAAAACCCGCCCCGAAGAAATAGTTGCTGACTATTCAAGTTTTTTACGAATCGTGTTGACAGAGTATTAACCCCCTGTTAGACAGCGCGTCCCTTACAGGGAAACCTAAAAACCTAAACTAATTCGGTGGCTGCGGTGTGAAACACCGGACGCACTGGGTGACGTTAAAGGTTGTTGACTTTCAACAATCTTCATTTGTACCCACCGCGTCGATTCCACCAATCGAGAGTAATGATGGAAACGAAAGCGATGGCGCGTTTTGCGCGAATTGCACCACGAAAAGCCCGAGCAGTGGTCCGAATGGTCCAAGGGAAAAAGGTCTCCCAGGCCTTGGATTGGTTAGCGTTTACGCCCAAAAGTGCCGCACCGATTGTGAGGAAACTCATTGAGTCGGCACTGGCAAATGCAAAACGCACAAACGCAAATCTCAATGTTGACTCGTTAGTGATCCTCCAAGCGGTCGTAGATAAAGGGCCAAACAAACACCTGCACCGTTGGCGTTCGCGAGCGATGGGTCGAGCGACACAAATCACCAAAGGGATGAGTCACATCCAAGTGGTTTTGAGTGACGCCCCTCAGCCAACGAAGTCTAAAGCCAAAACTCAACCGACACCAACCCAAGAACCCAAACAAGAACCAACCCCGTCCGCGTAAAGGCAACAAGAATAACCATGGGACAAAAGGTACACCCGTACGGCTTCAGACTTGGAGTTATTAAAACTTGGAATTCCAAGTGGTACGAGCAAAAGAACTACGCTTCATGGCTTCATGAAGATCTCACTCTCAAACGCGTCGTAAAAGAACACTTGGCAAACGCTGGAATTGCAGCCGTCGAAATCGAACGCGCGGCCGCAAAAGTCAAAGTCATTATCTTTACTGCCCGACCAGGAATTGTGATTGGGAAGGGCGGCAAAGGCGTTGACGAACTGAAAAAAGGCAACGGCAAGTTTCCAGGTTTGACGAAGTACACTAACGCCGCTCCGGAAGACATTGTCATCGACGTGCAAGAAATTCGAAAGCCCGACACCAACGCACAACTCGTGGCAGAAACCATTTGCACACAACTAGAACGACGAATTTCTTTCCGCCGCGCGATGAAGAAGGCCGTAGGATCCGCCATGAAATTGGGGGCCAAAGGTATCAGAATTCGATGCGCGGGTCGTTTGGGGGGTGCTGAAATGGCTCGGGTTGAAAGTTACCGCGAGGGGCGAGTTCCTCTGCATACACTCCGAGCAGATATTGAGTTTGGGCAAGCAGAAGCACACACAACTTACGGCGCCATTGGCACGAAAGTGTGGTTGTTCAAAGGCGAGGTGCTCCCACAAAAGAAGCGCCGCCCGACACAAAGAACCGCTAACCAATAGTTAAGAAGAACACACTGTCGAGGAAGCCGTGTTACAGCCAAAGAAAGTAAAATATCGCAAGGCCATGAAAGGAAACATGAAAGGGCTAGCTTATGCTGGTTCTGATGTTTCTTTTGGGGATTGGGGGTTGCAAGTTCTCGAAGCAGGGAAAGTAACCGCAAGGCAAATTGAAGCCGCCCGTATGGCTATCACTAGGCACGTAAAGCGTGCGGGAAAACTCTGGATTCGTTGTTTTCCCGACAAACCAATCACCAAAAAGCCTTTAGAAACCCGCATGGGTCACGGAAAAGGTGCGGTGGAAGAGTGGGTGGCAGTGGTCAAACCGGGTCGGGTTCTTTATGAACTTGGCGGACTCCCCGAGGAGCTTGCGCGAGAAGCATTTAGGCTAGCGTCTCACAAACTGCCTGTCACAACGCGGATTCTTACTCGCGGCTTGGAAAGCCGTTAACTTCTAGGAATTGATCTATGGCTAAACCTATTACCGCAAGTAAACTCCGAGAAAAAACAACAGAAGAACTCGGTGATTTTCTTACTGAACAGCGACGCGATTTTTTTAAAGCTCGCTTTGAAAATTATACAAACAAACTGAACGATACCGCCAAACTGCGAACCGTTCGAAGAACAATCGCGCGAACCTTAACTCTCTTGACTGAACGGCGAAAAGTTACTCAGGCAAGCCCAGAACAAACTAAAGAGTAAACATCATGGAAGAGCCATCCAAAACGCCGAAGAAATCCACTGGTAGAACGTTAGTGGGTCGAGTCGTCAGCGCAAAAATGCAAAAGACCATTGTCGTTGAAGTAACTCGGTCCGTAAGACATCCGGTCTACGGCAAATTCGTTAGAGTTAGAAAGAAATACAAAGCTCACGACGAACAAAGCCAATATCGAGCAGGCGACGTCGTTGAAATCGCAGAACACAAACCGTTGTCCCGAGAAAAGCGTTGGGCAGTTGTTAAACTTCTCGAACGCCAAGCAGAAACGTAAAGGAAGGCTCCTCAATGATTCAGATGAGAACTGTGCTGGATGTTGCCGATAATTCAGGCGCGCGACGAGTTCAGTGCATTAAGGTGCTCGGCGGATCTAGACGCAAGTACGCAGGATTGGGTGACGTTATTGTGGTCAGCGTCAAAGAAGCTCTCCCGGGTATGAAAGTCAAAAAAGGACAAACCGCGAGAGCAGTGGTTGTACGAACCACCCGCGAATACCGCAGGCCAGACGGAAGCTATGTCAAGTTTGACGGCAATTCAGCTGTCCTGATTGACAAGGAAAATACTCCGATCGGCACGCGTATTTTTGGGCCGGTCGCCCGAGAACTTAGAGGCAAGAATTTTATGAAGATCATTTCTCTGGCCCCGGAGGTAATTTAGTCATGGGATTAGCTAGGATTAAAAAAGGGGACTTAGTTGTCGTTATCTCGGGAAAAGACGCAGGAAAACAAGGCAAAGTTCTCCGAGTTTGGCCGGATGATGACAAAGTTACCGTTGAGAAAGTGAATCTCAAAAAGAGACACACAAAACCTTCCCAACAAAATCAAGACGGTGGAATTGTTGAAAAAGAACAACCAATCCACGCTTGCAAGGTGATGCCGATCGATCCGGGAACCGGACGTGGGACTAGAGTGAAAACGCGGGTCGAACCTGATAAATCGAAGGTGCGTGTCGGAAAAAGCGGCAAGGTCATCGAGCCGCCTCCCGCCGCCCAATAACTCTCTACCAAGTTTTGTACTTTCCTGTGCACCTAAAAAGGATTACCCGCTGTGGCTGACGAAGAGAAGAAAAACAAAAAACCCGCTGAGGCTAAGCCCAAGTCAGAAAAGGCACCCAAAGCAGACGGAAGAAAAGGGAAGAAAGCCCCGGAAGCAACACTAGCTGCTCCCGTCTCCGCGACACCTCAAGAACACGTAACCCCGCGATTAAAAAAGCGCTATGCGGCCGAAACAATCCCCGCGTTAACAAAACGCTTTGGTTACAAAAACAAAATGCAGGTTCCCCGGCTTCAGAAAATAACCCTGAATATGGGTTTGGGCGAAGCTGTGCAGAATAACAAAGTTATCGAGTCCGGAGTCTTGGAACTCACTGCAGTTGCCGGACAGAAACCCGTTGTAACCCGAGCCCGTAAGTCCATCGCGAGTTTCAAGCTTCGCCAAGGGCTGCCCATTGGGGTTATGGTTACGCTTCGCCGCGACCGAATGTGGGAGTTTCTGGATCGCCTTATTACGTTTGCACTTCCGCGCGTTCGCGATTTCAAAGGCGTCAATCCGCGTGGCTTTGACGGGGCCGGAAACTACACTTTGGGACTAAAAGAACAAATCATTTTTCCTGAAATTGACTACGACCGTGTTGAGAAAATCAAAGGTCTCAATATATCCATCGTGACAACGGCGAACAACGATGAAGAAGGTCGGGCGTTGCTGCAATCTTTGGGTATGCCCTTTAGATCGTAAAGTTGGTTCTCTTTGTTTTTGTGACCCAATAAAAGGAGTTAAACTCGTGGCTCGTGCAAGTGCGTTTGCGAAGTTAAAAAGTGTACCCAAATTTTCAGTCAGACACCGTAACCGTTGCCGCACATGCGGCCGTGCGCGTGGTTATCTTCGAAAATTTGAATTGTGTAGGATTTGTTTGAGATCCCTTGCTCTCAAAGGCGAAATTCCTGGTGTGATTAAGGCCAGTTGGTAGGAGACGATCATGCAGTCAGATCCCATTGCGGATATGCTAACCCGAATTCGAAATGCGACGATGGCAAGACACGATCGTGTAACCTTGCCACATTCGAAACTAAAACAAACCATTGCAAGTGTTTTGCAAAGCGAAGGCTACGTTGCGGACATTCAAACAGAATCTCCAAAAGGTGCACAGCCCAGTCTAACGCTTGTATTAAAATATGGGCGCGATCGAACTCCCGCGATAGAAGGAGTTCAACGCATTTCCCGACCGGGTTGCAGGATTTACGTCGGCAACCAGCGAATTCCTAATGTTCGTTCGGGACAAGGAATTGCGATTTTGTCGACTTCCCGGGGAATCATGAGCGACCGCCAAGCCAGAAAAGTTGGCGTAGGTGGCGAGTTGCTTTGTGAAGTTTGGTAAAGTTTGAGTTTAGGAAAGGTTTTCGTTTATGTCGCGCATTGGAAAACGACCAATCCCCTTACCAAAGGGTGTAACGGTCACGGTCGCAAACGGGCGGTTTGAAGTGAAAGGTCCCAAGGGGACTATCACCAAGCCATTTCCTTCTGGGTTGGCGTTCGAAATTAAAGAGAATGCCGGTTATCTGTCTATCCAGGGCAACACCCCAACGGAAGAAACTAACCGCCAACACGGAACAACCAGAGCACACTTAGCTACTGCCGTCACAGGAGTTTCTGAAGGTTTTAAGGCCAACCTCAAGCTCGAAGGAACCGGTTACAAAGCAGAAAGCAAAGGGTCGACTCTGAACCTCACGCTAGGCTTGTCGCATCCCGTAACATACGATTTACCCAAATCGGTTACAGTTAAGATCCCCCCGGAATCGAAAGGTAGCGTCATCCAGCTAGACACGTTTGACAAAGACGCCTTGGGTCAAACCGTTGCCAACCTGCAAGCGTTCAGACCACCCGAACCATACAAAGGCAAGGGCGTCCGGAAAGACGGACAAAAGATTCGCCGTAAAGCCGGAAAAGCTGGCGCCAAAGGAAGCAAGTAAGGAATTGCCGTTATGACCACGGAAAAGAAAACTAACCAAAGAGCCCGACGACACGCGCGAATCAGAAACAGAGTTTCTGGAACAATCGAACGACCTCGGTTAAGTGTGTTTCGTTCAAGTCAACACATTTACGCTCAAATCATAGACGACGAGACCGGGAAAACTCTAGCGGCCGTAAGCACCGTAACAAAGGCCATCCAGGCGGCAACCACGACGGCAACCAAAACAGAAGCCGCAAGAAAAGTAGGGGAAGCCATCGCGAAAGTCTGCCTTGAAAAAGGACTGTCCAAAGTCGTTTTTGACCGCGGTGGTTACAAATACCATGGCCGCATTTCCGCGTTGGCTGAGTCTGCTCGAAAAGCAGGATTACTCTTCTAAGTTACGTAAAACCAGACACTAGGAAAGAACAAATACAATGTCGATGACTGGGCAAGGCGAAGACGAATCGAAGGATCTCAAAGAACGCGTAGTGCACATCAACCGCGTTGCGAAGGTCGTCAAAGGTGGCCGGCGGTTTAGTTTTTCCGCGCTCGTTGTGGTCGGTGATGGATCGGGTCGGGTCGGAGTTGGTCTCGGAAAAGCCAACGAGGTCCCCGAAGCCATCCGCAAGGGGTACGAACAAGCAAGAAAAAACTTGTTTGTTATTCCCCTAGTCGGAAAAACGATCCCCCACAACGTTCGAGGACAGTTTGGGGCCGGGGACGTCATGCTTCGTCCTGCTTCCCCTGGTACGGGCGTAATTGCTGGTGGTGCGGTGCGCGCTGTCGTTGAAAGCGCTGGAATTCAGGACATCCTCACAAAATCACTAGGAAGCCGCAACCCCCATAACGCCGTCAAAGCCACAGTCGCCGCTTTGCAACAATTGCGAAGTGTCTCAGCGACGGCCCAACGGCGAGGTTTACAACCAGAAGAGTTTGCTCGAACGGGAGCTGAACGATGAAGAAAAACTTGCGCATTCAACAAACACGCTCGTTCACCGGAAAAAAACCAAACCACGTTGCGGTACTCCGGGGTTTGGGTCTTAGGGGACCCTCGAGCGAGGTCGTCGTAGCCAACACCCCGTCTTTTCGGGGAATGGTCAAGAAAGTTTTGCATTTAGTCACAGTTGAGGAAGTCGATGTCTAGCATTTTGAGCAACCTCCGATCGCCAGAAGGCAGCAACGCAAAGCCGTTGCGAAAGGGTCGAGGTGTGGGTTCGGGTTTGGGGAAAACTGCAGGAAAAGGGCAGAAAGGCCAAAAAGCTCGTCATCCGGGTAACTTCGGCAAGCTTGGATTTCAAGGCGGTCAAACCCCCATTCAGCGCCGCTTGCCCAAACGCGGCTTCCGCAACAAGTTCGCCAAGGAAACCGAGGCGATCAACCTTCGAGATCTCGAAAAACACTTCCAAGCCGGTGCAACGATTGATTTGGCAACAACCAAAAACGCAGGGCTAATCCACAACGCCACAGAGCGACTGAAGGTGTTGGGGGTCGGGGATTTGAGCGGAAAATTCGTTTTCAAGGTTCACGCAGTGAGTGCGTCGGCCCGGGAAAAAATCCTCAAGGCTGGAGGAACAATCGAAATCCTCGCAGTCGAACCCCCGAGCAAGTAATCCAACCGGCTGCCGGGAAGTGCTGGCAGTCTTGGGCGGTTGTAGCTAACCAATGAACTTTTTCACAAAGGCAACAGAATGGCAGCGCTGAGCGTACTTACGAATATTGGACGAATTCCGGAATTACGCCGAAGGCTTGCCTTTACGCTGGGCATGTTAGCGATTTACCGCGTTGGGATATTTGTTACCACGCCGGGCGTAAACCGAAGCGTGATGAGGGACCTCGTGGGAGGTTCTGATGAGTCTATTTTGGGAATGCTCAATTTGTTTTCGGGAGGAGCGATTGAGCAACTCTCCATCTTCGCCTTGGGCATCATGCCTTACGTTTCAGCCTCAATTGTTATCCAGTTACTCACTTCTATCTTCAAACCCTTGGAGGAGTTGAGGAAAGAAGGGGAGCTCGGCCAAAGAAAGATCAATCAGTACACCCGTTATGGAGCAGTTGTTTTAGGGATCGTCCAAGGTTTCAGTATCGCTTTGTTCCTCGAAGGGCAAAAAAATAGTGATGGTTTGCTTGTTGTGAGCAGCCCCGGATGGGGCTTCCGTTTGATGACGGTGTTAACACTCACAACGGGTACGGCTTTTATCATGTGGGTTGGCGAGCAAATCACCGAACGGGGTATCGGGAACGGAATCTCACTGATCATTTTTGCCGGAATCGTTGCTGACTTACCCCAAGCGTTTTCGCAGATTATCACCCTTACCAAATCAGGCCAGATCCAACCTACAACGTTGCTGATTGCAACCGCAATTGTATTAGCTTCTATTGGGGGGATCGTTTTCTTCGAACGTGGACAAAGACGGATTCCAATCGAATACTCGCGGCGTTTAGTGGGCCGAAAACGCTATGGAGGCCAACGAACCCACCTACCCCTAAGAGTAAATTCCGCTGGAGTTATCCCTCCAATCTTCGCTCAGACCGTTCTCCTTGTCCCCAAAACGTTGTTCGATCTTAAGATTCCGTACACAGAACAAATC
>Ga0272412_1000808_pt1 | contig 10122 bp, 9 predicted proteins | sample WWTPWeurt_MetaT_FD_193540 | JGI IMG/M metagenome (GOLD analysis project Ga0272412, IMG submission 193540) | Metatranscriptome of activated sludge microbial communities from WWTP in Nijmegen, Gelderland, Netherland - WWTP Weurt (Metagenome... | ecosystem: Engineered > WWTP > Aerobic digester >...
CTGGCCCTCACGCTTTACGGCGATTTGTCGGTTTCGGTCATCGCTCAGTCGCCCCCGGGGCGGCCCGGGATCGTCACCCGCTGGTCGCCGGAGCCGGCGGCCTGGGACGCGGTGCGCCGGGCGGTGGCCCGGGGGCGCCAGGCCTACGTCGTGTTTCCCCTGGTGGAAATGTCGGAGCGCCTCGACCTTCGCGCGGTTTTGGACGGATGGAAGCGGCTCAAAGACGATGTTTTCCCGGGGCTGTCCGTGGGGCTCCTGCACGGACGTCTCAAGAGCCGGGAAAAGGAAACGGCCATGAAGGCCTTCGCCCGGGGGGAAACCCAAATCCTCTGCGCCACGCCGGTGATCGAGGTGGGCGTGGACGTGCCCAACGCCACCGTGATGGTGATTTTAAACGCCGAGCGGTTTGGATTGGCGCAGCTTCATCAGCTGCGGGGTCGGGTTGGACGGGGGCTCCACCCCTCCGAATGCCACCTGGTGTCCCCGTTGAAGGACGCGGAGGCCGCCGTTCGATTGCGCCTCCTTTGCCGGGAATCCAGCGGATTTCGATTGGCGGAAGAAGATCTGCGCCTTCGCGGCCCCGGGGAATTTCTGGGGGAAGCGCAGCACGGGATTCCCGTGTTTCGGGCGGGGAACCTGGTGTCCGACGGGGAAATCGTCGAAGCGGCCCGCCGGGCGGCCTTTCAAACCATCGAAGAAGATCCCGATCTCCGGCGTCCGGAGCACCGGGGTCTCCGGGGGGCCCTGGGCGCGCGGTTCGGGGAGAAGATGAATTTCGGCCGGACGGCGTAAGGTCGTTGACACACCGCGGTTCTGGGTTTAGAATTCAAGGGTGAGCAACCAGGGCCGCATCGTCGTTTATCCGGGCAGCTTCGACCCCGTCACCAACGGTCATTTGGACATCATCCACCGGGCCCGCCACATCTTTGATCACGTGATCGTGGCGGTCACCCAAAACAGCGCAAAAAATTCCCTTTTTACCGTTCAAGAACGCGTCGACCTTCTTTCCGCCGCCTTGAAAAAGGAAATCCGATCCCGGTCCGTCAGCGTGGACACTTTTTCGGGTCTCCTCGTGGATTATTGTCGGCGGCGCCGGGCGGTGGCCGTGGCCCGGGGCCTGCGGGCCCTGTCGGATTTTGAATACGAATTTCAAATGGCCCTCATGAACCGCCATTTGGCGCCCAAGCTCGAAACCGTGTTCCTGATGCCCGACGAGAAATACACCTACCTCTCCTCCACCCTTTTAAAAGAGATCGTGCGATTGGGCGGCGACGTGGGGCGGTTTGTCCCCGCCGCGCTCGTGCCCAAAATCCGCCAAAAGTTGGCGGGACGGGGTTAAAGGGGCCCGCGGGCGGCGCCCGGGGACTTCCCTTGACAGCGATCCATCCCCGCGTTATTCTTGAAAAACACGGCGAGAAATCGCCGGGAACCTCGCCCTTTTGGGAAGATTTCCGTCGACGTTCGACCGCGAAGTCGCGCCGGATTCTCCTGCCCGAGGCGACGGACCCGCGGGTATTGTCCGCGGCCATTTTTCTTAAGCGCGTCGGGATTGCCCGGCCGGTGTTGGTGGGGGACCCGGTGACCGTCCGCGCCGCGGCGGCGGACGGGGGCTGGTCCCTCGACGGGATCGAAATTTTGGATTCGACGAACGCGGCCGACCGGGCCGCTTTCGCCCAGGCGCTCTTTGAGCGACGCAAAGCCAAAGGGACCACGGCCGAGGAAGCGGCCCGTCTCGTCGAAGACCCGCTTTATTGGTCCGCGATGGCCCTGGCCGGGGGACGGGCCGACGGTCTCGTGGGGGGCGCGGTTCGTACCACGGCGGACACGGTCCGGGCGGGGTTCGCGGGGGTGGGGCTCGCGCACGGGGCCGATATCGTTTTCGGGGCGTTTTTCATGGAATGCCCCCACGCGACGGGCGGGGCCCGCCGCCTGATGTTCGCGGACGCCGCCGTGTCGCCCCATCCGTCGCCCCGGGCCCTGGGCGCCATCGGCGTCGCCGCCGCGGAATTCTGGCGACGCCAGACGGGCGAAACCCCCCGGGTCGCCTATTTGAGTTTTTCCACCCTGGGGAGCGCCGAGGACGAGTCGGTGACCGCGGTCCGGCAAGCGGTGGCTCACGCGAAGAAAAAAGCCCCGGATCTTTCGGTGGACGGCGAATGGCAGGCGGACGCCGCGCTGGTGGACCACATCGCCCGGCAGAAGGGCGTGCCCGACGGCCCCGCCGCGGGCCGGGCCAACGTGATGATCGTGCCCGATTTGAACGCCGGCAACATCGGCTACAAAATGGTGCAGCATTTGGGCGGCGCCCGGGCGGTGGGCCCCTTTCTGGTGGGGCTGGGCAAACCCATGGCGGACTTGTCCCGGGGCTGCACGGACGAAGACATCGTGGACACCGTCGCGGTGACGTCGCTTTTGGACTGACGAAAAGAGGGCTCATGTCGAAAAACGGTCCCAAAAAACGCCTGGGGGACATCCTGATCCAGGAAGGCCTCATCACCGCCATTCAATTGGAACGGGCGGTGGAGGCCCAGCGCACGAAAGGCGGTAAGCTGGGCGATCTGCTGGTCGGCCTCGGGTTCTGCACGGAAGAGGACGTGTTGTCGGTTTTGTCCAAACGATCGGGCTACGGCTACCTCACGGCCCTGTCCACCCGCCCCGCGGTCCCGCCCGCGGTGTTGGCCCACATCCCCGCGGCCTTGGCCTGGTCCAAAAATTTGGTGCCCGTCGCCAAGGAGGGCAACGTCCTTTCCGTCGCCGTGGCCGATCCCTTCGCCGAGTTCGATTCCATCGGGGAGCTAAAAATCCAAACCGGGTGCGACATCAAGCTGGTCCTCGCCTCGGAATCGGAAATTCAAAAGGCCGTCGCCCGTTATTACCCCGACCGCAAAGACGTCGTCGCGGAGGCGGACGCCGGGCCGGCGCTGGAGGCCATGGACACGGTCATCGGCGCCCTGGTGGAGAACGCGGCCAAAGCCGGGGCCGACCATATTTTTCTTGAGCCCGGCGCCCAGGCGCTGCACGTCCGTTACCGAAGCAAAGCCGGTCTCCAGTCCCGGCCCGATATTCCGCTGGCCCATCAGGCGTCGCTCGTCGCCCGGCTCAAAACCCTGGCCCGCCTCAACGTGGGGGAGTGTTGGGTGCCGCAGGTCGGACGCCTGCGATGGACGGCCTCGGGACGCCCCATGGACCTGACGGTGACGACCCTGCCGACCTCCCTCGGGGAGAAGATCGTTTTCAAACTGGTCGACGCGGACCGCGCCATGCCCTTGGATTTGGAAAAACTCGGGCTGGAGGGGGAATCCCGTTCGCAATTTGAAAAAATGTTGGAGTTGAAAAAGGGCCTGATCCTGGCGGTGGGTCCCACGGGCTCCGGAAAAAGCAGCACCCTGCACGCGGCCCTGGCCCGCCTGAGCGATCCCTCCCGCCACCTGGTCTCCGTCGAAGACCCCGTCGAACGTTATCTGGACGGCGTCTCCCAGCTTCAGGCGCGGCCGGACGCTCGTTTGACGTTGGCGTCCGGGGTTCATATCCTGCGACGGTTGGGCCCCGACGTCCTCTACGTCTCCGATTTGCGGGATTTGCCCACCGCCGAGGCCGCCCTGCAGGCGTCGTCGGAATGCCTGGTGTTGGCGGCCCTGACCGCGTCGTCCGCGCTGGCGGGCATCGAGCGGTTGTGGGAGCTCGGCGTGTCGGCCGCCCAACTGGCCCAGGCCCTCGTGGGGGTGGTCGGCCAGAGGCTGGTTCGGACCGTGTGCCCCCATTGCCGGGAACCCCACACTTTTTCCCTCCGCCAATTGATGGCCCAGGGCGTCGGCAGCCAGGAAATGCGGGCCGCCAAACGGGCCGACTCCTTCACCTTGTACCGGGGGCGGGGGTGCGGCCAGTGCCTGGGGACGGGTTTCTTGGGCGCCGCCGCGGTCTTCGAACTGTTGCCGGCGACGGACGGTGTCCGGCGATTGATGTGGGAAAAAGCGGGACGCGCCGCGTTGGCGCGGGAAACCTCGGAACGGGTGACGCTCCGCGAAGCCGCGGTGAACAAGGCCCTGGCGGGACTGACGACCATCGACGAAGCGTTGCGGGTCGGCGACCAAAGTTGAACACGGGGGATCTGCCATGATCAGCATGAACGATTTGTTGATTTTGATGGTGCAAAAAAAGGCGTCCGATCTCCACCTCACCGTCGGCGCGCCGCCGGCCCTGCGGGTGGACGGGGTTTTGATTCAAACCAATTTGGAAAAAATGACCCCCGACATGTGCCAACGGCTCATTTATTCCCTCCTGTCCGACGTGCAAAAACAGCGGTTCGAATCCGAAAACGAGCTGGACATTTCCTTCGGGATCAAAGGGTTGGGGCGCGTCCGGATGAACGTGTTCCGCCAGCGGGGAAGCGTGGGCGCGGCCCTGCGGTCGGTCCCGTCCCGGTTCATGAGTTTTGAGGAATTGGGATTGCCGCCCGTCATCAACGACGTGGTCAATCTCCCCCGGGGGTTGGTCCTTGTGACGGGCCCCACCGGATCGGGAAAATCCACGACGCTGGCCAGCCTCATCGATTACATCAACGAAAACCGCCAGTGCCACATCGTGACCATCGAGGACCCCATCGAATACATCCATTTCCACAAACAGTCGTTGGTCAACCAGCGGGAGCTCGGCACCGACACCCAAAGTTTCACCTCGGCCCTTAAATACGTTCTTCGGCAGGACCCCGACGTTATTCTGGTGGGCGAAATGCGGGACGCCGAAACGATCGCGGCGGCGATGACCATCGCTGAAACGGGCCACCTGGTCTTTTCGACCCTTCACACCAACGACGCGGCGGGGACCGTCAACCGGATTTTGGATTCCTTTCCGCCGGAACGCCAGGAGCAGGCCCGCAGCCAGTTGTCCTTTACGCTTCAAGCGATCCTGAGCCAGGCCCTGCTCATGCACGCCTCGGGTTCGGGCCGCGTGTTGGCGGCCGAACTCCTGCTGGTGACCCCCGCGGTCCGAAACCTCGTGCGGGAACAAAAAGTGGAGCAGATTTACCTCGCGATGCAGACGGGCAGCAAGTCCGGCATGCAAACCATGAACCAATGCCTGCTGGGGCTGGTTCAACGGGGTCAGATCACCCACGCCACCGCGTTGGAATATTCCAACGACGTGGACGAATTGCGCAAATCGCTTCCGAAGGAGACCTCGACGGGGTTCTAAACCCGTCCCCGGCCCACGCCCATGACGGATCCCGGCAAACTCATCGAGCTTGACGTCAAGCCCCGCTCCCGGATCATCGTGGCGGACGATGAACAGGACATCGCGACGCTCATCGAAGATTGGCTGTCCGATACCTACGAGGTGACCGTGGCCTTGAACGGGAAGGCGGCCATCCAAAAAGCCATTTGGCAGCGCCCCGACGTCATTCTCTGCGACATCGTCATGCCCGACATGGGGGGGTACGAAGTCGCCCGCGCGCTCCAGGCCAATCCGACGACGCAGGGCGTTCCCATGATCGTGATGACGGCCAAAAACTACGACGACTCCACCGTGCGGATGATCAAGGCGGAACCCAACGTTCTGGGGTTCATCAACAAACCGTTCAAACCCAGCGAATTGATCAAAATGATTCAGTCGGTCATGTCCGGCCAGAGGACGTTCCAGGCGACGGCGCCGTCTCCCGCGTCGGAAACGCCGTCCCTGGTGGTCCGGGCCCCGGCCACGACGCCGGAGGCGCCCCCCCGGTCGGCCGTCGGCGCGGTCCCGTCGCCGACGAGTTACGAGACGCGCCTGGCCGCGCGGGTGGAGGACCGATCGGAGTCTCGAATATCCCCGGGGGCCACCGCGGTCCCCTCGTCCGTGTTCGCGTCGGGCGGTCGAACCGCGCCGCCGGCTTTTCGGGGTTTGCCGTCCGACGACGAACCGTCGGGGGATCGCCCGTCGGGTTTTCGCCGGGGAATCAAAGCCCTTTGGGGAGCGGTTTGGCGATTGGCGTTGCTGGGAATGGGGCTCGGGTTGTTCGGCGAAGTCCTTTGTCGCTGGACCGAGGGGGCCATCGGGGAGCCGGTGTTCCTGCCGCCCCTGCGGGCGGCCCGATACAAGGAGCTTCCCTATCAGTTCGAACCCAACGCCCAATGGGCCTCCGACGGCCTGGTTTTTCGAGTCAACTCCTGGGGGCTTCGCGACCGGGATTTCCCCCTCGTGGCTCCGCCCGACACCTACCGGGTTCTGTTGCTGGGGGGGACGGCGGCCTTCGGGGCGCGCACCGCCGACAACGACACCCTCGCCCGCCAGTTGGAAAACGCCCTTCGCGCCGCCGGCGTCCGGTCGGGACAAACCATCCAGGTGATCAACGCCACCCATTGGGCCTATTCCCCGGCCGATCAGTGGGCCTACGTTGAAAAAGAGGGTTTCCAGTTTCGCCCGCAAATCATCGCCTGGATCGTCGAACCGCGCTCGGCGGATTTGCCGTCGGGACGCGGTCTTCGAGAGCTGGCCCTGTGGTATGGGTTGGCCCGGGGGCCCTTGGCCCAAAGCCGTTTTGTGAGCGTGGTGGGCCTTCGGATCGCGTCCTTTTTCGGCGAGTCCCGCGAGCCCGCTTTGGAGGACCTGGTCAAGAAGGCCCAGGCGTTCAGCAAATCCCAGGGCGTCCGATTGCTGCTGTGGTCCTCCAGCGGGTTACCGACCGCGCCGGGCGGGGCCGTTCGGCTGGCCTTCGGCGGCGCCGGGCTCCCATCGCTCCCATCGGACGCCGCCGCCCGGGTGACGGCGGGCGTCGTCGCGGCGTTGCGCGGGGAGGCGGCGACGGCCGCCGCCGGGTCGTGACTTTGTTCGGTAGCGGGGCGGTCCCCCTTCGCCCCTGGACAGAACGCCCAAAGTCGGTTACATTGATGAATAGGAAATAGACATGGCCCAATTCGCCTACAAAGCCCGTGCCACCTCCGGAAGCGTGCTCTCCGGAATGTTGGAAGCCAACGATCAACGCGCCGCGATCGATCAATTGCGTGGCCAGCGTCTCATCGTTCTTGAAATCAACGAAAGCGCCCCGGGTTTTCTCGACGCCATCAAAAAGTCGGCCCTCTTCAAACCCAAGGTGGCCCAAAAAGACATCGTTCTTTTTTCCCGTCAACTTTCAACGCTGGTGTCCGCCGGCGTGGCGTTGGTGTCCGGGTTGAACATTCTCCAGGAACAAATCATCAACAAAACTTTTCGCGACATCGTCTTGAAGGTGAAGGAAGACATTGAATCCGGTCTCCCGATCGCCGACGCGTTGAAAAAGCACCCGGACGCCTTCACGGATCTTTACGTGGCGATGATCAAGGCGGGCGAGGTCGGCGGTATTTTGGACGTCATTTTGGAGCGGTTGTCCAATTACCTCGAAGCCGCCGAGCAGCTCCGGGGCAAAGTCAAAGGGGCCATGATGTACCCCGCCGTCGTCAGCACGATCGCCGCCGCCGTAACGGTTTTCCTTCTGGTCGGCGTAATTCCGACCTTTAAAGAAATCTTTTCCAGCTTCGGGGCGGAATTGCCGCTTCCGACCCGAATCGTGATCGGCATTTCCGAAGCCCTTCAGCAGCAGTGGTACATTTTTGTCGGGGTTCCGATCGGGGGATTTATTCTGTTTAAGCGGTGGGTCAAAACGGAAAAAGGCGCCCAGATTTTCGACACCCAGGTGCTCAAAATGCCCCTTTTTGGGCCCATGTTGCGGAAGGTCGCCGTGGCCAAATTTACCCGGACGTTGGGAACCTTGGTCAAATCCGGCGTGCCCATTCTGCAGGCCATGGAAACGGTGGCCCAAACGGCCGGCAACAAGGTCATTGAAAAGGCCGTCATGAGCGCCCGGGAATCCATCCGGGAAGGCGAACGCATCGCCGAGCCCTTAAAGAAATCCGGGGTGTTCCCGCCCATGGTGGTTCAGATGATCGCGGTGGGGGAAGAAACCGGGAACATGGACATCATGCTCAACAAAATCGCCGATTTTTACGACCAAGAAGTGGACGTGGCCGTCAAAGGCCTCACCTCCATGATCGAACCCATCGTCATCGTTTTCATGGGCATCGTGATCGGCGGCATCGTCATCGCGATGTTCATCCCGATGTTCGAGCTCGGCCAACTGGCCGGCAAGCAGGGTTAAAAGTAAAGGACTTGAAAATCCCCGGTTGGGGGGGTAAGCTTACATGAAGGTCTTCGCTTGACAGTGTTTCGGGCGAATGATATTTTCACCGCAACTTTACGATTTCTCGGCGGCAAAGATCGTCGAGAAGGAGGTGAGCAACATGAGTCAACTTATGAAAAAGGTCGCGAAAGGGTTCACCCTGATCGAATTGATGATCGTGGTGGCAATCATTGGTATCTTGGCGGCTATCGCCATCCCTAAATTCGCCGACCTCGTGACGAAGTCGAAAGAAGCCAGCATCAAAGGCAGCTTGGGAACCATCCGCAGCGCCGTGAGTATTTATTACTCCGACCAAGAAGGCGTGTATCCCGCCTCGGGTTCCTTGGCGATTGCCTTGACCAGTGGCTCGCGCTACCTGCAGGAAATGCCCTACGTGCAGATTCCCCAGGGCGCCTACGGGCACAGCCGCGTCAACACTGAGACCACCGTTAACGCTGACGGCGGGAACTGGCTGTATGCCCCGGGTTCCGGTCAAGTGGCGGTCAACTGCACCCACACCGACACCAAGAGCTCGACCTGGAGCACCTGGTAAGTCCGAGCGTCCAACGTTTCAAAAGCGGGGGAGGGATCTTCGGATCCCTCTCCCGCTTGTTTTTTAAGGGGGGCCTTGGCCCGCCGCATCGGAAAGGAGCGCGTTTGTGGATTCAGACACCGGGGCGTTGACGCCCCTCGTTCGCATGTTATTGTCCGGAATGGCCGGCGCCGCCTTGGGCAGTTTCGCCAACGTGTGCATCCATCGAATTCCACGGGGGGAATCCGTCGTTTTCCCCGGCTCCCATTGCCCCGGCTGCCGGGCGCCGATTCCCTGGTATCTCAATCTCCCCTTAATTAGCTTTGCGCTGTTGCGGGGGCGTTGCGCCCGATGCCGCCGCCGCATCTCCTGGCAGTATCCGCTGGTGGAGGCCTTGACCGCCCTGTTGTTCGCTCTTCTTGCGAGCCGCCCCGGCGAATCGATCTTTTTCTTCGGCATGGGCGCCGTCTTTACGCTGGTTTTGGTGATCGTTTCCGGCATCGACTATCACTTGAAAATCATTCCGGACGTGTTCTCCCTGGGATTGTTGGGAGCGGGGTTGGTCTTATTGCCCTTGAATCCTCTCTTGGGGGACGGTCTGGCGATCCGGGTCCTTCATGGGTTCGGCGGGGCCGTCGCGGGGTTCGGTCTGATGTGGGCCATGGGTTTCATTGGCGCCAAAGCCTTTGGGAAGGAAGCCCTGGGCGACGGCGACGTCAAGTTGATGGCCGGCGTCGGGAGTTTGGTGGGGGCCTCGGGCGTGTTGGCCTCGGTGTTCACCGCCTCCCTTCTGGGGACGGTGTTGTTTCTGGTGTTGAAGGCGCTCCGCCGCATGACCTGGGGAACCTATCTGCCGTTTGGACCCTTTTTGGCGGCCGGGGCCTGGCTTTATTGGGTGTATCCCGGGGTTTGGGACCGGTGGTGGGCCTTCTGAACCAACGGGTCACCGCGGCGCGCGGTCCGACGGGCGAGTGGAAAAAGGAAGCTTTCGGCGCTGCCGCCGTCGCGTTGATCACCGCCGTCGTGTTCGGGTCGGTCCTGCAAAACGGGTTCGTTGCCTGGGACGACCGAAGCAATTTCCTTACCAATCCTTTTTACCGGGGGTTGGGCCTCCCCCAATTGAAATGGATGTGGACGACCTTCCACCGGGGGCATTACGTGCCCCTTTCGTGGATGACCTTGGGGGCGGATTTTCTCCTCCACGGGATGAACCCCCGGGGATATCATTTCACCAATCTGGTCCTCCACGCTCTGAACGCCGCCCTGGTTTTCGCGGTGGCGCGTTTGTTGTTCGCCCGGGCCGCCCCTGATTTTTCCGGAGGGCGGGGCCGAATCGCGGCGGCCGCAACGGCCTTGTTTTTTTCCCTCCATCCGCTCCGCGTCGAATCGGTCGCCTGGATCACCGAGCGGCGCGACGTCCTCGGGGCTTTTTTCCTGCTGGCCTCCGCGGCCTGTTATCTTCAGC
>Ga0272412_1000810_pt1 | contig 10116 bp, 4 predicted proteins | sample WWTPWeurt_MetaT_FD_193540 | JGI IMG/M metagenome (GOLD analysis project Ga0272412, IMG submission 193540) | Metatranscriptome of activated sludge microbial communities from WWTP in Nijmegen, Gelderland, Netherland - WWTP Weurt (Metagenome... | ecosystem: Engineered > WWTP > Aerobic digester >...
GATGTGTGCATGGGCAACTTCCAGGCCTATCACAGCCATACCAACTTTAATACATGGGACAACTAAGGCTAAGGATTTTGCCAATTCCTTTGCAAAAAGATTAATTTCAACATAATGCTCGTCCCCTAAATCAAAAAAATTATCAATTTCGGATTTTGGAACCACTAGTAAATGTCCCTTGGCTAATGGCTTTACATCTAAAAATGCAAAACAATTAGCAGTTTCTGCAACCTTATAACAAGGTATCTCCCCTGATATTATTTTTGAAAAAATACTGGCCATTAAGCAGTAATTTCTAAGATTTCCAAAATCATTGTCCCACCTGGAGTTTCAATAGTAGCTTTATCTCCTACTTTTTTTCCCAAGAGACCTTGTCCTATGGGAGAACTTGCAGATATTTTACTGGCTTTAATATCGGACTCTGCTTCGGATACTATTTTGTAGATAATCTCTTTGTTGACTTTATGATTTAATAAACGAACATTCGTCATCAAAACCACTTTTGAAGTATCTATTGCACTTTCATCGATGATCCTTACGTTCATCAACTTCTTTTCCAGTTCATTAATTTTTAACTCAAGCATACCTTGAGCATCTTTTGCGGCATGATATTCCGCATTTTCGGATAAGTCCCCTTTTTCCCGAGCTTCAGAAATGGCTTTTGCTACATCTTGCCTGCCAATGGTCTTGAGATGGTCCAATTCAATCTTCATCCTATCGTACCCCTCCTGGGTTAAATAATTTAATGTAGTCATAAGGGTTTTGTTTGCCAAATAAAAAACGAAAGAACGTTCCCCTTTGTCAGGAAACGTTCTTTAGCTGTCTAAATAAGTTATTAGATAACGATATAAAGTCTCGTTAAGTTTCCAATTAGTTTAAAAATTCAAGCCGAGGCCAATATTATGAGTTCCTGAAAACGGATTGGTTGGTCTATAACCATAATCAACTGCAAGTATATTATTACCCTTTTTATCCATAGGTATATTTATACTTAGCCCTGCACCCAATCCGGTATAAGCACCATCGCCTGCACCAGCAGCATCTCCTATTTCATAAACATAGGATGCTCTTACGCCAAAAATATCCTTAATCATGAGCTCTGCACCAGCACCAATTACATCCCTGCCAAATGAATTTGAAGTAAAATTCGCAACTGGACTAACAGTCATCAGATTTCCAAAAATAAAATCATAAGACAATCCGAGATGCAGCAATGAAGGAAGTTCAAAATTTGACAAACGAACGTCATAAGTCAAGGCGGTATTTTCTGGACTAGTCAATTGTGTGGATAATCCCTCTCCTCCAAATCTCATTGGGCTTCCCACATTCCGTATGGCAATTCCTAAATGAAAATTATTTTCAGGACCTGTAACATATTGAACGCCTCCATCAATGGCAAAACCAAATGCACTAAGATCTTGGATACTTTCAGACACTCCTCTAACCAATATGCCCACAGATACTTTTTCGCCAAAATTATGGGAATAGCCCACCCCTAAGTTGAAGAAATTTGGACTGTAGGTAGCACCAGTACCCTCAGGAGCTGTAGTTGTCGTCACTTTAATGTCACCAAAGCTCAAAGACATAAGCTCTATGCCTATAGCACCATTCTTTCCTACTTTAGTGGCATAGCCAAATGAATTAATGGTAACGCCACTTGGCACCAACCATCTGGTATGCCCTGCAAGTGCTTGAGAATGCTTAATTCTTCCAAGGCCGGATATATTTACACGCATGGCTTCAACACCTTTAGCATATGAAGCATTCAGGCTATTCATCGCCGATCCCCTTGCCCATGGATTAATGAGTAATTCATAAGCACCAGCCTCCCCTTGTCTGTCAGGATTGCCAGCAAAAAGTGCTTCAAGAGTTAAAGTCATGAAGCCTAAAATTACATATGGTAAAAATTTATTCATATCAGTTTCTTTATTTAATTAAGAAAGGAGAGTCTGTCCTGAAACAGACTCTCACAAAATAATTTTATAATCCAGACGGGTCAAATTTTCTTGCAACACCAAACCACTTAACAATTCTTTCTGCCCCTGTATCTGGTTGTCTTATGTAAATCAAATAGGCTCCACTACTCACAGGAATCCCCCTGAAGTTGGTCAAATCCCATTCAATATCCGGACCAATTTGTCTTTCAGTAATTCCCCTGCCACTGACAATTTTTACTGGTTTTTCATCACGGTTATACTCCTTGATGAACTTTCCATCAATTGAATATATGGTTACTTGACATTTAGGTGGAACATTGGTTATTTTTACGACATTGCTAAATTGTCCGGATTCATAATTGGAAAATCCATAATAAGGATTTGGAACAACGTTCACATCTTCCAGTGCATTCTCATAAGCTTCTTTAGTAGAAACTAAACCTGCCTGTTTTCCGTCAATTTTAAAGCGGTATAAATTGTGACCAAAATTTTCATTGGTTCCATAAGAAACCTGGTATGGATTATCCACCCTTAATCTGAAAGTAACATCGTTTGGAATTAATCCTGTGGATCCATTACCTAACGGAAGTAAACTTGTATTGGTAAACATCAAAGGCATTGTACACCAGGTGATTTCCCGGATGGCAAAACTCATGTTGGTATTTGTTGGATTTGACAACCTGGTTCTGAGAGCTGTACAAGAATCATACTTTTGCTTTGTAACATAGATATAGTGATGGCCACCAAAAACCAAATTAAGAAAACCTTGTAAACCACAACTTGCATCTGCAAAAATTTGATCAGTTGGATTCCACATCAAGTCATTTCCCACTCCCTTCTGGTTTTTTAAACAAGGCTGAATGAGTGCATTTTCCGTAGAGTAAAAAGAATTTTCAGAAAAGAAAATATTCAACCTTTTACCAGTTTCAGCATCAATTGCATAACCCGGGAACCAACCCATGCCTGTAAGTGGCTTTCCTGAATTGTCAAGTGCTCCATCCGGATCAGCATAACCATCTCCATCTGCATCATTTTTACCTACAGAAGGTAGCTGCTTTACGCCAAAATTTTTAAGTCCAAATGTTGGCTCGGTTTCTGAACCGTTGTTTGAATTCCATGATTCAAGTACAACGCATCTTGACCATTTTGATTTATCAGACGTAAAAACAATATCTACATTATTCAGTGAATCCAATTTCATTATTGAGGAAACGATTGTCTTGTTAAAACCACCCATCCAGGCAGGAGTAAAATTCAAGGTATCCCCGGTAACCATTCTATAAGGATACCATGCACCATTGATGTTACCATCTCCAAGATTTGCAAATTTATCCTGAGGATCAAGATTATACAATGTATTTGGTCCCAATGCTGTTTTAATAAAATCGGTAAATGGTCCATTATTATCAGGTTGGGCTAAAAACCAAATGGTGCCATTTGGGTCTTTATATTCTTGCTCTAATCCTGACTCAATAATTCCATTTGATCCTAGTGGATCACTACCTGCATCACCGGTTTGAACGATACCTACAGAAATTCCTAGTTCGGCAATAATCTGTTCGTTAAACTTGTTGATGGAGGATGTTGATTCAATTACTTTTGCCGGATCAGCTATGTTTTTTAAACTCCAGGTAACAGGCTCATCCAACTTACCATTATTTGGTAAAGCATCTACAAATTTTAATTCATATTCCCCATTTTGGACTTTTAATGGATTAACCACTTTTACTTCAATTGGTCCTGAACCAGCTTGATAATCTATTACACCATTAAAACTACCATTTAAAATTTTATCATGCATACCTTCGGCCAATCTTAAAAAACTGTTTCCCGCACCATGTCCATCCAAACGAGTGATAGGTAACCCTTCTCCATATTTTGAATTAACCAATTCATAGATCTGGGGTCTTGGGGTTGCACCATAAGGCTTACCATCTCCATTCGGGCCAACATTTAAGCGGCCTAGACAATACTGAACTCTTTGACCTGTATTTTCTTTAGGATTAAAGTCTTCGTAGTTATTGTAGCTGTACGCTACCACCAGGAAGTAATACTTCTTATGATTGATAAGGGAATTATTAATGCCTGTCGCAAAAGCATCATCCTTAACACTAAAACTATGTCTTACTCCTTCATCCAAACCAGAGACTTTTTCCACAGGATAGTAGACAATAGGATGTGTTGTGCTTGGATTTGGATTTTTCAATCCATCCCAGTTATATACTTTTTTAATTTTATTCTTGACGTCCACAGTAAAGATCTCTCTTACCAAAGAAGGGTCATTCAAAGATTTATCTGAAAGAGAAACATCAGGACCGGACATTTGAAATATCCTATATCCTTCGAATCTGTAAAAGGCATCCCTTCCTGGAGGTACTCCCAAGCCAGCTTCTTCGTGTCCTTCGTTAAAATTATTAGAACTTGGATCATTGCTTAACAGAATGATAATTTCCTGATCCAATTCCACAAAATCAACATCAGGTGCAGTAGGTCCATCTTTTAGCTTAAAGCAATTATCAAAAAGATCCTGACATAACTGGTCTGCTTTCAATAATTCATCAAGACTTGGACAAGGATAAACCTGATCAGGTACCCAAGGAACCCCAATGATCAATTCATTTACAGCACCAGGCTGCAACACAAGCGGACCGGATGCCTGAATGGTACGTCTATCACCTTCACCGGCGCCACTACCACCATTTGTACTACACATGCTCCAACCGGACTGGTTATTTGGCGCACCAGGAAAGGCATAGCGAGTTACATTTGTACTACCTGGATTGTATCCATTCCCGCCGACAGTAAGTGGAGAGCCATCCTTCCACTTTCCCGTAATATAATTATAAAATTCCTGGGAAGTGGTCGGGTCAGTGGTATTTGGGGGTGGAAATCCACCTAATCCAAGCCCGTTGTAATACATAAAATAAGTCATACCTAACTCGTTGCCATTTTCATCGAGAGGTCCTCTAAAATAATCCACCCCTAAAATTGGAATATTGTTACAATATGTATTCACACTCCGCTCACAGGTACAACCATTACTTCCATCTGATGCATCAATGTTATAAATATACATCAGGTCTCTTTGTCTGAATGCAGAATCTTTTGCTCTAAAAACTAAAGTAGTGTCGCATCCCACATAATCATCGCTGTAGCACCCGAGATCCGGATCAATCCACATAGCAAAGTAGCAGTCTCTAATATCCTGTGGGGCACGATTGATCAATTTATACCTTTGAAAGGTCATGTCATTCAACTCATCTGCTGTTCTGAAAGCAAAAGTCTGCACCTGAACTTCCATCCGAATAGGGTCGCCCTGTGTATTGGTGTGAATTCCTCCGGCATCATTATAAATCCAAAAAATCATCTCATCAGGAAAAATTCCAAGCGGACATCCACGAATATCAATGATTGGATATTCCCCAAATTGAGGTTCAAATGTTTTATTAAAATTCAGATCATCAAATAAAGCTAAACCCTGTCTCGCATCGGGTAATTTAAAACCATATCTTGCCTCAAAATATGGATTTCCTTTCGCCGGCCAATATAGAATGTCGAGAGGAATTTCTGACCGGTTTAATTCTGACCGACCTTCTTTTTGGGCAGTTGCCCATGCCTTCTTCAACTTAGTTATATTTTCCCCTGAAACTTTAAAAAACTGATCCCAGTTCAAACAATCCTCTGCACATGTTTCACCATTATCCATTAAAGGACCTGGCCAACAATCATTCTCTGTAGATCTACGGTAGGTCTGCCCCATAAATTTTAGTGCTCCCGCAGGATCATATCCTCCAACCCAAACACCACCTGCATAAAGTGAAGACACTTCAAGCTTTCCGGATCCGGCTTCGATCTTTGGGACAACGTATCTACCTCTATTCAAATCCCACCAAACATCACCGCCATTTAAAAGTCTGGCGCGTACGTTGTTGATCTCCTGATCTATTTGTTTGGTTGCAGGTGCACAAGATCCATTTCTGGTAGAAAGGGTTTTACTTTTCATTGGTGGTTTTTGCAAATTTTTAGGGATATGTGCAAAAACCTGGACGCTAAGTATTAGCGATATTATAGAAAATAAAAATTTATTCTTCATGTCGAATGATTTCAATAATGATTAAATTAAAATTCAAAAATGGCTCCTATGTAAATCCTCCTCGGTAAGGTATAAAAGTCAGGATTTAACAAAGCCCAATTGTAAGAATCAATAAAATACTGAAGGTTTTCCTGTCCATAAGTTTGGATGGCAGAATTAATATCATTTGCCCCCCTTCCGGAAGCCAAATATCCATCATCTGCTGCATCGGAAGAACCTCTATATAATCCTATTACATTTTTTGTATTCAACAAATTTTGCACCCTACAATAAACATTCAAAAACAAAGGATGCTTTGCATCCGATTTGGTTAGTTGAATATATTTATCAGCGCGGAAGTCAATGTTGAAATTCCAAGGGAGTCTGGCTCCATTAATAGATCCTCTATAACCTGAACCATCATATCTGACCACGTTCAAACCCGGTGAATATGGCCGTCCAGAAGCAGTAACCAAAAGTAGGTTAACCCCAGTATTGGCTAAGATATCAAGACCTCCTATTCTAGGACCGTTGTACTGTTTGCCAGAAGCATACCTGTAATCCGCACTAAATGAGAATCGATGTCTCTCATCATAATTAAAAGGGAATATATTTCTGATGTTGATACCTTTTCCTGTCAAGCCTTCTTGAGAGCGAGCATCTGATCCTGTTCCATCTGCAAATTGTAAAGTATACGCCGCGTTGAATTCAAAATTATTCACTCTACGTAAATCATAAGTGAAGTTGAATCCTTTTACGGTTCCAAAATCTAGATTTCTAAATGTATTATAGGTTCCTACTGTAGCAACTTTACTTAGCGTAGTAATCTGAATCATATCTCTCAACTCATTGTAATAAGCTGAAAACACCACAGAAGAGGAATTTGTAATTTTTTGTTGAAATCCAACCTCATAATCAACTTTCCTAGATGGTCTCAGGTTTCCGTTTGCACTTGGCGTTCTACCATTTATATCCCAATAATAATATGATAAAGGAGATACAAAATTGTCAGATGTTGGTCTCTGAACCAAAATATCATAATGCGCAAAAAAGTTGGCATCATCAGAAATTGGAAAAGAGAATGCAATACGAGGCATCCAATTGATTTGTGGTTTGTAATCTTCAAAGGATTCATCAACTTTAAAATACTGACCACGAATGGTCCTGAGACTATCTGATGGTTGAATATATGCCGGATTCACAAGGTTGTTATCTCCGAATATAGCCAGGGAGTTATTAGCTGCAGTACCATTGGAAAAATACCACTGGTCACCATCCCGATAAGCTTTTACGTCAGGTGCTCCTGGTTCAACCAAGTAAACTTTGAAATCATCTCCAATGGTGGAAGGTTTTGTTGAGCCCTTCTGATCATGAAAGGATTTTGCACCAAGGATTCCATAAAGACTGTAAGGGTCCTTTAAGACTTTAGTGTTGGCATCATAGTAATCTACACGACCTCCAACTCTAAAAATAATATCCTTATAAGTAAATTTATCCTGAAGATAGCCTGCGGCATATATTGGAGAGAATGGAGCAACTGCAAATGACTGTCTTCCATTGGCGTCTCTCTTGAAGAAATCTTCAAACTTTACATTCGATTTTAGTTTATTGCCCAAATAATCAAAGCCATTGAAACCTAAAGCACTTTGCTCGGTCAACTCAGCTGCTGAGAACATGTCCAGAGTCAAGTCTGATGGTTTAAACCGATCCACGTCCGCATATAAATATTGTGATGAATCCAATGAAATGTTGGCAAATTGGAGTGCTCTGATGGATTTATAAAACTTAGATTCATCTTTGGGTGTAATTAAAGTTCTTTTAATTGGAACTTCAATGGAATCTCCTATTTGAGGGTTAAATATTTTAAAGTACCCAATTATTACATTACTATCTACCCCTGTGATGTGGTCATTTTGCAATAAGCGTGCATAACGCCATAGGTTGAATGGTATTACAGTGTAGTTTCTATTGATACTTTGTTCCAAAAGTATTCCAAACTGAATATTATGTCTACCTTTTTTTGAACCTCCGGGTAAAAAATCAAAACCGCTCGTAATTTGCGCAGAATAAAGGTCATTGTCAAACTTATTGTAACGGTTGTAAACACTTCCTACATTGGTGTGTATCCCACCCCAGGTATTGGAAAAAGCCGAACTTAGGTTTCCGTTAAATGCCGGATAAGACTGGATATTTCCGGTATCTGCTACTGGAATTTTATTGTAATTAGCAAACGCAGGGTTCACAGTTCCTGGCGTATAGTCTACCACCCGATCTATATAACCCACATGAATTAGATCTTGGTCAAAAATTGGCTGCCATTCACGTTGAAATTGACCCACGAAACCATAATCAAAGAAATTATCCTTGTGACGGAAATCCTGACTTAAACCTGTTCTATTTTGGTAACCCAATTGAATCGTATAATAAGCATTTTGTATGACAGAAATTTTTCTGTTCTGTTCCGCATTTGCTAGGGCCTCTGGTGACAAATCTGCCAATCTTCCAAGTCTGTGCCTGAATCTAAGATTAGCTCTATATGTATTGTTTTGGTTAGTAGGGTTGTTTACCCAATTAAGTAAGCGCCAATTACCTCCACCAATAATATCATCTCCTGGTACAAAACGATCTCGAACATCTGAATAAGTTCCGGAAAGTGTTAAATCAATATTCTGGCTTGGTTTTATATCCAGTTTTCCAGTAACATCATAGGCAGTATTCTCATCATTAAGATTATACTTCTTAAATTCTACATCATCCCCTTCTTTCAAAAAGAAGGCATTTGTAACAGGATTTCCTTTAAAAGAAATAACCGGATCTTTAGAAAGACGATCAATAGTACTTTCTTTCGCAAAATAGTCACCAAAAGCAGGAGGATCATCATCTTTCAATCTAGTATATTGACCGGACAATCGGAAACCAAGAATGGAGCGGTTGTTCTTTTTGTATATAGGACCACTTATGTTACCACTTAGAAACGTATATCCATAGGGATCCAGATAATTAGAAGTTTCTCCTTCAATAGATCCGGCAAATTCTGAAGATGGGCCTTTTGTTGTCAAGGCAATAATCCCACCGGTAACATCCCCGTATTGCGGTTCAAGTCCCCCTTTAATAACCGTTACTTGTTCAATATCAACGGCTGAGGGCGCTCTTCCTGTGATCCTAACCCCATCCAAAAAATAAACCGTTCCATCTGTTCGGGCTCCTCTGATCGATACATCTCCTCCATCCACACTGGATACTCCAGATACAGTAGAGGCAATGGCATTGATGTTACGTGTCCCAAGCGTTTTGATGTCTTCCGCAGTGATGGTTTGATCACTGGTGGTTTTGTCTGTTTCAATTATCGGAACTTTATAAGCTTTTACTTCAACTGCTTCTAACTGCACTCCGGAGGCAATGCTGAAGTCCAATTTGTTAACTTTTCCACTATTTATCTGTACCCTCTCTATTTTTTGGGTATTTCCAGCATAACTGGCCTCAACGTTATAGTTGCCGGGATCCAGAATTATGCTATAGTTTCCATCAAAATCGGTAATGGTCCCTTGGTAAAGGTCTTTACCTTTGAATACCTTAACTGCAGCATTGATAAGTGGTTCTCCTGTTTCTCTGTCTTTGACTGTTCCTTCAAGTTTTGTTTGGGCCATCAGGACCGGACCTAACGCGAAGAATGTCAGTAAAATGAATAGTAGTCTTAGCTTCATGTGGTTAGAAGTTGTTTTGTTTGTACAAAAAGTCTGCAATGTTAAGTATTTCTTAAGTTTTTTCAAAAGAACCCATTTTAAGAAGGGGTCCTGAAAATATAAGAAATACCCGCTTGAGTAAGCATCATTGGGGCATATCTTATTGTTAGATAATATTTTACGCATGGAGTAAAATTTTAAGTGTTAGTGAATTAATTTCCATCAAAAGTGAATTTTTATTAAATAAATGTGGGTTTTGTCAAACTATTTATGTCTTTCTTCCATAAGCCAAAACGTTAGTTGACTTAAAGTGCTGCCCCCATTCTTCTAATCTGACGAACTTTAACACTTACATCCTGAATTCTATACTGGCCATTTCCTTAGTATTGCCTCGGCAATTTTTAATTTTGATTCAAAGGTCCAA
>Ga0272412_1000811_pt1 | contig 10115 bp, 4 predicted proteins | sample WWTPWeurt_MetaT_FD_193540 | JGI IMG/M metagenome (GOLD analysis project Ga0272412, IMG submission 193540) | Metatranscriptome of activated sludge microbial communities from WWTP in Nijmegen, Gelderland, Netherland - WWTP Weurt (Metagenome... | ecosystem: Engineered > WWTP > Aerobic digester >...
ACCTATTCTCCGGCGCAGGTCAAGCCGTTTTGACCGAGTGAAACCTTGTTCAGATCACTCTTTATGCGCTGTATGACGGGCTGGGATTTATATCAACCACCAAGGAGGGTTAGGGCGCGCTTAGTTTGAGCGACCTCCTAAGTAACGGACGCTGGCGAAAGCCACTTAGAAGAGCCCTGGACAGCTCCCGATGTTGGCCACATCGGCTGTGTTAGAAGCAACTCATCTACGCTTCCGGGATAAAACTCGTTACCGTCAGATGGCGGGGGATGACTCTTATTATAAAAACTGCGGCGGCGGAAGGTAATTCGGACGCCAAATCCAGTAGCCGATTAGTGTAGGCTGATAAGAGTATAAAGCACTAACCATCGCATAGAAATCCACAACTATGCCGATTGAGTTGAATGAAGACCATATTGACTTGGTCGCAGACTTTTCATTGGGTTACGCAGGCCATACTATAGATTATTACTGTAAGAGTAATCAGTAGAGCAAACCAGCTTCTACTTATGTAGCCCCTTAACATGCGCTGTAATAAGATGCTTTACTATGGACATTAGCACATGTTACTAGATGGTATACTAGAGAAAGGTACATAGAATCCAGCATACAATTCTTGCGAATATTGGGCGTGATACCTAAGCTTAGTTACCAAGATGGAGTGATTTATATTAAAGATTTATACGTAATAACTCCTGAATTAGTTTTGTGTCATTTAGATTGTCATTTCGTCAAGTATGATTAAGTATATACAGCTTTTTATTAGGTACATAGGTCTATGAAGTTACTAGATGTAGCTTTTGACGCTAGATAAAAGTTAGATAATGTACACTGCACTTTAGATGTCGAGAAAGCTATTAAGACTAATAAAGCCTGGATGTCCTGGAATTATCATATAGGTACTTTGGAAAAATGCAGAGCCAGGGCTATAATGCGTAATCTTTAGTTTTACATTTAATTGACACCATAATTTTAACATGAAATGGAGCACCGTTATTTATAATTGTTGACATCAGCTCCCGAAGTTAATCATCACGGGTCGCATTATGCTGACTCAGATTAATCGACAGATAGTGATCCAGATGATCCTTTATTTTATGTGGGTGAGGAAGATCTTTAAGCACCATTATCAAATAGGTGGTAAATCTCCACATAAAACGCTGAGAACAACGAATAGATGAGATTAGCTCCTACTTATGTGCCTTATAAAAGAGTGCCAGCTTGGAAACAGGGTTCTTATCCAAGTGACGTATTGGATGGTTAATTACCTGACACGCTCTGGTATTATAAGGAGTATAATAGTCATTTGCTTTAACAACCAGTTCAAGGCCCTAAATAAAAATTTAAACGAGTGTACGTTGTAAAGACAGAGTAATAATTATAGTCAGTATCCTAAGACTAACAAGCTCGCAGAACAAGAGATTTGTAAGAGTACAGTCGGGAGATAGATCAATTGGCTATGTAAGCTCACTACACCAATATATAGGCGGACGGGTTGAACTTTTATGCTCCGAATGCTAAAGATGTTCATTGTGCATTTAATTCTACATTAATAGCATATTTACTTGTAAATGGTCGCATACCATCAAAAACTACCATGAGTAAAGACATGTTTGGAGCAGTACAAACGTTTGAGTTGTCCTTTTTGAGATAAGATATGGAGCCTATAATAACAGCGACCGCAAAGGCTGCTAAGGACCCTACAGCGGTTAGTTTAGACCAATTATTGAAGCTGCCTATTTACGGATTAGTACAGCATTGGTCTAATAACCCACAAGTCAGGGAAATATTAGCTAAGTAATAACTAGCTGTGTCCAGCATTGTCTCAGATGTAACAATTATATGGTATCACCATGGTCATGGATTTCACATGATGGTAGCTTATAACCCCATGAGAAGATACCAGTATAGAGATAATGACTAAGATGGAACAAAGCTATTAGAAATAGAAATAACAATAAAACCAGAGTTTATTTAGCGTACTGAGCATTAGAACAGTTTTGGACTTTTAGGAAGTAAGACTGTGCGAGTAATGGATTGCTTAGAAGTATTTGCACCTATTTGTCAGAATTATTTTATAGCAAATTAGTACGCGTAGTATACAGGATATTTGTTCTATACAAACTTCGATAATGCCAGAGATATTATTTAACCAGGTGACTTTGATGAGGCGGAGGAGAAGTCATTTGTTATTTATTACGTTAATTACGTAGGAATACCTTAGCCGGATGGTTGGATGTAACAAGCAATTATATATTTTAGAGCGTTGTAATCCACCACTTACGCATTTTTTTTCAGCGGTTACGTGAAGATTCAGAACCATGAAATTCAATTCGTTACGTATGCTGAGGACTAAATGAATACCTACCATCTAATGGGATCTAGAGCTAAAGAAGAATTAGAGAAATACCCTGTGTTGGACAGAAAGAAAATGTAAAATGCTCGTGTGATAATAAAAATATTGAATCACGCTGCAGCCATAGAGAATTATCAATTAAGTCTAGAAGATGTAGATTAATTTGAGAATTAAGAAGACTCAATGCTGAATGAGAGCTCGTATCGTAAAATTTATTAGAATTCAGAAGTCCACACAATAACTATAGATAATGGAGATGGATAAAAGACTTATTCTACATCATATGAAGAAATGAGGAAAATAGCAATAGTGACTTAAAATAGGACACTATTCGAAGCTGTACGGATGGAGCATGAACACGCCCTATTGCGGACAATTGATTACGAACAATACTGTAAATTTACCAGAATGTGGATAGAAAATGATACATGGTTAGCCCCAAAGATGGATGCGAACTTGATACAACATCTAACGGAGGATAAACAAGAAGAGGCATGGTGTGTATTATCAGGTAAACCAGTAACGAAGAAGATTGGTTAGCAATAAGAGGCAACTTTAGATGTGTCTAATAGTCAATTAGTCTAATCTTTTGTCAATTAGATTATAGACATAACCTAAGTGAATGTATCAGAAGAGAATTAACAACAAGTTTTGATTTATGATGATAAAGAAGATGATTTAATCTAGATCAGTGAACAAGTTGTCATCAAACCAAATATAGCCGAAAACTAGAACCAACCTGAATCATAGGTTGCTTAACAAGAAGCTAAAGAAATATCTTATGCCTGGTAACGCGTTTTAGGTGCGCAGGTGCTCTTATTATTAGTCTTTTTGTATTTAGGTAGGATTGGAGATGTAAATTGGTTTGTCTTATTACTTACTAGCTTGTTAATTCTTCTAGTGTAAAATTTATTAGATGATTAAGTGAACCTAGACAGAGTAGAAGTTATTAGATAGTGGTATAATGGTTACGCAGCTGCTATTAATGACAGATTAATTATAAAAGCAAGTACACGAGTTATTAGGCGTTGTGTATTCAGCTGGTACATACTGTAGTTAACAACAACGTTAATATTAGGTGAATGGCGAAAGGTGATTAGTTGTGCTTACCAAGGCCTCATAATTGGTTAAACATTATTGATGGCTAGTTTGATTTGTAACCTTGATAATCAATTATTTAGAACTATTGGTAGAAGACTAATTCAGGCCGTTTCGTTAACTTGGCAAAAATGCGTACAGAGATGTTCAAATCAGAAACAATAGAAATCTTCAGTTGTTTAGCAAAAGCTAAATGGAGTGTTTAATAGTAAAACTGAGAAAGAACAATAGAATATTTGTGAAGAGTATAGTAATAGTTTCCTGAGATCAATTGGTATATCAGACGGAGATGATAAAGGTAACAAATATGCTGTTAATGGTGACGGCGAACTAGTTGGCTTAAATTTTTCGCTTAAATTTAAGAAATAATAGCTGGCCAGTTTACTAGCTAGATTTATAACAGTTCCAACCAAATTATCGATGATAATACCTAAGGCTTGTGATAATTTAGTATTATTTTGGATGAGAACTTTTTATACTATGCTAGTTCTAAGCGTTCGGAGAGACGTGTTGATAACTAACCCTTACGTAGAAGACGCTTATTTGAAATTTAAGAGAGACAGTTTTAATAACCCTTTGATACTAGGAGAAGGTGGGTAATATTAGTTTGTAGTCATAAGTTATATAGATGAAGGTTATTGTTATGACAAAGATAGCAAAATAGGAAATGGACAGTGGATAGATTAACTGGGTTACACACTGCCCCTCTATGTAATACCTAAATCGGGAAGTTTGGATTTAGATGTGTTATATACCGCTGACATAGGTATGCAAATATTCCTATGCTTGGTTAGTTAAGGTGAGACTAAATATTTTGCACCTCAAAGCAGTTTGGCTCACGTGGCTAATGAATAAATAGAAAATCATTATACTTCAGATATAACCTATGTAAAACCAAGCAATGAAGGATAGTTATAACGATTATTACAGAGTGTTTGTTACAGTATGAAGATAGGCTAAATTTATATTGAAGATTATAACTATATGTCTAGTATGTGTGTAGATAGATACGTTAAGTACATGGCAACCCAATTTGCAACTAAAGTTCAATTTTTGAAGGCATAAGGTAAAGATTGGGTGAGCTATATGCACTAAAGGTTATTACCTGGCCATAAATTTTTAGACATTGATAATGCCCCAAAGTATGTCTAATAAAATATTTAATAAGAACTTAGTTTGACAGCCAAAGAAGAATTTGATAAGATATCAAAAGACTTAATTATTTAGAGATCATAAATAAAGCAAGGCCAATAGTTTTATCAGTATGAAGATTGCGATTACCCAACGGTAAAATTCTCTTTATACTTGTTCGTAGTAATGATAGGTTTGTTCACTTTGATCATGTACGTACCAACTGCCTGTGAGTTAGCTAATTATTTACTATTTGAATAATATGATACGTTTACTTTTGAAATGGCTTGCTATTTACTTGTACTCGGCTTGACGTCATTTTGCGCAATATTACATTTTAGTTATTCAGAGTAATTTGATGCACTAGTGATTAAAGCGAAATTAATAACAGAGTAATTAGTGTAAGGTAATAACAGATGGTATACTCTTGTCTAAAAACAAATTGATTAGGATTTCAGATACATGTGGTATATAATAATATTATTCATAACTACCAGTAATACTGAAAGAGTGATGTATATACGAGAGCGTTTGTGGGTTTGCTTGATTTCTGTGTTAGAATATTTATAGCTCATAGAAGCTCACAATTTTGGTTTACAAGAAAATATAGACTGCAAGATTGATTATACAGCTTAGAGGCGCCTATACATTCTGGTAGTCAGCTTAATTTATATTTGTTATTTGTTTAATAGGGCAAGATTGATAACACAATGGGGAAAGAATAGGTATTAAACCACATTGCCTATATTAAGTGCTGCTTGGCATAGTACATGGATTCTTATACTCTAGGCTTATTGGGGATAGTCTTTATTAACCATCTTAGAACGATTAGAGACCGTGGATTACTGGTACAATGTTTTTGCATTTTCGTTATGGGTGTTGATAATACGATAACTGTGGTTCAACAATTCAGTAAAGTTAAAGCTTAAGACAATAGGAGATTGGTTAAGTTACATTGTTAAATAAGTTTAACAACTTCTGTATAATAATTTAGCCATGTTAATTGGTTGGTTAATCGTAAATGCAATTACGTTAACACTTTATAATAAAGAGATAGTGATATAATAATTGAATTTACCATCTAATGTTATGTTAACGAGAGGACGCGGTTTGTCAATAGTGTGGGAATAATCTAAACCCGGACACGTGCTAATGTTGTACATCTATTGGTACATTTTTGTAACAGCGGAGAGGACAGGCAGGAAGCTAAACACATTAGTATTAGCATGGACGATGATACATTTGTTGGATGTGAATGTCTGGCAGCAGGACCATGTTATATACTTAATGCGCGCCATTTAGTCGCTAGGAGATAGAACTCCTCTTTGTGTGGCTCCAGCATTTTTAATAATGTTACTTAATTCATGTTCATTTGCAGATGCAGCAAAATTAAATGATATTACAAAAAAGTTAGTGTAAGGTGGGGTTAGGACGTATTAAAAGTTAGATAAATGGTATAGAGCTGTGGTGGTAGATGATGAAACTCCTTATATATATAGAGAGCACCAATTAAAAGAAAATCAATTGAGAATTAGGCCGTTATAATTTTATAAATCTGAATACCCACTTAATAAAAGAGTCGAAGTCACAACATTCGACGAACATGGCAAAATTGGGTTCCCAACATATGTGAATGAGAAGCAACCAAGTTATGAATATGCAGGGATAACTGATTAAAACTTAACGAGGTGTAGTGTACGATAATAAGTTGTGGATTTTTCGATGAAGTTTGAAGGAGCTGTAGAAGCTTTGGTAACAAGGCAAGGAGCTGCTAAAGTTAAACCTACTTATGATTTTCTATAGTAATTAGGTTAGCTAGTAGATAAGAGGATAGAATAATTTAAAGAATGCAAAAAGGATTGGTTGGGTAGGTTAGCAACTAAAATTTAAGTGGGAACTTTTGAAGATTATGTATCGTAGATAGATGGTAATGAGAGTAAAAAATAAACGTATAGAGAAGGACGTAAGAGATTTTGGTAATTAGGCTATATACCCAATCATTATACAGTTATGGCCAAACCAGATGAGACAGTATGGAAAGACCCACACAGAACAGATAATAATTTAAGATACAGGTGTATATTCAACCCGCACAAAACAATTAAAGCGATGTGTGGCTATGCTAATTATTGGATGATTAAATTTATGTAGAGTTTTTTTGGCATAGGATATGTTTAAGCATACACTCCCGAACGTCTCGAATCAGAGCTGCTAGATGCTTACAATAGGTTGGATGATCCTATAATAATGACATATGATGGAGCGTCACATGATAGCCACTAACATTAAGAACTATTGGAGTTAGTTGATAATGCATTTTTGAAGGCGTTTTTACCTGACTTATTATTTGAATCAGATTTTTCAATGTTAGAAAGACAAGCGGTGCTAGAGGCTTGTTGTAGAACAGAATTAAATGGATACTTGTACAAAAGAGGAAAGATAAGGAAATAATTAGCTCGGATTAAAATGAAAGGAACTGTGTGTTCAGGAAACGCTACAGCGACAACGTTAGGTAATACAACTCGCGTGAAGTTTTACATAGAGTTGGCTGCTTAAGTAGGTTTAGTTTAAGGAAAGTACTACCCATTTGTAGCAGGGGATGACGTGTTGTGTTTAATAGAAAGGAGAGATTTATTAAACTGGCAATCAGGACTCAGTTAAATCTACAGTAAAGAAGGAGAAGAATACCCAGATCGCTATGGATTAGGTTTATTGATTAAAGATTTATAATTTGATGAGCACGTAATAGACTTCTTATCAAAAGAGGGTTACATCGATCATAGACACGCGTTTGTGCATAGGAAACCGGATCGGGTGTTGCTTGGAAGTTCAAGTAAGTTAACCTAAGCTATAAGCTTAGAAGAATATAAAGCAGTTAATTTGTTAGCCAGAGTTGCTTACTTATAAGAACCGCTGTGTCAGCGTTATTTGGAGAAGGTAGCTGAGACAACTTATGCTTAGAATGAAGCTGCAACGTAGATGCTTAGATACAAGTGTGAACGCATGGAACAAATAACTGCATAATAATGGAGTGAACATGCTATGCTGCGTACTAGGCCGCCAATATTTGAAGGCTTATCTGATAAAATGCTAGAATATATCAAAGATTATCAATATAAGCGCTAAGCTGTACAAGGGTTTGCTTTTGTTCCCAATCCGGGCTGGGAACAACGGCAACCCCGTTGTTCTCTTAGCCGACCTGTAGCAAAAGCAATAGCTGAAGTTACCAACCACAGTGAGGAACCTTGCTCAGACCTCTTTAAGTCGGTGAAGACGGCCAAGCAGCTTGCTGAACTTGGCAATGGTGGTGAACGCGCACTTAACTCGAGTGACACCCTGAGTTGTAACACCTACACGTAAGTGACTCAGAAGAGCGTTGAACACTCCCTAGCATTGGAAGCTTAGCAGGAGTAGAGGAGGCCCGACTCCTCCGCTGTAACAAGTGTTAACAGGGAACTCTGTGTAAAAAATCCAGGAGGCAGCAGAGAAATCTAATGCCGAATCAAGATAGCTGACAAGTATAAGCACACAGTTTTAATCAATTACTTGCTGAAGATTTAAAATAACAAAAATTAGCGAGATAGGAGAATGATCCCCAGAATTAACAACCAGTTTTTACTAAAGATTAAGCGAATTAATTGTTTGAATAATACAAAACACAGATTGCTAATATAGCAAAGTAATAACACGTTGATGAATCCTTAGCGGCTGTATTGGCTAAAGTAGCATTGGATCCTAAGGTTTACGATAGGTAAATATAACCATTTTAAGAGCAAAGACCGTATTACTAGTAATCAGCATCTTAGAAAGCGTAAGCAAAGTATAATGCGAAACCTACTAATGTACCATACAAACAGAGGTAAGCGTAGAAGCGATTGTATAGAGCAGCACTAGTGGCATATGATAATGATAAGTTTGAGCCTACAATGGGTTCTAACTTCGCTTCAGCCGATTCACAAAACTACTGGAAATTTATTAAAGCAAACAACTTAGATCCGAGGAAGTATACGCGTACAAAGTGGTTAGAATGGTTAGCAATTGATGACCCAGTAATGTAGGATGAACACATTAGAACTGCACAATCATTATACGGCTATGGAACTTCTTAACCGAGATATTTATCCAACTGGCCCAGATACCTGCAACCTGGCATAGACAATTTAGGATCGCCAGGCAACGTATACGAGCTAATTAAAAATCAATCTTAGTATAACCAAGCTCCTTAAGTTATGCAATAATTTTAACAAGCTTCTTCAATTGCACCTTAAATTCAAACGGTTAGCTCAGGGTATTAATTCTAGACACCTTAACCAACAGATTACAATGCAGATTCTTATGCATTTGACGGTATATCGATACCATTTATTAGCGCCTAGATTTATCCAGAGAAGTATACAGCTAGACGTCCGACTAGTAAAATTCAGAAAACGGCCACGGCTAACAGCTCGATAACCTACACTTTTTCCTCAGACGCCAACGGTACTCTAATGATCACACTAAGACCCGCGTTAGTTTGCGGAGGCGGTAACTCAGCTGCTACGAATAACTAAGCATTCATGATTAAGTATGCAGCATACAATCCATTGAATGGTGCTTATGACGCAGGAACTTCTACTTATTATCAAGGACCGCTATATCCTTTGATTGCAAATATAACAGAGACCAAGATATCATGCGCATCAGTCTAGTTGAAGCCCATAGTCAGTTTGAATTAGTCATAAGGAACTGTGCAATTTAGCTTTAATAATAATATAATTAGACCAGATTTAAACACAGCTTTAACTTAGACCGAAATAGCAACATAACCGTATTACACAGTAGGTAATATGTTAAGTGCAAGTTATAGAATGATACATGTCCCAGATACTAATACAGTTGATGAAATGACTGGAATCTCAGCAGCCGTATCTTCTCTGACGGATGCATTTGTTATTCTTATAACAGGAGCTGCTCCATCAGTAGCAGTTTTGTCATTAACGTATTCATACACTTACGAATTCATACCTACCCCAACTTCTGCTCCATTGATGACGTAAGCATTTCCATCGCCAGGCCAAGCAACTGATAATCTATTAACTAATCTAGTTCAAAAATACCCTCAAATACAATCTTTGACAATAGGATAAGCACAAGATTTAACTTAAAAATTGTAAGGATGCAAACCTAGATATGCAGAAGTGATGTAAGCTCTTTAGAACATAGAAAGATATGTGATTTAAACGCCAGGATCGATGATATCAGGAGAATAACAATAAGCAATGGCGCAACAATAATAAACGCCAAACCAACAACTTATTAACTGATGATTGAACTCAATCTGCGCAAATGAAATTTAAATGCTAAACTACTAATAATTATAATTAAATTACTACTAACAATAATACTAATAATAAAATAATAATAATTGTCAATGGAGTTGATGCTATAAATTGAATCAAGTCCGTATAAATATAAATATATATATAATAATATAATAAATGAGAGCGATATATTTAATCTGCCTTGTAAATGACCGTGTCGATGAGCTTCA
>Ga0272412_1000816_pt1 | contig 10099 bp, 4 predicted proteins | sample WWTPWeurt_MetaT_FD_193540 | JGI IMG/M metagenome (GOLD analysis project Ga0272412, IMG submission 193540) | Metatranscriptome of activated sludge microbial communities from WWTP in Nijmegen, Gelderland, Netherland - WWTP Weurt (Metagenome... | ecosystem: Engineered > WWTP > Aerobic digester >...
CCAATGGGCAAAGCAGTATCCACAGTCCTTTTGACACGGAGTTATCCATGCGCAGCAAGTTCAAGCTCACCCGCGTGACCGCGGCGGTCGTTTTGGCCACCACGGGCATGGCCACCATGCAGTCGTCGATGGCCGGCCCCGGCTTCGCCGACATCGTCCTGCAGGACGGCACTGCGGCCCGCAAGGCGACCTTCTTTGCCTACAGCCCCTCCGGCCAGCGCGTGACGCCGGTGCCCGAGGCCGCCGACCTCGCCAAGTACCCCACCGGCAATTTCACCGGCAAGGCGCTGCGCAAGTTTGTGGATCCGCTGCCGCTGCCTGGTGCCGCCAACGCCAAGATGATGGCCGACGGCACCACCAGCAAGTACCTGCCGGTGGCTGTGGCGTCGAAGTGGGTGAAGCCTGACGGCTCGACGTCCAACGACGACTACTACGAAATCGCGGTGATCGAATTCACCGACAAGTTCCACTCCGATCTGAAGAAGCCCACCACCCTGCGTGGCTACGTGCAGATTGATCACAACGCCAGCAATGGCCGCGCGGCTCTGCCGGGCAGCCAGTCCTTCGCGCTGACCTACCCGGACGGCACGGCGATCATGATTGCCGGCACCGATGCCAACGGCAAGCTCACCGGCGGCAAGGTGCAGGCCCTGGCGGTGGAGAAGCCCCGCTTCCTGGGCCCGGTGATCGCGGCCACGAAGGGCACGCCCACCCGCCTGAAGTTCTTGAACCTGCTGCCCACCGGCCGCGCTGAGCTCGGCACGCCCGACGCAGCCGGCAAGCCGGTGATCATGCAGCGCCACGGCGACATCTTCCTGCCGGTGGACAAGTCCATCATGGGTGCCGGTGTCGGCCCCGATGGCCAGACCGAATTCACGCAGAACCGCGCCGATATCCACCTGCACGGTGGCGACACGCCCTGGATCAGCGACGGCACGCCGCACCAGTGGATCACCCCTGGCGATGAGGCTGACGCTGCGCACCCGCGCAGCCTGGCCAAGGCCTTCAACGACGCTGCCAACGCGCTCGACCCCACCCTGCTGCCCAACTACCTGCGCGGCGCCAGCGCGGCCAATGTGCCCGACATGTACGACCCGGGCGCCGGCGCGATGACCTACTACTTCCCGAACGGGCAGTCGGCTCGCATGCTTTGGTACCACGACCACACGGTCGGCGCGACCCGCCTCAACGTCTACGCCGGCATGGCCTCCGGCTACCTGCTCACCGACGCCAAGGAGCAGGAACTGATCAACACCGGCATCCTGCCGCCGGCCGCGCGCACCATTCCGCTGGTGCTGCAAGACCGCACCTTCGTGCCTGACGACATCGCCCTGCAGGACGGCCGCTGGAACACCAGCGCCTGGGGCCAGCCGGGTGACTCGTGGTTCCCGCACGTGTACGAAACCGTGCAAGATCCCGAGCAGCAGAACAACTGGAACGCCGTGGGCCGCTGGCACTATGGCCCCTGGTTCTGGCCCGTGTTCCCTGCGCTGTACAGCCTGCCCACCGGCGAGTACTCGCTGGCGGGCGCCGAGAACACGGTGACCACCACGCCTGAGGCCTGGATGGACACGCCCATCGTCAACGGCGTGGCCTACCCGGTGCTGGAGGTGGACCCGACGACCTACCGCTTCCGCATCCTGAACGCGTCGAACGATCGCATGATGACGTTCAACCTGTTCGAAGGAAAGAGCACTGCCACGCTGGCCGACGGCACGCCCGTCACCGCCACGCACCCGTGGCTGGACGCCAACGGCAACCCGGTGGTGTACCCCGATGGCACGCCGGCCACGTTCCCGGTGAAGACCGAAATCGACATGATGCCGGCCGCTGCGCCGCTGCCCGCCGATGCCTGCGCGCCTGGGCAGACCCGGCCGTCGCTGATTGGCACGTCCACCACCAAGTACTGCACGCCCGACACCTGGCCCACGGACAACCGCCTCGGCGGCGTGCCGACGCCAGCGTCCGTCGGCCCGGCCCTGCACCAGATCGCCAATGAATCGGGCTGGTTGGCCAAGGTCAACACGATCGAGCCCACGCCCATTGCCTACATCCAGGACAAGGGCCGGATCACGGTGCTCAACCCCGACACCATGGCCCTGTTCCTGGGCCCGGCCGAGCGCGCCGACGTGGTGGTTGACTTCTCGCAATACGCAGGCAAGACCCTGATCGTCTACAACGACTCGGGTGCCCCGGTGCCCGCAGGCGACCCGCGCAATGACCTGTTCACCGGCGTCGGTGACCAGGCCGGCAGCGGCGGTGCTGAAGACACCAAGCCCGGCTATGGCCCCAACACCCGCACGATGATGCAGATCCGTGTGAAGCCGCTGGCCGCCAACCAGCAACCCGCCGCGCCGCTGAACTTGGCCGCGCTGGAGTCCGGCATCAGCAACGCCTATTTCGCCACCCAGGAGCGCCCGGTCGTGGCGCAGCCCGACTACGCCGGTTTCGACCCCGCCTGGGCCAGCCTGAGCCCGACGCAGTCCTACGCCAACATCTACACCGGCTCGCTGAAGCAACCCACTTTTGAGTTCACCCCGGGCACGCCGCTCGAGGGCATCAACAGCGTCAAGGTGTTGACTGGCGGTTCCGGCTACATCCAGGCACCCACCGTCACCATCTCGGCGCCGGTCACGGCCGCTGGCGTGCCGGTGGCTGGTGGCAAGACCGCCACCGCCCTGGCCACGATGAAGATCGACGCCATCACCGTCACCAATCCGGGCACCGGCTACACGATGGCGCCGGTGATGACCATCATCGGCGGCGGCGGCAACGGTGCCACCGCCAGCGCCACGCTGGCCAACTTTGTGCCCACCGTCACGGCTGGCGGCACGGGCTACACAGGCGTGCCCTCGGTCAGCTTCACGGCGCCACCCGCCGGTGGCGTGCGCGCCACGGGCCAGGCTGTGGTGACCAACGGTGTGGTCACCGGCATCACCATGACCAACGCCGGGTCGGGCTATCTCTCCGCACCGCTGGTCAGCATCACGGGCGGCGGCGGCACGGGCGCCAAGGCCACCACCAAGGGCGGCATCGGTGCCGTCAAGGTGGTTGCCCCGGACCCGGCCATCCCCAGCACCGCCGGCGGCGGCGGCTACACGGACATGGCCGCCGTGCAGATCAACTTCGTCGGTGGAAACGGCACGGGCGCTGCTGCGTCTGCCACCGGCAAGGTCTTCGACATCACGCTGACGCACCCGGGCTTCGGCTATGTCAACACGGCCGTCCCGAGCGTCACGCTGAGCGCAGCGCCGGTGGGCGGCACGACCGCCACGGCGCAGTCGGACATGGCAGCAGCAAACGCGTCCGCCAAGGGCAGCATCCTGGTCAAGACCAAGACCATCCAGGAACTGTTTGATCCGACCTATGGCCGCTTGAACGCCACGCTCGGCGTCGAGCTGCCCTTCACCAGCGCACTCACCCAGACCACCATTCCGCTCGGTTATGTGGATGAGCCGACCGAGCAGTTTGCCGACGGCGAAACCCAGATCTGGAAGATCACGCACAACGGCGTGGACACGCACCCGGTGCACTTCCACCTGCTGAACGTGCAGCTGATCAACCGCGTGGGCTGGGACGGCTTCATCACGCCGCCCCTGCCGCAGGAAATCGGCTGGAAGGAAACCGTCAAGATGCACCCGCTGGAGGACGTGATCGTCGCCGTGCGGGCCAAGAAGCCCACGCTGGATGGCTTCGGCCTGCCGCTGAGCCGGCGTCTGATGGACCCGACGCAGCCGCAGGGCTCGCCGTTCGGCTTCACGCAGATCGATCCGACCACGGGCAACCCGAAGACGGTGGTCAACGACATCATCAACTACGGTTGGGAATACGTGTGGCACTGCCACATCCTGGGCCACGAAGAGAACGACTTCATGCGTCCGGTGATCTTCAACGCCAATGAAGGCATCCCCACCGCGCCGATCCCGGCCAGCGCCACCTACAACGCCACCACCGGCGTGCAGTTGGTCTGGACCGACACCTCGGCCTCCGAGTACCAGTTTGAAGTGTTCCGTGCCGAAGTGCTGGCCGATGGCGTGACCATCGGTGCCTTCACGCCGCTGGCCACCTCGCTGGCCAACGCCACCAGCTACACCGATGCATCGGCAGTGAACTTCGGCGGCACAGCCCTGGCCTACAAGGTTGTGGCCGTGGGTGCTGCAGGCCGCGCCGAGTCGACCACCATCATCGCCCCGGTGCAACTGGCCGCACCGCTGACGCCCACCGCCTTTGCGGCGGCGGCCAACTCGGGTACCCAGGTCACCCTGAACTGGGGCAAGGACCCGGCCTCGGCCCTGGCCGCCGGCCTGCTGCTGGAGCGCAGCCTGGACGCTGGTGCCACCTGGACTGGTGTGACCCCGGCCACGGCCGTGAACGGCAGCAACCCTGTGGTCTTCACCAACCTGCCGGCCACCGCCACCTCCTACGTCGACACCACGCTGACCAAGGACACCACGGTGCAGTACCGCTTGTCCGCGGCCAACCTGACCGGTGCCTCGGCATTGACGCAAGCCACTGTTGACACCCTCGGCGCCCCTGCCGTGACGGCCCTCAGCAATGTCATCGACGTTGCCGCCGCCACGCCCAAGGTGACGTTGAGCTGGACGGTCGCCGCCCCGGTGCGCGCCCAGGTCATCAGCCGCTTCGACGTGGTCCGCACCACGGGTGCTGGCGTGTCCACCACCTTCACGGTGAATGACCCGGCAGCCCTCGGCTATGTGGACAGCACGGTGCAGCAGAACGTGACCTACACCTACGTGGTGAACGCGGTCAACGCCAACGGCATCACGCCGGTGACGGGCGCCTCGATGTCCACGCAGGCCGTGATGCCCTTCGGCGCGGCGGGTCCCTTGACCACCTTCACCTCGGCAGCCACGGCCGCAGGCACGCTGCCCACCCGGGTCACGCTGAACTGGGCGGCGGCCACGCCGGCCACGCAGTATGTGCTGACGCGTCTGTGCACGGCCACCACCTCCACCACGCCTTGCGCGGTGGGCCCGGTGACCGTGGGCACCTACGCCAGCATGCCGGTGGGTGGTGTGATCGACAGCACGGTGGCGCCGCTGTCCAGCTACACCTACACGCTGACGGCCATCAACGGTGACAACCCGGCGCAGAGCACGGCCACCACCAGCGTGACCACGCCGGCCGGGGTGATCGCTCCGACCAACCTGGGTGCGGTGGTGTCCTTCGCGAACGGCACGGCCACCTTGACCTGGACCGACCAGGCCACCAACGAGACCAGCTTCCTGGTGCAGCGTTCGAGCGATGGCGGCCTGACCTACGCCAGCCTCGGCAACGTCGCGCCGCGCACTGGCACCGTGGGCCAGACCCGCACCTTCACCGACAACGCAGCGGGCGGCTTCGTCGCAGGCAGCACCTACCTGTACCGCGTGATTGCTCAGAACGTCACGGCAGGTGTCACCAACGACTCGGCGCCTTCGAACGTGGTCACGGTGAACTACTTCCTGGGTGCCCCCACGGGCTTGACTGCCGCGGCCACCGGCCCGTCCAGCATCACGCTGAACTGGGTGGACGGCTCCACCGCTGAAGCCAGCTTCGCGGTGTGGCGTTCCACGGATGGCGGCGTCACCTGGGGTGCTGCGCCCATCGCTACCGTGGCACGCACGGCAGCGCTCGGCCTGGCCACGGGTGGTGCGGTGACCTATGTCGACACCAACACGGCTGCCAAGCCGGTGGTGTCGGGGGTGACCTACACCTACCGTGTCACGGCGGTGAATGGCCCGGCGGCTTCTGCACCGTCCAACACCATCGACGCGTCGATCGCTGTGCCTGCCACGCCCACCGGCTTGACGGCTGCGATCACCGCCGCCAACCGTGTCACCTTGACCTGGGTGGATGCGTCCACCACGGAAACGGGCTTCGCGGTGTGGCGTTCGGATGGCGTGAACAACGTGCAGGTGGGTACGGTCACCCGTACCGCAGCGCAAGCCGCGGCCACGGCCGGTCTGTTGACCTTCCAGCACAACGGTGTGGCACCGAACGGCTTCGTGCCGGGCACCACCTACGCCTACACGGTGACGGCCACCAATGGCACGGGGGCCACCAGCGCCTCGGCGCCGACGGCACCCGTCAACGTGGGCTGGTTGGTCCCGACGACGCCCGACACGGTGTCGGCGGTGATCTCCTCCACCACCCGCGTGACGATCAGCTGGAATGACGCGTCCACCACCGAGACCAGCTTCACGGTCCTGCGTGGCGTGAACGGCGGGGCCCCTGTGGCCATCGGCACGGTCAACCGCAGCGCAGCACAAGGTCTGGCCACGGGTGGTGCACTGCTCACCTTCGCCAACAACAACTCGGCCGCCACGCCGCTGGTTTTGGGCAACACCTACAACTACTCGGTGAGGGCCAACAACCTGGTCGGTGGCTCGCCGGCATCCAGCCCGGTGGTGGATGTGCCCTTCGTGGCGCCTGCAGCACCCGCTGCAGTCACGCTCGGTACGCTCACCCTCACCTCGGGCACCCGTGCCACGGTGGTGGTGAATCTGCCGGCAGCGGTGCCTGGTGCCACCGGCTACACGCTGCAACGCCAGTCGACGGCGGGCTCGAACGCCGGCTGGACGACGCTGACCATCCCGGCCGGCGCCACCACGGTGACGGAGACCAATGTGCGCCGCAGCGCGACGCCGTATGTCTACCAGATCCGTGCCAACGGTGCGGCGGGCAACTCGGTCTACACGCAGTCCAGCATCACCGTCAACTGAAGCCAGTACGGACTCCAAGGGAGATACGATCTTGAAAACCAAAAGAGCCCTTCTGTTGTGCGGGCTCGGCCTTTGGGCGGTGCAGGCGGTCGCACAGACCCCTGCCCCATCCAACCTCAAGTCGGCCAAGGACCAGCTCAGCTATGCCACCGGCGTGATGGCGGTGCGCAACTTCACCAAGAACGATGTGGCGTTTGACATCGAGGTGGTCATCCAGGGCATGCGGGACGCCCTGGCTGGCAAAGAGCTGGCCATGAACGAGAAGGAGATTCGTGTCGCCATGAACAATCTCCAGGTCGAGTTGCGGCGCAACATGGCCGCCAACCAGCGCGATCTGGCCGAGAAGAACCGCAAGCGTGGCGCCGAGTTCCTGGCCGCCTACCGCCAGAAGCCTGGCGTGGCGACCATGAGCAACGGTGTGGCCTATCGGGTGATCACGGCGGGCAATGGGCCCAAGCCGCTGGAGACCGATTCGATCGTGGTGCGCTACCGTGGCACCACCGTCGAAGGCGTGGAGTTTGATGCCACGCTGGACGGCAAGACCTCCTTGTTGCGCATGAACCAGACCATCATGGGCTGGCGCGAGGCGCTCAAGATGATGCCCGTCGGGTCGAAATGGGAAGTGGTGGTTCCCTCCACGCTGGCCTATGGCGAGCGCGGCGTGGGCGGGGCCATCGGCCCGAACGAAACCTTGATGTTCGAGGTTGAACTCCTGGAGATCAAGAAGTGAAAGCATGGGCTGCCATTCGACGTTTGCTGGCCGGAGGCCTGCTGGCCGCTGGCCTGGCAGCGCCCGTGGCAGCCGCCGCGCCAGCCTCGCCGCAGTCGGGCTTGCCCGACCGCACGGGGCCGGCCGGCAGTGAGCAGGTCTTGGCCAACCTGGGCAGTGCGGAGGATGTGGCGCTTGGGCGGCGCATCTATCTGCAGGGCCTGGGTGCCAATGGCCAGCCCATCACCGGGCTGCGCTTTGGTGGTGTCGAGGCGCATGGGGCCGAGGTGGCCTGCGTGGCCTGCCATCGCCGCAGTGGCCTGGGCTCGGTGGAGGGCACCAACCTGGTGGCCCCCGTGGCCGGCCGATTCATCTTCACCGACGACAAGCGTGTGGCGGCGTCGATGAACTTCCGCAATATCAAGAGCTTCAACCAGCGCCACGAGCCCTTCACCGAGCAGAGCTTTGCGGCGGCCATGCGCCAGGGCACGCACCCGTCCGGGCGCGAGTTGAGCCCCATCATGCCGCGCTTCGAGCTCAGCGACGCCGAGCTGCGTGGCGTGGCAGCCTATCTGCGCACCCTGTCGGCCGAATGGTCGCCCGGCGTGAGTGCGCGCCAATTGCACTTTGCCACCGTCATCACGCCCGATGTCACGGGCCAGCGGCGGCAGACCTTCATCGACACGCTCAAGGCGGCGGTGAGCCAGAAGAACGGCAACGTCGTCTACGGCCAGCGCACGATGAACGCCACCGACATGCTGTTCCGCACCGACCGGCGTTGGGAGCTGGAGATTTGGGAGCTGCAGGGTGCGCCAGAGACCTGGGCCGCCCAGCTCGAGGAGCGCTATCGCCAGCACCCGGTGTTTGCCCTGGTCTCGGGCCTCGGCGCGGGGCAGTGGGCGCCGGTGCAGGCCTTCTGTGACCGGGCCCAGGTGCCGTGCTGGTTCCCCAGCGTGGACGCACCGCCGGCCGACGCGCGCAGTGGCTTCTACTCGCTGTATTTCTCGGCCGGCGTGGAGCTCGAGGCCGACGTGCTGGCGCGCCACTTGGCCGAGCGCAAGCCCGCCCGCCTGGTGCAACTGCACCGGGGCGACGCCGCCGGCCTGGCCGGCGCCAAGCGCTTGAGCAGTGCCTTGGCCGCGTCGGCCAAGGGCTTGAAGGTGATCACCCGCCAGGTGGACGCAGCCGATGCGGCCGGCCTGCGCCAGGCCATGGCCGGCCTGGGCCCGCGTGATGCCGTGATGCTGTGGTGGCCTGCCAACGACATGGCAGCGCTCGACAGCGCAGCGGTGCCGGCATCGGCCGTTTACCTCTCGGCCCGCATGGGCGGTGCCGAGCAGGCCGTGCTGCCGGATCGCTGGAAGTCGGCCCTGCGCATGGTCTACCCCTACCAGTTGCCCGAGAAGCGCAAGCCCGGCCTGATCTACTTCGAGACCTGGCTGAAGGTGCGCAAGCTGGAGCTGCGCGATGAGTTCCTGCAGTCGGAGGTGTACTTCGCGATGAGCTACCTGTCCGAGACGCTCAGCGACATGATCGACAACGTGCACCGCGACTACCTGATCGAGCGCGCCGAGAGCATGCTCAGCCTGCGCGAGGGCACCAAGGCCGAAGACGAAGCCCGCGAGCTCACCATCGCCCGCCACCAGAAGGGCGGCGAGGGCGGCGCCCAAGGGGCCATGCAGCGACTGGGCATGAACATGCCCGAGAGCCGCAAGACCGCGCGCCCGATGCCGGGCCGCCAGGACCAGATTGCCGTCAAGCGCGAAGGCACCACCGTCTACCCCAGGCTGGGCCTGGCGCAGGGCCAGCGCTTTGCGTCCAAGGGCGCTTACATCGTTCGCTATGCCGAGCAGCCCAGTGTCGAGCTGGTTGCCGAAACTGATTGGATCGTGCCATGAGCCCGCTGAAACTCCAGCCCTGGGCCTGCCTGCCCTTGCTGGCCGCCCTGTTGTCGATAGCGCCGGCCGCGTCGGCCGCTGAAGACCACTCGGCACACGCCGCTGCCGCCGCCGGGGCTGCCCGGCGCAGCGAGGTGAACCTGCAGGCGGCCGCTGTCAATGTGCTGCGCCAGGATGGCAAGCGCAGTGATCTGCGGCAGCTGCTCGACGACGGCCGGCCGGTGATGCTGAACTTCATCTTCACCTCGTGCACGGCGATCTGCCCGGTGACCAGCCAGGTGTTCAGCGAAGTGCGCGAACGCTTGGGTGGCCAGCGCGATCTGATTCACCTGGTGTCGATCTCGATCGACCCCGAATACGACACGCCCAAGCGTCTGAGCGACTACGCCCAACGTTTCACGAAAGCCGGGGCCTGGAGCTTCCTGACCGCCACGCAGCAGGACTCTGTGGCCATCCAGCGCTCGTTCAACGCCTACCAGGGCGACAAGATGAACCATGTGCCCGTGACGTTCTTGCGGGCCAGCCCCGGCAAGCCCTGGGTGAGGCTTGACGGATTCGCCAGCCCGAGCCTGCTTCTGGCAGAGATCAAGCCCATGCTGGCGTCGGTGGCCGCTGCCCCCGCCCGTTCGACCGCTCCCGTTTCAATGAAATCCGCCCGGCATCCAGGTGTCGACTCCACACAGATCGCTTCTGCGCGCTGACCCACTTTCTCCAATGAGGATGATCATCATGATCCGCAAACTTCTCGCCATCGCCTGCCTGACCGC
>Ga0272412_1000817_pt1 | contig 10098 bp, 1 predicted proteins | sample WWTPWeurt_MetaT_FD_193540 | JGI IMG/M metagenome (GOLD analysis project Ga0272412, IMG submission 193540) | Metatranscriptome of activated sludge microbial communities from WWTP in Nijmegen, Gelderland, Netherland - WWTP Weurt (Metagenome... | ecosystem: Engineered > WWTP > Aerobic digester >...
CTTGCTAATCACTTTTTTATTTTAATATTAACAAGGTCGTTTTTGCATGTGATTATTTTTATAACATACGGTAAATATCAATCAAAATAAAAAATTAAACCGAAATTAAGGTTGGGTGGGGGAAGGGAATAAAAAATGACTAATTAAACAAAATAACTAAATACGTAACGACTTAGTTATTCTTTTACAACTTCCAGAAGAAAGCCAAGACGGCAACCAAAGAGAAGATCAAACTGACAGGAGCAGTCAGAGAACTGGCAGAGTTGTGGAGAGTCTGATCGTAGAGGATCTCATCGGCATCTTCACCCAAGAATCTTCCAGTTTCGAATCCAGAGTTCTCAGTGTGTCCAGTGCAAGCTCCTCCTTCCAAATCAGCCACATAGCGAGCGCTAGTGCAGTTGTAAGCCTCCAAGTCCACAGTCTGGAACCAGTTGGCACATTCGTAGACCACAGCTTCACAAGCCTTGCGGCAAGTACCCACTTGGAATCCATTGGCATCGCATCGACGGAAGTTTTCGTAGCAGGCAAAGCGACGCAGAGTAGAATTGCACTCAGGAGTCACTCCATTGTAGCAGTCCTGGTTGTAAAAGTGAGAGTACAACTGGTCAAAGAGACACTCGGCAGACTGATCCAATTCACGGTAGTCCTCCACTCTCCAGGTAGTGTAAGTGATCAATCCCTGGCAGAACTCCAAGCCAGCGGGAATTCCCACTCCCTTAAAGTCGTGGCAGTTCTGACGTCCATGGAAGTAACCAATGGAATAAGTGACATTGGTTCCAGTCACCTCAACAAAGAAAGTGTGATCGTTGGCTCCAGGGTGTTCAGCACGAGTGGCAATCTCCACATCGCAGCGCCAGTCTTCATAGTTGGCTCCACAGTAAATCTCCTTGCTGAAAGTGGCCTTGGCAGGGCACTGGTGATCTCTCAGAGTGACATAAACTCCAGCTCCACTGAGAATATCAATGTGGAAACGAATAGACTCCTGAACGGAACTCTGACCAACATAGAACTGAGACTCAACAGTTCCCACAGGAATGAATCCAATGTGGTTACCGTCAGGACGAACAGCACGATAGTTGGGGAACTCCAAGAAGATCAAGTCGTAATTGACAGAGTGTTCAGTGTGCACCTGAGACACCACTTCGACAGAGACATACCAAGTAATGTCAGTGTTGAAGTTGCAGCTAAACAACTGCACTTGGCAGCCAGTCCAGTCACTGGTAGTGCACTCGAAATATCCACAGCCATTGGTGGCATCAAAAGCAGCCTGAGTGGTGTAAGGACGAGCTCCAGAAGTAATTCCTCCAGTGGCTCCGGTGCTTACTTGATGAGACAAAGCACGGCGAGTTCCAGGAATCCAAGTGGCCTCAGGAACAGGCAAGTCAGGACTGACTCGGACACGGACAGCTCCTCCAGTGACATTTCCGACAACAACTTCAGCCAGAGTCTCAGTAGATCCTCCCAAAGGCTTAAAGCTGTAATAGCGAATAGGAGTCTGAGTGAGGCGATCAACACTGTACAAGTCAACAGACTGAGACTTGACACGTTCATTGACCTTCTCCTCCTTAACGGTAATTCCGTAGTTGTGGACAGAGACACGCAACTGGAAGGTAACAGGCAAGCAGTTACGGACAGCAGGCTTAGCTCCAAAGAGAGAGATGTAGTAGCGACCAGCAGAGACTTCGCAAGAGTCAACAGTCAAGTATCCATAGTCTTCAACTCCAGCTCCAATGCTGACATGGTTCCAGTCAATAGCACAAGCTCCATTGCCAGAGCTAGTCTGGTAAGGTGCGGAGTTTCCGGCGGCTCCAATGTATCCATAAACAGCTCCGTTCTCAACTCCGTAGATTTCCACAGACAAACGAGAACCAACAGGAATATCAGCAGCATCAACATCCAAGTGGTACATAGCGACTTGACCAGGAATGACAGCTCCAGTGACAGCAGTCTTGAGAGCAATCTTAGTGCTGCTCTTGACCAGAGCAGCAGTCAAGCTGTAAGCTCCGGAGGACTCGACAGTGATGTAGTAGAAAGCAGGCTCAAATCCGCAGATGTGGAAAGCAGTGCAGGCTCCAACGGCTCCAGCAGTGCAGCTTCCAGAGTCAAAGCAGAAAGGTCCTCCAATTTGGTTCTTGTTGATCCAAATGGTGGCATCTCCAACCACAGTGACTTCCAAGTAGTAAGCCTCAGTGATTTCCTCATCATCAGCCTCCAAGACAAAGTAGTCATAAGCATGAGGGCAAGTATCCTCGTCATCATTGTCAACAACGTGAGTGACACCATTGAAAATGGTAGTGACACGGACAGGCTGCTTAGTGACAGACAAGTAGTAGTCAATGTCCTCAGCATTCTCAGCAGTCTGATCAGCCTGAGTACCGTACAGAGAGAAGTAGAGATCATCATAACCGCAGGCATAGTCAAAGCTCAAGTCATTTCCGTAAGAAGCAGAGGCAGAGTGGATGAATCCAGTGTCATCAGAACCAAAAGGAATGTTGCAAGAGGCAGAGGCCAATTCTCCAGCATTGTCATTCAAGTAGAGAGTGACAACTTCATCTTCCTGCACATTGGTGATTTCAAAGTGCAAGACAGTATCCTGAAGACGCTCAGACTTGCGAGGATTGACACGGTAAAAGTTGTATTCACCTTCCTCAACATATCCACATCCCTCAGTATCAACACGGTAATCATCAAATCCAGCGACATGATGGACACGAAGAGTGTACTGAATAGAGTGCAACTCGCACAACTGTTGAATTCCTTCAACACGAATCCAGACAGCCTCAACTCGAGAAGTAGTGGCAGCCTCACAACGTTCAACGATGTAAGTGTAAGGAGTATCAGCATCAGCCTGAGCAGTGGAAGGGTCCAACAAGCCAACATAGCAGAAAGCTCCAGTGGGCTGAGTTCCCTCAACAACAGTGACACGAACAGTTCCATGATCCACATTGTAGACCTGGACCTTCAAACGGAAGTTGGGTTGACGAGGATCAACATCGACTCTGTAGTATTGAACAGCAGGACGATAAGGCAAATCAAAGTCAACAGCAGGAGTAGGTCCATTGATAGTAGCAGGGTAGAGCTTCTCAGGGACAATGACAGGAATGACAGGGTCAGACTTCTCAACAATCACTTCAGATCCACGAGGAGCATCAGCCCAGACGTACCAACGTCCAGCCTGAGGGCAGAGAATCTCAAAAGAGCAAGAATAGTCACTGTCTCCAGCAAAGATCTCGCAGTACTGGTTGAAGAAAGGAGCACAAGGAGCTCCATCCTCAGTGTTGAATCCAACAGGAGCATTGAAATGAGCATACAAAGCAGCATAGCCAGTAGAGTCAAAGCCACTTCCCTGGAACAACTGAGCAGGAATGCGCAGAGAGAAACGGAGAGAAGCAAAAGGATTGAGAGTCTCCAAATCCACAACAATCTGGTTAGGTACAGCAGTAGGCTCACGATCAACAACATGGAGGCAAGAAGGAGCCAAAGAGTCTCTGGCCACAACAGACTGAACAATATGGACATTGTAGCGAATAGGCAAGTACAAGTGACTGTTCTGTTCTCCAGGGAAAGCCTGGTTGGTTCCACGAATAGTGATGTAGTAATCAACTCCAGCTACCAAGCAAGTATCCAAGAAGATCTCACAAGCCTTGTTGCCATTGCGAGTAGAGCAATAGTCCACTTCACATTCAGGTCCAGCAGTAGTTCCAGCTTGGATCCAAACCTCAACATCTCCACAAGTAGTGGAAACATCCAGAGTGATAGTAGAGTCCACATCAATAGCACTGAATACGTACTGTTGATACTCATAAGGAAGGATCTCCTCAGTGATGGTCTGATCATTCAGAATGGTCTGAGAAGTAGCCTCCTTCTGGTACAAAGTCAAGGAGAAGTGAATCTTGGAAGGATTCCATACACGCAAGAAATAAGTACCAGCCTGAGCAGTGCAGACAGACAAGCCAGCAGCATCAATAGTGCACCATCCCTCAGAAGAAGCAGTGGCACAGCTCCATTGAGAGCAATCATCACGCCAGATCTCCAAAGAAGGATAAGTTCCTCCAGTTCCAACAGTCTCAGCAGACAAGTTGGCAATGATGTAGTGACGAGCAGTGACATTGGACAACTCAGCATAATAGCGGTAATATCCATCAACGTTTTCAGCAACTTGAGCACTTCCGACAGAAGTAGAGAAGAAGACCTGAGTCAATTCGTCTCCAGTGACAGTGACAGGGGCAATCTGACTGTAAGTCTCAGAGCGGATAGAAGCCTCAATAGTGAAAGAAGCCTGATCTCCAACATTGACTCCAATAAAGTACTTGCCAGACACCAACTTGAACTCGTCGCTACCAGGGCAAGGGAAGAAGTCAAACACGCATCCATTGACACAGCTGGAAGACTGAACACTGTTGTAGCATCCTCCCTGTCCAGCAACATCATCGTAGTTGACATAGACAGTGAAAGTGGAAGAAGTAGTGACAGCTCCGACTTGAACACGCAAGTAATTGGTGTAGTAGTCAGTAGAAGTGCCAGAATGGAACTCCAAATCAGCAGCAGTGACAGAGACAACAAACTGTCTGTAGACAGGCTTACGGCTAATGACTCCAGTCGTCAACTCGGTACCCAAAGTCAAAGTAGTCAGAGAATCCAAATAGACAGACAAAGAGTATCCACGGTATTCATCATTGTGAGGACCAGTAAAGTCAAAGTCAGCATTGTAGACAGACAAATACCAACTTCCAGGAACCAACTGGCAGTGAGGAACTTGCAAGACACAACGTTGGTTACCAGAGACAGTGCAGAGAGTCTGGTAAGTGTGGCATCCCTCAGCCAAGGGGTACTTGACAGAGTTGGCAAGGTTTCCAGAGTAAGCTCCAGCCTTAGCTCCGTAGTTCAACATCAAAGTCAAAGCATGGCTGTCATCAACATTACGAGTAAAGTTGACGATCAAGGACTGGTAGTTATCATTGTCACTGGAAGAGAGATCCAAACGGTAAAAGTGGTAGTTCTCTCCTTCCACTCCAACAGCAGGAGTAGCAACGAAAGGAGCCAACTGACTGGGACTAGCAGGGATGGCAATAACGTTAGGCTCTTCAATAGTAGTAATGCGGAAATAGAAAGAAAGCTTCTCTCCAACACCTCCAGTGTTACGAACAGTGACGTAGTAACGAGAAGTGACAGCACAGCATTGCAACTGAATGAAACGAGCAGTGTTGAAGCAGTCCTCACCAGTAGCGCAGTAGTAGCTGTTGCAGTCCAAAGGATTGGCATACTCATCCTTCTGAATGTAGACAACTCCTTCTCCCTCAGTGAACTGAGTCTGAATAACCAAACGGCTAGGGTTGGCACCAACAGTGTGTTCCAAACTGAAAGAAGCAAAAGCCTCTCCTTCAGTGGTATCCGAAGTGATAGTCCAGGTCTGAGAAGTGTAAGGGGCAGTGGCCAAGTCAATGACACTAGTCAAATCGACAGTTCCTACGACTCCAGTGTTGGCATCCAAACGAGTGTCTCTGACACGCCATTGGACACTGTAGCTGAGTCCTCTCAAGGCATCTCCAGCCAGAGGGTTAGGATCAGCAGCAGGGACAACAGTCAGCCACCAATCAGCAGCAGAGGAAGAAGCATGGGCATTCAAGTCACAGGCCCAAACACGAACAGTGCAGCGACCTCCATAGTAAGGAGACTCTCCTTCAGAAGGATCAGCTCCGTTTCCAGTCTCTCCGTTAAAGTAGCACAAGTTGTTGTTCTGAGAGTCTTCACGTTCTCCATCAGGGCCATAGACAGGCTCGCCTCCACTGTAAAAAGGAACAGAAATGAATCCAGGGTTATAAGTAGTGAGAGGGACAGTACGCAGGCAAGGAGCTCCCAAACAACTGGCAGCTTCAGAAGCATCAACATCGCAGCAATCATGAGGTCCAGCAGGACGTTCAGGCCACAAGTAGACGTTGAACTCAAGAGGCTCATTGACATTGTTGGTGACACGGTAGAAGAAGATCTCCAAAATCTCTCCGTCAGAGAGATCAGAAGTAGCCAACTCGTTCAATCGAATGAATTGGACCCATCCGCGAGGCTCATTGTTCTTGTCATGAGTGACATTCAACTCAGACAGACTAGAAAACTCAGGAGGATAATCCTCATTGATGTCCAGAGTGAAGAACTGATTCTGATCAACATTTCCAGGGCGTTCCAAGTAGATGAGGATATCATAAGAGGCCTGAATGCGACCAGTGATTCCTTCCACAGAGACATAGTGACGGCCAGGCTTAGTCAAACAGAAAGGAACTTGCCACAAGCAAGATCCTCCAGGGCCCAAACCATTGGCGTTACACAAAGTGGCAATCTGGCAAGACTCATCAGCAGGCTCTTCATCATTGAAGAAGACATTCAAAGCTCCATCCTTGACGTTGGTGATTTCAACAACAACATGGAATCCAGCGTTCCAGTCAGCTTCAGAGACATCCACAATGTAGTGGTTGTAACGGTTGTTCTTCAAGAACTGGAATCGCAACTGATTCTCAACAAATCGGTCACGTTCAACATTAGGACTGAAGACATTAGGACGAATGATCTGCAACTCAACAGTGTAGCCAATAGGAGTCTCATAGACAAAAGCCTGAGGAGTGTTCTGTTCACGTCCAACTACAGAGAAGTAGTGGATTCCAGTCTGCAACTCACAAGGAGCCACACGGATCTGGCACCAGTTGGGAGTAGTAGTCTCATCACTATCATCACATCCAGCAGTGAAAGAGCTATCAGCCAAGCAAGACTTGGTGTGTCCATAGCAAGGGCACTCTCCAGCCAAATCTCCATAGTTGTAAAAGACCTCAACAACTCCGTTCTGGACATTGTCAATCTCAAACAGCAAGAACTCTCCAGTGTTTTGGGTTTCATACCAATACTGATAGTGTTGAACTTGTCCCTTGTGAATGTGTCCAGTGAAAGGATCACCAGAAGACAAAGGAGTCACAATAGACTTCAAGTAGGCAGTCAAAGTGTATTCAACATGAATATCATAGAACTGGTGGCCTTCACCATAGACAGAGACATAATAACGTCCAGCCTTCAAGTTGCAGGCCTCAATCTGCCAAGAGCAAGAAGTCTGAGTCAAACAAGAAGCAGAGTTCTCATAGCAAGGAGCAGCTCCAGCACGGTCATCAGCGTTCAAGTAAGCAGTGACCTTATCCTGATCAGAGTTGGTGTACAAATCAATCAAGAGGTACTCCTCTCCCAAACGAGGCACATCAATAAAGTAGTGTTGGTAACGTCCCTCAGGCACCTTGTTAGTGATAGAGATTCCGCTAGTCAACTCAATGTCCTTGACCTGCTCAATAGAAGCAGTCAAAGTGTAACGTCCTTCAAAGATGGCACTGTAGTCTCCATGAATGGCAACAAAGTAATCTTCATCAGCCCACTCGCAAGAAGGAATGACAACATGGCAGTAAGAGTGACCCAAGATGTGAGCCTCACAGTGATAGTCATAGCAAGCTCCTCCAGCAACTCCAGCACGATTGACAAACAAACGCAAAGTATCACGCAAGTTGTCATGCTTAGCCAAAAAGTCGCAGTTCTGAACATAAGTCAACTTCAGAACCAAATCGTGATCAGCAATACGCTTAGCTCCCAGTCTGTAGTGGACATACTGGTTGGTCTCATTCCACTGAGGAACAGCTCCAGTGTAGACCTGACCAGGGACCAAAGCAGAAATGACAGGGGCATCATGAATGGTAGCAGTCAAAGTGTAACCAATGGGAGTAGTGTAACGAACAAGATTCTCATTGATACCCAAAACTCCAATGTACCAAACTCCAGAACGGAAAGCACAGGCAGGCACAACAATGGTGCAGCAAGTCTGAGTAATGTCATCATTGCGAGGCATAGTTCCAAAGTCGCTGTTGGATCCACAAGAAGCAGTGGAACCAGTGCAGTTGTACAAATGATCAAAGCAAGGGCAGCTTCCAGCCAAGAAGTTGTAGTTGACAAAAGCCTCCAGAGTCTGGGGAATTCCATGCTGAATGTTGGTCAATTCAACAGACAACCAAGATCCCTCATCGATGTTATCGGCACGAATGTAATAGTGTTGATAGTGTCTCTCATGGACAGTCTCAGAGTAAGAAACTCCACTGTGAACAGCCATAGCCACATCAAAGTCAACCCACAGAGTGTAGTGGACAGGGACCTGGTAGTAAGTAGTGTCACCAGTAGTTACATATCCAACATGGTGTCCATAGACAGAGATGTACAGGGGACCAGGAGTCAACTCACAAGTCTGGATCATAAACTGGCAAGACTCGCGCCACTTGACTTCACGAGTCTCTTCCTGAGGAGGACCAGTGAACAACTGCTTTCCACGGAAGTCTCCAGTCAAGCAGTAGAAATCAGGGCGGGCATAGCATTCTCCTCCAGGCAAATCTCCATGCAACATAGAAATGATCACCTCAGAGTCCTCAGCCTTGGTGTACAACTCAACAAACAGCCAAGTGTCAATGGTAGCAGGAACATCTACGACATAAAAGTCATACAGGGCTTCTCCAATGTACTTGTGGACAGGAACTCCAGCCACAATGACTTCAGGAGTGGCATCTTCGGCCCAGTTGGCACGAATAGTATAAGTGATGGGCAAACGCTCACAATCGTCAACCAAAAAGTGTCCATTCTCATAAGAGATCTGGACACCAATGTACCAGGTACCAGCAGTGAACTGGCACTTCTCAACAACAATGTTGCAAGCATCACGAGTGTGACAAGTGACATTGGCAGGTCCGCAGGATTCCAAACCTCCAGCCAAAGTGTCCTGGTTAGATTGGGCACGATGGACAAAGACATCCAAAAATCCTCCACGAATGTTATTGATGTTGACAGTCAAGTGGGACTGACCTTCCTTGACTTGAGCAACAGGAACCACAATCTTGTAGTGAGTCATGGCCTCAGGATGAGCAAATCCCTTGAAAGTGGTGTTACGGAAGAGAGTAGTCACAGAAGGAGACTCGACCAAAGCAGTCAAAGTGTAATCAGTGACTCCAGTCTCATCCAAAGGATTCTCAGGTTGATCACGAGGAGGCAACTCCAAAGAGATGTACCACTTTCCGTACTGGAAGTGGCAAGGATCAACAGTCAAGTTGCAAGTCAACTGAACTCCAAAGCCAGTATCCTGTTCCTGAGTCAAGCACAAGCAAGGAATGCGAGGCTGAGTATTGACAGGGTGCTCAAAGAAAGGAGAGGCATCAGTAGGGCGAGCAATATCTACGCAGTAATCGTAGATGCAATCGTCCTTGGGCACATCCAAAACTCCAACATCAACTCCAGCTTCGGGCAAACGGTCATAGTGAAGACGCATAGTCAAACCAGGAGCAGCCACACGACTGACATTGACAGTCAAGTAGGTGTACTCGGAATAGGCACTCTCAGGAATATCAATGGTCCAGTAGGCATAGTTCAAAGCACGAGCAACAGGAGGCTGATCAGGACGCTGATCCTGCAAGACAGGAACAGGGACAGCATTCTCCAGAGAACGAGTAGTAACAGCTCCCAAATACAGAGAGAAGGAATAGTCAATGGCAGCAGACTGTCCTCCACCGATGGCAATGTAGTAAGTTCCATTGGCAAGATCGCAAGAGATCTCGATAATGCACTTGGCAGTGGTGCATCGGTACTCGTAGTTGTCAGGGCCAGGCAATTCACCCAAAGTGTCCACAATGTTGGCGTTGTCAGCCAGTTCCTTTTCCAAGTTGGCAAAGTCAGAACGAACAATGTAGAAAGCTCCCAGATCAGTAGGATGATCCTCATCTCCAGTCTGGTTAAACTCCACCCGCAAATAATTCCATGTTCTAATGGTGGTGAAAGATTCAATTCTCCAATAATCAAAATCGCAAGGCAAGACGGTTCCAGTAATATTTCCTGTTGCCGTTCCTTCGTTAATGTTAATAGGCTGTGAACCGGGGAATCTAGGGACAATTTCAGCTGCCGCTAAAGACAGGCAAACAGCCAAAAATATAATACACAACTTCATTTTAAAGGTAGATGGACCCGCTTGGTTCGTCAATAATTTCAACAAACTTCACGACTTCTCTACACTTCAATACATCCACCCCTTAGAGCCTAAACAAAAAA
>Ga0272412_1000819_pt1 | contig 10093 bp, 11 predicted proteins | sample WWTPWeurt_MetaT_FD_193540 | JGI IMG/M metagenome (GOLD analysis project Ga0272412, IMG submission 193540) | Metatranscriptome of activated sludge microbial communities from WWTP in Nijmegen, Gelderland, Netherland - WWTP Weurt (Metagenome... | ecosystem: Engineered > WWTP > Aerobic digester >...
CTCACCTATGCAAGCTTGCTCGAAAGCCTGCGCGGCAATGACGACGAGTCTGTCCTCCAGGAGGCAGCGGCTGAACTAATGCAACAGCCGTTGGCCGAAGACGAGGTCGAAGCGGAGTTCGAAGGAGCGCTGGCGCGATTGCGTGAGAGCGCCCAAAAGCGTTCCTTTGCCCTCTTGCAGGACAAGATTCAGAGGCTTGGCGTCAGCGGATTGTCGAGCGAAGAAAAGCAGCAGTATCTGGCGGCGCTCGGCGCCCGCAGCACACCGCGCAGCAGCGCATAGGCTGCGCTATAATATAAAGTTTTTCCACCATAAAGTATCCGGGACATGGTCATGGCAAGGGAAAAGGCAGTAATGACGAAAGCGGCAAAAGCCAGGGCCGCGGCCGATCTCCTGGCGCAGGTGGGAACACAGCCTGTTCCAGTGGATGAAGAAACGCGCAAGATGCGTCTCAAGACGCTGATCAAGCTGGGCAAGGAGCGTGGTTTCCTGACCTATGCTGAGATCAACGACCATTTGCCGGACGACGTCGTCGATGCCGAACAAATAGAGAGCATCATCAGCACGTTCAACGACATGGGCATCCAGGTGTACGACGAGGCACCAGATGCCGAGACCCTGTTGATGTCTGACGCCACGCCCGCCGTCGGCGCCGACGATGCCGATGTCGAAGAACAGGCAGAACAAGCTTTGTCTACGGTGGACTCCGAGTTCGGCCGGACGACCGACCCGGTGCGCATGTACATGCGCGAGATGGGCTCGGTCGAACTGCTCACGCGCGAGGGCGAGATCGAAATCGCCAAACGCATCGAAGACGGGCTCAAGCACATGATTCAGGCGATCTCGGCGTGCCCGACGACGATCGCCGAGATCATCAACTGCGCCGAGCGCATCGGGCGTGATGAGATGCGCATCGACGAGTTGATTGACGGGCTGATCGACCCGGCGACCAGCGGTTCCCTTGAAGAGCTGGCTGAGGTCGTCGAGGACGAAGACGAAGACGACGACGAAGCGGCGGAGGTCGTCGAGGGCGCAGCGGCAGCGGCGTCTCTGCTCAAGCTGAAGACGGAGGCCCTTGGCAGGCTCGAACTGATCAACGAGCACTACACAAAGGCGCACGCGCTACTGCTCAAGAAAGGATCGCAGGACAAGGCCTACCTTCGCCTGCAGCAACAGATATCCGAAGAAATGATGGGTATCCGCTTTACTTCGAAGACGATCGAGCGCCTCTGCGACTCGGTTCGTGCCATGGTCGAAGAAGCGCGTGCGTGCGAGCGCAAGATACAGAGAATCTGCGTAGACACCGTGCGCATGCCGCGTCCGCATTTCATCAAGGTCTTTCCTGGCAATGAGCTGAACATCGACTGGGTGGACGAGGAGATTGCGCTGGCCGGCAAGACCTACGGCGCCATCCTCGCGCGCAACGCACCGAACATCAAGGAAGAGCAAAAAAAGCTGCTCGCCTTGCAGGACCGCATCGGTATTCCGTTGCGAGAGCTCAAGGACATCAATAAGCAAATGTCCACCGGGGAAGCGAAGGCGCGGCGGGCCAAGCGCGAAATGACCGAAGCCAATTTGCGGCTAGTCATCTCGATCGCCAAGAAATACACCAACCGCGGCCTGCAGTTCCTTGACCTGATTCAGGAAGGCAATATCGGCTTGATGAAAGCCGTGGACAAGTTTGAATACCGGCGAGGTTACAAGTTCTCGACCTATGCGACCTGGTGGATCCGCCAGGCAATTACCCGGTCGATTGCCGATCAGGCACGGACGATCCGCATTCCGGTGCACATGATCGAAACGATCAACAAGATGAACCGCATTTCCCGCCAGATTCTGCAGGAGACAGGTCTCGAGGCCGACCCGGCAACACTGGCCAAGAAGATGGAAATGCCGGAAGAGAAAATCCGCAAGATCCTCAAGATCAGCAAGGAGCCGATTTCAATGGAGACGCCGATCGGTGACGATGACGACTCCCACCTGGGCGATTTCATCGAGGATCATGCGACGCTTGCACCGACCGAGGCGGCGCTCTACTCGAGTCTGCGTTTCATCACCAAGGATGTGCTCGACACGCTGACGCCGCGCGAAGCCAAGGTCCTGCGCATGCGCTTTGGAATCGAGATGAACACCGACCACACGCTGGAGGAGGTCGGCAAACAGTTCGACGTGACGCGCGAGAGAATTCGCCAGATCGAAGCCAAGGCGCTGCGCAAGCTCCGCCATCCGTCGCGTTCCGACAAGTTGCGCAGCTTCCTGGACAACGGCAACAACTAGTCGTCGGCGCACACAGCCCGGCATGATTGAAACCACGCCCTATACCCTACAGTTTCCTGATCAAACGCCGTTGACGGAACCTAGGTATTGGTGCTGAACGCGCCTGTGTTTTGGACACTTTCTTGTCGGCGCTGCCGGCGGACTTGCGGAAGGCTGGCGTGCGGTCAACCTCAGGCACAATGGTGCGTTATGCGGACAAGAAGCAGCGAAACCCGTTCGCGGCAGGCAGCATGAGGCCCGTCCGGAGTGCCGTCGGCCATGCTCTGCGGGCTAGACAGGGCAGACCGGGGAGCCGGATCGATCGCCGAGTGCCGAAGACAGTAAGTGTGACTTTTTTCTCGCTGTGCGTATTGAAGGCGCTTGCGCTGGCCTGGCAGAGACAAGCTATACTTCGAGTGGCAATCCGGTCGAAGCGCGTTTGCCTGTCGGACGGGACACCTGACGCTCACTTGTTCAGAGGGGAATAATGAAAACCTTTTTCCGGTCGTTGATTGCCTTGTCGCTCTTTCCAGTAGCCGGGTTATGCGATGATATTGGCGCCGAAGTCGCCGGAAGTGCGGCGCCGAAAACCCCGGCGATCAAGACGATCACGAACTTCACGCAATCGCTGCGCTGCATGGATGAACTCTTCTATGCGTACGGCAAACAGGGTATAGCGATCACCTCGGCCGGGATCCCGGACGAAACCGGGAAAGTGAAGACCGGGACGAAGGAAATGTTGATTACTGCGGTCTCGAAAATGACCGTGAAGAGCAATGCCTTTGATTTCATAGATTTCCATTCTGCCGCTGACGACCTGTCGGCGCTCTTCGCCGCACGCGGGGAAGAAAGCCGGACGATGCCCGACTACTATATCCGCGGCTCGATCACGCAGATGGACGACAGCACGGTACGCAAGAACAAAGGTGCCGGCTTCTCGCTGCCGTTCCTCGACCTCGGAGCATCAAAAGATGACTCCTACGATCTGCTCAGTATGGATATCAGCATTGGTAATGCGGCGACACGCAAGATCATCCCGATCACCAGCACGTCCAACACGCTGGTGCTGATAAAGGGAGGCGTCGCCGGCGAGGGTGGTGGCAAGATAGGCAAGCTGGGGCTGAGCTTCAACATCGACATCAGCCGCAACGAGGGCGTCGGCGCAGCGACGCGGACGCTCGTCGAGCTTGGACTGATCGAGGCGTTGGGGAAATTTACACAGGTGCCTTACTGGAAGTGCCTCGATACCGACGTCACGAATCCACTGATCCGCGAGCAGGCAAGAGAATGGTATGACAGCGCGAAGGAGAGTGATCGGGTTCTCTTCGTGCAGCGCAAGCTTGCCGGCATGGGGCGTTTTTCCGGCGCGCTGAACGGTGTTCCGAGTCCGGCTTTGAAGACGGCGGTTGCCGAGTATCAGGCCGCAACGGGCCTGGTGGCCGATGGGGCGCTGAATTTCGATCTCTACGCCAGCCTGCTGGACGATCTGCAAAATCAGATTGCAGCCCTGCCGGCAGCCGGCGGACCGAAATCGAACTACGTTCCCGGAGTCAGTGCATCAGCCAAACCGGCACCTGCCGCGCAGGTTGTGGCGACACCTGCAGCGACGCCGGCAACCGCGCCGAATCCCGTTTTTCGCCTGAAGCTGGATACCGATCGCGGGTCCAGGCCGTCCTACAAGGTTGGCGAGTTTCTCAATATGACCCTGTCACTGAATGCGCAGGGAACTGCGTATTGCTACTACGAAGATGTCTCGCGGACGACGGCGCGCATCTTCCCCAACCAGTTCCGGCCCGATTCGTCGGTTGCGGCGGGGGCTGGAATCAGGCTGCCTTCGGGTGGATTCAAGATCAGGTTCGACAAACCGGGTGCGGAACGTGTCGCGTGCATCGCTTCCGATCGCGAGTTGATCATTCCGAGTGGCCTGCGCGGTGCGCGCGATCTGTCTCCCCTCGCCGCCAAGTCGGTGGACGACATTATCGGCCAGTACAAGCAGAATAACCCGACGGCAGTGACCAGCATTGTCGAAATCACGGTTGCGCCCTAGGCTTTGGCATCAGCTTGCGCCCAAGGAATGGAATGGACACTAGAACGGTGTGGATAGCGAGACGTTTCGCCAGGCTATGCACTGCTTGCCAGGCGGCAGTGTGGGTAGCTTGCATGTTTGCCTCTGCGCACCCTTCGGCGGGCGAGATCATCGTTGCACCGGCTTCCGGGCCAACATCCAGCAATGGTTCGGCTGCTGCCAGAGAAGCGCGGCAGCGAGCAGCGATCGAGGGACGCCGCGGGGAGTTCGAGGGTTCGCCAAATATCATCATCATTGACGGACTCAACGGCGCCACACCTACCGGAACGCCTGCGGCCAACGGGGCGGCCTACAATCGGATGCGGGCGAACACCAATCGTACACGCGACGACGGCAATCCGCCTCAATCCGTGATCATCGTTCCGGCGCAGGGGACGGTGAACTCGCACTCGACGGCGGAAGGACAAGCGGCGCACGATAACCGCGCGCGTTCAAGTGTGTACCGGAAGCGCGATGAGTGACATGCAATCGATCGAGGCGATCAATGAAGGTGAGCGCTGCGCTTTTTCTGCTGATGGTTTCGCTGGTGGCCATCGGTCAGATGGCGAGCAGTTGTTCCGGTGCTGGCGTGACGCTTGATTGGGGGTCGCACAATACCGTGGCCAACACAAGCGGCGAGATTGACAAGGACGCGGCAGTTGAAGGTGTGCTCGTCATCAACGACGACGTTTATATTGATGGGGTAAAGATCGATCGGGGTGTGAGCGAATACGCTTCCAGGAAGACGAAGAAGACGTATTCAATCCGCTGGGGTAAGAAGGGTGAAGGCGCAAGCGTAACGGAGAAAGACTGAATGAAGCCTGGCAAACATCCTGTGGTAAGCGTAAAGGCAGCGGAGCGCGCGGCGCGTCTGATGAGTCGCCTGTTGTTTTTGCTGGGCACTGTTGCCGCATTGCTGGGGAACGCCGCAGCGCAAGCCTTCGAAGTCAGGGACGGCGACGCGAAGACGATCCTGCAGGCGCGAATTGAGGGGCCTGTTGCCTGGCGGTATACACCGAATAGTGAAGTCTGGATTCTCGATGTTCCCGGACTCGAGGTTCTCGGCCGGATGTTCAACCGCGTGACGCAGCTCAAGGAACACCAGTACAGCGAACCGTATCCGCGGGTTCTGACGACCGAGGAACTGACCAAGTACATCGGCGCGGCAAACCGAACCTTCGCCAGCTTTGCCGCCGGACATGACCTGCGCGTGTCAGATCTGGTTCAGTTCTTCAACTATGCCGAGCGCGACAAAGTGGAACTGTTCCCGGAGGAGTACGCGCTGCGCGACTTTCTTGTCGAGCAAGGTTTGATCAAGGAGTGGCGTGGGTTTTATCAGGCCCAGAAGCCGCACACGATGATTCTGTCGATACCGCAGGTGCAGGAACGCCGCAGCAACGAGCCGGGAGTGACGAGCAATGCGCGTTACGCCATTCTCCTGCACGAGCTGGCCCACGGCGAGTTCCACACCAACGTTGCCTACAACAAGTATTGCCGCGCTTTCTGGGAAGACAGCCTGACCGATGCGCAAAGAGACGCGTTCCGCCGCTTCCTGGCCAGCATGCGATATGCCGTCGAAAACGAAGAACTGCTGATCAATGAAATGCAGGCATATCTTATGTTTACGCCGGATAGTGGGTCGTTTTCGGCGGCTCGGCTCGGCGTTGCGGAAAAGGCTCTGGCCGGAATGCGTGAAGCGTTCCTGAAGGGACGGCCGCCGACCCGGCTGCCGCTTAACGTCAAGGCAGGAGATTTGCCATGAGAACATTCGCCAGAGGTAGTGGGTTGTCGATTAAGGTGTGTGTCGCCTTGCTTGCCGCGCTGAGCATTTCGCAGTCTTGTCTTGCTCAGAAAACCACCCGAGTCCAGGGGAACACCGAGATCAACGCGTCAACGAACAATACGACAGCGGTTGCCATAGGCAGCAACAACGTCGCAAGGAATCGGGTCGGCGTTGTCCAAGGTGACAAGAAGGGAAATACACGGATCAACGTTTCAGCCGCCAACGTGACAACGGTAGTTTCGGGCAGGAACAAGAAAGCGTGTACCAACATAGGAGCGATTGTCAGCGATGAATGTAAATAAACCAAGACTTGCACGAAGCTTTGTCGTCGCGCTCGTGTGCCTCTCGGCAGGCGCGTCATACGGCGTTCAGAACCTCAATGCGTCTTCCCAGACGAAGGTCAACAATGCCATGGCCAAGGCCTGGCAGAGGGGTGGCAATCCGAACGATCCAGCGTTGCAGAAGCAAGTTGTTAACATCGGAAGTAAACGGAATAACACGTGCAACGTTAATGTAGGTACGGCCCAGACGGGGCGTCCCGGACAAAGAGCACCGAAGGACGTCGTCGTGACGACCAAGGAAGTCATCAACGTATGCAAGTGAGACAGTCAATGAAAGCAAATCTTCACCGGGTCGCCCTCGTGGCACTCGTAAGCCTGTTGAATGGCGTCAGCTTTGCCCCGCATGCGGCAGCGGCGGACGACGAAGCCTCCGGCCTGGAGGAACTGCGCCGTGCAATGACCGAGCCCGCCGAAGCACCGAAGAAAAAGCGGACGCGCGCGATTGTCTTCGATGGTGACGCAACGCAAGCCCAGCCGGGTGCTGTGCCGGCGGCGAGCGGCGGTCTTGACTGTGCGGCGCTGCCGGCTGATGTTCGGGCGACTGCTGTCCAGTTTCCGATTCAGTTCCGCCCGGGCAGCGCGGTCATCACGCCTGGGTCGGGCAACACGTTGTCAGAGATTGGCAAGATTCTCGCCCTGACGCCCGATCGCTGCATCATCGTCGAGGGCCACACCGACGCAGAAGGAAACGCAGATAGAAACATGGCGTTGTCGCGCGACCGTGCGAACGCCGTGGTGAAGTTCATCGTAGATAAGGGATCGGTTGAACGCAGACGCCTGGTACCGGTAGGCAAGGGTTCAACCGATCCGCTAAGAGACCTGGATCCGCGCGACGCAAGAAACCGGCGCGTGGTGTTCAAGGTTGTTGCCGGCTGACGGCTAACATCTCATCGCAGCACGTAGTATCAGGCAGTATCCAGCAACCACAAACCAACTAAGGAGAATCCCTATGCGCACTATCGCCATCATCCTCGCCGCCGCCTTCGCCGCCGCTCCCGCTTTTGCTCAAGACACCAAAGTCAAGGGCACGACGACGATCGACGCCAAACAGGAAAACGTCGCCGCCGTAGCCGTCGGCAAGGACAACAAGGCTGCCAACACGGCCGGCGCCATCAAGGGCAAGACCTCTGTGCAGGGTCAGACCAACATCAAGGCCAAGCAGACCAACGCAGCCGCGGTTGCCGTCGGCAAGGGCAACACCGCAACCAACGAAGCCGGTGTAATCGGCGACGCCAAGAAGTAATTCCGCAACAAACGAAGCCACCGCTGACGGGTTTCCGTCAGCGGTGGCTTTTTCGCTTTTGCAGCACGTCGATTCTCGCCGAAAACCAACGCTCACTGCCAAATGGCGGCGACAACTGGGCCCGCCCGGTTGCCGTGCCGGAACTTGCGCGATAGACTGCGGTTCAGACGATACCTGTGGGGACGGTTGTCATGTTGCAGATTACGAGACACAAGCCGGGTCATGCCCTTGCGGTGGCCGGCGGAGTATGGGCGGCTGCGGTCTGCGCGGCGCCCCTGATGGCGGGCGAAGCCATACCAGCTGCGGCGGCGGCTTGGGATGCCCAAGTCAAAGTATCGCGTGGTGTCGTGAGCGTTGAGCGCGATGGGCAACGCTACCCGGGAGTGGTCGGTGCGCGACTGAAAGAAAAGGACACGATCCAGACTGGCGGCAACGGCTCGGTCGGCATCATGTTCAAGGATAACTCGACGCTGTCTCTTGGGCCAGACGCCGAGGTGGTGCTGCAGCGTTATGCCTACGACTCGACAACATACATGGGCGCTTTCGACGCCTACATCAAACGCGGCACCGTTTCGGTGCAGGCCGGCAACATCGCCAAGCAGACGCCGGACGCCATGCGCATGGTTACACCGAAGGCCGAAGTCAGCGGTACGGCCAAGAATTATGTGGTCAGTGTTGGGGAATAAGTGATGAAGAGCCTGTCAATCATGCTTGTCGTGTCACTCAGTGTCGCCGCCTGCGCTCACCGCGACAGCTACGTACTGCTGCCGGACCGCGGTGCCGGGCAGGCGGGAACGCTCAACGTCAAGACCATCGAGGGCGGTCACGCGATCAAACTCGAGCAACCCTATCAAAGCGCCCGCACCAGCGGCGGCGAGTTTGAACCTGGAACGAGCAGCGAGCAGGAGGTCAGAAAACGCTTCGGGCAAGCACTTGAAGCTTCGCCGCCGGCTCCGGCGCGCTTCGTTCTATATTTCCTCGAAGGAAGTGACGAACTGACGCCGGCGTCAAGACGCGACCTTGAAGCGATCATCACCGAAATCAAGGCTCGCCCGGTGCCCGACATCGTCGTCGTCGGCCACACCGATCGAGTCGGCTTGGTTGCCGACAACGATCGTCTGGCCTTGCGGCGCGCTGAATCGTTCAAGAAGCGTCTCGTCGAGCAGGGCCAGCCGGAAGACTCGATCCAGACTGCCGGGCGGGGAGAACGTGAACCGTTGATCGCCACGCCCGACGAAACGCCCGAACCGCGAAATCGGCGTGTCGAGATCCTTGTTCGCTGAAGACCTCGTGCGTTTACCGATGCAGCTTGGCCATACCTTCCGGCAGTTTGCGCTCGGACTCGCGCTGTGCCTTGCCGCTGCCGCCGACACCGCAGCCCAGGTGCCGAAAGATCCAATTCTGCGCATCGAGGCCGGCGCCCATCTGTCGCTGGTCACGCGTGTCAGCAGCGACAGCCAGGGACGCTGGATTGTCAGTGCCTCGGAGGACAAGACGGCGCGTTTGTGGGACGCCGCAAGCGGGCGATTGCTGACGGTGTTCCGGCCACCGATCGGACCCGAAGGCATCGGTGCGCTCTACGCCGCTGCCCTCTCGCCCGACGGACGGCAGGTGGCATTGGGCGGCAACGCCGGGTTCGACGGCCGAACTCATTCGCTCTATCTTTTCGATCGGGCGTCGGGCCGCCTGCCGCCCAAGAGCACACTTTCCGGCCTGGAAACGCCGCTCACCCAGGTCGCCTGGTCGAAGGACAGCCAGCTGGTCGCGATTGGCTTGCGCCAGTCCGGCTTGCGGGTTTTCCAGCGTAACCTGAACTTCGTCGGCAGCGACCCGGAGTACAACGAGGCGATCTACGGAGCAGACTTTGCCGCCGATGGGCGTTTGGCGACCTGCAGTCTGGATGGCAGCGTTCGCCTGTACAGGATCGACCGCAAGGGAATGCAGCGGACGGCACGCAAGCAGATGCCGGGTAAACCCTATTCGCTGGCATTTTCGCCGGACGGCAGCATGTTGGCCGTCGGCTACCAGGACGCCGGTCATATCGACGTGCTCGACGCTGCGACCTTGCTGCCACGCTATTCGACTCCGGCAAGTGCCGAGGGCAATCTGGGCCGTGTCGCCTGGAGCAGTGATGGTCGGGTACTGTATGGCGCCGGCACGGCGCGCGCCAAGGAGCGTTTTGCCGTTTTCGCCTTCGCCGACGGCGGGCGGGCTGCGGCGCGCGACCTCAGCGGCTTCAGCAACATCGTCACTTCGCTTTCCCCGTGGCGCGACGGCGTGCTGGTCGGCAGCGCCGAGCCGTCATGGGCGAGCTTCGACGGCACGGGAAGCCGTCGGCTCTACGCCCGCCAGCAGACGGCGGACTATCGCGACGCGGACGACAAGTTCATGCTCTCGGAGAACGC
>Ga0272412_1000820_pt1 | contig 10093 bp, 9 predicted proteins | sample WWTPWeurt_MetaT_FD_193540 | JGI IMG/M metagenome (GOLD analysis project Ga0272412, IMG submission 193540) | Metatranscriptome of activated sludge microbial communities from WWTP in Nijmegen, Gelderland, Netherland - WWTP Weurt (Metagenome... | ecosystem: Engineered > WWTP > Aerobic digester >...
CGTATCGATCTTTCCTGAAAACCCAAAATAGGAACTATTGGCAAATTTGAGCAATTTAGCCGTTAATGCCGGATCATTTAGAATGACACGCTCTATTTCAACATTAGTGGCAGCATTCGAATCAATTAATTCGTTAATTCGCACAACAACTTCAGGCAGAGAAAAAATTAAATGAACTTTGGCAACTACCGCACGTGGATCCATTTAAACCTCGTTGTCATTTCGTTTGTAAAATATAATGTTATATTTTTATAGGCTCTAGACTAGCAGAGGTTAATAATATCTAATGAGCTGCCATAGTTCAGTAGCAAGTTCATCAGGTCGTTTTTTTCAGCGCCCTTCAGATTCTTTCAAATGCAACTCGAAGTTAGTTGATACGCCGTTAAACTTTGCAAGTCGTCGCTTGGTAAAACTCCAAAATGATTCAATACCGTTAATGTGGCAGTGTCCATCTCGGGCAAATTCATTATCACCATGCGATACTCGAAAATGCTTGGAGTATCCCACATCTACCAAACCATTATAACCACGCCAGCCATCACTATAAATAACACTTCCAATGGACACTCTACCTAGTATTACTGCCTGTAAAGTCAAATATTTACAATCCGGTACTATCTCAGTGTATACCCCAACATCTCGCTCAAACACCCCGAAAACAGGTTGTTTTAATGTACCGCGACCGCATTTGAGTTTACCGTGATAACCACGATGCCGTTTCGCATCAAAATAGCTTTCATCAACTCCCGCTCTACCTAACAGCTTGTCTTTAAGGGCAGTCTGATGGCGGTATATCACTTGCCTGAATAGGCCATACCAGCGATTGATCGTGTTGCGATTCTTACCCAACAGCAGTGCTGTTTTGCTGGCTGGTATATCAATGCTAAAACATTGAATTATTTTTTTACAAAATAATCACTTAATTTACTGTTTCTTAACATCTTACTAGACTAACAGGTTGATTCTGCTAGTCTAGAGCCTTTTATATTATAACGATGATTAACCAATTGATTTAGCAAGATGTAGTAATTCCTGGTATTAATTGTATTATTGTCAAAAAGAGTGCTGTGTTTCATGAATCGAATGATGAATGATGGTTATCCTGATGCATGACAACAGATGAGAAAAGTACAATTTTTTGATAAAGATCTGCTTTGATCAATAACAAGAATATTAACAACAAATAAAAAACAATAACCTTATCAATAACCTAATTGACGATTCATATTACCACCAGTCCGCATAAAAAAATCTAATTCCTCTCCAAGGAGTTCAGTTTGCCATCTCGTATCAAGTTTTATTTCTTTATTGGAAGCAAATCTAGTATTGTTTCCACCTACTAAATGTCTTGTGACTTTAGTAAGGTCCAACATTGTAGGCTCAAATGGGATATTTATGAAATGACATAATGTCTGTCCAACATTTTCCGGGTTAGTCGCCAAATCTTCATATCGTATTTTTAGCAGACTCTCAGCAGGAATAAATTTATCTAAAGCAGGCAAAGCACGACGGTAATAATTTAACCAACCTGCTATGCTTTCAGATTGAGTATATCCGCTCGAGCGACGAGAAAAATAAACGCCTCTTCCATCACGAATTAATAAGACAATTTTGACGGTATTGGGCCATCTTTCATACAATTCAACTGCTTCACGAACATTTTTGGATGAATCCACTATTACGGACTTTCCCCAGCTACGTGAGATTTCATTATATAAAGCCATTTTATTATTTACAGCTTTAAGGAGTGAAGGTGGAATAGGTAGACGATTACGTAAAAAAACAGGTAGCCTGTTTCTACCATCGAGCCAGGCTTTCCGGAACTTTACGGCGAAAATAAAATGTTTAGTTTGCTGTGTGTAATCTATGTTGTCATAAGCAATCGCATCCCATAAATTAAATTTATAGGGATCGGAAATAAGATCAATTTGATGCGATCTTTTAATTGCATTATAAATCTTTAACCATTCAAAGCAATTGCATAAATTAGTTCCACAACTACACTTATCATTTAAATTAATGCCTTTAGCCAAAAAATTTAATTCACCTAACGAGGCACACTGAGAATGCCCTCCCATAAACATATCTGTCAAAGTAGATCCACTCCTAGCCGCGGAACAAATATATAAAATTTGAAATTTATTCATCACAGATTTCGTATTTTTGTCTGAATCATACTTGATCATAAAAATCCCGTTTCTTCAATGGTGTATGTTTAAAATTAAACCCTATAGCTTATTCATAATTAATAGTATTTTGAATACTAATGTCATGAAAGATAAGCAAAATAAAAGTTATTTATTGACTTTGCTTGAGAATTGGTTGAGAAGATGCAGCCTTAACGAATCTAGACCAATAGATCGCTTGCCCAAGCGTAAACATCATAAGAAATTGAGTGGGAATAGATAGCAAATGAAAACTTCCATATGGTAAAGTAATGATTAACATTACTAAGTTAATTGTCCCTACTCTAAGAAAAGTTCGATGAATCGGGGGAACAGATTCGTTTTTTGCAGCGTCCGCCGAGATTTTTACCCCGAAAATAAGTATCATAAGAAAAATTAAATGTCCTATAACTCCAGTTTCCCACAGTAATATAACGGAGCTAGTCTTGTTAATTCTATACTCGTAACGCTGTGCTATTTCTCCTACTCGAAATTTAGTCGAATGAACTGCACCAATTCCGTGACCAAATAACACATTATGTATTTCTCCGCGGCTTACATTACTATCCCACCAGTTCACTAAAAGTGTTACTCGTCCTACGTGAGCACTATCCTCGCCCACTTTAGGACTCAGCGCGCTTAGAATTGAATCATAAGCAGTATTAATCTGAGTATTATTTTTGAAAGTAACGCTAGTTTCATAGTGAATATCTTTATATGCTGAAAAAATTCCAATAACTAATAAAAATGTCATGACAACAACAATTATTGATTCAATGGGCTTCTTAAAAAGCTCTTTGCGGTAATAAATACAAATCGGAACAGGCAGTAACATAACCATCGCTTTAACTTCAGCGAGAAGTAGCGTGGCAATTCCGCTAACTACGATCCATAATATCCACAAGAATTGAAAACGATGCTCACGCCATAGTGCGATGCCTGTCAACATTGCAATGAGCAGCATCATAGCCATACTGGCACTATCTCCACCGCCATCAATGTTTCCTTGAAAAGTTCCAATGACTGCATCCCAAGGTGACATTCGAGCATCTTTTTTAGCGACATAAAAATACTGATACAGTGCCATAGGAAATTGCAAGGAAGCCACAATTAAAAGAGCTTTCCATAGTTTTAAAAAATGCTCACTTTGAATTAAACCAAAACCAAAAACCAACATAAGCGGCCACATAAAAAAATAATGGCGTGACGCATTAATAACATCTCCCAACTGAGATTGATTAATGACGCTAGAGAAAATCGCTAAAAATATAAAGGACAGAGGCAAAAACAAGTTTGCAGAAAACTGTGTCGATAAAATATTTGTTCTACTGCGCAACAAATTAAATATCACGGGTAGTATCAATGTGGCACTAATTAAAACCGTTAACCACTGTATCTGAGTAAATCTAATCAAGTAGGCACTAGGTCCAGTAATTAAAAATGCAGCCCAAAATATCAACCATACAGTCCATATTGGAGGAACGATCAAAATAAACAAAGCACCATATATAGCAAGTAGTGCGATTATTAAATACAAATTTTCATAAGCAGCCAATACTCCACTTGTTACAGATAGAAATAAAACAGCCAACAGCATAATCGTTGTAAATACTATGTTTGATTGTGCTTTATTGTCCTGAGGCAAAGTAAGAGTTGGCAATTTCATATTCTAAATTGAGTAGGTATTCTCAAAATGATGAGATTCGAGTTGTAATAACAATCAAGCTGACTTAAAAACACCAATAAGCCGCGTTCTATCTTTTTTTTGTAACGCAGAAAGTAGTTCTTGAATAAAAAAATCTTGTATTTTGTATGCCTTATTGAGATCACGATCTATTGAAGATATTCTCACCAACATTCCATCGGGTACACTTCCAGTCAATCCATATCGCAATTGTTGTATTTTTTGTTCCAAGCCTGGCAACACGGCCCTATTTCCAACGGTTACCCAATAAGTGATTGGTTCATTTCGATTACCTTTTGAAGCCACTAATCGTTTAGTTGGCAAATCCCCAAAATTAGTATTTAATTGGTTGGATGATTTCTTTGAAATTTCAAAACCTTGCGAGTAATAACACACTTCAGGTTTGTGGATTGCCAAATTGTCACCTTGATCGCCTCCGTAAGCAATAGAAAGCATAATGCGATCACCATGCAAATTAATATAAGTTCTTGTTAGTGTTTGATTATATATTCTATTAAGTTTATTTTGGGTCTCTGGATCGACTTGAAGAGGTGTTATAGATCGATCGATTTTCCATTCGCTAAATTGCGAAGGAATCATTAATTCGAGATCAATTTTTTCTTGCTGATCAGCAATTTTTTTTGTTGGAGTTAAAGCAAGTGTCAAGGCCGCTGAAGATGCCATTAGTGCGCCTAGAAAAACACTCGTTAACATCGTTTTTTTCACAAACTTCCCCTTCAAAATGACATCAAAAGAAATCGCAAAGATGATAACTGCACTAAATTCTTGCTATCAACTAGATTGCAATAGTTCTTTATTGCTATTTCTGTTATTTACAAAATATTGTAATAACCCATCCATAATAAGAATGAGTATCAATGCACTAACAAACAAAACTAATCCAGCAAAATCATGTAAGAATCCCTGACCAGCAGAGTCCCCAAAATGATAAGTAATAAGAGTAAGAACAATGACTCGAATAACGTTTGCTGAAAAAGAGATTGGCACGATTAAAATTGCTAAAGCGACATTTCGGAACATCGATGTGTGCTGCACAAGATTTAAATAAAACAATCCGAGTGCTTCAAGGGTTAGTAAAGTTTGTAAACCTGCGCAAGCATCTGCTACCAGAAGCTGATATTGGCCTACCTGCAGAATAACTCCGTTTCTCGCTATAGGATAATCGGAGAAAAATAGAATTTGTTCGGCGGTATAGGAAACAGCCATTTTCATCGGCATAGTTAAAACACTAACGACAGAGCTCGGTAGCGGAATCATAAACAGCAAAAAAAATAATGGAAACCACATCACTTTTAGAGTAGAGAATCCCCGCTTAATTAATAACGCACCGGAAAGCAATAAAATAAAAGAACCTATCTCAAATAATAATATTTGTTGAGAACGTCCAATGATATAACCTAACAAGCCAAGAAAAAAAACGATCCATCCAAAATTAGAGTTAGATTGCTTATCGCTTATTATCAACATGCTAGACCAGCGACGACCTATTAACCAAAGTGATAATAGTAAAATGATTGGGCCGTGTGCCTGATCTTCATTGGCCCACAGTCCAGTTGCAAGACTATAGAAAGTAGGTATATATAAAATTAGAAAGCCTAGAGCCAACGGCCACCAGTCAAAAACATCTGATTCGGAATCCCAAAATAGAAGTTTAGACATGGTGATCGCCTAAAAATCAATTAATACGGACCCTATTACTTCTGCACCACTACGTTTAATTTGTTCATTCATCACATTGATATCATTTATTCGAGTATCGTTTTCATGGACGATAACCAGTGTTCCACCAATACGGGAAGTAACTGTTAATGCATCCACTCCACTTGAAAACGCCAAAGTATCATAAAGAATGACATCGAACTGTTTAGCCAATTGATTATTTAATTCGTCAAACGAAGAACGATTCAGAAGTTCCAAAGGATTAGGAGGAAGTGTTCCCGCAGGTAAAACAGACAAATCGATAAAAGAATCTATTCGCGAAATGACTTCAAAGATATTGGCACGGCCTGCAAGTACATCAGACAGTCCTCGCTTATTCTTTAGATTGAAAATTTCATGTTGTTGTGGACAACGCAAATTGGCATCAACTAATAACGTTCTCTCTCCAAGCTGCGAAAATACTACCGCTAGATTGGCAGTGAACAAACTGATTCCATCATTAGGGTTACAACCTATTACCGTTAAAGCTTTACGTCCCGTCGAGAACCAACGCAACACCAATTGACTACGGATGGCACGAAAAATTTCTACCTGATTACCAAAAGGTTGATAAGCCACAACCAAGCCAGGAGAGTGACTTCCTTCACCAGGTAGGAGATAGGGATAATCAAATTGCTGTGCTAATACCTGTTGAATATCAGCTTCGGTAACGAACCCCAATTTAAGCGCTGCTTCTCCAAAAAGAAGACCGCTTTCTTTTTGCAAGTGGAGTATCCGCTCTGCTTCAATAGGTGTAATCTTGCCTGAATCGAGCAAAATATGCCCAATGCTGAATTTTTTTATAGGCGTATCATTCATTTTAACAAAACTACTCCCGTTTATATTGGACGTTTCTGAAGAACCAAAATTATTCATTCGTAGTTCCCTACTTGGAAGTTAAATTACGTGCTTGAAATAAATTCGGCAGAAAATTGAGTTTAAATTTCTTTGGTTTTTCTTTTCCCCACTTTATCACGCCAAAAACCGGAGCCTGGAATGCACTAACCAAATCTTCTGCTGACCGCACTCGTTGATCTATCATCTCAATAATTAAACCAATACCAAGACCTAGTAAAGTGCCTAAAAACATAGAAACCAAGACATTTAATAAAACTTTAGGACTATCAGGCTTATCCGGAATCTTCGCGCTATCCAATATAGAAATATTGGATAAATCAGATTTCCCTTCTAGGTCAGTTTGGTTTAAACGTTGCATAGCACTATTGTAAGCTTGCTGAGCACCTTCAACTTCTCGCGTTAATAGTGACAACTCATCTCGCGCACGATTTAACGATAATACTTTACTTTTTTGCTCTTCAAGTGAAGTTTTTAATTCTTCTATAAGGTTTTTAGAATTCTTATTGGCAAACTTGAGATGTTGATTTAATTCAGATCTCAATTTGCCTACTTCAGCGCTTGCGCCTTTATAACTAGGGTGATTACGGCCATATTTCTGAGCAATTTCAGAAAACTTTGACTCTGCCTGAGACAGTTGTACCTTTAAATTAGTAATAATCGGATCTCTCAAAATAGACGTAGAATCATCTTCACGATTATTTCCCCCTATCAATCCAGATTGAGCATTTACCAATTGCGTAGACAGGTCATTTAAACGTTTAGTTTCAACATCCAAACGAAGATCGACATCAATAATGCCTTTTTCATCTCGATATTGGGTTAGCTTCTTCTGTGCGATTTCTGCTCTGCTACGAAGTTCATTCAATTGTTCAGTGAAATAGCTGGCCGCCTTTTGAGAAGGCTCTGCTGTTAAACGTACATTTATTTCCTGATATGCTTCCGCAAAGGCGTTTGCAACCATTGACGCAAATTGAGCATCGGTACTCGTATAACTGATATGAATTACTGTGCTGTCGCGAGCAATATCAATTTCCAAATTTTTGATTAACGAGTTAGCTAACCAATCTCGAATACCGAGATTACTTTCGCTCTTTTCATAATAAAATTTTGCAATATCGCTGTGATCAAGTTTTAATCGATCTACGACCATTAATGCTGTTTTGGAACTCCTGATTACATCCAGTTGTGTCGCCAAATGACTTGCCATCATAGGCGCTGTTAGAGTTACACCTGATACTGGATCGGGTCCTTTGTTAGTTACTAACACTGTGGCTGTTGCTTTGTAATTATTGGGTAACAGCAAACTTACAATCAAAGTAGTCATGACTGTAACCAACAAAGTGAAAATAATAATCTTCCAGCGAGCTTTTAGAATCAAAAAAAATCGGTAATAATTCATTTTAGGATCTCATTTCCACTGAAATAGTTACAATTCAATTTAGTAGCAAAATTTTTTTTATTTACAATATTGCCATTCATATGTCTAATTTTTAAAAAAGACTCTCTTTGATGTAGATCACATCGTCTGGTTGTATCAAATCATTGGGTTTAACATCCAATATTTCTAGCTTGCCCGTAGAATCGCGACGTTGAATTCTCAATCCACGCTCGGTTCCTCTTGTATTTAATCCGCCGCCAACCGATAGTCCCTGGATGACACTCATATTACGTTCCAACCGATAGGTTCCTGCCCGTTGTACTTCACCATATATATAAAATCGCGGTGCTCTTTCAACATAAATCAAATCATCACTTTTAACAATTAGATTACGCGCTAAATCATTAGATTGAATCATTTCCAGGATATCAACAGTCTGCTTAGTCCATTTATTCCCTTCCGAACGAATCAATGTAACAACCTCTCCTCCTTCAGGAAGAACTCCTCCCGCCATAGCGAGTATATCCGTTAAATTTCGCCTACCTTCAATTGGATAACGCCCCTGATTACGTACATTCCCAAGTACAGATACCATTTGACTTTGGAGTGAGGAGGTCAAGATATTAACTTGTGGATTACGCAAAAGATCTCGACTTTCAAGTATTTTTACAATTTTTCTTTCCGCAGCAGAAGGCGTTAAGCCTTCAACTAACACTTCACCAATCAGTGGAAAAGTTATATTGCCTGTATCGCTTACCTTTGTTTCAGTAGTTAAATCAGGGTGACCAAATACAACAATTTTGATTAAGTCGCCAGGACTTAGCACACCATTTTTACCACTTGCAGCGGCAAACAAACCGTTATTACATAAACCTAAAAGTAAAAAAAACATCATTAGATGCAATTTAATTCCATTATTAAAACGTAACATGTTTGTATGCCCCCATTAAAAATATTTAATATGTATTGTAAATGTTAGTAAAAAATATTATTTCAATAATTAACTTTATTTTAAACCCATCATGCCACGCTCAATTGCTCGGTTAGTTGGCAATGAATCTGACGAAAGTAAATTATCATCGTTGTTATCAAACGCTTTAGATCCCACATCAGGCCGCATTGACAGCATATCAGCGTCATCATCTTTTACATTTGAGTTTGAAGATTTTGATGATTGATTGCCTAAATACTCTATTTTTGCGGATGAACGCAACCGCTTAACCTCTTCTTCTATCGCTTGCTTATATTTTTGGTTAATCAAGATTTTTTCTATTTGAGAAGCAGAAAACTCAAGATTTAACGGACTATCCTTAATCGAATTAATAGACACAAGCAAACTATTTCCTTGTTCTTGGGTAACAAAAATATAATTTTTTCCCTTTTCAAGCATCATATTCGCCATGGCAGATGGTAAATCCGCAGTACTACGTAATGAGGGAATACGGTTGTATTTTATATTATGTTTATCCAACCAAGTAGTTATTTCATCAATAAATCTCGTACTATCCAATAGTTTTTGTAATTCATTATTAAAATCATTTGTAGCAATTCGGATTATTGTCAAATCAAATTGCTTACGTTTCTCAAAATATTGTGGGTGGCTCTGATAATATTCATCAATTTCTGCCTTAGACGGCTTATCAATTTTGCTAGTGACACGCTTAAGATATGCCTGTGCAATAATTTGGGCATTGGCTCGATCTCTAGCCTGCATGACTTCAGGTGTACGATCAAGCTTAGTGCGTATAGCTTCATCGACAATTAATTGACGCGCAATCAGTGATTCCAATAGCTGCTTACTAGCGCTTTCAAGTTGATCTGCACGAGCACCTGATCTCGCAAGCTCCTCATTGAGTTGAAGCACAGTTATCTCATTTCCATCCACATCGACTAAAGCCTGACCTGATTTGTTTTTTTTATTCTCACTATCACCATTACAAGCCAATAAAAGGGCTACAATGGTCAACGATAATCCAATCAGCTTTAATATTTTAAGCTCTCGCATCAGGAAATCCTTAATATTCGATTTTAGAAAAATTACAAATGGCTAACAAGAAATAAAATAACCCGTAAAAATTCAGAATTATATGAACTGGTTAATTATAAAATCTCTAGAGAAAAGAATAATCCTAAAAAGATGTTTTTATATACGGTATTTCTTTAAATTAGCTTGAGATTTTTGAAAAATAAACAAACTTCTAATCTCAGAAATCTTTACACGGCGGTATCTTGCCAAGAAAACCGATACAGTACCTACGTATCATTCTTAAAAAACCATGCGCGAGAGAG
>Ga0272412_1000824_pt1 | contig 10080 bp, 12 predicted proteins | sample WWTPWeurt_MetaT_FD_193540 | JGI IMG/M metagenome (GOLD analysis project Ga0272412, IMG submission 193540) | Metatranscriptome of activated sludge microbial communities from WWTP in Nijmegen, Gelderland, Netherland - WWTP Weurt (Metagenome... | ecosystem: Engineered > WWTP > Aerobic digester >...
AATCGAATTGCACGAGCGTGAGCGTCGCAAACCCCGGCTCGGCTTTCTGCTGCTGTAAAAACGTATTGAACCCGCCAATGGTGTCGTCGCGGATGGCTTCCATCGACCCGGTACGATCGAGGATCACGGTAATGTGGGTGTAGTCGCTTTTCATCGCAATTTCTCCTGGTTGCCGAATCAGCGGATCATGGGGGGAGCTTTACGCTGGGTTTCAAGTAACGGTTGTAGGATGATAAAGACAACACCCGACGAGATGCGTCGTCTCCGCTCGGTCCAGCCCCCCGTTTGAATAAGAGCCGAGAAGCGGCTTGAGTCTGCCTCCAAACCAGCGACGCAGGTTCGCCCCTGTCATCACCGGTCAACATGTTACAATGTGTCTAACCTTTCCAGACGATTCCACAAGTAACCCATAACGGCTGATGAGCATCGAGCAATCCATCATTGAAGGCGTCGAACGACTGGGCATTCTGTTGCCTGACGGAGCGGTCGAACGACTGGCCGCCTATCTGGCGCTGCTGGAACGCTGGAACCGCGCCTACAATCTGACTGCAGTGCGCGATCCCGACGCGATGGTGATCCGGCATTTGCTGGATAGTTTGTCCATCCTGCCCTGGATCGACGGGCCGCGCGTTCTGGATGTGGGCAGCGGCGCTGGGTTGCCCGGCATTCCGCTGGCGGTCGCCCGGCCGGGGCTGGAATTTTGCCTGCTGGACAGCAATGGCAAACGTACCCGGTTCCTGACCCAGGCGGTCGCCGAACTGCAGATGAAGAACGTTGAAGTCGTGCGCAGCCGGGTCGAGGATTATCAGCCTGCCCCCTTGTTTAATAGTGTCGTATCGCGAGCGTTCGCAACCTTGGCGGATTTGTGGGCAAGCGCTGGTCGACTCTGTGCGCCCACTGGCCGGTTACTGGCCATGAAGGGCGTGTTCCCTGACGATGAGCTGGCCCGCCTGCCACCAGGTTATGTCCTGGCCGGCGTTTATCCCCTGCATGTGCCGAACCTGGAGGCTGAACGTTGCCTGGTTCACCTGGCCCCTGCGCCTGTTTCCCGAGATTGAATTCATGGCTCATATCATCGCGATCACCAATCAGAAAGGTGGGGTCGGTAAAACTACTACCGCAGTCAATCTGGCGGCCTGTCTGTCGGCGCTGCGGCTGGGGGTGCTGCTGGTCGATCTCGACCCGCAAGGCAACGCCACCATGGGCTGCGGGATCGATAAACACACGGTTTCCGCCACCAGCTATGATATGCTGATGGGGGAAGCAACCCTGTCGGACGCCCTGCAATGGGTGGAAAAAGCCCAGATGCGCCTGTTGCCCGCCAACGGTGACCTGACTGCCGCCGAAGTCAATCTATTGCAAACTGACCATGCGCCGACCCGGTTGCGTGACGCTCTTGCGCCGGTGGTGTGGAATTTCGATGTCATTCTGATCGACTGCCCGCCGTCGCTGAACATGCTGACGGTTAATGCCCTGACTGCTGCCCAGTCAGTGATTATTCCCGTGCAGTGCGAGTATTACGCCCTGGAAGGTCTTTCGGCGCTGCTGGACACCATCGAGAAGGTGCGCAAATCTACTAATCCTGGCCTGCGCATTGAAGGTGTGTTGCGCACTATGTTTGATCCACGCAACCGGCTGGCTAATGATGTGTCTGCCCAGATCGCAGCGCATTTCGGGGCAACGGTGTTTGATACGTTGATTCCACGGAACGTGCGATTGGCCGAAGCGCCCAGTTACGGACTGCCGATCATTCATTACGATGATAGCTCGCGCGGCGCGCAGACCTATCGAGAGCTGGCCAAGGAAGTACGGAAACGGCTGCGACGGCCAGTTATGGCTGAGAAGGATGGAGCAGGCGCATGATCAAAAAAAAAGGCGGTCTGGGTCGAGGATTAGATGCACTGCTGGGCGCAGGAGCGGCCGCAGCGGCAGTCCGGGGTGAGCCGGATGATGCAACATCGAGCATCCCAGTCGCTGAAACCCTGCGGTCGCTGCCGGTGGAGCGCATTCAGCGGGGCCGTTACCAGCCACGCCAGGATTTTCGTGAAGACACCCTCCAGGAACTGGCCGCATCAATCCGCGTTCAGGGTATCGTGCAGCCGGTGCTGGTGCGGCCGCTGAGCGGGGATCGTTATGAACTCATCGCCGGCGAACGGCGCTGGCGGGCGGCGCAACTGGCGGGCCTGCGCGACGTGCCAGCAGTCATCCGCGACGTGCCGGATCAAGCTGCCATCGCGGTATCGCTGATCGAGAATATTCAGCGCGAAGACCTCAATCCCCTCGAAGAAGCTGCCGCTCTGCAACGGCTCATCAACGAGTTTCAATTAACCCATCAGCAGGCCGCCGAAGCGGTGGGCCGGTCGCGGGCGGCGGTGACTAACCTGCTGCGTTTGCTGGAGTTGAGCGAGGACGTGCGGCAACTGGTGATGGCGCGCAAGCTGGATATGGGCCATGCCCGCGCTTTGCTGCCGTTGCCGCCTGCTCTGCAACGGGAAGCCGCTCATCAAGTCCTGTTGCGTGGGCTTTCGGTCCGGGAGACCGAACAACTGGCGCAGCGCCTCCAACAGTCAGACGCCGCGCCCGCCCCACTGGTTAAACTTATCGACCCGGATATTCACCTGTTGCAAAATGACCTGTCGCAACGGTTGGGGGCGCGGGTGCAGGTCCGACATGGCGCTTCGGGTAAGGGGAGTGTTGTCATTCAATATAACAGTCTGGATGAATTGGATGGGATTATTGCCAAGATGAAGTGACACGGTAATTTTCATTGACCCCAGTGCATCGAGTTTTTATAATCCCCACACTTCGCATGGCTAGAGAAGAATGTCGGATCGATGGAACGGAAGCGGACGCCAGCGGACCAAAATTAAAAAACCAAAATCAAATTAAAACCAAAGAATACATAATATGCCGGTATCCCGCGGCGCTCGGGCCATTACAACAATGCCAGCCATCGGCGCAAAACAGGCCACCCAAAAAATCATCTCCATTCAACTGGTTGTTACGCTGTTGATTGCTGTTGTTTTGTTGGTCTTCACTGATTTTCGCGCCGCCTGCTCAGCGGTTGTCGGAGGGGGGATCAGCGCGATAGTCACCCTGTATTTTGCCAGTAAGGTTTTTTCGGCTCGCATCGGTGCACCTGCCGCTAAAATCGCCCGAGCCTTTTATATCGGCGAAGTCGGTAAGCTGTTATTGACCATCATCCTGCTCAGTGCGGCTCTTCTCTGGCTGCCGATTTCACCGCTCCCCCTCCTGCTGGCGTACATGGCGGCGTTGATGGCGTACTGGCTGGCATTACCCTTCACCTTCCATGCTTCCAATGCTTCAGTGAGGACGCCATGAGCGAAAGTGGTCATTCCATAACGGGATACATCGTTCACCATCTAACCAATCTTCGGTTCGATCTCACCAAGATGCACTTCCTGCATGGCGATGAGACCGGGGGATTTGGGGTGATTCATGTAGATACCCTCTTCTTCTCGATCAGTTTGGGAGTGTTGTTTCTGTGGCTGTTCACCAAGGCCGCTAAATCAGCGACCAGTGACGTGCCGGGGGGGCTGCAGAATTTCTGCGAAATCATGGTTGAATTCGTGGATACCCAGGTCAAGGATTCTTTTCATGGCCGCAATCCAGTGATTGCACCATTGGCGTTGACAATCTTTGTCTGGGTGTTTCTGTGGAACGCCATGGATTTGGTGCCCGTCGATTTGTTGCCCGCTATCGCTGGTGTGCTGGGCATCCCTTATCTGCGCGTCGTTCCGTCCACTGACCTGAATTCGACCTTCGGCATGTCGATTTCCGTGCTGCTGCTCGTCTACTACTACAGCATCAAGGTCAAGGGTCTCGGACACTTCACCATGGAGATCCTGACCCATCCCTTCGGCAAGTGGTTCATGCCTTTCAACCTGTTGCTGCGGATCGTTGAAGACCTGGCCAAACCTATCTCGCTCGGCCTGCGGCTCTTCGGCAACCTGTACGCCGGCGAATTGATTTTCATCCTGATTGCTCTGCTGCCCTGGTGGATTCAGTTCACCCTTGGCTGGCCGTGGGCGGTATTCCACCTCCTGATCATTACTCTGCAAGCCTTCATCTTCATGGTGTTGACCATCGTGTACCTGAGCATGGCGCACGAGGATCATTAAGCAAAACCTCATTGCAAGCCTGACGGGCCGGTGATCCTACCAGTCACCGGCCTCCTGTAAACCCAAGTTTTTTTCATCACACCCCAACCTCTCAACGGGAGACAATAAATGGAAGCTGCAAGCCTGATTGCCAACGTGCAGAGTATGACTGTCATCGCCGTCGCGCTGATTCTGGGCATGGGCGCACTGGGCACCGCCATTGGCTTTGCCCTGCTGGGCGGCAAGTTTCTGGAAGGTGCTGCCCGCCAACCGGAAATGATTCCCACGTTGCAAGTCAAGATGTTCATCGTCGCCGGTCTGTTGGACGCGGTGACCATGATCGGCGTCGGTATTGCGCTGTTCTTCACCTTCGCCAACCCCTTCCTCGGCCCAGTGCAGGCGTTGATCCAGTGATCCGTCCGGATCATCCCGAACTGCCAACCCGTGTACCTGAGGAGGTAGCCGCGTGAACTTCAATGCCACCCTCATTGGGCAGATGATCACGTTTGGCCTTCTGGTGCTCTTCACGATGAAGTATGTATGGCCACCGATCATGCAGGCCATGCAAGACCGCCAGAAGCGTATCGCTGATGGCCTGGCGTCCGCGGAGCGCGGCGTTCATGAGCAGGAACTGGCGAAGGCCAAGTCCGCACAGATGCTCAAGGAAGCCAAGCAGCAAGCCGCTGAGATCATCGCCCAGGCCCATAAGCGCGCCAACGAAGTCATCGAGCAATCAAAACTGGATGCCCGTGTCGAGGGCGACCGTCAACTCATCGCCGCCAAGGTGGAGATCGAGCAGGAGGTCAACCACGCCCGCGAGCAACTCCGCAACCAAGTAGTCACTCTCGCCGTCGCCGGCGCCAGCAAGATTCTCAAGCGCGAGGTCGACGAAGCGGCGAATGCCGCCCTGCTGGATGACCTGGTCGCTCAGCTCTAACCACACGGACCACGCCAATGGCTGAAACCACAACCGTTGTCCGACCCGCCGCCGCTGCCCGGCCTTACGCCCGCGCCGCATTCGAAGACGCGCAGGCCGCCAATGCATTGCCACTCTGGTCCGAGCTGTTGCAGGCCTCTGCCGCTATTGCGGCAGATCCCACCATGCAACGGTTATTGGGGCCGTGGAATCCTGCCTTGCGCGGCGATCAGAAAGCCGAGCTGGTGGCGGGACTGTGCCGCGATCTGCGCGGCGGTGCGGAAGCGCCGGAGGTGTTCATCACTTTTCTGAAGATGCTGGCCGAATTTCATCGCCTGCATCAGCTTCCGGGCATCGCCGTCCTGTTCGAGCGGTTGCGCGCGGAGGCCGAAAGCACCCTCCACGCGCAACTCATTAGCGCCGCCGCCATCACCGACGCTCAGCGTAAGCGCGTCGCCAAGGCGCTCAAAGCGAAGTTCCAGCGTAATGTCAAGCTGGACTGCAAGACGGATGAGTCGCTGATTGCTGGCGCGGTGATTCGGGTCGGCGATCTGGTGATCGACGGTTCGGCGCGCGGCCGGCTGGACAAACTCGCCACGGCCTTAAGCCTGTAAGGGGAATACCGTTTTATGCAACTGAAACCATCCGAAATCAGCGATCTGATTCGGCAACGCCTGCAAAGCTACGAGGCGACCGCCGAAGCGCGCACGGAAGGCACCATCGTCAGCCTGGCCGATGGCATCGCCCGGATTTATGGCCTGGACAACGCGATGCAGGGTGAAATGATCGAGTTCCCGGCCCCCCGGGAAGGTGATCCAGTCACTTACGCGCTGGCCATGAACCTGGAGCGGGATTCCGTCGGCGCGGTGATTCTGGGCGACTACGAGCACCTGGCGGAAGGCGACAAGGCGCTTTGCACCGGACGCATTCTGGAAGTGCCGGTCGGCGAAGCCCTGCTGGGGCGCGTGGTCAATTCCCTCGGTCAACCGATTGACGGTAAGGGACCGATCAACGCCACGCAGACCTCGCCCATCGAAGTCATCGCCCCCGGCGTTATTGAGCGCCAGTCGGTCAGCCAGCCGGTGCAGACCGGTCTGAAGGCCATCGACGCCATGGTGCCGATTGGCCGTGGTCAGCGCGAATTGATCATCGGCGACCGCCAGACCGGCAAGACTGCCGTGGCGATTGACGCGATCATCAACCAGAAAGGCACCGGCATTAAGTGCATCTACGTCGCGATTGGCCAGAAGAACTCGTCGATTGCCAACGTGGTGCGCAAGCTGGAAGAACACGGCGCGATGGATCACACCATCGTGGTGGCCGCCAGTGCGTCCGAATCAGCGGCGATGTTGTACACCGCCCCGTATTCCGGCTGCGCGATGGGCGAATACTTCCGTGACCGGGGCCAGGATGCGCTGATCGTCTATGACGATCTGTCCAAGCAGGCTGTCGCCTACCGCCAGGTGTCCTTGCTGTTGCGCCGCCCGCCAGGCCGTGAAGCCTTCCCCGGCGACGTGTTCTATCTGCACTCCCGTCTGCTGGAACGGGCCTCCCGGATCAACGCCGATGAGGTGGAACGCCTTACCAACGGTGAAGTGAAAGGCCAGACGGGTTCGTTGACGGCGCTGCCGATTATCGAGACCCAGGCCGGCGACGTATCGGCGTTCGTACCGACTAACGTCATCTCCATCACTGACGGCCAAATCTTCCTGGAAACCGACCTGTTCAACGCCGGCATTCGCCCCGCGATTAATCCTGGTCTGTCCGTGTCCCGCGTCGGTGGCGCTGCCCAGACCAAGATCATCAAGAAGCTCGGCGGCGGCATCCGGCTGGCGCTGGCCCAGTACCGCGAATTGGCGGCCTTTGCCCAGTTTGCTTCTGACTTGGACGAGGCGACCCGCAAGCAGCTAGAACGCGGTCAGCGGGCTACCGAGCTGATGAAGCAGAAACAGTATTCACCGATGTCGGTGGCTGAAATGGGTATTTCGCTGTTCTCAGTGGACCGGGGCTATCTGGACGACGTACCGCTCAACAAGATCGGTGACTTTGAAGCGGGCTTGCTGGCGTTCGCACGGGCCAACTACGCTGACCTGGTCGACAAGATCAACGCAGCGGGCGACTACAACGATGAGATCGAAAGCGGCATCAAGAAGGTCGTGGAAGATTTCAAGGCCCATTACGTTTAAACGGGGGCAGCATGGCAGGCGCCAAAGAGATACGCACAAAAATCAAGAGTATCAAAAGTACTCAGAAGATCACCAAGGCCATGGAAATGGTGGCGGCGAGCAAGATGCGCAAGGCGCAGGAACGCATGCGAGCGGCCCGGCCCTACGCGAACAAAATTCGCAACGTCATCTCGCACCTGTCCCATGCCCATACCGAATATCGCAGTCCGGGCTTGGTGGATCGCGAGGTGAAACGGGTCGGGTTGATTGTCATCTCGACGGACCGTGGTTTGTGCGGCGGCTTGAACACCAATCTGTTCAAGACCACCATCAACGCCATGCAGGAATGGCGGAATCGCGGCGTCGAGATTGATGTCTGCACCGTCGGCACCAAAGCGTTTCAGTTCTTCCGTCGGCTACGGGGCAATATCGTCGCGCATGTCTCCCACTTGGGCGATTCGCCCCGTTTCGAGGATGTCCTCGGTCCAGTCAAGGTTATGGCGGATGCGTTCACTGAAGAGCGGATCGATGCGGTCTATCTGGTGTATAACGAGTTCGTCAATACCATGAGCCAGAAGCCCAAGATGGAACGGTTGGTGCCGGTCACCGCTGAGGTGAAGGATGCGGCGCCGGCTCATCGCTGGGATTACATTTACGAACCCGATCCCAAGGAACTCATCGAACTGCTGCTGCGGCGTTACGGCGAGTCCGTGGTTTATCAAGCCCTGGTCGAGAACGTCGCCTGCGAGATGGCCTCCCGTATGGTCGCTATGAAGAGCGCCTCCGACAACGCCGGCGCCCTCATCGATGAGTTGCAACTGATCTACAACAAGGCCCGGCAGGCGTCGATTACCCAGGAACTCGCTGAGATCGTGGGTGGCGCCGCGGCGGTATAGGGCCGCAGCGAACGCTTGCTCCAGTCGGGGCCGGCGTGCGGTGAAACCAGTTTAAGAGGAACCCAAGAATGAGTTCTGGCAATATCGTGCAAATCATCGGCGCGGTGGTGGACGTCGAATTTCCCCGTGGAGCGGTGCCCAAGATCTACGACGCGCTGCGCCTTGATGAAAACGGGCTGATCCTGGAAGTGCAGCAGCAATTAGGCGATGGCGTGGTCCGCACCATTGCCATGGGGCCGTCGGAAGGCCTCAAGCGCAACATGGCCGTGTCCAGCACTGGAGCGCCGATTTCGGTGCCGGTGGGTAAGCCTACCCTGGGCCGGATCATGAACGTGCTGGGGATACCGATTGACCACAAGGGGCCGGTGGAGACCGATGTCTATCGCGCCATTCACCAGCCCGCGCCCAGCTATGAAGATCAGTCGGGTGCGACGGAGTTGCTGGAGACCGGCATCAAGGTCATCGACTTGCTCTGTCCGTTCGCCAAAGGCGGTAAAGTCGGCCTGTTCGGCGGCGCCGGCGTGGGCAAGACGGTTAATATGATGGAGTTGATCCGCAACATCGCTATCGAGCATTCCGGTTATTCGGTGTTCGCGGGCGTGGGTGAGCGGACCCGTGAGGGCAATGACTTCTATCATGAGATGAAGGACTCGAACGTGCTGGACAAGGTGGCTCTGGTCTATGGCCAGATGAACGAGCCACCGGGCAACCGGCTGCGCGTGGCCTTGACCGGTCTGAGCATCGCGGAGAACTTCCGTGATGAAGGCCGTGATGTGCTGCTGTTCGTGGACAACATCTACCGTTACACCCTGGCCGGCACCGAGTGTTCGGCGCTGTTAGGCCGGATGCCCTCCGCCGTGGGTTATCAGCCGACGCTGGCTGAGGAAATGGGGGTGTTGCAGGAGCGCATCACTTCGACCAAGACCGGGTCCATCACTTCCATTCAGGCGGTGTATGTGCCGGCGGATGACTTGACCGATCCGTCACCGGCGACCACCTTCGCGCATTTGGACGCTACGGTCGTATTGTCCCGGCAGATCTCCGAACTGGGCATCTACCCGGCAGTCGATCCGCTGGATTCGACTTCCCGGCAGCTCGACCCGCTGGTCGTCGGTCAGGATCACTACGATACGGCCCGGGCGGTGCAGAGTACCTTGCAGCGCTACAAGGAATTGAAGGACATCATCGCTATTTTGGGTATGGATGAACTGTCCGAGGAAGATAAGCTGGTCGTGGCCCGCGCCCGCAAGATCCAGCGCTTCCTGTCGCAGCCGTTCTTCGTCGCGGAAGTGTTTACCGGTTCGCCCGGCAAGTATGTCGCGCTCAAGGACACTATCGCAGCGTTCAAAGGCATCGTAGCCGGCGAGTACGATCATCTGCCCGAGCAGGCATTCTACATGGTCGGTTCGATTGACGAGGCCGTGGAAAAGGCTACCAAGCTGTAATGGGTCGCGGTTCCGTGAGGTGCGGGACCGCGTTCCAGAGCTAACCGACCAGGAGACGCACCATGGCCATGACACTGCATGTTGATATTGTCAGCGCGGAAAAGGAGTTGTTCTCCGGCGCTGCGGAGATGGTGACTGCGCCGGGCGAATTGGGCGAACTCGGCATTTTACCCCGGCATAGTCAGTTGCTGACCCGGCTTAAACCCGGTCAGGTTCGATTGAAGTTGCCGGGGGGTGAGGAGCAACTGTTCTACGTATCCGGTGGGATGCTGGAAGTACAGCCGCATGTGGTCACGATCCTGTCCGATACAGCGGAACGGGCCAAGGATCTGGATGAGGCTGCTGCCCAAACCGCCAAGCAGCGCGCTGAACAGATCATCGCTGATCACCGGAGCGAGTTCGAATACGCCAGAGCCAAGGCGGAGTTAGCTGAAGCTATCGCTCAGTTGCAGACGATTGAGAGAATGCGCAGACTGCGCAAATCCGGCTAATCAAGCCTAATAATAATAATAATAAGATTCTCGACCCCGCTAGGCC
>Ga0272412_1000825_pt1 | contig 10077 bp, 8 predicted proteins | sample WWTPWeurt_MetaT_FD_193540 | JGI IMG/M metagenome (GOLD analysis project Ga0272412, IMG submission 193540) | Metatranscriptome of activated sludge microbial communities from WWTP in Nijmegen, Gelderland, Netherland - WWTP Weurt (Metagenome... | ecosystem: Engineered > WWTP > Aerobic digester >...
AATCCGGAACAGGCCTCGACGACGGACCAGCGTCCACTGGGTAGTTCGAAGAACAGGCCGTCACGAACGACTGGCACGCCGCTCAAGCGAATCGCCTCCACGGTGAACGAGGCTGTCATTTCCATCAGAGGAGGCTGCAGAAACTCTCCGAATGGAACCGCGAGAAACAGGAACATAAGTGGGAAGCAATAGGCACGAAGCACGTCCTTCCCGAGAACCATCACTATCGCCGATTGAAACATGCCGACAACGGCGAACTGTTCCACCGCATTGACGCCGGCCAGGCGCCCGATCATCCAGGCAGCGCCGGACCCGATGAGGCAGGTCAGTGCACCCCAGCACGGCTCGATTCGGCAATGCGCAATATCGCCCCGGCGGCGCCACGCGAGCCACGCAGCGATTGGCAAGATGATCGACCCATGGGCGAAACTCTCGGACCTCCAAACGGAGAGCACGGACGCGAATGTGTCATGGAAACTGATCCCGAGCGCAGTCAGCATCAGCGCGAGCGTACTGAACGCGACCGGAACAGAGAGGACCGTCGAGGCGCTGGCGTCGACGCCTGCAACGGATGTTCGCCGCTTGATCATCCGAGACCGCGAACGATGTGGGGGCCGAGCCAGTTGGCGGCCCGCAGTGGAAGCCTTCGCCACGTCTCAATCATCAGGCGGTACTTGGGATTCAAAGGATTGTTCTGTGGGACCGAATCCCGCCGGAGTAACTGGTACTCATAAGGCAGAATCGTCGGCTCAAACCCCCAGTTCTTCTTGAACGCGAACGGTCCGGTACCATCTTTACTGCGCCCGAAATCGAACAGATTGCATCCGCGCTCGCTCGCCATGCACATGAGTTGCCAGTACTTGAAATCGTTGGCGGCCAGCTCGCGTGCGGCAGGAAGGTCGCCGGCATAGTACGGCATGGCTTCGCCGCGAAAGTAGAATGACATCACCGCTGAAACCGCGTGCCCCGCGCGGTCTCGAACGACAAGGCAGTTGCAGTCGCTTCCGAACGTCTGTTCCAGCGCCCGAAACCACCGTAAAGGCATGCCCGGCGTACCGTGTCGATGCACGTTGTTCGCATAGATTGGAAAGAATGCGGCGGCGTCTTCGAGCGACGCTGAAAGCCCGTTGGCGATCCCCTTCCGGACCATTGCCCGCTGCTTGCGAGGTACTGCCTTCAGGTTTACATCGTGGTCTGAACTGATCGACTTTCGAAACGTGAAATAGAGACTCGAAGTTGCCCAGTCATTGTGCGTACGGCGCTGGCATCGATATTCGAGGTGTCCGACGCCTGTCTCAATGGCAAGGTTTGTCGCTCGATCATCAAGTGCAGCGAGTGAGGTTGCGTCCTCGACCAGCGGTCCTCCGTATACGCAGAATGGCAATGAGACAATCGATGACCCGAACAGACGACTTCTGACCAGCGCCAACGGAAGAACTCCGGTCACGCGGTCTTTTCGCCGAGCGATCAGAAAGTACGGTTTGTGATTCCACAACTCGTTGATCAGGCTTCGCCATTCAAATCGATGAAAGAAAGTCGCATCCGCATGACTGAAGACGAACTGCTGCCATGCCGCCGCATCGCCGTCGCTTGCGAGTCTGACGTCAACTCTTTCAGGCGTGCTGTTCGAATCATCCAGTCTCATGCCAGACAGCCTGCACCGATTGAGGTGGACTTCGATGTCGAAGGAGACGAGCAAGCCGCGCGTGCAAGTTCAGCCGCGAATACTCGGTCGATGCGATCCCAGCGAAATTCTCTCAGCAGGTGTCGGATTCGCGGCTCGGTCCGGTGCAAGTTCAAGTAGTGCCGGAACTTGGTCTTGGCCGATGCGCTCTCGACCCGTGGCTGATCGGGATCGAACTCCCAAGGGTGGTAGTAGACAACGGCTGGCCGCCGGTCTACGCTGTTCACGCGCTTTAACCCCCAAACCGAGACGCGATAGGGAAGCAGACGAAACCACCCGCCGCCGCCGATTGCCCAATTGCGTCCCGCCCAGCGAATCGTCGATGGTGGGATTTCCACCAGTCCGTTCGAAAGTTGGTGCGCGAACCTCGGTGCGTTCGGAACGCCATAGTGGTCGTGAGAAACCGGGAAGACGCTTGAGCTGTATCGGTAACCGGCCTCAAGGAGGCAATCGTGCGCCCACGGGTTGCGCTCGTCGATCGAGAAGCTTGGCGCGCGGTAGCCCATCACACCTGCCCCCGAGATCTGCTCGAGTAGTTCCTTTGAATGGCTCACGTCTGTTCGGAATTGCGCTGGCGTCATCTCTGCGGCCCGCTGGTGCGAAAACCCGTGACTGGCAAGCTCGTGCCCGGCGTCGACGATTCTGCGGATCGACTGTCGATATCGTTCGGCAATCCATCCGAGCGAGAAGAATGTCGCCTTCATTCCCACTTCGTCGAGCATGGAAAGTATTAGATCTACATTGCGCTCAACTCGGCACGGCAGCCGATGCCACTGCGCCGGATCGATATGCGACGAAAACGCAGAGACTTGGAACCAATCCTCGACGTCGATCGAAAAGGCGTTGAGCATCGCCAACTTGAGCTCCCGGCATCGGCTCCGCGCCGACCAGCAGCGGAACCAAGCCTTCGTTACAACGAGCGGTTCAGCTGATGTTCTTCTCGGTCGGACGAACTTCCCGCAGAGCGCGAAGCACCTTCTTCAGCATGCCGTAGGTCATGCTGATGGACGCTTCGAGTAGCGATACGCGGTCCTCGAGGTGTGACAATCGGTCTTGGGCGTCGGCACCGAGCAACGATGTTGCCGCAGCAGGCAGCGGCGGTAGACTTGAATCTGCAGGAGCAGGAGTTGCTGGTACAGCGTCGCCATCTCTTCTCGGGCCAAGTTCTTCGTTGAGTTCGGAAGCGAGTTCGCTCACGTCCGATGGTGTGATCCTACGTTCGCCGGCCAGATACTCGGCAAGAAGAAGTCGGTCACACAACGTATTGATTCGACGCGGCACCCCCCCCGTGCACGAGTGAATCACCTCGAATGCAGTAGTCTCAAATTCCGGAGAACCATGCCAACCAACATGCCGGAGACGATGCTCGATGTAAGCCTGTGTTTCGGCGATGTCCAGCGGTCCGAGGTGGTACGACGCGATGATTCTTTGACGGAGTTGCTGCATCGCAGGTCGCTGCATGATCTCCCGAAACTGTGGCTGACCGACCAGGAAGCTTTGTATCAATGAATGCGTGCCCACCTGGAAGTTCGAAAGCATTCGAAGTTCTTCTACGGCGCGCGGTGTCAAGTTCTGGGCCTCGTCGACAATAAGGAGCGCGCGACGGCCGTCCGAGTGCAGGAAGCGGAAATGCTCTTCGAGCCTTGTCAGGAGGGCGGACTTGTCCAGACCATCCAGGCTGACGCCGAATCCCGCCGCGACCAGCCTCAAGAGATCGTCCGCATCAACCTGCGTGCTGACAATTTGTGCTGCGCTGATCGACTGCGCAGGAATCCTGCGAAGTAGGCTGCGTACAAGCGTTGTCTTGCCGGCGCCCACTTCGCCTGTTACGACAATGAATCCTTCCCCTTGATGAAGACCATACTCCAGGTAAGCCATCGCGCGTCGATGGCCTCGGCTTCCGAAGAAGAAGTCGGGATCTGGATTGAGCTGAAACGGCTTGGCAGATAGGCCGAAGAACGCTTCGTACACTTCAGAATCTCAGGAAGATCGAGCCGATGATTGCGTTTTCATCATACCCGAGCAGGGTCGCATCACCGCTCTGGATCGAGCGGCGAAAGGTGAGCGACGCCGAGGCATGCGTGTTCATCTGGGTCGTGAACGACGCGCTGGCGATCGAAAATCGGGTCGTTCTCCCATCGTCCAATGAATGATTCTCCGTCCGGGTAGCGAGTACGCTCACGCTCGTGGTCGGCGTCAGCGTGATCCGAGCATTCGCGCTGGCACCAAGAGACTCGATCCGCCCGAACGCGACACTCAAGGGCTGGCCGGTCGAGTCCGTGAGCTGTTGCTGCAGTAGCGAATTGCGAATCGAACGGAAGCCCGTCAGTACCAGTCCCACGCGAGGCAGCGCGTATCCGATTGATGCGGTCAGGAACTGCGACCTCACGAGCGTGTCGTTGACCAAACCAGTCGTGAGGAGCGAATTCGGAGAGATGACCCCTTGACTTACCAGTTGCTGATAGACCGAATTAAGGTCAGCGGAGTACCCCCCGCCGCTGAACAATGCGCCGGGATTGATTGCCAGAAGCGAAGCACTACTGTTGCTCAGTAGGGAGCGACTGTAGTTCAGACCGAAGGTCCAATGCTCTTGTGAATGCGCGACCGACAGGCTAGATGTACTGCCGTAGAACTGCTTGGCCCAGGAAGCTCGAATCGTCGTCCTTCGATTGGGAGACCAGTCGACGAATGCCCCAGGTCCGACTCCGCTGCTCCTGCCTTGAACGTCGGAAATTCCCTCGACCATCGAGTAATTCAGCGATCCGCCGGCACGTAGTTCGGGGCTGAAAACGAAATACGCGGTTCCCACGGCAGCGCGACGTTCGAGCGACTGACCCTGGTCGACCGTTCGACGCTGACTGTCCGCAGAGAGTGACCATCCCCAGCGCAGGAACGAGGATCCACTATTGAGCGATCCGAAGATCCTACGATCGTGGGTCGCCAGCAGTCCGGAGGCGTTGTCTGACGTACTGGTGCGAGTCAGAGAGTACTGTGCGGAGTATGTCGAAAAGGTTCCAATTCGTCCGACCAGATACGGCGCCAGCGTTGCCGTCGAGACTCTAGTGGTATTGGCAGTGCTCAGCGTCGGATCCGCCGACAACACTCCAAACGGAGATACGTTGACGTAGTAAGTGGTAGCCGAGCCCTGCACCCCGAACGAATCACCGATCAGGAGCGTGTTGCCCGACGCAGTGAGCGTATTGCGAACGGTGGTTTGGGATTGGCCGGGAGCGTTCCGGTAGATTCCGTGAACAGCGTAGTCAATCGCACCTTGGGCTCTTCCCGTCGACGCCGTTGCCCGCACAGAGGGTGCGACCTCCGTGATGGAGCCAGAACGCTCCTGGCCGGTCGGTGCCAGCAGAATATTGTCGCTTACGGTCTCGGAGACGCGAATCCCTGGCTGAATTGTCGGCGCCTGTGCGGCGCCGGGGCGCGCGGGTCCGCCACCGACACCCGGGACAGCCTGACCCCACGCGACGTTAGTTGCCGCGAGGGCGAGTCCGCCGACCAGCAGGCGCGCGTGCGCAAGTCTATGGCGCACGTGATCCGTATCCGTATCCGTATCCGTATCCGTAGTGACCACCATATCCGCCGCCATAGCTGCCCGCGCCCGCTCCTCGAGCCTTGTTCAACACTGTACCAACGACCTCCGCGGTGCCTTCTATCGTGGATAGCGCTTCGGTCACCGCAGCTCTGGGGGTTCGTCCGGCCTCCACGACCATTACGATCTGACCCATGTACGATGCGAGTACGCGCGCTTCTGTGGTGACAAGCAGCGGCGGCGAATCGAACACGACGATTCGATCTGGAAAGCGCGACGTAATCTGATCAAGCAGGCGGCTCATCGATGCGCTTGCGAGGAACTCGGTCGCCTGATCATGACGTCGTCCGGCAGGAAGAACTGCGAGTTTGTCGATGTCGGTGCTCAATACCAAGTCGGCAACGTCAAGATTGCCATTTATAAGCCAGTCCATCAGCCCGATCTGAGCCGTGATTCCCAGGACCCTGGGGATCGATGGTCGCGCGACATCCGCATCGACCAGCAGGACTTTGTTGTCTCGTTCAGCAGCGATCGAGAGCGCCAGATTGATTGCGCAGAAACTCTTTCCCTCCCCGGGAAAGGCACTCGTGATCATGATCCGCTTCCCGTTACGCACCGGCGCAACGCCCTTGCCAAAGGCGTTGGCGATGAGCGGTCGCTTGATCACGCGGAATTCCTGAGACAATAGGCTCGACTCTCCGTCAGGCATCACGAACCCGCGTGCACGCAATGGCTCGAGTTCCACGTGAATCGCACCAGTGTCGCCCGCCCTGCGCATAGAGGCAGACGGTGCCGGAATCGAGGGCTCGCGGGCGATCGAGGGAGCGGCTACGCCCTCGCAGTGCATCGCTGCTCGATCGGCAAAGACCTCGATGAGGTTCGCCTTCTGGCCGAGGCCTGGGTCGCCTTCCTCGGTGGCAGCACCCTGATTGGGCGTCGGGATGCCACTACCCGTCAAGCGGTGAACCGCACGTTCAATTAGGCTCATATTGGGGCTCCGATCCGTTAAGCCTGACGAAGCCAGAACCACGCCAATCCGACAGCGAACGTTGTGACATAAGAGGCGGCCGTGCCAGCGAATAGAACAATGTCACGACGGTTCTTGCGAATGGCAAACGCATCCGCGACCATCGAAATCGCGCCAAGAATGGGAAGTCCGGTAACTTGACGCAATCCGCGCAGATCCAGAATTGTCGGTTTGACTTGATCGCGTAGGAAGGCTATGCCGAGGCCGATCCCGAGCGATGCAATCAAGACCCCCGCGAGCAGGGCAGGGCGATTTGGGAACACCGGCTTGGACGATACCCGCGGCGGATCGATCACGCGGAACTCAGCGATGGCCGCCTTTGAATCCATCTCGCCCGAAATCAGTGCCGAGTCCTTTCGCGCGACGAGTTGCTCGTAATTTCGCTTGGTAACTTCGTAGTCTCGATTCAGCTGCTGGAACTCAGCCTCGATCTTCGGGCCCGACGTCGCGCCGACGCGCATCTGCTGAATTCTCGACTCCAACTCCTTCGCGCGGGCGCGAAGGGATGCGACGGTGGCTTCAGTCTCTGCTAATGACACGCGAAGTTGCTGATAGACCGGGTTCGCCACCATACCTGGTTGCTTCGCGATCTTCTCTGTCGGTGCACTTTTCGAGGTCGCTTCCGCCTTGGCCATTTCTCCCTTGAGTTCATGATCGCGCGCCGCCTCAAGTTGCTCGATCACCCTCTTCGTTCCGACAACGTCCGGGTGTTCTTCGGTGTACCTTAGCCGCAACTCGTCTAGCCGACGGCGCTGGGCGTCGATGCGCTCATCGTACTGTGATCGCCGGACTGCGACGACAGTTCCATTGCTTGTCGGAAACTCAAACATCTGACGGTTGTCCGGGATCTGTGGTGGCTCGATTGCCAGCTGCTTTCGCAACTCGTCGCGTGCGTTCTCGGCCTGGCTGAGTTCCATGCGGGCTTGGGCGAGTTGCCCTTGGAGATCGCCTGCTCGCGCGATGGAGTCCTGGGCAAGATTGGGCATCTGCATGATGTTACGAATGCGGAATTCCTTCAGTCGATTTTCCGCCTCAACGAGCCGTTGCTCATATTGTTTGATCTGTTCGTCAATGAACTTCACGGCCTGATCGGTATCTCTACGCTTATCACCGAGGTTCGACTCGACGAACAGTGACAGAAACGACTGTACGACTTTGCGCGCTTGTTCGGGATTTCCACTGCGAAAGCCGATCGAATAGAGATTAAGCCCTCCGGCTTCGCTGAACTGAAGGCGCCGCGTCACGTCGTCGACGAGGTCATCACGATCTTTCGGTGATCGCACTTGGAGCTCGAGATCGGCCATCCGGATCACCTTCTCAATGTTCGGACGGCTGATCAAGGTACGGCTCATCATCGCGATTTGCTGGTCAACGTTCGGCTGTACTGCCAGGCCACTCATCAGCGGCTTCAGAATCGATTGCGTGTCGACGTAGACTCGGGCCCGCGCCTCGAACTGATTCGGGATAGTCAAGACCCAGGCAGTGCCGGCAATGCCGGCGAACACCGCGGCAATGAACCCCCACCAGCGGTACATCCACATGCCCCGCAGCGTGGAGCGAACGAGATCCAGGATCTCTTGCATTGAACGGTCTCCGGGTCAGCTTGACGAGTCGCGCGCGCCTCGCGATCAGAACCAGCCTTCGGGAATAATGAGAACATCGCCAGGGCGCAGGTCGACGTTGGCGCTGATGTCGCCGAGCTTAAGCAGATCCTTCAGGCGCACGTTGTATTGCTTGTTTCCTTCGCTTGCCCGCACGAGAACAGCGCGGTTGCCCGACGCATAGTCTGTGATGCCGCCTACCGCGATCATCGCGTCAAGCATTGTCATGTTCTGCTTGTACGGCAGTGCGGACGGCCGCGTCGCGGACCCGACGATTCGGACTTGCTCGCTCTGCGGGCCGATGAAGCCCGTGACCACAATCGTGACCACCGGATCCTGGATGTACTTCTTGAGCTGCTGCTCGAATTCACGGGCCAGCGCGGTCGGAGTCTTGCCCATTGCGAGCATGTCTTCGATCAGCGGCGCAGTGACGCGACCGTCAGGGCGCACTGGCACCGACGTGGAAAGCTCCGGATTGCGCCAGACCTGGATGCTCAAGTTGTCCCCCGGTCCGATGATGTAGCGATAGTCGAGCGTCGCGGCCTCCCGAGGAGCAGGCGGCTGGCTGCCATAGAACGAGCACCCCGAGAGCACCATGGCAGCGGCGGCGAGCGATGCGAACAGGCGAATCATCTTTCCACTCCTGAGATCTGGCTGAAAGTTGTTGAAAACCAGCCGCTTAGGCTACCGCGTTCAGAGACGACGTCAAAGGTAAGCGAACTCGATTGCAATGCGTCAGACCGTCCGTCGGCTTCGCCGAGACTATGCGTCGCATACAACAACGACGGCGAGGAACTAGTTCACCCGCCAGGGACGAGCGGAAGCAGGTACTTCACGGGCACCGCGTAGCTGATGCCGGTGGGCTGGCTGAACGCGGTTTCGCGATTGCCCTTTACCAGTCCCATGTTGACGACACCGACCACCGCCCCGGTGACTGTGTCGATTAGCGGGCTGCCACTGTTGCCGGGGTATGCGGTCAGGTCGAGCTGAAGCAACTCGAGCACGTTCAATCGGCTCGCCAGAACCGCCTGTGCGGTAAGGCCCGCCGACGATTGCGCTGGCACGTGGCTCGGCGTGTTCGCTGCAATAACACCCCGGTGGATGGCGGCGACAAGCCCCATCGCAGTGCCCAATGGGAATCCGATCATCACGACGTCGGTGCCTGCAGTCGCGTCCGCCGGTTGGCCTAGCGTCAACGGGTTCAGCTTGGGGCCGAAAAAGTCAAGGGTGGCCAGATCGGCAATCGTACCGCGGCCGAATACCCGGGCCTCGAACGCTCGGGGAGGGTCCGACGCATTCCGTGGCACCGCGATTGCCAGCACCTCATTGGCTGCCGTATCGAGTCCGGCGATAACGTGCGCGCACGTCGCCACGCGCGTGCCGGGACCGACAGCAAAGCCGCTGCCGAGAAACTTGAACTGCGGGTTTCGCAGGTGGTTGAACGTGCCGACCGCGACGACGGAATGACGTGCCGACTCGTAGAGCGCGGTGAGGGAACCGCCTCCTGCGGGCGCACTCACTCCGGCGACCACTGCCACCCCCGCGCCTACCCAGCGGCGGCGCTCGTGGTCGATCAACCCGGCCACCTCGCGCCCGACAGCACGCCTGCGTCGATGCGGACCGGGGCAACGGCCGGGCGCACGGCGGGCGCGGCACGTGGGGGCACACCGCCCGCGGCCTTAGGTGCCGTCCCGGCCGCTGAGCGATCGAACAGCGGCGACGTCCCGAACGACGCCGCCACCTTCGGATCAAACGGATGCCGGTCCAGCGGATAGAACGCGCGGATCCGCTGCACGTACATTAGCGTCTCGGGGTAGGGTGGCACCCCGCGGTGGCGGTCGACCGCGCCTTCGCCGGCGTTGTACGCGGCCAGCGTCAGCACAACATCGCCGCGGAAGTACGACAGCAGCCAGCGCAGGTAGCTCATGCCGCCGCGCAGGTTCTCGAGCGGATTCCAGACGTCCGTGACCGCGAACCGCTCGGCGGTCTCGGGTATGAGTTGCATCAGACCCTGCGCGTTGCGCGCCGAGCGCGCGAGCGGGTCGAAGTTGGACTCGACGCGAATCAGCGAGAAGACCAGCCGCGGGTCGAGGCGGAAGTCCTTCGCCATCAGCAGCACGGTCGTGACGAGCTTCTTGTACTCGATCGACGACGGGGCGGTCCTGAACTCCGCCGGTGCGTCCACCGAGGGCGTCGGGCCGGGGTCGGGCGCGGCAGCATGCTC
>Ga0272412_1000829_pt1 | contig 10046 bp, 7 predicted proteins | sample WWTPWeurt_MetaT_FD_193540 | JGI IMG/M metagenome (GOLD analysis project Ga0272412, IMG submission 193540) | Metatranscriptome of activated sludge microbial communities from WWTP in Nijmegen, Gelderland, Netherland - WWTP Weurt (Metagenome... | ecosystem: Engineered > WWTP > Aerobic digester >...
GGTAAAGGTATACCAAAGCAAGCATTAAAAAAAATTAAATATGTTAGATTCTTTAATGTTTGAATCCTGCAATAAAGATTCTGGGGGAAGTTGACCTGACGCCTTACTTTTGTCTCTACTAATACAAATAATATGAATCAAACCGGCAAATACGCCCTACTTTCATTGGTTTTTCTACTTTTCAGTGAAGAGTTGTTTTCGCAAAGATTTGGCGGAGGCATCAAAGCAGGAGGGAATTTTTCTCAAATTGACGGCGATGATGTAGCGGGTTTCAATCGTTTGGGAATTTGCGGGGGTGTATATGGAACCGCCAGAATTAAATCCTACCTGGACTTTAAGATAGAGTTTATGTACAGCCAACGAGGTTCTAAGTCTACGCCCAATCAATATCCCGTCAATATCGCATTAAGGTATTTGGAAGTACCATTGATCCTTAGCCTTAAAGACTGGAAATCAAAAGATGAAGAAAACAGCTATTATCGTATGAAGTTTGACGGAGGACTATCATTAGGCAGATTGTTTTCTGCTGATGCATTCAACAATATAGATGAGGATTTTAAAACCAACGACATCAGTTGGCTGGCAGGGGTGGAATATTTTTACCACAAAAATTTCGGGATGGGTTTGAGATATACGAGATCTTTGACACCTGTATACCGATACAGCATCAATAACGTTGAAAGAAAAATGATCAGTTATTATTTATCTTTGACGCTGAATTATCAATTTAATTAATTACAAAACCTATGTCACGGATTACTTATTTGTTTTTGTTGATGATGATCGCATTTTCTTGTAAAGAAGGTTTAAAATCAAGTAACAAATCTGCTGCAAACTCAGCGCCTGAGATGATTTCTCAAGATATTATCACTGAATTGACCAAGACAGTAACCAGTATTGACTTGATTTCATTGAAGAAGAATGTCAATGTCAGCATGAGTTTCGACAATCCTCAGGCGGTGCAATACGTACTTTCCTTTGCACAAGACGAAAAAGGCGAATTCGATGGAACTTGTCCCGCAGATGGAAGAGTCGTTTTCCTTCAGAATGGTGAAAATTCATATGACGCCGAAGTTTACTTTTCTGGAAACTGTAATTCGTATATATGGATTAAAAATGGTCAACGAATTGGATCTTCAAAGATCTCCCCTGAGGGAATTGATTTTTTCAAAAATTTCCTTAAACCCAATGCAAAGCCATTGACAGACAGTACCCAAACGCCGCATTAATCCAGATTTCCCGTCTCACAGTTCGCAGAAATTAAGCTTGAATAAATTTCGGTCGTGAATTTAAATTAGCTTGACTTCTTATAGGATTTACTTTACAACATTTAACGATGCGTAAATGTTAGATCTCAAAATTATGATTTGAGCAAGTATGTTATATCAAAATTAATTTGATTCTTTACTCAAATAAAATTCTTTTGATCAGCAAAAAAAATAAGCCTTAATCCGATATGAATATTTACGACTTTTTTATTCTGGATGCGGGATTGCGAGCTTTTGTCGCAGCTATTCTTGTAGGAGGTGTTTGTGGTGTTTTGGGTTGTTTCATAGTGCTTCGAAATATGTCTTTGATTGGAGATGCCTTGTCTCATGCAGTTTTGCCGGGCATCGTTGTTGCTTTTGTATTTTTTGGATACTCGACATCTGCATTCTTTGCAGGATCTGTTATTTCAGGTCTTTTGTGTGCACTGTTGATCACATGGTTACAGGATAAGGTTAAGGTTAAAAATGACGCAGCCATCGGTATTGTATTCACGATGATGTTTTCACTAGGTGTGATAGGCATTTCTGCCTTGAGTCACAGGCAAGGAGTTCATTTGGATCTCAAAGATTTTTTATTCGGAAATATATTGGCTGTTTCACCTCAGGATCTTGTTGCGAGTTTGATAATGGCCATTGCGGTCCTGATGGTGATTGCCATCTATTACAGAACATTATTTGTAGTGAGTTTTCAATCCACCATTGCCAGGACTATGGGAGTTCATCCCAAGAAAATACACTACCTATTGATGCTCCTGCTGGCTATCACTGTCGTGGCCTCATTGAGGAGTGTTGGTGTGATTCTCGTGGTAGCTATGCTCGTTACGCCTGCTTCTGCTGCCCTGCTTCTAGCCACCCAATTGCCCAGGGTGATTCTATTGTCTGCTATTATTGGTATTTTATCATCCATCAGTGGACTCATCATTGCGATTCAGTTCAACTTTCCTCCCGGACCTTCTATGGCTGTAGTGACGACTTTATTCTATCTCATGATCGTAGTGGCTGCACCGGGAAAAGGACTATTCTCTCGTTGGTGGATCAGAAGGCAGGTAGAAAACAGGGTCATCATTGAAGATATTGTCAAAAATTTATATAAACTTGAATTTGATCATGTCTCTCCGGAGACCATTCAATCTTTGACAGGGCATTCAAAAAAAAAGCTGGATAAGTGGCTCAATGTTTTACAAAAAAGGAAATTAGTGATCTGGGAAAATAATGAAATCAAACTTACGGAAGAAGGCAAAATAAGAGCTAATCAATTGATCAGAGCACATAGATTGTGGGAAACATTTTTGGTTGATGAATTAGGGCTTGACGAAGATCAAATTCATTCTGAAGCAGAGGTATATGAGCATTATCTACCTGACGAAATTCTGCAAGAAGTAGATAAAAAACTCGGATATCCATCGCGTGATCCGCATGGTTCGACGATTCCCAAGGAACGCACTTAGATCAGAGCGGTTGGTGCAATTTCTTCGATTTGAAGAACATATTGATAGATTTTGATGTTTGGCTTGCATTATGGCTATTATAATCACAGAAGAATGTATCAATTGTGGAGCGTGTGAGCCAGAATGCCCAAATCATGCAATTTATGAAGGTGGAATAGATTGGGCCCTATCAGATGGTAACACGGTTCGGGGACCATATACTCTTGTGGATGGAAGAGTGGTTGATGCCGATTCCAAACAAAAGCCAATCAGCAACGAATATTACTTTATCGTCCCCTCAAAGTGTACGGAGTGTGTTGGATTTCATGACGAGCCGCAATGCGCTGCTGTTTGCCCGGTAGATTGTTGTGTACCAGACCCCGCTCATCGGGAAAGTGAAGAAGAATTGCTCCAAAGAAAGGCCAATCTGCATCTGTAAGTAAGCTGAGTTTTATTTTTTTGAATGTTCTCTTGGGCTGTAAATTCCTATTTGGTTGTAGGTGGTAAATAATATTTTTAGACCCATTCTACCTCAAACTACCTGCTAGTCATTATTTTTATGCAGAATGTAAAAATAATAAAACCAACTAATTGAAATACAATATTTTACATAACAAATATTATCTAATATATATTTATATTATTTGTTCCGGCAGTTTTTTGTTTGGCCAAACGCTTTCGAGTAAGCCTACTATTGTGGCAAATGCCTCGATGCCTAATCCCTGCAATCTGGTAGTCAACGCAGGACCTGATATCACCGTGTGTGAAGGCTCAGGGAAGATGCTCGATGGAGACGTGAGTGGCTCCAATTTTAGTTTTGAGTGGACTCCAGCTGATGGTTTGGATGATCCTACTGCTTTAAAGCCCACTGCTTCTCCGTCTATGACCACAACTTATACGCTGACCGCAATGGCAACTTCAGACAATCTGATCAATAATGGGGATTTTGAAAATGGATCTATAGCTCCTGGATTAACCAATTACGTCTATGTGCCCGACGCTGTTCAGATCGCAACCAATTACGCCAACAATTACACGATCATAGACTATCCCGCGATATCTGCACAGTTTGGTTGTGACACCCGGGGGACTTATTCTTTGGTCATCCATGGAAGTTCAGGCACCACCTTTTGGTGCCAAACCATACCGGTAAGTCCAAACACTGATTACAAACTCAGTTTTTGGTTGATGAGTGTGCTCAATTTTTTCTTTACACCAACTATACAACTAAAAATCAACAACACTGTAGTCGGGTCAAAGGCTACTTCAGGAGGTATATGCAGTTGGGATGAATTTACCGGGATGTGGAATTCCGGAGCTGCCACCTCGGCCACTATTTGCCTGACAAATACAACCAGTGGCGGACTAGGAAACATTTGCGCTATAGATGATATCACTATGAAAGCTTGTTGTGTTGAAAAAGATCAAGTCAGAGTGGAGGTATTCAAGCTCAACATTAGCCTACAGGATCCTGGAGAGATCAACTGCAGAAATAGGCCTTTGAGACTTAATGGTCAAGGCTCTTCTTCGGGGCCTGGAATAAGCTATGAGTGGACTACTCAAGATGGCGTGATCCTCTCCGGAGCGAACACTTTGAATCCGGTCATCGATGCTCCGGGAACATACACTTTGAAAATAAAAGGACCCAACGGTTGTGAAAAAGAGGAAAGCATCACTGTAGATGGCAATGTCCTTCCACCCGATATCATACTTACCAACACTGACCTCTCTTGTGCTAAACCCACTGCAAGGATCGAAGTGCGCTCAGCCACAAATCCTGTGGATATCATTTGGACAGGACCCGATAATTATTTCAGTAGTGATCCTGTGAATGATGTAACTCAAGAAGGCGATTACGAAGTATTGGTCACGGATCAATATGGATGCGAAACCAAAGGCAAGGTGACAGTAAAAGATTTTAGGTCTTCAGGAGCTCTAGCCATCAAAGGAGACACGATCAGCTGTTCGAAGGACAGTGCCTTACTAAAAGTGACGCATCAACTCAGCAAACCTGATTTCAGTTGGTATCACAAAGGCTCAAAAATTTCAGATACTTCATTCGTAGTTGTGAGGGACACGGGTTTTTATTATGTTTTTGCAAGAGACAGTTCGGGCTGCATAACAAAAGATTCTTTTTATGTACTCGACTTTAAGTCCAATATCCTGATTGACCTGGTGGCAGATACCATTGATTGCTTGAACTTGAGTGTTAAAATATTTGCAATCGTACCACTCACAGGTCAGGCAAGATGGACAGGACCAAACCAATTTCTGTCCTATGATATGGAGCCCACAGTTTCAGATTCAGGCTGGTATTTTATTCATTTTTTAAGTAATGATGGATGTGTTGGTGAAGATTCTATTTTCATTGTGAAGTCCGCTGATGTCCCTGACATTTTTGTCAGTAAAGATGATACGCTCAATTGTATTCGGAAGCAGGTACTCATTTCAGGTGGGAGCAACACTGCAGGTACCAAGAAAGAATGGATGGGCCCAAATGGAATCATAGGAGATTTGGATAGTTTTCCGGTACTGGATCCGGGTGAATATATTTTATTCGTAGAAGGAAAAAATGGATGTTTAATCAATAAATCGGTGAATATTTCAGTGGACACCGCTCATCCCCTCATCAGTCTGACAGCTGACACGATTACTTGCAGGAGATCTAATTCACGCATCAGTATTACCGAACAAAAAAATGATACAAGTTCTATCGTTTGGACAGGTCCTTCTCAGTTTTCTGCAAACCATAGTGTTGAATTTGTAATGCAAGCCGGTATCTATAAAGTTGTAGTTACGGCATTGAATGGATGCTCTCAAACTGATAGTATCCGGGTAAATGCAGATACCATCAAACCGGACATCCTATTGAGCCTTGATAGTATCGATTGCAAGAGGTTAATTGCTCCGGTGAATTTCGTTGGAGATAGTACTCAATTTGTATTTGAATGGAATGGACCAGGCGGTTTTAGCAGCTCAAATGCCGATCCAGGAATTAACAAGGGTGGCATTTATCAATTGAAAATTACAGGAAAAAACGGTTGTGAAAATAATTACCAATTTACAGTTTTTGAGGACAGAAATATAGCCCCTATTTTCACATCAGCGGATACGATTTCATGCGGCAAAACAGCTTATATCGAATTGCGTGGAGCGCAACTGTACGAAAGTATAGAATGGAGCGGTCCTGGAGGATTTTCCTCATTACAAGCCAAAACTCCGGTAACGGATTCCGGATGGTATTTTATTAAAGTTGTTGGCTTGAACGGTTGTGAAAAAACGGATTCCATTTTTGTATTCCAAAAAGATAAATTGCCGGACATATTTGCCTTTGACGACAGTTTGACTTGCAATAGAACCCAAGTCATTCTTCAGGGAGGATCCGCCACAAATGGCGTAAGTTTTGAATGGAGTGGACCTGGATTTTTTTCCAGACTAAGAAATCCGGTAGTTGATTCTCCGGGCATTTATACTCTAAAAGTGATTGACGCAAATGGTTGTGTATCTGAAAAACAGATAGAAGTTTTTCTTAGAAAAAAAGCGAGCGAGTTGTTTATCATCAAATCAGATACAGTCATTAATTGTATAAATAATGGAATTCAAATCACCGGACTTGCAGGAGAATTGCTGACGGATTATTACTGGACGACACCAGGAAATATTATTATCAAAGACAGCACCACACGAGCAAACGGTGGTGGCTGGTATAAATATATTATCACCAATCAATGGGGTTGTTCTGTGTCGGATTCCATCTTTATCAATGACATTAGGAAGCTACCTCAAGTTCAAATTCCGGATACGAGTATCAATTGCCTAATTAAAGAGCAACAAATTAATCCAATCAGCACTGAAAAAAACTTGCAGTTCAGTTGGATGGGCCCTGGAGGATTTCAATCCAATATATCAAATCCGATCATTTCCATTCCCGGAATCTATTCAGTCAGTATTACAAATGCTGCAGGGTGCAGATTGGTAGAGCAGGTGGTTTTGTCAGCAGATACTTCCGGACCAGTTTTGAAAGTTGCAAAGCAAGATATTTCTTGTCAACGAGATAGTGCATTCGTCCTAATGAGTTCGGATAAGTCGAATACGCAATATGCATGGAGTGGACCTCAATCTTTCCTTTCGAATAGCGATCGGTTTTCTACGGTCGATACTGGTACATATTTGTGCATTGCAACAGACCCACAAAATGGTTGCTCTACACTTATCACCGTTGACATCAAAAAAGATACAAACAATATTAAGAATATCGGACTCACCCAGGAGGATAATTACTGCAATAAATCTACTGGGTCAATTCAATTCAAAGACATTATAGGTGGAACTGAGCCTTTACTGTATTCAATCGATGGCGGAAAATCATTTTCCAACTCTGCGTTATTTGAAAACCTACCTGCGGGAATTTATGAATTGGTCATTCAAGATGCCAATGGTTGTAGTTTCTCCAGGCAAATAGAAATCAAAGATATACTGGGACACAAAGTAGCGCTGGGAAATGAAATTATCTTATCTTTAGATGAAAAGAAAACAATTCAAATTCAGTCTTCTTCGGATTCCACAGCATTTGTAAATATCCTGTGGTCCCCTTCTGATCAACTCTCCTGTGAAAATTGCTGGTCACCTGTAGTTACTGGAACAAAAGATGAAACGATTTATCTGACGGTCACCGATACAAATGGCTGTACTTACCAAACGCAGATCAACATAAAAATCAATCAGGAAGCGTTTATCAGTATACCAAATATTTTTTCTCCAAATGGCGATCAAATCAATGATTATTTCTACCCTCAGGGGAATGAACAAATCCAGATTGAATTATTTGAAGTTTACGATCGATGGGGAGGTTTAGTATTCAGAACAAGTGAAGCGAAAATCAATGTGCCTGAAGATGGTTGGAATGGAACTTATAAAGGTGCTCTGCTCAATCCGGCAGTATTTGTTTATGTCATTAAAGCAAAACATCCTCTGCAGGAATGGATTCTGAGCGGGGAAATTAATTTGATCAGATAAAATTATAAAATTGAATTTCATAAATCAAATTTCTGAGATACTCGACTATTGCGATAAAAATACATCGCCACAAGACGAGGTATTGCATGAGTTGGAAAGGCAAACTCATCTCACCACACTTTCACCACAGATGATATCAGGTCATTATCAAGGCAGATTGTTGTCCGTCATCAGCCGGTTGATCAAGCCGACAAATATTTTGGAAATCGGTACATTTACTTGCTACAGTGCGCTGTGTCTTGCAGAAGGGCTGGAAGTCAACGGTAATGTACATACCATCGATCCATGCAGGGATTATGATGAGTTGATCATGAATGTCGCATCAAAGTCTCCATATTTTTCAAATATCATCAGATACAAAGATCCTGCTGAGGAAATTTTGCCACAGATGGAAAATGTATGGGATCTGGTTTTTGTTGATGCAGTCAAGCAAGACTATCCATTATATTTTTCAATGGTCAAAAACAAAGTCAGAGCCGGTGGAGTGGTTATCGCTGACAATGTACTACTTTATGCTGAAGTTCTCAAAGAAAATAAAAATGCTTCAGCTCAGGCCCTGGATTCGTATAATCAAAGCAGAGTGGCGGACAGAGACTGGACAAGCATCATCCTACCAATTCGTGATGGCCTATCTATTTCCGTTAAAAACAAATAATTTGCCCAATGTGGAAAATTATTCACAAGGAAGACATCTCATACGATTCCGATTTTTTTGAACATAATGCAAATATGCATATGTTATATAAGACAAACTCCATTTTCATACAGGCAGCTCACAGCAAAATCATTCTACCTCTTCATAGTAAAAAATTACTGTTTCTGAATAAATTGATTCAGGAATTATTTATTCAAAAATATTTCATTAGCGAACAATGCACACCAGAAGAAAAGGATAAGCTTCTTGCTTTTCTTATGAATCATTTTTCATGTGGATCCATATCACTAGATGCGGAAATTTCTACTCCTACTCAAGTACATTTAGCTCAAAAAACAAATTTTATAATTCCGATTCAATCTGATTACGAACAAATCTACTCCAGATTCAACACGCATCACCGGAGAGCAATTGCAAAAAGTGATCATCTTGAATACTCAGAAAATATGGATGTTGCTGCGTTTATAGATTTTTATTTTTCGAACAGAAACCAAAATATCCAAAAAAAAATATTGGATCGGCAATTTTTCGAAAAACTGATTCATTTTCATCTACGGCATGATAGCGGCTTTATTTCCAATATATCTGCTGGATCATGTTTGGCTGCCTGCTTTTTTATTCGTGACAATCATCGAATTGTTTATCTGATACCTGTGAGCAGCTCGGAAGGAATGAGGTCGCATGCCATGGCCCAACTGATCAATCAGGTGATCAAACGGAATTCAAAGAGCAATTTGATTTTTGATTTTGAAGGTTCAGAATTACCCGGAGTAAGACAATTTATACAAGGTTTTTCACCTCAATCTCAAGCCTACTATAATTATCAATGGAATAACCATCCGCTTTGTAAATGGACCCTGGCTCTAAAAAAAATTTGAATATCCGAAATGTACTTTTATCGCATCCCACTGCAAAGGCTGAGATCCTGACTTTCCCCAGGCAAATTGAAATGTAAAATCGCCAACCTTTGTCCCGAATTGCATACCAATGCCTGTACCAAAGTAATTCCTTGAGATCAAAGATTCTTGTAATGGAGTTTGTGCGAACATATAATCAACAAACCATTGCAAAAAACTTTTTCTGTCCAGTTTGAATCGGATTTCCTGGGACAACCATGCATAATTTTGCAGCCACAATTCTCCCTGATTAAAACCTCTGATGGAATTGAAGCCGCCCTCGCGGTATAGCTCATTAGATCTCAGGTTTTGAGCTGAATAATGGTATTTGACTTTGATCGCTGATCTGGAAACGAAAATTTTATACAAGGGATGAAAATATTCACCCGAAATATCAGCTACAATGTTCCATTTGTTTTGCTGCAGGCTATCCAATTCATGCATTAACTGTACATTTTCTTCCAGATATTTATTCAGGGCGAGTGGTAGCTTATAATTTTTTCTTCCCAATTGCAATCCAAAATTCCATTTCCATCCTTCTCCTGGATATCTGATGTCGTCTAATAAATTCTGTTTAGCAAAAAATCCTCCTAATCTCTGTACAAAGTCCAGTTGATCCGGCAGTCTCCCAGATTGAATGATTGAGCTACTATCTGCCTGGATGATGAATGATTGTAAAAATTTATAATTCATCCCGAGCAATAAATCCCCTGTGAATTTATGTTGAACACGGCCATCATGTTCAAGGGACAAGAAATTTTCCTGATTTTTTATCATTTTGAAA
>Ga0272412_1000830_pt1 | contig 10039 bp, 2 predicted proteins | sample WWTPWeurt_MetaT_FD_193540 | JGI IMG/M metagenome (GOLD analysis project Ga0272412, IMG submission 193540) | Metatranscriptome of activated sludge microbial communities from WWTP in Nijmegen, Gelderland, Netherland - WWTP Weurt (Metagenome... | ecosystem: Engineered > WWTP > Aerobic digester >...
AAACGGAACACCTCAATATCTGACTACCAATACGACCCTAGGAACAACGTTTACAACTTTCCGTAATACAATTCTATATCCCTACGTAGCTGGGAGTAATACGATTTCATACTCGGTGCTAACAAGTGGATATACGAGCTCATCAATATTACAAGCTTTAATAACAGATAGCTATGGATATAGTTGCCCGATAACTCTTGAAACTGTCAGCGGGTCAACTCTTAACTGGACAACTGTTACAGGGTTTACAAATATAAAACCCGATCCGGCTTATGATACCGGTGGATTGATTTACCACTTTCTTATTACCGGATTAATTGGCTCTACCTCTACTGTTGCATTAAAGGGAAGCTCATGCTATCCGGTTGGAACAATTGACCAGGGAGCTTGTAAGACACAGATATGTAAAATATGCTATCAGGATTATCCAACATACGTTTATAATGAAAGCATTATTGATGAAGAGGCTCTTGATGGAGATATAGAAAGTATGATTGAAGGACTTAATGGAACTATTCAGCCTATATGGCGACCTGACACGATCTACACTGTGGCCTTTAGTACAAAGGATAGAGTTTTTTTAAATGAAGATCCTGATACAGTTGAAGAATATTCTCACAGTTATGCTTATCAATTCAGAACAAAAGGCCCCATTGGTCATTTCCATCTATACAGAACAGAGTATAACAACCTTGCCGACTTGCATAGATCGGATGAATTTAAACTTCAATCGTTGAAATATTATGTTGATTTTTCAAAATCATATCCAAATGCTGATGGAAATATTTTAAATGCTAAGCCCTTGTATTATGAAAATCCAAAGCTGCTTTTATTTTATATAAATGGATATGTATATGAGATGTTCGCTACGTGGGATGAATACAACGGTAATCCCGCTGTCGAATTGTCATTACAAGTTATAATAAAGGACCCCATTAAGATAACGGCTGATGAAAGTGAAATAAAAGTTCTTGGAACAGATAATTGGAAGAAAAATTCAATGCCTGTAACTCCAACAGATATTGAGTTGCTCGATAATATGCTGGCAAATGGGGATCCATGTGCTGACATTCCAGATCCTCTCGACCCACTTGATGTTTATAGCGAAGTTTCATTTGAATCACTAAAACCTTTAAAACTCTATACGGCAATTTGGAGCAGCGTTTTTGATGAGAAGGTTGCTGAAATATTGAAATATGGATTTCAGACTTCACGATATGCAAATTTCGAAGTTCATATAAACAGCTACATCCTTTCCGCTATAGAAGGAAGTGAAACATATGCCATTTTTAGGATGGAACAATTATATACAACGGGCCAAATCGATGATGTCATTTCAGTATTAAACGGAACAATGGATGAAACTGATTCGCTTATTCAACAATTCCAGGAAAGGTATGACAGAATTATTGATGGCATATTAAAAATGGGACCGATAGCTCCAGCAGTGACAACTGAATTTAATGTATTAGTAAGTGATGGTAAAATAATAGGTGTAATTATAAGAAGTCCTGAGCCATTTAATGATCCTAAAACTCCGCTAACTGTTTTAGAAGGTGCAATTAAGTTTACAATCAATGCTGATGATTCAGGTAACTATATTCACGTCTATTCAAAAGACAAATCCAAAGTATTTATAAGCAACTCTTCTGCTGATCTTGCAACCGGAGATGTATCGATTGATTTTAAATACTTATTATTTAATGGAATTGAATATGATGAAGAGTCAACTGTAAATGTTTCTTTCGTAATTGAATAAAAAAGTAAATAATTTATATGGGCACAATTTCTCTCACCAGCAATAATTTTTACCAATCTTCCAACGAATATCTCCAAGCAACGGGAAGTACGGGAAATGATAATACTGCAATTGGTTTGCATTTGCGCTGGGCATTTTGCAAAGATTTAGGAGCTAATCACTTACCTAAGGGAAGTTATTCAGGATCAAGCGGTACCTATTCTGCAACTTATGGTTATAATAAAGACAATGATTTTGTAAAGATTTATCGAGCTCAATATAATTCGAGCTACCCTACTTCATTTAGCTTTACTGTTGCCCCTTCACTTTTTGAAACAGGCAGTGAAAGAAGATGGTCATATACGATTGCAGTTACAGGACTAACAGGTGTATCGAATATTGTTTATTTAAGATTTGCAGACGTATCACAATATGATTCAATTCGAAGTGGTCTTGATCCTTCGACTAGTGCTGCAAACTCTGTAACATTTTTGAAAAGCTATACCGGAGTAATTGAAATTGGAGTTTCATATAAGCTAGCGTTTAAATTTTCATTTTTATGTGGTGCTTCTGGAGGTAATGACAGCAATGATTATGTAAAACTCGAAATTATATCCAACTCAGATATTGAAAATGCAAATGAACAAGTCATTTCATGTAGAAAGCAATGGCCAAATACAAATTTGCAGTCTATCACAGGAACAACTCCAGATACTGAAGAGTGTGAAAATATTCAATATATAAGAATTCAAACACACCATACCACAACCGGACATAATTTGTGGTTAAAAAGTTTTGCGTTTGAAACTTATCAGGATTTTATTACCGGGAAAAATGCAGCTTCAGGTTGGACTGACTTAGGTGATTTTGCATTAAGCCTAAATGATACTAATGTCTATGCTCTTTTAGAAGATAGTGCACGATTTGTTATTGATAAAAAATGGCCAAAGTATAGAGATGCGAATACGACCTCCGGGGAATTTACAGTCAATAAGGCAAATTACACTGGCAGATGGAGCTTGGCTACAAATGGATTAAAAGCGGCAGTAACACAGTATTTTACTTTAAGCCAGTCCTCATCGAATCCTACTGCGATCGATTATTTGCCATCAGAAACTCCTGATGATGATTTTAACTACAAGTTAAGTTACCTTGACATGCTTAAACTTGTATCACTGGATTACCATGCCGCCCGTATGTTGGGATTGGGATACATTGATACTCCATCACAAACAGGAAACTCGACAAAATTTGTCTATGTAATGCGTTACTTGATGGGCTCCGGTGCAAGTGAGACTCATTTATTCATGTCATTACCAACAGCGAGAAATCAACCCAGATTGCCAGATGACCCCGTTCAATTATCAGTTACATATGGGGTAACTATTGAAAATGGGACTCCGGATGGATCGCTTGTTACTGATGAAGATGGATATTCATTATATAACCCTAGTAGATTTGTGAATCTTAGAAAGGAAGATCCCATTTTTAAATTACCTCTTGAAGATTTCTTTGCGACATCTGATATTTTTTGCTCGTGTGATACAACAAAACCAGTTTTATTCGGAATAAAATACAGAAAGCAGGGTGAAAGTAGTTGGCGTAAACCAGAGTTAAGTTTTGACAGAGATTATTTTGATTTATCGGGGTTAGAAGAAGTTGTTCCGATTCCTGATCATGGTGAAATTATTTACACTCACCAGGAATGGCAGGAAGGTATTCATGGCTATGCTATATATGGAATTAATTGGTTTTCCCGCCCTTCGGGATTAAGTAATATGGTATTAACAGATAATACGCAATTTGAACCAAGAAATTCTTTATTACCTCCTTTCAATTTTGCTGTACAACTGATTCAACCGGAAAGCCCACTCATATTAACAACTGCTAATGAACAAACCTTGTTGGATGATTTGATAACTTCTGATCCTACGGGTGATCATACAATAGTCAGGGCAACTTTTGACTATAATCATAATCATATAACAAATTATCAGCAGGCGAATAAAGCAGAATTTTTCTATCGGGAAAACGCTACATTGCTTGTAAAAGGAAAAATCGATACTGTAACGAGCATTGATGATTTTATAGCTGAGGTCACAACAAAATCATATACAATCGAAAGCTCAGATCCGGAAGAGGAAGTTATTCCTAATTTACTTCCTGCAGATGTTTCAAAATTTACAGGGAGTTACCTTGCAGCAGGGGGAAGATTTTATGAAATAACAGAAGCGATTCAAACTGATACATCTGGTGAAAATCCTACATTCAGGGTAAAGAAAATTCGTGAGACGCAAGCAATTGAAGATGGTGACACAAAGAATATTTTCACTACACTTGAAAATTATATTTCTCCTACACCTGATGATTTATTTTCAACCACTGAGAATTTATTGATAGAGAGTCAATGGAATAAATTAAGTAAGGACTTTGCATTATATAATTTTTCCGTGGCTACAACATTTACTGTTTCAGGTTCTACCGGTAACGATGGAACTTATACTGTAAAGATTGCAAGAAATTTTGCGACTTCAACTGATATTTATGTAACAGGAAGTGTTCCTATAAATTCTGCTACCGGTGTTGTGAATTACACGAAGCAAGTTCCTATTTATCAAATAGAGCAGGCTTCAAAAAGTTTTGTTGTGAAAGGTGATGTTAGTTCAGAATTATCGCCTTCTGGATCAATTACAGTTTCAAATTCGACAGGAAATAATGGAACTTATACGATTTCAAGTTTAAATTATCTTGAAGGGAAAACATATATAAAAGTAACTGCATCAATTCCAAGCAGTGTTCAGGATGGATTGGTAAAATATTCAAAAACAGCTCTTATACTTGCGGCGAGTGCAGTGCAGGACAGGTTTACTGTACAAGGCCACGTTGCTTTCGACATCGCCCCGATTTATACTGAATACAAATTACAGACAGACGGTTTTCAAAGTGTATATCCGATGGGAGGAATTTATGAACAGGCTACTGTTGCACAAATTCTCGATGGAGGATCTGCAACAGGTGTTTATACCATTACATTTAATACATATCAACTATTCGATCCACTAGACACAGATATGGAATGGTATAAAGGAATTGTTAGAATAACTGATACGGCTGCTGTTCCAGAAAAAAGAGTTTTGGATGTGTGGACACTTGATAGATCCGGAATTACACTTGTTTTAACTGTTTTTGATCCGAATTATTTAACAGATCCCATTATTGCAGGAGCAACTCCATCTGTTACAAATGTATGGGTTAATTTTCATCCTTCATACAGGGTATATTTCTATGAAGATTCATCTGCAACATTTGATGAAGATCACATACTACCCGAGGTGGGAGATGGCAGCAAAATTACTTTCATGGGAGCAAGACTTATCGATACGACAGAATCGGGGGATCCTGCATCAGATATTTGTCCTCCTTCTCCAGTTATCGCCCAAGAAATTATTATTCCAATGCCTCCTGAAGATCCCGAGGGGCCTGACTATACAACAAGGCCAGACTTTTACGGAAAAGCAACATATACATTCGATACAAAAGTAGTTTATACAGAAGATCATATTCCATATGCACTAATTTTTTATAAAGGAAATGAGCTTTCCATATTAAATGTACTTTATAAACAGGACACAGTTGAAGATATATTAACCAGTTTGCCTGATAGGTTCACTGATTCAAATTTCAATACGAGATGGAATGAATTAGTAAATGGAATATATAATACTACAACAGGTTTATTTAATGAGTATGACTCATTTTCATTTCCACTACCAGATAACGACTCTTACTCAACAGAAGATCCAACTGACCCAGGAGAATTTATTAACCCGTTTGATGATGTTGAATCATTAGATGACAGCGTTGTTGGAACTTATAAAGTAATAGATTTTGTAAAACTTGCGGTCAATAATTCATTTACACCACTTACAAAAATTCCGGCACTGTATTCAAGAATTCAGGATGGCTACCAAACAAGATCGAATAAACCTGTTATAAGAGATGCAAATGGTAAAATCTTAATACCTACTGACCCATCGTATGATCCATTTCCGATGATAACAAAATTTGATGATGATGAAGATAAGAAAGTAAGATATTGTGATTATAACATTGACGGAGCAACTAAAAATTTCTATTTCTATTTTGCAGTTGAAATGAACAATAAATTTGAGTTAAGTGATCGAAGTGAAATTTTAGGTCCAATTCAGGTTGTAAATGCTTATCCTGCTGAGCAACCCTCTATTAAGAAGGTGACTACTCGAACAGAGAATCCGGCTTTAGAGATCATTCCTGCAGTTCACTTTGAGTTGGATAATTATATAGCGAGTGAAGGAATAACCAAGTTTAATATTTATAGAGCTACTACCCAGTCCGCTTCTTTAACAATTAGGACCATGTCACTTGCTGCATCAATAGATGTTGGCGAAGATATTATTGACGCTTTTAGTGATGTTCCAAATCCTCTTTTCGGTGATCCTTTATATTATTCTATTCAGGCAGTAAGGAGTATTAAAAATGAATTTGGTGTGGAAGAATTAATACCATCCCTCCCTTCAAAAGTTGTAATGGCCAATCTCATCGATGTGATCAACCCTGAGTCACCTGAACTTTCGTATACAGCAGATGCACCAACAGGCAGTCCTGAAACAATAGATAATGTCGAAATATCATGGCCAACTACTTGTTATAATGGTACTTATTATCTCTATAAAATGAACAGCACGGCAAATTGGGTTAAGATTTACCAGATTAAATCCAATGAGGAAACTTTGTCTTACGAATACCCTGATCCACTTCCTAAACAGGATGCAGCTCTTAATACAGTGTATAACAGATTTAAAGTGGTTGCAGAGAATTCTTCAGGACTTTTAAGTCAAATTGAAAAAATACTAGTTATTTAAAACCTTTTTTATGCATTATTTTATTGATCATGAATCTATGCCCTCACAATCTGAAGTATTCGGTCCAGATGGGGGAACTTCCACAGTAGAATATAATATAACATCAAAGTTTACACTAACAACTTCCAAAAAGGCATACGCGTGCCTTGCAGGAAATATAATAGTTCAACAATCTGATGTCGATTCTGACTTAGTAAACATTATTTTAAAGCCAAAAGAAGCATTAAAAATAAATTTTACGCCTGTTAAATACTTTGTATATAGAGGCATCAATAAGGGAGATATTGTTTCTGGGACCGAAATAACTCCATCTGACCCTGATAATATTGAATTGATTGCAAAAATATGGGAAGAATACGAGTTAATTTCAGAAGATGAGCCAACAGCACCAGAACCAACACCATTAATATTTGGATTTGATGATGGAATTTCAGGAACAACACTCTTAAAGAATCTATTTGATGGCAATTTGACGGCAAAATCGAGAGAAGTAGCTGAAGGTGAATGGATAGGTAATTTCACTGATGCAGAAATAGGATTTGAAGTGATTGTAGATGAGAAATATCTCGCTATTAACTTCGCTTTATTGAGAGCTGAAAAAATCACAGTGGATGTTACTGGCCTATCAGGTCTTGAATTAAAAGCCAATCGAGAAAAAATATTAAATTTCATTGATCCCTGTTGTTTATGGGGACTCCATTTTTTTGTGGGGGTAAGTGTGACAACCTATCCCGGAGGTATTAAGACCACTACTCTTTTGAAAGGGGAGGATGTATATACTGAATTGATTGAAGATATTTATTCGACCCAAAATAGAGTATATTTAGACATCAGGAGTGAAAAAGGATATTCTTATAACTTTTATAATAATTATATTGGAGAGTTTGGTTCAGGGTTAAATATAAAAATTGGAAATTCAGAGACAACACCAAGTGAATTAGCTTATTCAACTCACGACTGGCCAATAATATTTATCGATACAGTAATGGACACATCCGATGATGCAAATGATGTGAAGTTTAATTTAAGGCTGGATGATAATGTTTCTCCAATTTTATTTTTTGAAAACATTGTTTCTGAAATAGATAATGATAGGTCGCCATTCTTAGATGCATTTGATTTGAGCTATCCTGTTACTGGCTGGACAACTGATATAGACTATTTTTTCCCAAATATATCATCAGGAGGTGATAAGTTAAATGTAGCTTTTTATATAAAAGGTTATTACTTTAGACAAGAGGATAACGCAGGTTCTCCTGATAGCGTTTTAAGTTCACCTGAATATTTTTCAAATATTTTTGGTCCCTTAGAACTGCCAGACTTAGGGGTAACCACATATACATTCCAGCATGCTATTAATTCAGATAATTTATTGGTTAGAGGAAATATTTTAGGAGGAGTTAACAATATTGCGAATACTTGTCACTCAGGTGCATATTACGATAATTCTAGAGTAGCATTCTATGTAAAAAGGGTACAACCATCTTTAGTGAGCATAGACAGATTCTATGAAAATTACTATAAGTTATACAATTTTTCAGGCTTTACTTTAGATGCTGCATTTCCTGAAATATCATTTTTGGCTCACGAAGTATCTTTAACCAGAAGAAAATTGTTTGAGGATAACGGCACAGGATTTGATGAAATCTATATATTAGACTTTCTAAATAATTCAGATTCGGAATCAATTAAAGGATCAATATTGTGTTTATGTATAACTGAAGCCCAACTTTCAGATTTGATGGATATCTCGGGTTTCAGTGAATTTCATAATAGGTACATCTATATGGAAGAAATAACAGGATCTCCATTTGAAGATCGAGATAACGTTCAATTTAGAAAGTTTAAGTTAAAAGTGCAAGGGTTAGATTCATCTGGTAATGAGGTAATTCAATCCCCAACAACTGACATTTATGTTTATTCTGCACTTGATGGATTTTTATTTGCAAGTAATTCTTTTGCAACACCAGTAAGCCCAGGAACATACCAAAGAAATAATGAAGAACTACTTGGAAGCAAAACTAAGACACCGACCTTAACATTTGAAGATTATTTTGTTGGAATTGATTCAAATATGAAGAATCTTGTTGAAGATTTTATCGATGCAGTATCTATAATAGTAAATGATGAGGATGCTTATGAAAATATTAAGGATTTAGTCAATATAAGTGCAAAGAGTATTTTCGATGAAGCTGTAACTTACTGTCAGACTAATTATGATGATGCTCCACAAATGGATGACCGCATTTTATACTGGGCAAGATTAAAAATGGAATACGTAATAAAAACTCACCCTTCTTTCAACAATGATTTTGATCCAGTATCCAGAAATGTTTATCCTGGTTCTAAACTTGATTCAGTATTGAAATTGTTTGAAACCAAATCACGGAACTGGGATGGTGTAGATTTTTCGGCAACACCAGCAGGCGCAAAGAGAATTTTGATAAACGGTTTCGATCCATTTGCCTTAAATACGGACGAGGATCCAGTAAATAACAACACTTATCAAAGTAACCCATCTGCGATGACTGCATTGACATTGCACGGAAATACTTATACATCAGATTATGGCTCTGCATTTATTCAAGTTGTTCTTATTCCAAATCGATATTTGGATTTTAATAACTTAATTATTGAGAGTTTGTTTGAAAAATTTATAAACCCTGAGCATCCTGAATATCAGGAAGTAGATGAAATTATTACAATAAGCCAGGCTCTTAAGAAATATTGGATCGATAGGTTTCCAGGGAAAACAAGATACCCTCTTTATGGTCCAAATAAAGACAACAATTTAATCAGCGAAACAGAATTCCCTGCCTACCCAAATGCTGATTTTGCATATAAGGAATTTTACCAGACAACATTACCTTACACAGTTTTATTTCCCGCAACAGGAACGCCTTATTTTCCCGACCTCTACTTTAATCAAGATTATTGGTACAGAGATGTCCAAGGTCAAATACAAAAATTTAATCAATTTCCTTATAGTCACAGCATCCAAACATCCTATTTAATTGAGAGTGGAGGGTATATTACTAGCCCCCCAAATTATGTTCCAAGTGACACGAATGCTCGAATTTCTAAGGCTATTTGGGGATCTGGGGGGAATTATTTTTCAAATGAAATATTTTATAGAGTAGCAAGATTGCGGGATCATTTTTGGCCAACTGAGGGATCCTTTAAATCTGGACACTTACATATTGTGAAACTACAAGAGCCACCTTCGGAGGATCTGATACAATCAGATCCTAAGTTTAAAAATTTAATTGAAGTAATAAAATCTATTATCTTAAAAACATTAGCTGGATTATGAAATTCGGGTTAACTATTTATTTAGGATTGTTTGTTATGCACATATGCAATGGACAGCCAGGGTCTGCGTTAAGCTTTATTGCTTTTA
>Ga0272412_1000837_pt1 | contig 10027 bp, 6 predicted proteins | sample WWTPWeurt_MetaT_FD_193540 | JGI IMG/M metagenome (GOLD analysis project Ga0272412, IMG submission 193540) | Metatranscriptome of activated sludge microbial communities from WWTP in Nijmegen, Gelderland, Netherland - WWTP Weurt (Metagenome... | ecosystem: Engineered > WWTP > Aerobic digester >...
GTGGGAGCTTGTTTAACTGGAAGATCAATGAAAAGCGGCATTTGTTCTGGATTCCGCCAACTTTTATGGTCATGGTTCAATCTTATGCTCTCTGCGCCTCAGCACAAACTGCTGACAAATTATTCACAGAGAAGTGCGCCGGCTGCCACACCGTTGGCGGTGGCGCGCTTGTTGGCCCAGATTTAGACTCCGTAAAAAATTGGAAGATGCAAGATCTACGCAATGCTGTCAAACGGATGGAAGAAAGCGCTGGTCCTCTAAAAGATGAAGAAATAGACGACCTAGTCTCATACTTACGTAAACAAGAAAAAATTGAAAAACAACCCACTAATGACGTGAGCGATTCTTCGCCACCCAAATCTGTAGTACAAGAACCTGCCTCTATAGTTACTGGAAAGCGTTTGTTTCACGGTGATGTCACGTTGGAAAACGGCGGAATGTCTTGTATCGCTTGCCATCAATCAAATGGTCAAGGTGGCAATATGGGTCCAGAGCTAACTGCAATTTCAAAAAGATTCCCTGGCAAAGCCCTGGTAAATGGAATCGAAAAAGCTCCATATAAAGTCATGAAGTCAGCGTACAAAGACCACCCAATTACGCACCAAGAAGCGCTAGACCTAGCAGCCTTTTTGGAGTCAACTGCAAGTGTTGAAGCAAAATCAATGCGCTCATCTCCCTTCACTATAGGAGCAGGGATAGCAATCTTTGTACTTGGAGTCATTGCTTTTGGTTATCGAAATCGCAAAGGCAGTGCTCGCGTCATTCTGAAAAGGAGAAAATAAAATGACTTGGATAAAAGACGTATTTGCTCCTGAAAAAAGGCAATGGGAGGACTTCTATCGTAATCGTTGGCAATATGACAAAATAGTGCGTAGTACTCACGGTGTTAACTGCACTGGTTCCTGCAGCTGGAATGTATACGTCAAAGGCGGCATTGTCACCTGGGAATTGCAAGCGCTCGATTATCCGATAATAAGCCAGGAGATTCCACCCCACGAACCCCGTGGTTGTCAGCGCGGAATTTCGTGCTCATGGTACCTATATTCACCTTTAAGGGTTAAATATCCGTATGTCAGAGGCGTACTTCTAGATTTATGGAATGAAGCAAAGAAAAAGTTTCCAAACGATTCAGTTGCAGCTTGGAATTCAATAACACAAAACGAATCGCACCGCAAAACCTATCAAACGGCTAGAGGTAAAGGTGGATTTCGCAGAGCCGATTGGGATATTGTCAACGAAATAATGGCGGCAGCAAATATTGCCACCATAAAAAAATACGGTCCTGATCGGATTGTTGGGTTCTCTCCCATTCCAGCAATGTCAATGGTCAGTTACGCAGCTGGTGCTCGTTTTCTACAACTAATGGGAGGTGTCAATTTATCTTTCTATGACTGGTATTGTGATCTACCACCAGCGTCACCTGAAATATGGGGAGAACAAACCGATGTTGCAGAAAGCGCAGACTGGTTTCACTCAAAATTTGTAGCTGTAGTCGGCTCTAATGTGCTCATGACGAGAACTCCAGATGCTCATTTTCTAGTTGAAGGAAGACACCGTGGCACAAAAGTAGTTGTTTTCTCCCCTGACTTTTCACAAGTTTCAAAAATAGCAGACGAGTGGGTTCCAATCCATCAGGGTCAAGACGCAGCATTTTGGATGGCAGTCGGGCACGTTATTCTGCGAGAATTTTACATTGAAAAACAAACCCCATACTTCCAATCATATGTAAAACAATACAGCGACATGCCCTTTCTGGTAGAACTTGATACCCAGAGTAAAGATAGCCACAAACCTGGAAAATTCTTACGCGCAAGTCAATTGGAATCGACTAGCCAAATTGAAAATGCAGAATGGAAGATGTTTGTCATCGATCAAAACACAGGCGAACTTGCGATTCCCTACGGAAGCGTGGGTCACAGATGGCAAAAAAAGAAAGGAGAATGGAACCTCAAGCTTGAAGATTCCTTGACAGGAAAAGAAATTTCACCAGTCTTGAACATAGATCAAGCACCCCAAATAAATACCAAACTTGTGAGTGTCGAATTCCCCGACTTCTCGGTTTTCGAAGATAATGCGCGTCTCTCACGAAAGGTTCGGGTCTTCGAGATAATGACTAAAGATGGCTCTAGGCTGGTAACCACAGCATTCGAATTGATGCTAGCACAATATGGAGTCTGTCGTGAACTAGATGGAGATTATCCCAAAAATTATGATGATCCATCTTTGCCTTACTCTCCAGCTTGGCAAGAAAAATTCACAGGCGTAAGCGCTGACACAGTAATTAAATTTGCTCGTGAATGGGCCGTAAGTGCTAACAACAGCAATGGGAAATGTAGTGTCATTATTGGTGCTGGTGCAAATCACTGGTATCACAATAATCTCATTTACCGGGCTATCATCACTCCTCTAATTCTGTGTGGTTGTGTAGGGGTTAGTGGAGGTGGCCTAAATCATTACGTAGGACAAGAAAAGCTAGCTCCTCAAGCATCTTGGGGACCAATCGCATTCGGACTAGACTGGAGTGGACCACCTCGCCTACAGAACGCACCCTCATTTCACTACGTTCACTCAGATCAGTGGCGTTATGATACCGACTTCACAGACATTTGTGCAGTGGCTGATGAAAGTCACTCAATGGCAAATGGTCATACCATGGACAAACAAGCGATTGCAGTTCGCTCAGGCTGGCTTCCTTGTTATCCCCAGTTCAATCAAAGTAATATTAAAATCGTAGAGAAAGCAAAATCTGAAGGTGCCATATCGAACGAAGAAATAGTTCAAAACGTGGTGCAAAAGCTAAAAAATCGCACGTTGAAATTTTCTGTAGAAGATCCAAACAATCCTGAATCTTATCCAAGAATCTGGTACATATGGCGAGGAAACGCTATCTTGGCATCAGCGAAAGGACACGAATATTTTCTAAAGCACTATCTTGGTACTCACAATAATGCGATCTCGGAAGAAGCTGCTGGTGAACTTGTAAAAGAAGTTACTTGGCATGACAAAATCGAGACCGGCAAAATGGACCTCATTGTGGACCTAAACTACAGAATGGATTCCTCAGCCCTCTATTCTGATATCGTCCTGCCAGCTGCTACTTATTACGAAAAGCATGATTTAAACACAACTGACATGCACTCGTTCATCCACCCTTTACAACCGGCGGTGCCACCATGCTGGGAATCCAAATCAGATTGGGATATTTTCAAAGGAATTGCTCTTCATACTTCAGAACTAAGTAAAAAATATTTTGACGCCCCCGTAAAAGAACTAGTGGTATCGCCCTTGATGCACGATACTCCGGCTGAAATTGCTCAGCCATCTGTGAAAGATTGGCTAAAAGGGGAGTGTGAGGCAATTCCCGGAAAAACCATGCCAAACATGAAAGTGATAGAACGTGACTATGCTAACTTATATAATCGCTTCACTTCGCTTGGTCCACTTGTGCGTGAAAACGGTCTTTCCGTGCACGGAACACATTATAATGTGGATGACGTTTATGACGAGTATATAAAATCGAATCCAACCAAAACTTGGAATACAAAAACCTATCCAGCAATGGATGAAGCTCTCCAAGCATGCGAACTTATCTTATTACTCGCAGCTGAAACAAACGGAGAGCTAGCATATCGAGCTTTCGAAGCTGAATCTCACAAGACAGGAATCGACCACACCCATTTAGCCGAAAAAAATCGTTCAGTAAGAATGACTTTCAACGATTTAAAAGCTCAGCCTAGACGAGTATTAACTACTCCTTACTGGACTGGAATTACAAACGACGCGCGAACTTATTCTTCTTACTGTCAAAATGTGGAAGAAAAAATTCCTTGGAGGACTCTGACCGGTCGTCAGCATCTTTATCTCGACCACGAAACCTATAGAGCTTTCGGAGAACATCTACCAACCTACAAACCTCGGCTAACCATGCACACCGCAAGAGATTTGGAAAAATCATCCAAAGACTCTGGATCTCTCATTTTGAATTACTTAACTCCACACGGCAAATGGCATATTCACTCCACCTTTGGTGACACACTGCGGATGAAGACACTTTCACGAGGAATAGAACCAGTCTGGCTCAATGACAAAGACGCAGACATGATAGGCGTTGACGACAATGATTGGGTGGAGGTGTTCAACGACCACGGGGTAGTCTGTACGAGAGCTTGCGTTAGCGCTCGCATCCCGCGCGGACTGGCCTTCATTTATCACTCTCCAGAGCGCACAGTCAGTGTTCCTAAATCAAAAGAACGAGGACGCAAACGTGCAGGTGGACACAACAGCTTGACCAGAGCAAGACTAAAACCATTATTCATGATTGGAGGATACGCACAATTCACATATGCCTTCAACTATTGGGGACCACAAGGGGTAAACAGAGACACCTTTGTTGTAATCAAACGTATGGATCAAGTGGAGTACTAACAAATGGATATTCGTGCTCAAGTTTCTATGGTCTTCCACCTCGACAAATGCATCGGCTGTCATACCTGTAGTATCGCTTGCAAGAATGTCTGGACCGACCGCCCAGGCGCTGAATACATGTGGTGGAACAATGTCGAGACAAAGCCAGGTACCGGATTTCCAACATTGTGGGAAGACCAGTCACACTACAAGGGCGGCTGGGAACTAAAAGGACGCGATGGAAATAAAAAGCTCGAACTAAAAAGTCAAAATAAAATTGACTCCTTTTTGAAACTTTTTTACAACCCCAACCAACCTGGTCTAGAAGATTATTACGAACCATGGACTTATAACTACTCAAATCTTTTTGATGCAGAAGCTAGCGATGATCAGCCCACCGCCATTCCAGTCTCGCTCATAACAGGCGAACCTATGAATATCGAGGCCGGTCCCAATTGGGACGATGATCTCTCCGGTTCGACTCTCTATGCAGAGAACGATATCAACCTTGATGAATTGAGCAATGATGAAAGAGAGCAATTATTTGAAATAGAGCGCATTTCAATGATGTATTTACCACGCATCTGCAATCATTGTGCTAACCCGAGTTGCGTTGCTTCATGTCCATCTGGTGCCCTTTACAAACGAGGCGAAGATGGGATTGTTTTGATCAATCAAGACGTCTGTCGAGGATGGCGAGCATGTATTTCTGCATGCCCTTACAAGAAAATTTATTACAACTGGAAAACTGGTAAATCTGAAAAATGCATTCTCTGTTACCCCAAGCTTGAAACCGGTCAAATTCCAAACTGTTTTCAATCATGCGTCGGTCGAATTCGTTATCTAGGGGTCTTGCTTTATGATGCCGATCGAGCAGCAGAGTCCATGAAAGTGCCAAACAAAGCTCTTGTCGAATCTCAGCGAACGGCATTTTGCGATCCATTCGATCCCAAAATTGTAGAAATGGCAAAAGCCAATGGAATCTCTGATGAATTCATCAAAGCGGCCCAATTATCGCCCGTCTACAAATACGTGATGAAGTGGAAAATAGCACTACCACTTCACATTGAATACCGCACCATGCCAATGCTCTTCTACGTGCCACCACTCTTACCAGTGATGGGAAAAATGGCAAACGGAATATATACCAATGCGTTGGAAAACTTCTTCACGTCACTAGATAAATCTCGCCTTCCGATGAAATATTTGGCTCGACTATTCAGTGCGGGAAACGAGGATATCATCGAATACGTCATGAAAAAACTAATGGCTGTTCGGTATTACAAACGCACGCTAGAGATGCAAGACATCGACTTAGTCATGATGAACAAAATGATGAGAGAGGGTGGCACGACTCCCGAAGAAGCCGAAGAGATTTACCGACTAACAGCGATACCAACGATAGATCAGCGATTTGTTATACCGGAAATCCAGCGAGAAGAATCAATCGAATCAACTTGCAATCCAGAAATCTGCAAAGGTTCATGCGGAATTGGAGTTACTCAACCACCGACGCGAGGTCTATAAATATGGAATCGGTCAAAAAACATCCTAAGAAGTCTTACTGCGGAACAAAAAAAAGGACTTGCTCTAGCTCAATTAGGAATGATGCTTGAATATCCAGACTCGAATTATTTGGAACAAATGAATAATCTGGCAAAAAGTGTCAGCACTTGTTTTTCTGAAGCAAAAGAGCATCTTGAGCCGTTTTTGTCTGAATTATCTTCAAAACCTTATCAACACTGGCAAGAATTCTATACGTCTACCTTTGACCTTTCAGCGATATGCAGTCCTTATGCAACTGGTTACATATTCGGCGACGAAAACTTCGATCGCGGAACAGTGATGGCTATTTTCAATGAGCAATACGCCGAAGCGGGATTCAGCCCTGGCAAAGAACTGCCAGATCATCTTACATGCATTTTGAAATTTTCTGCTCATCTAGATAGTGACACACTAAATGAACTGATCAATTACTGTCTTCTGCTTCCTACAGAAAAGATGATCGAACAGTTGAATTTATCAAAGAACCCTTATCAATACTTACTTTCCGCCATCTTAGTAGTGTTGAAGAACAAAAATAGCGAGGAATAAAAGATGACCGACACTCTGCTCTTTATTGTTCTACCTTATCTTGCGGTTTTTGCCTGCATTTTTGGTTCAATTTACCGAATAAAAAAAGAGCCTTTGACTTACTCTTCTCTCTCGTCACAATTCCTTGAAAATCATGGTCTGATGTGGGGTTCCTTGCCATGGCACCTGGGCATTCTATTAATACTTTTAGCTCACTTATTTGCTTTTCTGTTTCCCGGCTTTTGGCAAACAATAACTTCAAACCAAATCTTACTTTTGGCTATAGAGGCAATAGGATTTAGTCTCAGCATTTTATGTCTAATCGGATTAGTGATACTTTCAATAAGAAGACTGACTTCTCCTCGCATTCAAGCCGTAACTACACCAATGGATCTTTTAGTCATTGCTTTGCTTCTAGCCCAAGTAGGGCTGGGAGCAGCTATTGCAATTCACTGCAAATGGGGTAGCGCTTGGTGCTCTGGCACAACAACCCCTTATCTTTGGAGTCTGTTACTATTTCAGCCAAACCTCAATTTTATCGAAGACTTACCAGTTTTAGTAAAAGCTCACATCACTTGTGCATGGTTATTCATTTTAATAATTCCATTTTCCCGCCTGGTTCATCTCTTTGCAGTACCAATCGAATACCTCTTTAGACCACCTCAGAATGTTGTTTGGAATAATTCGCGAAAAACAAGTAAAGTCTCATCAACATTTGTCAAAGAAGAAACTCGTCGTCATTTTTTGAGCGCGGGTCTTGGTATTGGATTTGGTGCATTTCTTTTGTCTATTGGAGCTTTTAACAAAGTATTCAATTTTTTCTTTGGTCCGAGGCTGAGCAAGGCGGAAGAGACTGAACTAATGGAAGTAAGACTAGCTCATCTTGAATCCACCGTAGATCAAAGAAAGTTAGAACTGGAAAGACAAGCATCAAACTATATCTTAATAGCTCAAATGAAAGACCTTAATCCAACTTCAGGAAAATATTTCATTGACTATCAAATGCAACCTGCTATTGCGTTCAAAGGAAAAGATGGTTATCCATTGCTAATTTCAGCGAAGTGCACTCATCTTGGTTGCACAGTTGGAAATAAGGTTGATGCCCAAGGAAGGATTTTATGTCCTTGCCATGTTTCTTATTTCAACATCGAAACTGGACAACCAAACGCAGAAGCACCAGCCAAAGCGCCGCTTGGACATCTTCCATGGGTCATAATGAATGACCATGGCGAAATAATGGCAAGCCGAAATCAAAATGGTCAAACCAGTTGTTCAGTACAACCAGACGCATTAGCCAGTGGCAGAGTATATATCTCCAAACGTCTGGAGGAAAAAACAACATGAGCTTAAACTCAATACTTAATTCGACCTTCCAATTTATAAAAGAGCGCTTTCCTGTTGAGAAACTCAATTATCACTCGATGGTTGAGAAGAAAGAAGTGCCAGTGCATAAAATGTCCTGGGGCTACTACACAGGTGGTCTGACTATGTTCTTTTTCATGATTCAAGTAATTACTGGTCTTTTTCTGCTGTTCTACTATCAGCCTACAGTAAGTGAAGCCAACGTTTCAGTTGAATACATAAACAAATATGTTGCAGGCGGATCCCTGATCCGAAACATGCATGCTTGGTCGTCATCCTGCATGATTTTCTGCGCTGTAGTACATCTTTTAACAGCCTTCGCGATGAAGTCATTCGTCAAGCCACGAGAAATCACTTGGATAGCGGGCGTTTTATTGCTTTTTATCACTTTTACATTTGGTTTTACCGGATATCTCTTACCTTGGAATCAAATAGCTGTAAACGCAACCAAAGTAGGCTTGCAATCGATTGAATACATCGGAGAATACTTACCTGGTCAATTAGCTGATATTCCCAGAATCATTAGAGAAACATTTCAAGGAGAAGCAAGTGTTGGACAATCGACTCTTGGTCGATTCTACGCACTACATGTCGTGATTTTACCTTTAGCCCTTTCAAGTCTATTGGGTCTGCACTTAATATCTGTGCAAATCCACGGGATGAGTCAAGGTGTGGATAAACCGGCGAAAAAATCCGAGAAATTCATGAGTATTTTCATTTTCAAAGACCTATCTCTTTGGGCATTTATCTTTCTATGTCTTTTCACCGTGTCACTATGCGTTCCGTTTGATTCATTCCTACCTTATCCACTGCTTGCACCATTCAATCCTCTGGGTTCGACTCCCGCAGGAATTAAACCAGAGTGGTATTTCTTTTTCGTTTATTATCCACTTGAGCTTTTACCGTTCTGGGTAATACTGCTTGCCAGTATGGCTGTTGTTGGAGTGTTAATCTTCACGCCATGGATTTTTAAGGGCACATCCCGGAAAACATTAGGATTTATAACTATCTTAGCTAGTCTTTACTTAGTTGTGATGACCGTCTTTGGAGAACAGATTTATGAGCTTTTCAAACACTGAAAAGCTCAACAGAATAAGAGGCAATCAAACGATGCAAAAATATAGACTGGCAAAATTATGCTTTGCTCTTTCAACCGGAGTATTGTTTAGTATATGCACAGCTCCAGAAGCAAAAACTTACCCAGAGTACCAAGCATTCGTCGAAAAAAATTCCAAACGCTCTATAAACTGCGCGATGTGTCATGTAAATGAAAATGGTCCAGTCGGCAACGGTCCTGGACAATTGGGCTCACTAAATGAAGAAGAAATGAAACAACTAAATAAAGCTAGAGCGGCTTTAGAACCAGGAAGTGATGCTGAAAGTCCTATTCTGAACGATTTCGGAAATAAAATAATCAATGCAATAGGTAAGAAAAAATTTCTTGAATACAAATCCGCTCCAGAAAAATTGGCTCCAGCACTGGGTAATGAAAACGACATGGATGAAGACGGCATTTCAGATGCACAAGAATATCTTGACGGTACGGATCCTCTAAACAAATTCCATGGAGATCCCCAGAAACTATTCTGGATCAATCTTATTCGATACAAATCTCATGTCATATTAACAGTCATAGCAGTAATATCCATAAATTTCGGTCTTTTAAACTTGGTAAAGGGATTTAGTTCAACTCAAAAAAAATAACTCCCAAATTCAATGGTTAGTTCTTCTATTTTTGGATAACTTAGTTTCACAAAGCGGAATTGACCTAGTTGGTTTAGATAGAATTTCCTTCAATGTGGTCTTTTCAAATGCCTGCTCAACTAATTGGATTGCTTCATCCAACCTTTTATGCAAAGCGCACAAAACAACTCCATGCGAGCTTAAATCAAGCGGGCAAGTATCTATTCTTTTGATAGGGTCAACTGCATTCACGATTTCCAATATTGATACTTTGGACGGTGGTGCTGTAAGAATGAAACCGCCACCAATACCACGTTGTGACTTTACCAATCCAGACTTAGCCAACAATTGCAAAATCTTAGATAAATAGCTTGAAGGTACTTTGGTACCACGAGCGATTCTCTCGGTAACTTGCGGAGAGTCTGAATTCATAGCAATGAAAACCATTGCTCTCAAAGCATATTCTGCAGTCTGAGAAATCATTGCACCTCCTAACACACCGATA